>Ga0315902_10002639_pt1 | contig 27629 bp, 21 predicted proteins | sample LakEriMetagenome_9_FD_203523 | JGI IMG/M metagenome (GOLD analysis project Ga0315902, IMG submission 203523) | Freshwater fungal communities from buoy surface, Lake Erie, Ohio, United States - Buoy 12 MA117 | ecosystem: Environmental > Aquatic > Freshwater > Lake > Lake biofilm | place: USA...
TCCCCAACAGCAAGACCAGGATCATCCCGACCCAAAATCGCCTGGCTCGACGTTCCCGGCGCTCCCATTCCACTTTTTCCAGTTCGGGTTGCCCCAATTCGGAAGCCACCAACTTGTCCCCCTGCACTGAAGTGCTCATGGTGCATGGTCCCCCAGTACCCTCTCTCCCACCGGCGTATCTCCCACCGGCGTATCTCCCACCGGCGTATCTCCCACCGGCGTATCTCCCACCGGCGTATCCCCCAGTGGCGTATCTGCCAGTGGCTTCGGCTTCTGAAAGGGCCCCAGCAGCGGTTGAGGCAGCGTCCGTGCCTGGCCGTGATCATCTTCAATCGTCAGCATCGCCTGACAGTTCCCCTCGGAAAAAGCTTCGAAGGGAGCCGAAACCAGGATCGGTACCCAGCGGATCTCGCCTCCGGCCAGCACCACCTCCCCCGACTCAATCAACTGCACCCGCCCCTCTGCCGGCTGTTGGATCGTCAACCGATAGCTTCGCGTCTGGTCCGTCCGATTGGTCAGGCTCAAGCGCAGCGAGTTATCGATCCAGCCGTCCGAACTGACGGAGAAGGAATTCCCGAGATTCCGGTAGATCCTGGCGTCGAAATCTTTCTGGTGGGTTAACAGATAACCAAACCCCGCTAGCGCTGCTGCCAGCACCAGCGGGTAGAGGATCACGCGAGGCCTCAGCCATCCGGCCGGTTTGCGATCGATCTCGTCCTGATTGCCATAGCGAATCAGCCCCTTCGGCATGTGAAGTCGGCTCATGACGCTGTTGCAGGCATCGATGCACTGGGTGCAGTGGATGCATTCCATCTGCAGCCCGTTGCGGATATCGATCCCGGTGGGGCAAACCTGCACGCACATGCCACAGTCGACACAGTCCCCATGGGATCTGGTCGATCGTTCTCCCACCCGTTTGCCATGCCCCCGCGGTTCCCCCCGAACGCGATCGTAGGAGACGATCAGGCTGCGACGATCCAGCAACACCGACTGGAAGCGGCCGTAAGGACAGGCGATCAAACAAAGCTGCTCGCGGAAAAATAGAAAATCGAAAAGCATCAGCCCGGTCGTCAGGGCCATCACCAGAAAGGGCTTAGGATGCTCTAGAGGCGACTGCCGCACCCACTGCGCCAGCCGATCGGTCCCGACGAAGTAGGCCAGGAAGGTGTGCGCAAGGAACATGCAGAGGGCGACATAGACAGCCAGTCGAGCCCACCAGCGCCAGCCTGCCAACCGCTGCGATGGCTTCCCCCCTTTGCCGGCTGTCCCCTGAAAAAACCGATCGATCGGTCGAAAGAAAAACTCCATGTAGACAGTCTGAGGACATCCCCATCCGCACCACAACCGACCAAACAGCGCGGTGATCAGGAAGATCGCGAGAAAAAGACTGACCATCAGCAGCGCAAGCAGCACCGTATCGGTCGGCAGGAACGTGGCCCCCAAGAGATGGAATTTGCGAGCCGGTAGATCGATCAGGACCAGCGGTTTTCCATCCCATCGCAGATGCGGCAGGATCGTGAAGAAAGCGACCAGCAGATAGGCCACCAGCCGACGCCACTTCCAGTACGACCCGGTCGCCAGTCGCGGATGAAGCCAACGACGCGATCCATCGGACTCCAGCGTCGGTAGCACATGCTCTTCTGCCGGGATCAGACTGATCCCTGGATGCCTCTGGTCGCTAGTCGCCTCAGGCGGCGGCGCGACTTCGCGCGTTCCCATGATTTGAAGTCCCTCAGACCGATCCGACCCAGGTACCGATGTCCTGATTGGCCACCAGTCCCCCAACCACTCGTTCGATCGATCGAATGTCTCTGGCTACTTGCCAGCCGCTGCGGCTGGATCGGTCGCCCCAGGCGGCAGCGACTTGAGATCTTCCTCCCAACTGGATATCGTCACCGCGCCTTCCGGCGGGCGAGGACTGGAGGGTTTGGCACCCAGTCGACTGGCGACATAGGCCGCCACCATGATCACCTCTCGGGGATCACCCAGCTTTTGCTTCCATGCCGGCATCGCGTTGCCGCCCGCGCCGTTGTTGATGATCGTGATGATATCTTCCAGGTGCTTGACGTTCTTCCAGCGATCATCGCAAAGGTTTGGTCCCACCAGTCCCCCGGCATCAGCTCCGTGACACGACTGGCAATGCGTTTTGAAGGTCGATTCACCGTACTTGACCCACTTCTCATCCTTCATGAATCGCGCTAGTGTGGCTCGATCCTGCTGCAGTTCCCCCAACTGACCGAATTGCTTCTTGGCCAGCGCCACACCGGAGGCATCGTACTGCTCGATCATGCTCCGGCCTGGAGCCCCGGTGTGGAAAAAAAGGAGGTAGACAACGCTGAAGAGGATGGTCAGCAAGAAGAGATTGGTCCACCAGCCTGGTAGCGGGTTGTCGTACTCCTGGATTCCGTCGTAGTCATGGCTTAGCAGCAGACTTTCGTCCTGGGGTTGATTCATCGCTTCTTCTCCTGATCCGAATCTTCCAGCGGGATCGCGGCACACTGATCCATCCAGGTCGCCTGCGACCGCATCGTATTCCAACAGATGGCCAGGAATACACCCGCAAACAGCACCAAGGAGATCTCCGCGCAGAGCGAATAATCGAGAGACGAGACAACATCACGAATCATGTTACTGAGCCCCCCCTTCGTTCTCTCCAACCACGGCCACTTCAGGAGCCGACGGGTCGGTCGGGCTGGCTGCTGGTGGAGGTGCATCAGGTAGTGAGATGTCGGTCCCAAGCCGCTGCAGATAGGCGATCAGCGCGATGATCTGGGTGTCCTGCACATTGGCCGGTCCCCCCTGCTCCACCAGCACCCCCGCCACCTGCTCGGCCTGCCGCTTGGCCACCTCCGCCGATTCGGAAATCGGGAAGTCGTAGGGTGCTCCCAGCATCGCAGCCGCCTCGACCCGAGGTGCGATCCCGCCGAAATTCAACTTGGTCTTGGCCAGATGCTTGTACGCCGGCATCGTCGATCCCTGACTGGTGGTCTGCGGATCGATCAGATGCTGGTAATGCCAGAAGTTCGATTGCTTGCCCCCTTCGCGCGCCAGGTCAGGACCGACCCGCCTGGACCCCCACTGAAATGGTCGGTCGTAAATGAACTCCCCCGGCTTGGAGTACTCGCCGTAACGCTTCGTTTCCGCCAGGATCGGACGGATCATCTGCGAATGGCATCCATAGCACCCCTCCGCCACATAGAGATCCCGTCCCGCCAGTTCCAGCGGCGTGAATGGCTTGACTTTGGCAATCGTCGGCACGTTGGCGCGGATCAGGAAGGTCGGAATGATCTCAAAGAGCGACGCCACCACCACGGCGATCGTCGTCCAGACGGTGAACCGAACCGGAAGACGCTCCCACCGGCGATGCCACTTGAGACTCTTCCAGGTATCGATCTTCCTGGCCATATCCAGCACCGCCACCAGCTTGCTGGGCTCTTCCTGGGGTTCCACATAATGAGCCGAAAGACGAGGTGCCGAATAGAGCGGCACATCGTACTTGGCCGGCCGCGTCATCCAGGTCCTCAGGAAGTTGTATGCAAGCAGGAATGCCCCCAACAGGTAAAGGCAGCCACCCACCACACGCAGCCAGTACATCGGCCGGATCGCCTGAACCGTCTGCAGGAAGATCGGGTACTTGAGCGCCCCATTCTCATCCAGAGCCCGAAGCATCAACCCCTCGGTCAGCCCCGCCACGTAGATCGGAACGACGTACAGAAGAATGCCGATCGTCCCCAACCAGAAATGCCACTCGGCCAGCTTCTGGCTGTACAGTTTGGTCTGAAACAATCTGGGGAGTAGCCAGTAGATCATGCCAAAGGTCAGAAAACCGTTCCAACCAAGCGCGCCGGCATGCACGTGCGCGATCGTCCAGTTGGTGTAGTGCGAGAGCGCATTGACGCTCTTGATGCTCAACATCGGCCCCTCAAAGGTGCTCATCCCGTAAAAGGTGATCCCCACCACAAAAAACTTCAGCACCGGATCGGCCGAAACCTTGTGCCAGACCCCCCGCAACGTCAGCAGTCCATTGATCATCCCCCCCCAGGAAGGCATCCAAAGCATCACCGAAAAGAGCATCCCCAACGTCGAAGCCCATTCGGGCAGCGCGGTGTAGTGCAGATGGTGAGGCCCAGCCCAGATGTAAAGGAAGACCAGCGACCAGAAGTGGATGATGCTCAGCTTGTAGGAATAAACCGGCCGATCGGCGGCTTTGGGAAGGAAATAGTACATCAGACCCAGGAAGGGAGTCGTCAGAAAAAACGCCACGGCGTTGTGACCATACCACCATTGCATCAGGGCATCCTGAACCCCGGCATAAAGCGAATAGCTTTTGATCGTTTCACTACTGCCGGCATGCAGACTGGCTCCAAAGACAGGAACCACCAGATTGTTGAAGACATGCAAAATCGTCACCGTGACGATCGTCGCGATGTAGAACCAGAGCGCCACGTAGAGGTGCCGTTCGCGGCGGTGAATCAGCGTCATCAGAAAGTTGCCGCCGAAGAAGATCACCCACACCACCGCGATCAGCAGATCGATCGGCCACTCCAGCTCGGCATACTCCTTGCTTTGGGTGATTCCCAGCGGCAAAGTAATCGCTGCCAGCACGATCACCAACTGCCATCCCCAAAAGTGCAGCCACCCCAGCAGATCGCTCCACATCCGCGCCTTGCAGAGCCGCTGCGTCGAATAGTAGACCGCTGCGAAGATCGCATTGCCACCGAAAGCAAAAATCACCGCATTGGTATGCAAAGGCCTCAGGCGCCCAAGCGTCAAATAGGGAATCCCAAAACTCCACTCCGGTCGCACCAGCAATAGCGCCACGTACAAACCAACCAGAAATCCCACCAGCCCCCATACTAAGGTTGCTAGCAGGAAGGCGCGCACAATGCCGTCGTTGTAGCTGAACGATTCCAAGGAAACCGACTTGCCACCTGCATACCCTTCTTGGTGTGCAGCGCTGCTTGATCCCGCTTGTGAACTCATGACTGCCGTTTCTGACCCTTCGATCCTTGCGACAAACTTTAGAATGGACTGGTCCGCTACGAATCTCTCCGGAAAGCGAACCAAGCCTGGATATCGATTGCGATGGTAATGGAACGTGCTTAGTTTTTGTTGTGTTGCTTTTGTTGCGACGGGCTCCGACCGGACAGACCGAAAGCTTCGCAATCGGTGCTAGGTAACCGGTCGATCTTGCAACCGACGCCTCCTCCTTCGATCGGAAAGCGAGGGCCGATTTCACCAATCGATTTTCGGCAAAGCAGCACGATGCCGATTCCACCGTCACTTCCTGGATGAGGCTTGACGAGGTCTTCACCAGTGCCTTCTATCTTCCATCCGGAAGAGGAAGACTGTCCAGAGCTAAAACGTCGCACCCATCCCTTGCGAAGACCCTTTTCGCACTGAAGATTGCGACAATTCCGCTTCCTGGCAACAAACGACCGCAGCGACCGGTCGGTTGGAGGCCCTTACCACGGGGCCCCGACTTGCTCGATACCCCAGGACGTACAATGAAGGGGTGGCTGGATCGTATGCGGAAGGGATCCGCTTGTCGCATAGGGGCAATCAAACGGATGCAATGGCTGCGCACGCTGCGACTTGGGAAATTCCTCGGAGTCGATCTCTACCTGCACTGGTCCTTCTGGATCCTGCTTGCCTGGATTGCAGTCAACCAGCTGCTCGACGGCGGCCCCTGGGCTGCCCTTCAGTCGCTCACCTTCTTCGCCCTCATCTTTCTCTGCGTCTATTTGCATGAACTGGGGCACGCTCAGGCCGCCAGTTGGTTCGGTATCCGGACGCTGGACATCACCCTCTTGCCCTTTGGAGGCATGGCGCGTTTGGAATCGATGCCTCGGGAACCCCGTGCCGAAGCGGTGATCGCTTTGGCCGGCCCAGCCGTCAATCTGGCGATCGCCGCCATCGTGGCATCGCTGCTTTGGGTTACTGGGGTTCTCCAGCCGCTATTCGATCAATCCCCGCTGCGTACTGGCTGGCTGCATCAACTGGCTGCCGTCAACGGCATGCTGGCCCTCTTCAATCTGATCCCCGCCTTCCCGCTGGATGGCGGTCGCGCCTTGCGTGCCTACTGGACGCCTCGATGGGGGCACCTGGAGGCGACTTCCCGAGCCGTGGGGATTGGTAAGTGGATCGCCTACGGGATGATCGCCATCGGCATTTTGCGCGGCGCGTGGTCTCTGGTGCTGCTGGCTGTGTTGGTCCTGCTAGCTGGGTTCGCCGAATTGTTTCAGGCCAGACGTCGCGCGATCCTGGAGGCCGAAGGGAACTGGCCACCACCCAATTGGGATCTCGAAGGACATTTCCAACACCCCGGATCCCCCGCGTCCGGGACCGGTCCGACGATCGACGCCGACGACGTGCGGCGGCTCGACTGAATCGCTTCCTTCCTCGACAACCCCGATCTTTTGCGACCTATCTGGAATGCGTGTGGGCGGTGATCCTGGAGAGCAAAAGGAGCTGCCTTCGATGGTCTGCCAACTGCCTGGGGATTTTTTGACCCTGGATTTCCATACGAATGATTTTGGAGATCTGTTGGCCTCGCGCGAAGACGCCAAGCGGCGAAGAAAAACGCCGCGAAGAAAAACGCGGCGAAGAAAAACTAAGGCGCAGACATCCCATAAGAATTGGACGACCGGTTCCATGCGCAATTCGACCTGTCGATTCGAATCGCAACGAGGGTACGGCCTCTACGTGAAGTCGTTCGGATCCCCCAAGCAGCGATCACAAAAGTTCCTTGGCTCTGGATTGCTTGGTGGCTTCGCCTGAGCCGAGAAGCGACACGCAAGAGCGCGCATGAAAGTCGTGGGGGCCGAAGAATCTGGTTCTGCTGCCCCTTAGAATGATCGGATGGACCTCTTTTGCCGGTCGATCCCCTTTCCCGCAGCGCGTCAGAGGCGCATACTTGTGACAGGGTCGATCCGACTTCGCCATGTTGCGATCCACCACCGACTGCCTGTGATGATTCGCACGATCTGGCTCATCCCAACCTAAGTCCGTCGATCCCAGTCGACGCAGTAGCCAAGATCGCCCCCCAGTCCCCCGCAGGAGACCTCGACGGCAGAAGCCCTCGAGGTTTTTTGTTGGTTTGAGAAAGCACTGATTTCGAAGGAGCAGATCCTTGATCGTCGTCATGGAAAACACCGCCACCCAGGATCAGATCCAGGGGGTCGCCAACCGCATCCAAGAACTGGGGCTCAAGGCGCACGTCATCCGAGGCACCGAACGGACGGTGATTGCTGCCATCGGTGATGATCGCAAAATCAAGATCGAGTCGTTTGAATCGCGGCCCGGCGTTTCCGAGGTCCTTCCGATTCTGGCGCCCTACAAAGTTGCCAGCCGCGAGGTGAAGACCGAACCGACCCAAATCCAGGTGCTCGATTTTCGAGCCGGCGCGGGGGTGGTTGGCGTCGTGGCAGGTCCTTGCTCGGTGGAAAGCGAAGAGCAGATTGTCGAGACGGCCAGGATGGTGCGGGCTTCCGGGGGGACGGGCCTTCGCGGCGGCGCCTTCAAACCGCGTACCAGCCCCTACAGCTTCCAGGGAATGAAGGAAGATGGGCTAAAACTGCTGGCGCTAGCCAGACAGGAAACGGGTCTTGCAGTCTTCACGGAGGTGATGAGCCCCGAAGAGGTCGACCTAGTGGCGCGCTACGCCGATGTGCTGCAGGTGGGAGCCCGCAACATGCAGAACTACCGGCTTCTGGAAGCAGTAGGCGGCAGCGGCAAGCCAGTGCTGCTAAAACGAGGCCCCAGCGCCACGATCGATGAGTGGCTTCTGGCCGCCGAGTACATCCTCAACGAAGGGAACCCGAATGTGATGCTTTGCGAACGAGGCATCCGAACCTTTGAAACCCACACTCGCTTCACCCTTCCGCTAGCGACCGTTCCCTACCTGCAGAAGAAAACCCACCTGCCGGTCATCGTCGACCCCAGCCATGGAACGGGCCATACCTACCTAGTCCCCGCCATGGCTGCCGCCAGCGTCGCCGCTGGATGCGACGGACTGATCGTCGAGGTCCATCCCAGCCCCGAAACCGCATCCAGCGACGGCTACCAGTCGCTGAACTTCGCACAGTTCCAGCAGATGATGACCGACTGCCGCAAGATCGCTGAGGCAATCGGACGCAGCCTAGGCTGAACCGTTTTTGGCTGCCCTCCCAAGTTTCCTTTCCACCGCCCAGCAACGGTCCACCCATGACACGCCAGTTCGTCTCTCAGCTTCAACCCCAGCAGTCGGTCGACGAGGTCTATCGCGTTGTCGACAAGCAGATGCGATCCAACCGCCAGGGAAACCCCTATCTGTTGATCCAACTGGGAGACCGAACCGGAGTTGTCTCAGGGATGAAATGGAACGCCAACCAAGCCACCTATGATGCGTTTCAGAAATCCGACTTCGTCCGCGTGCAAGGCGCCGCACAGATCCATCAGGGCCTAATGCAACTGATCGTCCATCGGATCGATCCGGTCGACCCTACGCAGGTCGATCCAGCCGACTTCGAGTCGCTCGATCGCAACCACGCTCTGCAGCAATGGAATCATCTGGGCAAGTTCCTGGAATCGATCGAACAGCCTCAGGTCCGCGCCTTGGTGATGGCCTTCTGGAACGATCCCCAACTGCAGGAAAAATACCAGCGGGCACCCGCTGGGATCAAAGCACATCATTCCCACGCCGGCGGACTGCTGGATCATGTCCTCCAGTTGATGCGATTGGCAGATGCCGCCAGCAAGCTTTATCCGAGGATCGATCGCAGCCTTCTTTTGGCTGGGGTCTTCCTGCACGATATCGGCAAACTGGAAGAACTGGCATTCGAAGGGGAGCTGACCTACTCCGACCCAGGACAGCTTCTGGGCCACCTCGTGCAGGGCGTTCAGATGGTCGATCGCCGCATCGCCGACCTGGAGAAGAGCTCCGGGGAGGTTTTTCCCGACGCGCTGCGTTGGCGCCTTCAGCACATGGTGGTCAGCCACCATGGACAACTGGAGCATGGCAGTCCGAAGGTTCCAATGACGATGGAAGCGATCCTGCTGCATCACCTCGATGATCTCGATGCCAAACTGCAGGCAGCGATGGAAGCGATCGCCGCCGACCGAAACGCCGACAGCCCCTGGACCAACTTCCATCCGCTGCTGGGCCGCAAACTCTACAAGGGCTCCCTCGGCGAAGACCGCAAGTGAACGACTCGCATCAGCGGGCCCACGCCAGACAGGTTGATTTCAAAACGGACCTGATCGCCGGCTCCGTTGCATGCATTTGTTCGTCACGATTCTGCGCTGCGGTGGGTCTCGTACTGGTACTCAGCATCGCGGTACTGGTCATCGTACCCGTACGCGATGGAACCCTCGGATACGGACTCGGATCGCTGGATCAGCCGAGTGAGCATCGACACGATCCGTTTCAAGTTCGGTTTTCTGCGACGGTTCGATTCGTCGTCAAGGGTATTGCAAGCAGACAATTCGTCGTAGATGAAGGCGATTGCAATGCCGATCCGCGAGCCGGTCGATGGGCACCGGACCGAGCTTGTGCGATACGGTAAACGAACGCGACGTATTCGATCGACGTTCGATCAACGTCGAGTCGTTCATGGTCGCAAGTCAGTTGTGCCATCACCCTTCTTTCGAGTACTAGTACCGTTGCTCTGAGTACGAGTACGTCTGTCCTGACGAACCAGCAGATAGGCGATCGCACCGGCAGCAAAAGTCGCCACGCAGGCTTGGAACTCCGTCGGTTTGCTCTGCATCCCCGCCAGTAGGATCAGAGCACTGAAGACCAGATAGACGATCGCTGCAAGCGACTCCCACCAGGTGAGCCGAGGTGATTGCGGATAACGTCGACCGATCCAGAACAGCGACGCGATCGCCAGCGCCCCACAGGTCGACAGCGTCAGCCCCAAGTAGCCGATCATCGTCCTCAAGGAACTCGCCCAGACCACCGCAATGCTCAGGGCCGCCTGAATCCAGATCGCCTCCCTGGGCACTCCGCCTCGGCCCTCCAGCAGACGAGGCAGCACCCCATCCCTCGCCATCTGCTGGTAGACGCGTGGTCCAGCCATCAGCATCGCCAGCACGCTGGTGATGGAGGATAGCACGATCGTCCATCGCACGATCTCCGCCAGCCAGTTTCCTCCGATCGCAGAGGCTGCATCGGCCACAAACGACTCGTTCCCCGCCACCTGCGCCGCGGGAATTGCGTAGAGGAAGACGGCGTTGAGCAACAGATAGAGCGTGGCGACCACCAGCGCGGCGATCCACATCGAACGGGTCACCCGTTTGTCCCCAGGTGCCAATTCCCCCGCCAGATAAATCGATGCATTGAACCCGGTGTAGGAAAGCGAGATCCAGACCAGCGACCCCAGCATCGCCCAGCCCAGCTCCATCCCCGAAGCATCCGCTAGTGGATCGACCGCCATCCTCCCATCGCGCCAGCCGTCCGCCGGACCACGGACCACCGCCACGACGAGGAACGCAACCAAGCCGATCAGTTTGGCGATCACCACTCCATTCTGCACCCAAGCGCCCGCCTGGAGATGGATGCCGTGCAACAGCGCCGACAGGAAGATCAGACCACTGGCGATCCAGGCGCTGGCGACTCCTGGTGAGTTCGCCCCCAAAAAAGAAACACCCCAGCCGGCGGCTGCAAGGTAAGTGCCCACCACCAACGCCGCAGCAGCGATCGGAACGGTGAAACCTGCGACCAGGGAAATCCAGCCTGCCAGGAATCCAATCGACGGATGGATCAGACGCGACAGATAGAGATACTCCCCGCCCGAATCAGGCAGTCGCCTGGCCAGGGCTCCATACGCCACCGCTCCACACAGCGCCATCACACCGCCCAGTCCCCATACCCATAAAACCCGCGTCGCCGTGCCAAGCGACGGCAGTGCGTAGCAACTGGAGGTGTACAGCCCCGAGCCGATCATGTTGGCGATCACCAAAGCCACCAGCGATCCCAAGCCCAGCGAGAGCCCCCCCTTCTGCGAATCGTTCGGTGCCACCAGAATGCTCCTTGAAGTTTTTCAGCGGCCAAGTCTCTCGATCTTCCACTGTTTCGGCTGATTTTCCATCTCCCCACCACTCCGATTGGCTTGGCCCGCGGAAACCAACAAGATCGCTGGTTGACGGAAATCAAGGCAAGGCGGTCAGGATATAGCTCTTCGATCGTTTTAACTTAGTTCCCAATCCCCTGTCGCTCCTCCCCCATGGCCGACAGACACCGCCATCGGCCCCCGCGTCCGATCGATCCGTCGCCACGCCTTCCGGAAGCAAACCACTAGACGATCACCCTGGGTAGGATGTTCCGGAACAGAAAAATCGTCTTCCCGGTGAAAAGCCAATTCAGCATGTCCGATCCAGCGCCCCCCATCCCTCGACAATCTCCTTCCCGACGCCACGACCTGGATGCACTGCGCGCTGCGGCCATGCTGCTGGGCCTGGTGCTGCATGGCGCATTGTCCTTCGGAGTATTTCCTTGGATTGTCGAAGACACCCAGCGATCCATTGGATGGACGGTGCTCTACTCCGCCATTCATGGTTTTCGAATGCCGCTCTTCTTCTGGATCAGCGGCTACTTCACGATGATGCTCTGGGTCAGTCGCGGACTGCCCGCTTTGATCAAGCAACGCGCCTTGCGAGTCCTTCTCCCATGCCTTCTGGGACTCGTCACCTTGGCTCCGGCGATGGGCTGGATATCGCAGCGAGTCAACCGACCGGCGACTCCACCTCCCCAGGCCCCCGGCAGTGGAACCGCGCAGTCTGGGGCAGCGACCGGTTCAACCGATCTGATCCAGGCGGTCCTCAAGAAGGATAGGGATCGCCTGAACAAATTGCTGGAGCGGGGCGCCAGCCCGGATGAAAAAGATGCGCAAGCAAAAATCTCCCCGATCCACTGGGCGGCGATGGCTGGATGGGACGACGCGGTGGCTCGTTTGATCCAAGCCGGTGCAAAGATCGATGCCGTCGACCAAAGCGGTTACCAGGCGATTCATGGGGCAGTCTTTCTGGGGCGATCCGGAATTCTTCAGCAATTGATCGAAGCCGGTGCCGACCCGCGCGCAAGAGCCAACAACGGCGACTGGCCTTGGAATAGTGGGTTAGCCGATGAGCCAGGGACGCGTTTCATCGTCGGGATACTTGGACTGCCTCAGGAGCCATGGGAGACGATCGAACAAGGCCGCGATCAATGCCGCAAGATCCTCCAGAATCTGGATGCCGTTCCGGCTCCAAAAAAGGTGGAAGCATCGAACTGGCTAGCGCAAGCTCGCAGTCGCTACCAGCAGTGGCTGACCAACCCACGCTGGAATCGCGGGCAGTCCCACCTACTGCTCTCCCCTACCTTCACCTACCTCTGGTTCCTCTGGTTTCTCTGCTGGCTAGTTCCCCTCTTCGCATTGGCCACCCCTTGGCTTCCCAAAGAGTCGCTTTCCCCGCTGGCCAGCCGCTGGATCACCACCCCTCGCTGCTGGCTATGGCTTCTTCCTCTGACTTGGGTACCCCAATGTTTCATGGGGGTCTTCTCGCCGACCTTCGGACCCGACACATCGATGGGTTGGATCCCCCAACCGCATGTGCTGGCGTATTACGCGATCTTTTTCTTCGCAGGCGCTTGGTACTACCAGGCAGAAGCCCACGCGCGACCATTCGGTCAACCTTGGTGGCTTTACGCCCTGCTCTCCCTGGGGCTGCTCTTCCCACTGGGGCTGGCGACCGTCCAGCGGCCTTGGATTGGTGGGATCGTGCAGGTGACCTACGCATGGTGGATGTCGGCCGCCTGCGTCGGCGCCGCGCGGCAGTTCATTCGGGGAGAGAGCCAATGGATTCGGTATCTTTCCGACTCCGCCTACTGGCTGTATCTAGCACACCTTCCCCTGATGATCGCTCTGCAGGCTTGGGTGCGTCCCTGGAGTATCGCATCGCCATGGAAGTTTCTGATCGTCTTCCTTGCGACCAGCGCCCTCTGCCTGCTCAGCTATCAGTTTCTGGTGCGCTACACACCTATCGGCTGGGTCCTCCATGGCCCCAGACGACGGCTAACTCAAGCCAAGCCCGGAAGAACCAATCCCTCATCTTCCTGACTCCCAATCTCACCCACTTTCTCGCGAGACTCAGTCCCCAAGACTTCTTTGGGACTGAGCAAACCATGCCATCTTCGTTCTCTGGCAACGAATGCGAAAGGAAGATTCATCAAGCGACCGATCGAAAAGAGTCTATCGGCTGTGCTACGGAAGAGAATAAATCCGGTCCGACTTTCTAGGAAGACACCCAACCGCTCCAAAGATAGAGATCCTTCAAGTGGCAGTTTATAATTTGGGTTGAGGGAGGTGGAGGTAGATGAAGACAGGCAAGATCTTTGGAATCGGAATGCCAAGAACCGGCACTCGTAGTCTTTCGATGGCGTTGGAAATATTGGGATACCGGACGGGGCACTGGCTGAAGACGATGACCTGGTTGCAGGGCGACTTTGAGACCGATATCCTTGCCGAACTCGATGCGGCGACCGATACACCAATTCCCGTCTACTATCCGGAATTCGACAAGCGCTATCCGGGCTCCAAATTCATCTGCACCCACCGTGATACTGAATCTTGGCTGCGCAGTATCAAGAAGCATCAAGAAGGTCTCTTAGGTGATTCTCATCGCGATGAACGGCGTCGGAGATATCGATTGCTCACCTATGGCATGTACCAGTTCAGCCTGGAACGATACCGCTATGTCGTGGAAACACATCAGCGCAATGTGCTCTGGTATTTCCAAGACCGTCCGTCTGACTTGCTGATGTTCGATCTTTGTGGAGGAGACGGCTGGGAAAAGCTTTGCTCCTTCCTGGGTAAGCCAATCCCCGACCAGCCCTTCCCGAGGGTTTCCTGAAGTCGCCGACCTTGAATGCGACAATTGGGAGACTTAGTCAAGTCGACATCGACTGGTGGGCAAGATCCCCCTCCAAGAATTCCAGAAAATGGGTCATCTAGGATGCTTCTGGGCGGTAATCCTGGAAGGCGAAAGGAGCGGCGTTCTATGGTCTGCCAGCAGCCCAAGGAAGCCTTTGTTTCCTGATGGCCCATTCGGCTGGGTTGGGAGGATCTGTTGGCGTCACGCGAAGACGCCAAGGTGCGAAGAGAAACAGGATGTCGAAATTTTCTCCGAATAGGACGCCCCCGGTCCAACGCGCGTGCATCGACCTATCGATTCGAATACCAACCAGTCTGTGCCTCACACACAAAGTCGACGGGTTACTCGATCATGAATCAAAAGTTTACTAGCTTGCAAATCGCTGAGTTGCTTCGCGTGAACTGAGAATCGAGATTCAGCACGACGCATCGGATTCATGAGGGCGATGGAATTGGACTATCAGCTACGTCTCCGCGTGGCAATTGAATTGGTGGTATCTCGATAAGATGGCTCTTTGAAGGTCACCGGATGGAATGCTCTGTGCCGCCAGGATCAGGCCACCGTGATCTTATGGCAACTCTCGCACGCAGGAGGCGGTCTTCGACCTACTGACCCAGGGTATGGCCGTATAGACCGAAACATGGGTGGCAGTGCTCGAATGCTCACGACGGAATCGGTAAGCCGATCAAGTCATATCGGGAGCCATCTTCAGGAGAGCATGGGTGCGATCCATCGAAATCCAAGCCATTGAAAACTAGACCGGGGATGGCCATCGCTGGACGCGATGATTGAGCGAATCGAGGATGTGCCAGCGTCCTTTCTTGTCGACCACCATCGACCAGGGCTGATTGAGCTGCCCCAATTGATCTCCAGGGCCGCCGAAGAATCCCAGGCTTCGCCCCTCCAGATCGATCGCCTGAACGCGGTGGTTTCCGTACTCCACCACCAGCATCCGATCCCCGTCGGCGCAAAGCCCATACGGATAACGAAACCGACCCGCCTCATCACCGACCGATCCATGCATCGCCAACAACTGAGGTCGATCGCCACGGAAATCGATCACCTGCAGTCGATGGTTGCACGCGTCGCTGACCCAAAGCCTTCCTTGCCGATCGATCGCCATCGATTGGGGTCGACTGAACTCCAGCGGTCCCTCGCCGTGCAGTCCGAATTCCCCTAGCCACTTCCCGTTGCGATCGAATTTCTGGACGCGGTCGGTGTCCCCATAATTGCTGACCAGCAGGTGCCCCTCAGAATCCTCCAAAACATCAGTCACAAAACCAAACTGTCCTGGCCCCTTGCCCAGGGTTCCGCCGATCGTTCTCGATTCTTCCAGCTTTCCCTCCGGGGAGTAAAAGAGGATCCGAAAGTAATGCGTGTCGGCCACCATCACCATGCCATCGGACCCGACCGAAATACCAGTTGGCTTACCCTGCTCAATGCTGGGGGTATTCCACGTCCGTTGGTGCTCTCCCTCGGCGGAAAAGACCTGGATTCGGCCCGTCATGTCGACGATGTAGATGCGATCCTCGGCATCGATCGCAATCCCTCTTGGCTTCAGAAAGCGACCATCGCTGATGCCTCGCCGGCCGTACGTCACGGCTCCCTGGACCTGCTTCTTGGGATCGGCCGCAGGCGGTGCGCAGCCCAGGCCCTGCCCTAGCGCCGCAAGTCCCAGGCAGCCAACAAAGACGCGGCGATCCCAAGGCTGACTTCGGCCAGCCTCCGAAACCTCCCTGGAAAAGCCCTCCTGTCCGACCCTCATGCTCCGCTTTCCCAATGCCCCCAACCCGGTCCGCCGCCAAAAGAAAAGCTCCCCCAAACCACCGGACAGCTTATCTTACTTGAGATCCTTCCGCGAAAAGGAATCGCCATCGCCACCGCTTTCGATAAAATAAACGCTGCAAAACTCCCTTGTCGCCCCTCCCTTTCATCCCGATTTCCATGGTGCACTCTTTCGACTGGGAAACCGCCGAGGATCAGAGGGATCTGGTCCATTTGGCCGTGCAGGCGCTAGTGGAAGGACGGTGGGTGCGGCTCCCCTCGCGCGATGGCTATCTTCTGGCTGCCAGCGGCCTGAGAGGGGATGCTGTCACCAAAATGGCGGCCAACTATAGTTCGCTTGTCATCCTCCCTCGATCGGTTCAGGAAGCCTCCGATTATCTTCCTAAAGCACCTCTTTGGCTGGCTCCCCTGTTGCATCGCGCCTGGCCGGGACACTGGCTTTTTGCTGCCCAGCCTGACCATCAGGATTCGCTGGTTTACCAGCTTCCACAGACCACCCACCAAGCTCTGCTCCAAACCGATCGCCGACTGATCCTGGGCTACCCATCCCACCCCTCGATCGAGCGGATCCTATCGTTGCTCAGCGGGCCTTTGATCGGCGCGGTGGTTCGCGATGACGCCAAGGCGGGTTGGGACAACCAACGGATGGGCACCCCAGATCGGCCCGCATCGGATACGATTGGAATTGTTGACTCGAACGTCCCGCCGGTCGCCCGTTTTTCGACGGTGTTCCTGGAGGGAAATGGGATTCGACTGGAAGCGGATTGTCGACAGCGGGAACAATTTCGGGAGTTGCTGGGGATGCGGGTGCTGCTCGTCTGTACCGGGAATACCTGCCGATCTCCGATGGCCTCCTGCCTGCTTCGCAAAGGCTGGGATGAACATCGAGCGGCCCACGGGTGGGGTCCATTGGAAATCGCTTCCGCCGGACTTGCTGCCGCACCTGGCGAGCAAGCGTCGGCTCAGGCAATCCACGCGATGGCCGAATTGGGGTTGGACCTACAAAGCCATCGCAGCCAGCCTATCAGTGCATCGCTGGTCGAGTCATCGGATCTGATCCTGGTGATGACCGAAGGCCACCGCAACGCACTGCTCAACCGATGGCCCCATCTGGCCGACAAGATCGATCTTCTGTCCCACGGACAAGGGGAAGTGTCCGATCCGTTCGGTGGCTCTCTGGCCACCTATCAGCAGTGTGCGCGCCAGATGCAACACTATTTGACTTACTGGATCGAACAACTCGGTCGACTCTGCCCCCCTTCGCTCGATCCCCCGAATGACGCTGGAAAACACAACCAGTGATCCGACATTTTCAACCAGGATCCATAGCCCATGCGCATCGCAATTGGTAGCGACCACCGCGGTATCCAAATCAAACACAAACTGGTGCAACACCTCACCGCCGACGGCCACGAGGTGGAGGATTGTGGAACGCACGGCGATCAGGCGGTCGACTACCCTGACTTTGCCGCTGAAGTCGCCCAACTCGTGTCGGAGGGGAAGGTCGAACGAGGGATATTGATCTGTGGCACCGGCATTGGCATGGCAATCGCCGCCAACAAATTCCCTCATGTGCGCGCCGCCACCTGCTCCGATGAAATCATGGCGGAAACATGCCGGCGTCATAACGATGTCAATGTGCTCTGCCTTCCAGGAGACCTCATCGGCGACCGCCCGGTGGGCGACCTGATCCGCGTCTGGCTAGCGACGGAATTCGACGGGGGAAGGCACGCTCGGCGCATCGAAAAAATCGCTGACCTGGAACGCAAAAACGCCAGCGGCTGCAAGTGAACTGTGGAGCCGCCTGGGGGACTTGCCAACTGGTTTTCGATCACGGACCAAAACCCATCGCGAGCAAACGATCGCAGTAACTCGGCCGGTCGAGGGCTCGGTTTGCCCTCGAAACACCCATCTCTGGTCTCCCTTTGCGGTCTCCTGATTCAATCGGGAAGCGAAGGAGTCGATCCGCTGGTGCATCCCTTGACGAATGTTCCATTTGGAGGGACTACCACCTCTTCTTTTCGCGGAAAAACGGAGTCGACCGAACCAAAACGCTGGCAATCGAATAGGTCGAAATAGACTGAGACCCCAACGGTTCGCATTCCTTTTTCACCAACCTGTCAGGCATCCCCCCCTTCCCCATGACGCCCCCACCGTCCCCCGACCATTCAGACGACGCTGTCGAACTATTGCTTTTGAACGCCCATCTATGGGAACAGGCCGATCCCTACCTGGATGAATCAATCTGGGTGGTGCCGATGGACCGCTGGACTGTTTCGACCGAAAACGAATACCTCCAGTCGATGTTGGCATGGGAACGAGCCCCAGCGCTCCCCATATCCCAGTGGTTTGAACCTCCTTTGAACCCCCCCAGCCCCCAGTGGCTGGAGGATCCGGAGATTTGCCAACTGCTCGATCGATTGATCTCGATCCTGGCAAGCGAGGGGATTGAGTTGGAATGGGCAGACCATCTGAACGATCGGCAGCTTTACACCCTGATTGTTCGCGACATCCTGCCATCGGTCGAAAAGAAATGCGATCTCCCCGATCGCTCGCTTCGGTGGCGCTGCATCGAGGCCGACGACGAGGAAACTTGGCTTACCTACTATGCAACCGACGAGGAGAGGCTTCAGTGGAGTCGGGAACTGGGTTACCCTCTACCCCCAAAACGAGAACCGCAATTCCGGCGGCCAATCCGGTAGCCAGCCCGATAGCTTCCCACCGACTGCGGTGTTCCTTTAGAATCATTTCATTGCAGGCCCTGGGGGAAAAGAGTTCCAAGACCCTGCATAGCCCATGAGGTTGCATCGACACCACCGGCCCACGCACTTCTTCCACGTCAACGAGACCGACCATGAAGCCCCGATCGATCCCCAGCCAACCCAGCCGCGCCCCCTCCACCCCATCTCCAGCGGGCGATCCATCAACCTTCTCCTTAAATCGCCGGGCGGTGCTGGCTGCCGGTATCGCAGCATGCTCCCTGATCGCCGATCGATCATCGGCCATTCAACCGTTCCATCCCAACCTCCTCCAAGACGCCAGCGCATCCATGAACATCACCAAAGCTCCCTTCGGTACTCTCCCTGATGGCACCGCCGTTTCTCTCTGGACGCTGAGCAACAGCCGAGGAGATCTCCTCAAGATGACCGACTATGGTGCTTTGATTGTCAGCATCGAAGTACCAGACCGGCAGGGCAACCGCACCAATGTGACGCTAGGATTCCCCAAACTGGATGGCTACCTGGAACGTCACCCTTATTTCGGTGCCACCGTGGGCCGCTTCTGCAATCGAATCGCCAAGGGCAAGTTCTCGCTCGATGGCACCACCTACTCGCTCGCTCAAAACAACGGGCCCAATCATCTGCACGGTGGCGAAGTCGGCTTTGACAAGCTGGTCTGGAAAACCGAAGAACTGCGTGGAGACAATTACGTTGGACTCCGCTTTTCGCTTCTCAGCCCCGACGGGCAGGAAGGGTACCCTGGCAATCTGTCGGTGCAGGCAGAATATCTTTGGGATAACGAAGCCAAATTGACCATTCGCTTCACCGCTACCACCGACAAGGCGACCCCCATCAATCTGACCAACCACGCCTATTTCAATCTGGGTGGCTGGCAAGGTGGCGTAATCCACAACCACCAACTTCAACTCCAATGCGCTAAATATCTGGCAATCGATGAAACGATGATCCCCACCGGAGCCCTAGCCGATGTTGCCGGTACGCCGCTGGACTTCCGCACCGCAACCCCCATCGGCCAGCGAATCGCACAACTGACCGCCACCAACGGATACGACCACTGCTTTGTCGTCGATGGCCAACCAGGAACTCTCCGAGCATGTGGCATGGTGGTCGATCCGAAGTCGGGTCGCGGGATGGAGATCCAGACCACCCAACCTGGCGTCCAGCTATACACCGGGAACTTCCTTAACGGCAGCGACAGCAATGGTGGCTTCAAACTTCATGAAGCCTTCTGCCTGGAGACGCAGAATTTCCCTGACGCGCCCAACCAGCCCACCTTCCCCAACAGCATTCTGAAACCGGGGGAAAAGTTCGAGCAAACCACCAGCTATCGCTTCCTGGTGGTTGCCGACAAGTAGCGATCCAACCGATCGAATCCGCCAGAAGCAGAGCCGATCGCTGTCGCTCTTCTCGTTGCAGGACGGACTTCTAGTCCGTCCTCAAATCCCCCATCCACAGGTCATCCATGCCCAGGACCGACGGACAAGACGTCCGTCGTGAGGTAGCAGTTCCATGGGTCAGACCGAATTGGCTGATCCAGCCATCTTGGTCCGCGATTCGCGAAGACCGCGACTGAGGATGTCCCGCAGCAACGGGGAGTAATCTTCGTAGCGGGAGCGATCGGGGGATCCGTCCGCGTACTGGAAAATCGCATCCCTCGGCTTGGCGCCCAAAGCCAGCAGCGTGCTGCTGACGGTTCCATAATCCGGGGCTCGCAGCACCATCCCAGGACGCCCAGGAAGCGATGGAGTCCTGGCGAAAACTTTGCTGGAGACCGCCAGAAACTTCACTGGGGAGTCGAGGGTCTGAAGCGTCAGCAGCCGCTTGGCCATCTGCACTCGTTCGTCCTGCGGATCATTTACATTGCGGCTCCCCACAATGCTCAGCCCAGGCTCCAGCGCCATCACTTCCTGACGCTGCTCATGGTGCACCACATACCCACACTCGCGATCGGCGAGCACCAGATTGACCGCCTCGTAGTCGTTTCTTTCCAACTCTTCGAGTGCCTTTTCCAATCCCTTGCGGGCATTGGGCGCCTTGAGAACTTCGCGGCAAAGCACTCCGCGGGATCTCGCGGCTAGGGTTGGCTGAGCCACTCGGCGGTGGCAGATTCCGACAAAGAGCCCATGCTGGTTGACACCAAGCCAGGTACCCCCAGCTCGCTGGTCCAAAGGGCAAAGCACCCTGGGTTTCCCCGATTGGATCGCCGGCGAACTGCTCGGTCGATCGAAAAACTCCTCTCGATTCGCTGCGACAAGAATCGGACTTTCCGCCACCAATTGATACTGAATGGCCAGTAAGCACATAGTGGTATACGGGCTTTCTATTGGTTCGAAGTACGGCGAACATGCGTGCCGAGCAACTGCCCCAATCACTCCTCGGAGCGACCGGCACAAGTTTCGAAACAATGTATCGAACCGCGCCGCAAAACTGCACCCCCTAATGGGTGTCCATCCCTTTTTTGGCTTCGGCGTAGGGTGGTTTCCATCCCCTTCCAGCCAGAAAAACGTGGCGTTTTTTACATTTTTTCCACCGTCTGTTTTTTCATCGGAAAATGGTATTCGCTATTCCCCCCGCCGTTCTGCCGCTACGATAAAGAACTCGTCGTTTCGTTGCGTTGGGTCTGCTGAACCCTTTTTTCGCAAGCGTTGCGATCGGGCGATTCCGCCCCCTTGGGATGCGAAGAATTGTTCGAAGATGTCAGGATTCCGCTGTTAGGGGATGCAATGGCCAACGGCCTGTGCCGACTTGGGAAATCGGGTCGAAGTCAGATGGGGTCACTTGCCGGCTTTTCGATCGCCGCCACGGGGATCGGTCTTCCCGAGCAGCAGGTGACCAACGAGGACTTGGCCGCACTGGGTTGCGATAGTGAGTGGATCGTCCAGCGGACAGGTATCCACCAGCGGCGAAAAGCGGCCGACCATCAGTCGACTGGCGATTTGGCCTACGAGGCGGCTGTCGACTGTCTGAAGCGGGCTGGCGTAACGCCAGGACAGGTCGATCTGGTGGTTGTCGCCACCCTGACTCCCGACCATGCCACCCCTTCAACTGCCTGCCTGCTTCAAGCCCGCCTGGGCTGCATCGCCCCAGCCTTCGACTTGAACGCGGCCTGCTCAGGATTCCTCTACGCTCTGGTGGTCGCCGGGCACATGGTTTCGAGCGGTTTCAGCCGCTGCGCTTTGGTGGTTGGAAGCGAGGTGATGAGCCGCACGGTCAGTCCAACCGACCCCAAGACCTACCCACTCTTCGGCGACGGTGCCGGCGCCGTCCTCCTGGTTCCCTCCCAATCCCCAGACGGAAAGCCACTCCCGCAAAGCGGCCTGATCGCCTACACGCTGGGCTCGGAAGGCGAAGGCGCCCGGCAACTTTGCATCCCGGCCGGTGGCAGCCGCGAGCCGCTGACCCCGGAGAGCCTTGCCCAGGGCCGCCAGTACATGACGATGGATGGCCGATCGGTCTTCAAGTGGGCGGTGCGTGTGGTGGCCGATGCCATTCGCGACACCTTGGCCGAGGCGCAAATGCCCCTGGAGGAGGTCGCCATGTTTGTGCTCCATCAAGCCAATATTCGAATTCTGGATGCTGCAGCCCAAGAGCTGGGGATTCCATCCGAAAAAATGTTTATCAACCTCGATCGCTACGGAAACACCTCCGCCGCTAGCGTCCCGCTGGCGCTGCATGAGGCGGCGGCTGAGGGCCGTTTTCAGCGAGGAGATCCAATTCTCCTCTGCGGCTTCGGTGCCGGACTCACCTGGGGATCGGCGCTGATCCGCTGGTAAACCCAACCTCCAAATCGGGAACGACTCCTCCCATGAGACTCTGGATCTGGTTGATTGTGCTGTTGGCGTTGCTCGGTGGCGGTGGCTACCTGGGGTACCGTCCTGCCCTCCAATACTGGGAAGCTCGCAATCAACCCAAGTGGCGATTTCTGCCAGTGGAGAAGGGAGACCTCAAACACTTGGTCAACGCCACCGGAAAGGTGGAACCGGTGCAAAGGGTATCGATTGGTGCGGTGGTCAGCGGACCCGTCGAAGAATTGCTGGTCGACTTCAATTCCCCCGTCACCAAAGGCCAACTCCTAGCGCGCATCGACCCCAGCCTCTATCAATCCGCCGAACAGCGCGACCAAGCGATGCTCAAGACGCGTCAAGCCGAAGTCCTTCGGGCTCAGGCGCTGCTAGGTCAGGCGGAGAATGAGGAGAAACGCGCCCAGGAACTGTTTTCCGCCAATCAGAATTTCATCTCGGAGACCGAGCTAGACCAGCTGCGATTCAATCGACAGGCCAGACAAGCCGAATGCACGGTCGCCGAAACCGCAGTGGCTCAGGCACTGGCACAGCTGCAGAACTCCACCACCAATCTTTCCTACACCGAGATCCGATCTCCGGTCGATGGCATCATCGTGGAACGCAAGGTCGACAAGGGACAGACCCTCGCTGCCCAGTTTCAGACCCCCGAAATGTTCGTGGTCGCCCCCGAGATGCAGCACCGGATGCATATCTACGCATCGGTCGACGAAGCCGACATCGGCTACATCCGCAGCGCCCAGGCTTCGGGCCAACCCGTCCGCTTCACCGTCGATGCCTATCCCGAACGGATTTTCGACAGCGGGAAGATCGTTCAGGTGCGGCTGAGCAGCAAGGAGGAGCAAAGCGTCATCACGTATCCGGTCATCGTGGAGACGCCCAACGAAGACCTCAGCCTCCTTCCAGGGATGACGGCCAACCTTTCCTTTCAGATCGAATCTCGGGAAAAAGTTCTGAAACTTCCCAATGCAGCCCTTCGATTTTACCCCGATCGCAAATGGGTCCATCCCGACGACCGACAAGTGCTCGATGGCGTCGATCAACAGAAGAACATGGGGGAATCAAACGAAAGTCGTTTGCAGTCGGCGGAGGAAACGTACGACGCCAACCGCAGGCGGATGCGCCGTCATGTCTGGGTGGTCGACGGAAAACTGTTGCGGGCTCGCGAAGTCACCCTCGGCATCTCCGACAGCCGCTTCACCGAAATGCTGGAAGGCAACCTGAGCGAAGGGGAGGTGCTGGTCATCGGGGAGCAACCCAAGACATGATCGCAGCGAAAGAATTTCGAATCGCTGCTGCACCAGTCGTTGCCTCTACAAGGAACTCGATGCGATGAAGCTGGCTGCAATCCTTCGAATCGCTCTTCGCGCGATCGCCAAGAACAAGATGCGCGCCAGCCTTACCGTGCTGGGTGTGGTCATCGGCATCGCCGCGGTCACGGCAATGGTCTCGATCGGCCTATCGGCCAGCCAACTGGTGCAGGGGGAATTTCAGAATCTGGGAACCAATGTCATCGTCGTCCTCCCCGGCAACCAACAGACTCAAGGTGCCCGCCGCGCGCTGATTCCCTCGCTGACCCCCGGCGATGTCTCCGCCATCCAGAAGGAATGCAACGCCGTTCTGGCTGCCTCCCCTATGGTCTTCAGCACCGGCAACGCTATCTTCGGCAATTCCAACTGGACCCCCAAGGAAATGGTCGGCGTCGGCAGCGATTATCTGACGGTGCGCAACTGGCAGATTCGACTCGGTGATTTCTTCACCGATCGCGATATCTCCAATGCCAACAAGGTCTGCGTCATCGGCCAGACCGTCGTCAAAAAACTGTTTCAAACCTCCAATCCAATCGGCGAATCGATCCGCATCAACAAGATCCCTTTTGAGGTCGTCGGGGTACTGCAGGCCAAAGGGGCCAACATGGTGGGAGACGATCAGGACAACATCATCCTGCTCCCCTACACGACCGTCCGAAAACGACTGCAGCGCAGCAACTTCAACAATGTTGATATCATCCTCGCCTCGGCCCGTTCGGTCGACCAGATGAAACTGGCGCAGACCGAAATGGAAGGACTCCTTTCCGATCGCCATCGAATCGGACCAGGACAACCATCCGACTTCGAGGTGCAGAATACGACCGAGATCGCTGGAGTCTTCAGCATCATCACAGGGACGCTCACCGCCATGCTAGCCGCCATCGCAGGGATCTCGCTGCTGGTAGGTGGTGTGGGCATCATGAATATCATGCTGGTATCGGTCACCGAGCGAACGCGAGAAATCGGCATCCGGATGGCGGTTGGCGCGCGGCCCGGCGATATCCTACGGCAGTTTCTGGTCGAGTCGATGCTACTGTCGCTGCTGGGTGGCATCGTCGGTGTGCTGCTGGGCATCTCCGCCTCCATCGGATTGATCTGGCTGATCAACGCCGTCTCTGCCGGACGCCCTTGGCCGATCGTCGTCAGCTGGCCCGCCGCTGTGGCCAGCCTTCTCTTCTCCGCCGCCGTCGGCATCGGATTCGGCTATTACCCCGCATGGCGCGCCAGCCGCCTGGACCCGATCGACGCCCTCCGCTACGAATAGATCGACTGGGCGGTCGATCGACTGGCCGCCAGCCTGCTTCACCCTTCCCACCCCCTGAGACCGTTCGATCATGTACCTCCCCGCGTCGCGCCACGCCAGCCATTTGCCACTTTGCTTGCTGCTGGTTTCCCTCCTACCGCACTGGCTGTCGGCTCAGGAACCCGCCACTCCACCTCAGCCGATCCAGATCCGGGAAGCTTTCGTCACCGCTCCGCCTCGCAGTGGCGGCCGCGCCCGTGTCTCCATTGCCAAAGACCTTCTGGAAGCAGCATCGCTCGATGGAAAACTCCTTTGGCCAGATGCGGCGAAAGACACTTCGCCAAGCAGCGAGGGAATCGATCCGTGGCGCAAACTGACAGCTGACCCCCAAGGCGGTTTCTCGGATCGCGCTCTGGCGGGGGGCTGGATGGTCGCCTATGTCGACCTTCCCCAAGAAGGGATCTGGATGCTGGAAGCCCAAGGCCATGGCTCGGTCCGCATCAACGATGCCCCGCGCGTCGGCGATGTCTACAGCAACGGCACGGCCGCCATCCCAGTCCTTCTTTCAGCAGGGCAAAATCGACTGGTCTTCACCGGAGGCCGCGGCCGCATCTCCGCACGCCTCATAGCCCCCACCAAGCCACTGTCGCTCTCCCTGCGCGACACCACCCTGCCCCACCTGATCCGCCAGGAGACCGATCCCCTGTGGGGCAGCCTGATGCTGGTGATCGCCAGTTCCTCCCTGCCCGACCATCTGGCCGTCCGCACCTCGGGCAACTCCCTCCTCCCAACAACCACCGACGTGCCGCCCACTCTTCCCATGACGATCCGTAAAATCCCCTTTACTATCGCCGTCGATCCAACCACTTGGAAAGACCTTCCGGAATCGACCGCATCGATCCAGGTGAAGATCGAACTGGTCGAGGGAAAAGCATCTGGTGATGGAACAGTGCTCGACACTGTCGAGGTCGAACTCCCCATCCGCTCGGCAGACGCTTTCCATCGTCGCACCTTCGTCAGCCAGATCGATGGCAGCGTGCAGTACTACGCGGTCCATCCTCCTGCGATCGACGACGCCACCGATCGCTCCAAACGCCCTGCCATGGTGCTCACTCTGCATGGCGCTGGTGTCGAAGGCGAAGGCCAAGCTGCCTCCTATGCCCCCAAGCCCGATATGGTCATCGTCGGTGCAACCAACCGAAGACCCTTCGGGTTCGACTGGGAAGACTGGGGGCGGCTGGATGCGCTAGAGGTCTTGGAGCAGGCGAGCAACCGCTTTCAGACCGATCCGGCTCGCTGTTACCTGACAGGCCATTCGATGGGTGGCCATGGCACCTGGCATATCGGGTCGCTATATCCTGATCGCTTCGCCGCGATCGCCCCCAGCGCGGGCTGGATCAGCTTCTCCACCTACGCCGGTGGTCCGCCTCCAGATGCTCCTAGCAACCCACAGACAGAAATCCTCCGCCGCAGCACCTCAGGCAGCGATACCCTGGCGCGCAAGAGCAATCTGGCCAGCCAGGGAGTCTACATCCTGCATGGCGATCAGGATGACAATGTCCCGGTCGACCAGGCAAGGACGATGCGCGAGGAACTGTCAAAATTCCATCCTGATTTCGTCTACAAAGAACAGCCGGGTGCTGGCCATTGGTGGGGCAACGCCTGCGTCGACTGGCCCCCCATCTTCCGCTTCTTTGCCGACCACCAGATCCCTGCGTCCCAATCGGTGCGCTCGATCGACTTCACCACCCCTGCACCACATCTCTCCCCCCGCTGCCACTGGGCAACCATCGAACAACAGATCCGACCCGGAGATATCTCGCATGTGAAACTCTCGATCGATCCCCAAGCTGGCAAGCTTGCGGGCACCACCACCAATGTCCAGCTACTTCGCCTAGCAGCGGAAGCCTGGCAAGCCAATCCAGCGGCCGATTCAGCGAAGCCAGCGACGCTGGCGATCCAACTGGACGATCAATCGATTGAACTTCCATGGCCCTTAGAGATTCCCGAACTTGTGCTTCAGCGCATCGATAACATCTGGTCGATCGTCGAATCGCCCCAGTCGTTGGCCGACGAAAAAAATCCGCAGCGAAGCGGCTTTTTCAAGGAAGCTTTCCGACGACGTTTTGTCCTGGTCTACGGCACCCAGGGGACCGAAGAGGAAAACCAAGCGATGCTCAATCGCGTCCGCTTCGATGCCGAAACGTTCTGGTACCGAGGCAACGGGTCGGTCGATTGCATCTCCGATACCCAGTGGCAGGAGATGGCCAACGAGGATCGCAATGTGATCGTCTACGGGAATGCTTCGATCAACCTGGCATGGCGTCAGCTTCTGGGCAATAGCCCGATCGTGGTCGAGCGAGATCGATGGACGATCGCGGGGAAGGAAGCGGAGCAGACAGAGGCAGCGGTGCTGATGGTCCGCCCGCGTGCAGACAGCCCCCATGCCCTGGTCGGCGCCATCGGCGGCACCTCGGTTCGCGCCCTGCGAGCCACCTTGCGCCTGCCGATTTTTTCATCAGGCACCGGTTATCCCGACTACCTGCTGCTGAGCCCTGATTTTCTTTCCAAGGGAAATGACGCCATCCTCGCCACCGGCTTCTTCAACGCCAACTGGAGCCTCGACGCATCGGAGTGAGCGGCAGAGGCGTGGTCTCGTGCTGACTTTCTGCTCGTGCTTGACGTCGGATTCAGGTGTGCTGGTGGCTTACTTTGTAGGGTGTGTGAGGCCGTCGGTAGCCTGAGTGACTCTCCAGGTGTGGAATCGACGGGGAGAGATGGTGCTCCTTACTTTTGTTCCAACGGCGGAACACACCATCATGATCGATCGACGATTGGTTCTGGTGTGTTCGCGGTC
>Ga0315902_10002640_pt1 | contig 27623 bp, 28 predicted proteins | sample LakEriMetagenome_9_FD_203523 | JGI IMG/M metagenome (GOLD analysis project Ga0315902, IMG submission 203523) | Freshwater fungal communities from buoy surface, Lake Erie, Ohio, United States - Buoy 12 MA117 | ecosystem: Environmental > Aquatic > Freshwater > Lake > Lake biofilm | place: USA...
GAAGTTGAAGCAAAATGCTTACCCAAGGTACCCGGTTAATAATTAATTTTCCTGTACACCAGCTAAAGAGAATGATGTAGATAAAGGAATTGATTTGTTTTTTAAAGCATAAACGTATCTTCCATTCTTTTTTACTCTAACAAATTTGTGTTTGGCTAAGGCTTTTCCTAGGTTATTCCTAATTTTATTAGTGATCATGAGTTTTTGATGTTCTGCTAAGTTTGAAGCAATATCTGTTGTAGATAGAAATAGCTTTGTCTGATTTTCAGGAATTGGCTCGTAAAATTTGAGTAATAATTCTTCTTCAAATGTTAGGCTAGAATAATAATCATTATTCAATGATAACTCGTTTATTTCATCCCCACTAACCCAATATTTAAATCCAGATTTGTAAAGAGCATATGCTTGAGCCATAACATTGTCAATATTTACATTGTGCTTATAATTAATTGTTTTAGCCGTGAATATCATAAACCTTCTACTTCCGGACTCATCATGTAATATATCCGATGTATTTGCAGTTCCTGTAAAAGATGCACGTCTTACATAATTCTCACTATTATAGCCATATGCTTTACGAACTTTTATCACACTCTTTGTAACAATTTCTTTAAATTGAGCGACACTTGCTTTGTTAAACGATTCAAATTCATCACAGTTTATAAGGATGTTTTCAGAAAGCATTGACAAACTATCTTTATTATGTAAATTCAAAGTGCCTGAAAATCGATAAGCTTTTAATTTGTCAGGTATCAAACCAAGTACCCATGAGCTTTTTCCTACTCCTTGGCCGCCAACTAATAATAGTACTTGATGTGAAATAATATTTTCATCAATTGAGCATCCAACCATACCGACTAACCATTTTCGAAGGCAAATTTTCCAAAGATTATTATTTGTTGTTTGGATCGTTTCTGCTAACTCATCAATATAATCTGTTTTTTCATCCCAGACTGGTAGGTTTTCAAAGTATGAAACAAAGGGATCAAATTTTTTTACAAAATCACTGTTTACAATGGCACGTAGCTCTGAAATATTAGTGTTGATGCGATTGAGCTTCATCATCCTATAGATAGAGTTCAAATTGTATTCATTTAATAAATCATACTCAGATTCTTTAATGGATTTAAACTCAATTCGACTAGTGACAACATTTTTTCTAAAGCAGAAATGCTTGTTTAAGAAATTTTCCAAAATGACCTGTGCTGATAATTTTACAGTTATTTCTTCTGGGTTGTCTTTAGATTGCGTTACTTCACTTGCCAAATCAGGTAATACGTTTAACTCATGCTCCTGCGTCTGCAGGAGATGAGTTTGAGTTGATTTGTTTTTTGTCAATTTAGCCATGTCAAATGAAGATTGATGATTTTACTTTAACGCTGTGTTTGAGAAAAACTTTGTGGATGTAATCTAGACCGATGGGAGTAATAAACCAGGTCAGTTTAAAATTCTGTTTATTCTTATCCTTGTCCTCTATTATTTTTAGATAAACAGAGAATAAGTTTCTCTCAACGTATTTCTCTTTTGGTGTATTATCTGATTCGATAAATTCAAGCTGCTCAAGGATAGAAATGAACTGTTGGTCAGTAAGTCCTAAAATTTTTGCGCATTGCGCGCTGTTTAAATAACGCATAATCTATTGGTTAAATGGTTTAATAAAATTCTTCTGAAGAAGTTTTTCAACAGATTCTCGAGAATAGTAAATTTTCCGACGCCCTATCTGGCTGAATCCCAATTTTCCGGTTGATCGATATGTCTGTAAACAACGAGGGCTAATTTTTAAAATTGCCATTACCTCGTGAGGCTCTAACCACTCTTTTTTTTCTTGCTTGCCGATAATTTTATCGTGCAACGCCTCTACCTTTTGAATTAAAGTGTCTAATGAGGACTTTTCAATTACGATTTGCATCAATTAAATTTTAAATTAATAATTCCCTTTTCAGGTTTAACTAAATTCTCTCTCGGTTGCTCCGAACGTTCTTGTTGCTAGCAAAAGAGCGCTAGAAAGAGATTTTTGATACAAATAAAATGTAGATAATTAAAATGTATTTTGAATAGAGAGGATTTAGACTTAACTTCTCTGTGTTCTCTTTAAATTCAGATTAAAACTGAGAGAATAAAGAATCAAATTCCTTTGCTTTTTTTGGTTTATTTATCTTATTTTTAGAACTTACGTTATAAACATTTGAATAAGTGAAAGGAGACTTGTCTGAAGCTCTCAAGAAAATCTTACTTTTTATTAATTCATTCATTCCAAATGAAATAGGATAGCCAATAGACATAAATTTCTCCATGATATAATGAAATTGTCTATTATCACAGCGAACTTGAATTTTTGATTTTACAAAATTAGTGTCTTGACAAAGTAAGAAATGTAAGAAAGTATCATTAGAACCTATTTCTATAAAATTGAGTTCTGAAATAATTTTTTTTAGCTTTTCAATTTCTATTTCCTGAAGAGATTTAGTTGACAATCCTGTTCTGAAATTAAACAATTGTTCCAAGTCAGTTTTAAATCGCTTAATGTAATAAAGATGACTTTTTAGAAGAGGTATATTTGAATTTCCAACCCAAATTAAACAATTATCCATTATCCTAAGAAACTTTTGTAAAACATACTTTTCCCCTTGAAATGAATTACATAAGTCTAATCGTAAAATAAAAAAGTTATGTGATTTATTTCGTTGAACCTTGAATTTGGCATTTAGATAGTCTTTAAACCAATATTTATATTTATGGCATTCACCAGTCTCCTCATCGGAATAAACGTTGTAAACAAAATCTTTATCTAAATCAAATTTAGGATCACCTAATTCGTCAATATCAAATGTATCACTCAAGTATTCTTTTCTTAATTGATTTTGTCCATCCATAGAATAAGCAAATTCAAAAAATTTCAAGGGATTTTCGATTGTAGACTCGGGGAAATTATATTTCATAATCAAATATTAAAAACGTCCATGGCTTTGTCTAATTCTTCATTTACAATCTTAGCGTAAACTTGAGTCTCTTTAATGGTGGCGTGTCCCATCAATTTTGAGACATATTCAATTCTCATGCCCTTTCTAAGAGCACGAGTACCAAAAGTATTGCGGCTTGTATGGTAACTAATTATTTTATCAATTTTGGCCATTTTAGCAATTTCTTTTAAATTTTTATTTATGTATGCCGTCGCTGATGAAAGTGAATTATGCGCTAATGTAGGAGAAAGCGAGTAATAATCATCCGATAGAATAGGAAAGACAAAATTGCTCGAAATCTCAATTCCATTTTCATTTCTTAGTGTTTTTTCGCGGTAAAGTTCTAGAATTTCAATCCCTCTTTTAGGAACTTTAATACTCACGGTTGAACCAGTCTTTAATATTTTAATGGTAATATGAGAGCCATCGAAGTTTTCCCATTTCAATGTTAAGATATCTGAAACTCTCAGTCCTCCAACATAAGAAGAAAAAATATACATATTTCTATGATGATACAAATTAGAATCTATTGTCAAATCTAATTTATCCATACTATCCAATTCTTGTTCTGTTAAGTAAGCACGATTAGTTGGTTCGGATTGAATCTTAAACTTGTAAAATGGATTCTTATCTCTTTTAATAATGTCCTCATTTACTGCATTGTTTAAAATTGTTCTAATTACTTTGAAGTTTGCTTGTATAGTATTCACCTTATTTTTCAGTGTGCCTGAAAGGTATGCTTCATAATTCTTTAAAAATGAAACGGTGATTTCTTTGAATTGAAGTTTTTGATTACCATGAAATTCTTTAAGTTTTTCAATGGTATATTTTGTTCGTTTGTAACTACCAATTTTACCTTTGTTATTAAATGATTCAACATACTTCCATGCAAAACTAAAGAAATCGGTTTTTTCTTTTCCTTTTATTTCGATAAAAGAATCGTTACTCAACGTTCTCCCTTCAATGGCCATTTCCAATGTTTCCGCTTCAGTTTCGGCAATCTTTTTCGCAATAAAAGCATTTACTCTGTTAGAATTTGGATGATTCTTTTTTGCTTTTTGCGCTTTAGGATCCCATTGACTTTCTTCTAATTTTATTCCTAAGGATATAAATTTAGTTTTTCGGTCCTTAATGATTCTCAGATACAAAGGGTATTGACCGGTTGATGTTTGCTTGTTTTTCTTTAATAATACGGTAATGGATGACATTAAAAAGTGCTTTTAACAAAGATAAGAAATGAAAATAAATGGTACAACATAGGTACAACAAATATTGCTTTTTCTAACTTTTTTATGCTCTCATTTTCTTTTATAAATTATTTAAGATATTGAAATATAGTGGTTTATTAGTATTCATGAATGCATATAAAAGCAATAAAATGAATCCCAGCGGAATCACTAAGAAAAGCACCTCATTCAGGTGCTTTTTTTGCTTTATCAACATACAATTGATTTCACATATTTTTATTCTTATCCGTTTATTTTGTAGTTTTGACAAAAATTAAAATAATGAATTCAAAATTTTTGTTTTTTGCACTTATTTTCTTATTTAGTGTATCTTCTTGCGGAAAATATTCAGATGGTCCATCCGTTAGTTTTGTGTCCAAAGAAAAAAGACTTTGTAGAACTTGGGTTCTTGAAAAAATAGATCATTCAAATGGTTACTCTACATCAGATTTTTATTGGAAATTAACTTTCGTAAATGATAAGTCATTGAAATTAGAGCATAAGAATGAATTTGATGAGATAATCCCTACAAGTTCAACTTGGGATTGGCTAATGGGAAGTTATGGATTAACGATCACTACAGGGACTTTACCTATGGGTTTACCTAGTGGTTCTCAGAACTATGAAATTAAAAGATTAACAACTAAAGAACTTTGGATTGAAGATCGTGGAAGCTTGATAAAATATTATTTTAAAGCGGAATAAATTAAAGACTAAATCACAATTATGAAAAAAACTACCTTACTTTTAACTGGAATTCTAATTGCTGGAATTTCACATGCACAACTTTTCTCAGATGACTTTGAAAGTTATGCCCCGGGATCATACATTGGACCTCAATCGTCGTCCTGGACAACATGGTCAGGCGCAAGTGGAGAGGGAACAAATGAAGACGCTCAAGTTACAAATAATCAAGCAAGTAGTGGAGTAAATTCGATTTACCTTTCATCGACATCTGCGAACGGTGGACCTCAAGATGTTGTATTGGATTTTGGTCCTTTATACAACAGTGGAGTATTTACATTCCAATCTGACTTTTACGTAAATTCTGGAAAAACGGGATATTTCAATTTTCAAGCTTCTCAAACAATCGGACAAACTTGGGCTTTGAACGTAAATTTTGATGCCGGTGACCTCTATATTGATGATGGAATTACCTCTAACTTAGTTGTTAGCAATTATCCTGAAGCTTCTTGGTTTACTCTAAAAATTGAAGCCAACTTAACGCTTAAAGTATGGAAAGCATTCGTTGATGGAAATTTAGTCGGAACATGGATTAATGGAGTAAATGCTTTGGCTTCAACAGATTTTTATCCAGTTCAAAACAGTCAATTTTATGTTGACGACGTAAGTTTTGATCATCAACCATACACGTTATCAAATCTTAACGGAATGATGGCAATGGCTTATCTAGGTGGAGAGCTTGCGGGACAAAATGTTACTCCAAAGCTAACCGTAGTCAATGCTGGAACTACTACTATTAACTCTTTCGATGTGAACTTGAATTATGGTGGTAATAATTATTCTCAATCAATTACTGGAGTGAATATCGCAAGTACTTCTAATTATGCCGTAACATTAAATTCATTACCTTTAGTGGCAGGAAATCAGATTTATACAGCGACTGTTTCAAATGTCAATGGAGGAATTGATGATGTTGCCGCTGATGACACCTTAATCGGCTCGATTAACCCAGTTGTACCTGCGAATGGTAAAATGGTGGTTAGTGAAGAAGGAACGGGAACATGGTGTCAATGGTGCCCGAGAGGAGCCGTTTTCATGGATCAATTCAATACGAAATATAGCCAATTTTGGGCTGGTATAGCGGTACATAACGGTGATCCAATGACTGTTACTGAATATGATGCTGCTTTTGGTAATTTAATTTCAGGTTATCCCAGTGCTTTAGTCGATAGAGGAACTGATGTTGATCCTTCGGGAATGACACCGGATTTTTTAACTCGAGTTCAAATTGCTCCAAAAGCTTTTATTACAAATGGAGCAACATGGGATCCAACAACAAGAACTTTAAACGTTTCTGTTTCAGCGGACTTTCAATCTGGTGCAAATAATAATTATAAGCTAGCTTGTGTTCTTACAGAAGACGGAGTAACCGGTACAGGTTCTGGGTATAATCAATCCAATGCATATTCCGGAGGTGGAAATGGAGTAATGGGTGGTTATGAGTCTCTCGGTAACCCTGTTCCAGCAGCCCAAATGGTTTATGACCACGTTGCAAGAGCGATTGCCCCAAGTTTCGATGGATACACAAATAGTTTTCCTGCTTCTGTTTCTGCAGGTGAGCAACACACCATTAACTTTTCGTTCGTTCTTCCCGCTGGATGGGATGAAAATGAAATACACATTATAGGTTTATTGATTGATCCCAATGGTAGAATTGACAATGCAGGTAAAGCCACTATTGTTGAAGCTGTATCCAATGGTTATCTAGAAGGAAGTAATGCTGGGCTATTCGAAAATTTAGAAAATCAATTGGATGAGGTAATTAGAATTTACCCTAATCCAGCGAATGATCAAACAAACATTCAATTGAACTTAAAACAAGAATCAAATATCACCTTACGCTTATTAGATGGTTCAGGAAAGGAATTAAGTAGTCGAAATTACAATCAGTTAAATGGTCTTTGGGATTTAAATTTAGATACTAAAAATTTTAATTCAGGTTTATACTTCGTTGAATTAGAAATTGAAGGAAGAAAAATTGCTAAAAGATTAATAATTGAATAAAAATTAATCAATATTTAGAAAGGCTGCTTAATAGCAGCCTTTTTACTTATAACTATATCGCGCCAGCATGAAATGGATTAGTGACAGAGTTAGTGTAAAAAAACATTCCAATTATACCACGATTGTTATAGTACCTATAAAGAATATTTGGACTAGTATTTTATTGAGTTCGTGGTTAGGCATGTGGATAATGATTGGGATTGCTGTTGTAAGTTCATTTTTTATTTTCAATTTAAACAATAAAGAACAACTTATTCTTTTTGTTTTTTTGTCATTTTGGTTGTATTATGTAATTAAAATAGGTTACACATACCTTTGGATTCATTACGGAAAAGAACTTGTAAAATTGGATGAAAATGGAATTAATTACAAACGTTCCATATTTAAATATGGAAAGATGCACTCCATATTTTATGAAAATGTAGTAATGATCCATTCACATTTCCCAAAAGAAAATTCATTTGAATCGGTTTGGGAATCTTCTCCATGGATTAGTGGTGGTGAAAGAATAAGTATAGACACAAAATTAAAATCCTATAAAATTGGTAGAAAATTAAAACCAATTGAAGTTTATCCAATAGTAGATTTATTGAAATCAGCTACAAAAAAGAATCTGAAAGACTAAGTAATTCAACTTTCATCGATTTTAACTTTTTTAACATTTTTTACTGTTACACTATTTGACAATTCAAATTATACAGATACATTTGTATCGAAAATAATATTAACCCTTAATTCAAAAAAAAATGAAAAAAGTATTTTTAACATTAGCAGTAGTTTTAGCTACTAGCACTGTATTAGTTTCTTGTGGTGGAGATAAAGCGTCAACAAATGCATCGCCAGCTGCATCGCCAGCTGAAGAGCCTCAACAAGCTCCTCCAGCACCTGCAACTCCTAACGCAACTCCTGAAGCTGCTCCTACAACTGATGCTAAGCCAGCTGACGCAAAGTCAACTGATGCTAAGCCAGCTGATGCTAAGAAAAAAGACGAAAAGAAATAATATTTCTTTAAATCAAGAATACAAAAAGGCTGCCTTGTTAAGGCAGCCTTTTTTTTGCTTCAATTAAATGTGATAATAATTTGCATTCATTTCAAACTTAGATTTGATTAACTAAACTTTGTTCATGAAATAACATTCTTCATTTCAATAAAAAAACCGATGAAAACTTAATTCCATCGGTTAAGGCATATTTATTAAATAAGTGTTCTACTCAGTTTTTCTACATTAGAAATTATACTTGACTCAACAGTCTTTGCAATTCAGCAACATAATTAAAATGACTATCATCATATGGTATAGACATAATACGGTACTTGTCTGTACTACCAAAAAAACCTTTTTTATCCATCTCTAAAACAACGGTTACCTCATGAGGCTGAGCTATAAAAGTTACCTCTAATTCCTTTATTTTAGGAAACTGACTTCTTTGACCGTAAAATTCAATCTCCTCATAGAAATTATAATTACTACCTGGGATTCGACCTTTTTCAACGTCTGCTTTGTGATAAACAAAACCAAGATTCAAAACTGCATTGAGAAAATTAATCATGTTAGGTAGCGGTTCTATTGCTATGTAATCTTTATCTGCTTTATCCAAAGCATTATCAATATCTAAATCAGTTTTAACGTAAAGTTTAATATTCCCTAATTTGTACGGGCCTAAAACAGTTACAGGAACCTCTAGTGGCACGGTAAATTCGAAAGGAAATTGACGATGCTCGCCTTTGTGAATTTTAAATTTACCAGTAACTCTGTGTTTTGCAATAAGTTCTGGTGAATAATAATGACTCTCTTCAGTTTCAATTTTAACATCAACCATGAGCGAAACATCAATATCTTCAATATCTTGATCTACATTCCCTCCTTTGACATGCACTACACCAGAAATAATACCTCCGGGTTTTGAAACATTCGAATTTAAAATAGTATCAACCTTTGCAGAACCGATACCAACAGTTGCCATGATTTTGTTAAATAATCCCATAATCTAAATTTATTTGTTAAACATTTAGGCTAATTTAACGAATTATTATCAATTGCTAATCACTCCAGTATTAAATAATTAATAACAAATCAAAGAATTGATTTCATCTTAACATATTAAACCTTTTGTATTTTATTACTCTTTTAAAGTGCTATTTTTGTGATATGGAAAATAACTTAGATGAAAGTTTCTACCCGGCTAAGCCCATTCTTGAAGAAAAGAATGAAAAAAATTCATGGATTAAAACTTTTGTCTCCATTTTACTATTTATAGTCACATTTTTCCTGATTTTTAAGGAAGAGTTCAATTTCATTTTAATTCTTGTAATTGTATTATTTATTCATGAACTTGGACATTTTTTACTGATGAAATTATTTAATTACCAAAATGTAAAAATGTATTTCGTTCCACTAATGGGAGCATTCGTTCAAGGTAACAAACCGAAATATTCTCAATTTGAAAGCTTATTGGTGGTTGGTGCAGGCCCTTTTCCAGGAATAATATTGGGAATAGTCTGCGCATTTATATTTCAATCAACTCATGAACCGTTACTTTTAACAGCTTCTATCATTTTTTTTGCGCTAAACATGATAAATTTATTACCGTTAGACCCATTAGACGGTGGACAGCTTTTTAAATTATTATTAAACAGAAATTCAAATTTCTTCTTACTTATTTTTTCATTTCTTTCCTCGTTAATTTTAATTGGAATTGGTCTTTACTTAGATAATTGGTTTATGATTGGATTTGGATTTATTCTTGGATTTCGGGTGAGAAATATGCAAAAACTATATTATATCCGAAAAGAATTAACACAAAAAGGTATTAATTACCAAATTGATTATTCAGATCTTCCAAATCGAGAGTATTCTCTAATCAAAAATACGCTTTTAGAAAATTCAAAAGCTCTTAGTAAATACAAGGACCTCGATGATTCTATCGATACTGAAAAATTAATCGCTGAACAGGTAAAAAGTATATTAATTGCTCCATTGGATAGAGATACATCATTGCTATTTAAAATAGGTGTGCTCGCACTATGGATTGCATCATTTATTATACCGATAATGGTTCTTTTGAGTATAGACAGTTATTATATTAATTATGGCATTCTCTTTAGGTGAAAAAGTTAAGTTCATTTATGAATCAGGATTTGGTATAGTAAAAAAGCAAATCACCGTTAACAAATACTTAGTAGAAAATGAATTTGGTATAGAATTACAAGTCTTTGAACAAAATTTGGTTAAAATCCATAGTGAAGATTACCCAGACAAAGTAATCATAAAAGATACAGATAAAGAAACAAAACCGACTCCAAAGATTTCTCAAAAACCAGAATTAGATTTGCATATCGAAAATTTTGATATCGAAACAAAATACATGTCCAACGGAGAAATCTTACAATTTCAAATTCGCAAAGCAATCGATTTTACCCATAAAATGATTTCCAATAATCAAAATCGTTTTATTATCATTCATGGTGTCGGAGAAGGGATTTTGAAAACAGAAATACGTTCCAGACTTTCTAAGTTTTCAGGGGTTTCATTGACGGATGCTGACTCTAACGAATTTGGGAACGGCGCAACACTCGTAACCGTTAATTACAAACTTAGGTAGGTCACCCTTTTTTCTTTAATTTTGCAACATGTCTATCGAAGAAAAACAAAAAGCAATCATCGATGAATTTTCCATGTTTGAGGATTGGATGGAAAAATACGAATACATTATTGAATTAGGAAAAGATTTACCTTTATTGAGAGATACTGAAAAATCAGATTCAATGCTTATCGAAGGATGTCAATCAAGAGTTTGGTTAAAATCGATTTTGAAAGATACGAAAATGTCATTCGAGGCGGATTCAGATGCAATCATTACCAAAGGAATTATTTCGTTATTAATTCGGGTTCTCAATAATGAAAGCCCACAAAACATTGCTTCAGCAAATTTGTTTTTCATAGATTCGATTGGACTGAAAGATCATCTTTCCCCCACAAGAGCAAATGGATTACTAAGTATGGTGAATCGAATTAAAATAGATGCAATAAGAATTTTGAACAAATAACATGAAAGAATTAGAGGACAAGATCGTTCAAATGCTCAAGTCAATTTATGACCCGGAAATTCCAGTTGATATTTATGAATTGGGATTAATTTACGAAGTAAAAATTGACAAAGAAAATCAAGTTCAGATTGAAATGACATTAACATCACCCAATTGCCCGGTTGCAGAATCGCTACCAAAAGAAGTCGAGGACAAAGTCGCAGCTATCGAAGAAGTAGTTTCTTGCAAGGTAAATATCGTTTTTGATCCACCCTGGGATAAAGATATGATGAGTGAAGAGGCTAAATTGGAATTAGGATTTTTATAAATGAGAAGAGTAGTTGTAACTGGAATGGGAGCTCTGACTCCTATTGGAAATAATCTCAATGAATATTGGACAAATTTATTGAATGGAGTAAGCGGAGCAGCTGAAATCACCAAGTTTGATTCATCCAAACACAAAGTTCATTTTGCCTGTGAACTCAAAAATTTTGACGCCGCTTCATTTTTTGATCCGAAAGAATTCAAAAAAATTGATCCATTCTCACAGTATGCACTAATTACTTCAGATGAGGCTTTAAAAGATTCTAAATTAGACTTGGATAAAATCAACAAAGACCGAGTTGGTGTTATCTGGGGATCAGGAAATGGTGGCATTCAAACTTTTCAAGATCAAATGATGGAATATTGTCAAGGAGATGGAACACCTCGATTTACACCTTTTTTCATACCTCGAATCCTAGTAGACATTGCCTCAGGATGGATTTCAATTAAATACGGATTTAGAGGAATCAATTTTTGTCCTGTGTCTGCTTGCGCCACCTCTACAACTGCCATTATCGAAGCATTTAATTACATAAAATGGGATAAGGCGGATATCATCGTAACAGGTGGGTCTGAGGCAGCAATTAATGAATGTGCGATTGGTGGATTTTCCTCAGCTAAAGCTTTATCCACAAGAAATGATAGTCCAGAGACTGCATCTCGCCCTTTTGATATTACACGTGACGGTTTTGTAATGGGAGAAGGTGCTGGAGCACTAATTCTGGAAGAATATGAGCACGCTATCAAAAGAGGAGCAAAAATTTATGCGGAAGTTGTTGGTGGAGGTATGGCGGCAGATGCCTATCATTTAACGGGAACTCATCCTGAAGGCGATGGAGCTGTTCTTGGTATGAATGAAGCTCTTCGAGAAGCTGGAATTTCTCCCGATCAAGTTGATCACATTAACATGCATGCCACCTCTACTCCACTTGGCGACGCATCAGAACTGATTGCGGCAAAACGTGTTTTTGGAGAAAGAAAATCACTTGCCATCTCAGCCACTAAATCTATGACTGGTCACTTATTAGGTGCCGCCGGAGCAATAGAGGCAATAGCAACTATTAAAGCTTTAGAAGAACAAAAAGTTCCGCCAACTATCAATACAAATGAGATTATTCCTGAATTCGCTAACAGTTTTCATTTTCCGATAAATAAATTCGAAAATAAAAAAATAGAATACGCAATGAGCAACACGTTTGGCTTTGGCGGACACATAGCCACAGTGCTATTCAAACATCATTAGACTTATTTACAATTTCGAGTTGAAGAGTATTTTTTTTATCCAAAAATAGAAAGCTAAAACTTTTTATTTTCGACACATGATTCGACTTCAGAATATTTCTCTTTCCTTTTCACAACCAGTTCTAAAAAATATTAATCTAACTATTGAACGTGGTGAAACACTCGGAATAGTTGGAAAAAGCGGTGCTGGGAAATCCACTTTGTTATCCATTATTGCTGGGAAAATCACTCCAAACGAAGGTGAGGTATTTTATGAAAATCAGATCCTGCCTTATCCCAATGAATTACTCATACCTGGTTACTCATTTGTTCAAATTGTTGAACAAAAGTTTAATCTAGATTTGTTTCATACCGTTTATGAAAACATTCATTTAAAAGCGGTTCAATTACCATTTGACAAAAGAGACAATTGGGTTCGAAAAATAATGGGGATATTAGGATTAAAAAAGCTTGAAAAACAAAAAGCAGTTGAACTATCAGGTGGCGAACAACAGCGGCTTGCAATTGCCCGAGCTCTGGCATCAAAACCAACCATCTTACTCATGGATGAACCATTTGCACATTTGGATGAACTTTTGAAATCGAAGCTTCAAAATTATCTAGCGAAATTAAAAGAAGAAATTAATTGCACCATGATACTTGTATCACACGATGGAGTAGATCTTCTTTCTTTGACAGATCATATTGTTCATTTGAAAAATGGTAAACTAAGTAAAAAAAATACGCCCAAAAATCTTTATTTTTCACCCAAGAATAGGGAACAAGCTGAGTTATTTGGATATTGGAACTCAATCGAAATAGATAATTCTTGCATCCATTTCCGTCCTTCGGAATATCAAATTGTCACCAAAGACGGAGTTTCAATTGAATCCGTGAAAACAAATTTCAAAGGTGTCTATTATGAAAACCAATGTTTCAGCAAATACGGTGAATTCGTCCTTAATTCTTTAACTCCCATTCAAAAAGGAACTCAAATTGTCATTCAGAAACAAAATTAATCATCGGTTTACAATGGTGGTTTCAATCTCAAAAGAAACCATTTCAGGTTTTCTGGAAGAAAAAGCTTTTTTTCATGGAGCGGCACTCGCTTATTATGCATTGTTTTCATTAATTCCTTTGTTATATCTAGGGGTTTCAATAATGGGAAGAATAATTGGGCAAGATTTTATTTTGGAATTAATTAGCGATTTTTTAAAATCCCGAATTGGTCTAACTGACATTGATGAAATCATGAAAATGGTCGGAAGTTATCAACTTGATCAAGGAAATTTATTCATGGAAATTATTGGTTTTACTATTTTACTTTTCGCTGGATCTGCATTTCTTAATTCACTTAAGAACAGTATCAACGATTTTTACAACATTCAAAAAACTCGTTTAAAAGGAAAAACAGCAATTAAAAGAGGTGTAGTTGAAAAACTTCTTTCGCTCCTTTTTTTAGGTGTTTTTGCAACTATTTTTCTAGTTATTTATCTCTTTCACTCAATCGGGTTTACAGCTGTCCAATTCATTTTTAATTCTAACTCCCAGTTGTATAATATGGCTATAATCATCGTTGATTACGGCTTCTCCATCCTTCTAAATTACTTGATATTTTTACTTATTTTTAAATTTTTAAATAATGCAACAGTAAGCTGGAAAGTGGCTTCAATGGGAGCAATTGTTACCTCAATCCTATTATTTTTTGGACAATTAATTATCAAGTATTACTTACTTAATCTATTCATTTTAGGAACAGTAGGCATTGCTGGAAGCCTCTTTATTTTTCTTGCTTGGGTTCATTATTCGTCTCAAATAATATTTATTGGAGCTAAGTTTACCTATACATTTTCCAAAAGAATTGGTCAACCGATACTCATAAAATAATTTGAACCTTTATTGATATTATTTGTTTCATCAAGAAAATTTATGAAGTATATCGCCTTATTTGTATCTCTTATCCCTTTCTTATCTTTCAGTCAATTTGGAGTCGTGAAAGGAATCGTAGTTAATTCCATCAACAATCAACCTATTGAACTTGCTAAAGTTCAAATAATTGATAAACAACTGGGCGCGGTCACAAACGAAAATGGAGAATTTCAAATTAACAATATTCCTCCTGGCGTTTATTCTTTTAAAGCTTCTTCTTCTGGATACAAAGAGCAAATAATTAATGAAATAACTGTTACAAATTCGAGAACCGTTACAATAGAAATTTCATTGGAAGATTTGGTTTTGGAGAAAGAAGAAATTGTCATTATCGCAAAACCTTTTACAACTAAATCAGAGTCCCCAAACTCACTCAAGACGTTAAATTCAACTGAAATTGAACGATTGCCAGGGGCAGGACGCGATGTGAGTAAAGTAATTTCAGCATTGCCTGGCGTTGCCTCACGAGCAACATTTCGGAATGATATAATCATTCGAGGTGGCTCTCCCGGTGAAAATAAATTTTATTTGGACGGAATTGAAGTTCCAAACATAAATCACTTTGCTACACAAGGAAGTAGTGGAGGTCCTGTAGGATTATTGAATGTTAATTTCATTAAAGAGGTTGACTTTTATTCTGGAGCGTTTCCTACAAATCGGGCGAATGGATTAAGTTCTGTTTTGGCTTTTAAACAAAAAGATGGAAATCCCGATGCATTAATTACAAATTTCGCGTTAGGTTCGAGTGACGCAGCCTTAACTTTTGATGGTCCTTTGGGCAAGAAAGCTGATTTTATTTTTTCCGCACGTCGATCTTATTTACAATTCTTGTTCGCAGCATTAAAACTACCAATTTTACCAACCTATAATGATTTTCAGTACAAGATAAATTGGAAACTCAACAACAAAAATAGAATAACATTTATTGGTTTGGGTGCAATCGATCAATTTCAACTGAACCAAAAAGTAAACGAAACCGTTACGGATACCGCAACTAGAGAGTACAACAATTACATAATCAATAATTTACCGATTCAAAACCAATGGAACTATACGGTAGGTATCAACTGGCAACATTCCATGAAAAATTCATTTCAAAACATTGTTGTTAGTCGTAACATGCTGAATAACAGTTCTTATCGATATAAAAACTTAATTGAAACACCTGAAAATCTTTTATTGGATTATAAATCCTTTGAAGCAGAAAATAAATTTCGTTTTGAACATACTTACACAAAAAATGGATGGCGTTTAAACGCTGGTTTAGGTTATGAATATGCTCGATATTTTAATTCAACATTCAACAATATTACAATACAAGGTCAACCCGTACTGATTGATTTTGAGTCGAATTTATTCTTGAGCAAATTTGCTGCCTTTGGGCAATTAAGTAAGGCATTTCTTCAAGAAAGATTAAATCTTTCACTTGGCTTAAGATCTGATGCTTCCAATTATTCGAAAAGTTTAATGAATCCTATTGATCAATTATCACCAAGTGTATCAGCAAGCTACAAACTATCCAATGCATGGGCAATCAATGCAAACATTGCACGTTATCACCAATTACCATCCTACACTATTTTGGGATATCGAAATGCAAATGGATTATTAGCAAATAAAGAAAACGATGTGAAATACATACGAGCAGATCACTTCGTTGTTGGTACTGAATATTTGACTAAAATGAATTCTCGTTTTACGTTGGAAAGTTTCTACAAAAACTATTCACGTTATCCTTTTTCAATCAAGGATTCATTGTGTCTAGCTAATATCGGTTCCGATTTTGGAGTTGTTGGCAATGAGGAAATAAAATCAATTTCCACGGGAAGAACATTTGGATTTGAGTTCTTATACCAACAAAAATTGTATAAAGGATTTTATGCTGTGTTAGCATACACTTATGTTCGTTCTGAATTTAAAGATAAAAATGATAATTTTGTTCCCACTTCCTGGGATAGTAGAAATATTGTTTCATTAACCGGTGGTAAACGATTTAAAAAAGGCTGGGAAGTTGGATTCAGATGGTTATTCTCTGGTGGATCACCATTTACACCTGTTGATGTAGAAAATTCTAGGTTGATAACAAATTGGAATATTAATGGTTTTGCGTTCCCTGATTACAATTTATTGAACACTGAACGAGAGGGTAATTTTCACCAATTAAATGTGCGAGTTGATAAAAAAATCTTTTTGAAAAAATTCTCCATGAATTTCTATTTAGATATTCAAAATCTTTATGGACACAAAACCAAAGTTGCACCGATTTATCTTGCCGTTACAGATGCAAATGGAGCTCCAGTTGTTGACGTTGATAACCCCAATAAATATTTACTTAAGAAAATTGAAAATACTTCAGGAATTGTTCAACCAACTTTAGGAATTATTATTGAATTTTCATCGAAATTTAAAAAGTAAAATACCTCATTAACTTGGTAGATTTCGAAAAATACATTAGCTTTACCGTAAACTAATGTATAATTGAAAAATAGGTTTTACATTTTTTGCTTTCTATCCGTAATTGTGCCGTTAAACATACTTTCTCAAGATGTTCACTGGTCTCAGTTTAACGATAATCAATTATTTCAAAACCCCGCTCATGCTGGTCATTTTGATGGTGATTATAGGTTTATAGGTAATTACCGAAATCAATGGAAAAGTGTAACCGTTCCTTTTAGTACGGCATCAACTTCTATTGACATGAGAAAAAAGAACTTTGGATTGGGAATTCTTTTCTTTCATGATCAAGCTGGCGACGGTAAGTTCCAAACATTTGAAGCACAATTAAATCTGTCGTACCAAATTAAACTCACTAAAGATAGCAATAATTTACTTCGCATTGGATTAAATGGTGGGCTGAATCACAGGCAATTAAATTGGGATAAGCTCTATTTTGATAATCAGTACAACGGATACATTTTCGATCCAACACTTCCTACAAATGAAAATTATCAAGCTGATCGAAAATCCAATTTGAATATTGGCACAGGCCTAATGTATGAGTGGCGAAAAAACAACCGATTTAAAGTTTTATCAGGAGTTGGTGCATATAACTTGAACCAACCGAATCAAGGTTTTTATAACGATGTTATTAAACGTGATGTCCGAATATCAAGTTTTGTGAAAGGAACATTTTTACTTAATCAAAAATGGGATATTGTTCCGAGTTTACAATATTCACATCAAGGTGTTTACCGTGAACTTTTAATGGGAACGTCGTTTAAATATTATTTGAGTGATAAACCAAACAAATACAAAGCTTTATATTTCGGAACATGGAATAGAGGAATCGACGCTTCCTATTTGACACTTGGAATGGATATAAACGATTTGTTTATGGGAGTAAGTTACGATGTGAATTATTCTAAATTAGTTCCCGCGAGTAGATATCGTGGAGGATATGAATTTGCTATTCGTTATATCATTCGAACGTTTAAACCAAAGAAGATCATCCATAGGGTATGTCCAGATTATATTTAATATCCTTTATTTTACTATTTTCTACCATTAGTTTTTCTCAGAAATCGGTCAAGAAATATGTCAAGTTTGCTCATGAACAATACCGAAAAGGAGATTATTACTACGCACTAGAGTATTATAAATTAGCTCTAGAAACAGATTCTACAAATCTTGATTATTTGTGGAAATATGCAGAAACCTTGCGCGCTTACAAAGATTATCGTGAAGCCGAAAAATATTATTTGAAAGTTTTTCAAAGAGAGCAAGCAAAAAAATATCCTTCTAGTATTTTGTATTATGCATTGATGCAGAAACAGAATAAAAATTATCAAAATGCGCTAAATACCTTTCAAAAAGCTCAAAAAATATATGAGAATAATAAATCGTCTTATTTATACCTAAAATCTTCTCGCGAAATTGAATCCTGTACTTGGGCGATAAAAAACCTTCCAGATTCACTCAATATTAATGTGTTAATTTTACCTGAAACCGTGAATTCGTACAATGCAGAATTTCCTCATACAATAAAAGATAACAAACTTATTTTTTCTTCGTTAAAAGCAGATTCAATTTCGAGTAAAGAAGAGGTTTATTCACGAGAGTACAAAACCAAAATATACACATCAGATATTAAAGACGGAAATTTTCTTGAAAATAAATTATTGGATTCAATTATCCCATTCAATAAAAGCAGAGGTAATGGTTCTTTTTCTACCGATGGAAACACCTATTATTTTAGCGTGTGTGAGGACGAATCGTTCAATTATAAATGTCAAATTTGGAGCGCCCAATACGCAAACGGGAGGTATTTAAACGCTAAACCGTTGGGGCCAGAAATTAATCATCCCAAATCAAATACAACTATGCCATCAGTAGGCATTTTGAACGGAAAAGAAGTGTTATTCTTCTCATCAGATAAATCCGAAAATTCAGGTTTAGATATTTACTTCGCAAATATTGATGGAGAATCAAAATTTTCAAATATTACTCCGATTGAATTATTAAATACTTTGGATAATGAAATAACCCCATGGTTTGATTCTCAACAAAATAAACTTTTCTTTTCTTCAACTTGGTTAGATGGTTTTGGAGGTCACGATATATTTTTTAGTGAATACAAAAATGGTACTTTTTTAGCCCCAGTAAATATAGGATGGCCATTCAACAGTCCTGCTAATGATCAATATTTCTTTTCTCATCAAGATACAACTTATTGGGCCAGTAATCGAATTGGAAGTGCTTCTATAAAAAACCCGACATGTTGTTCAGATATATTTTCAACAATACCTGAAATTCTTCCAGACATTACTGATACCACAATAATCACCTCCATTCCAAAATTAAGAGAAAGATTACCAGTTAGATTATATTTCCATAATGACCAACCAAATGCATGGAGTTGGGACACTGTCACAAAACTTAATTATCTAGAAACTTATACAGCATATCGCAATCTACTTCCTCGTTACAAATTGGAATACAGTAAAGGATTAGAATTAGATAAAAAAAATGAGTCGGAAAAAATTATTGAAGACTTTTTTGTCGAAAAAGTAGATAAAGGAGTAGCTGATTTGAGTTTGTTTACGGAGATGCTATTAGAGGAATTAAACAAAGGAGGCAAATTGAAACTTTCACTGAGAGGTTTTGCAAGCCCGTTAGCACCAACAGATTACAACGTTAATCTGACGAAACGAAGAATTTCATCCTTTATGAATTACTTAAAAGGATATCAAAATGGAATATTTATTCCCTACCTGAATAAGAAAGCTAATAATGGTGGGGAGATTACTGTTGAATTTTCTCCATTTGGAGAATATTCAGCAGACCAAACAACCAGTGATAATCCGAAAGACTTGCAAAAATCAGTTTATTCCAAGGCTGCTGCTATTGAACGAAGAATTGAAATTGAAAGTGTAAGTTTACTTTCATTTGAAGATCAATTTCCGCTACTTGCTCCAAAATCCGTTTTTAATGCAAGTCAAATAAAGAAAGGACAGCGAGTTGGATCATATTTCTTGATTGAAAATACTTCAAAGAAAACAGTACAAATTAAAGACTTAATTAAAAGTTCGAAATATGTATCTTATGAAATTGAATCAATGTCCATTGAACCGGGTAAATCAACATTAGTGAAAATGTTTGTGGAAACAAAATCTTTCAATGGATTAAGCTCAGAATCAATTAAAATTTCCGTTGATGGATTCAAAGAAGAACAAATTCTTACCATTAATTTCGAAGCAAAATAACTCACTTACCCTTCGCCTTCAAAACAATCAGAACGGTATGTAATAGAATTTTAATGTCTAACGCTAAACTTCTGTTTTTTAAATAAATTAAATCATATTTCATTCGAAGTAGCATTTGTTCTACATTTTCTGCATATCCAAATTTAACCTGTCCCCATGACGTAATGCCCGGTCGTACATTTGTTAGATGTAAAAATTGAGGGTCAATTTCTGCTATTTGATCTATGTAAAATTGCCTTTCTGGCCTTGGCCCGACTAAAGACATATCTCCTTTAATAACGTTCACAAACTGAGGAAATTCATCCAATCTTGTTTTTCGCATGAAACGTCCGATTGGAGTAATTCGATTATCGTTTTCTGATGAGAGCTGAGGGCCTGTGGATTCAGCATTTTCATACATGGTTCTAAATTTAATTATTTTAAAGGGTTTGCCATTTAAACCAATCCTTTCTTGTAAATAAAAAATCTTACCCGGAGATGAAATTTTAACCAAAATAGCCGAAACAAGATAAATAGGTATGCACAGAACAAAAGCTAAAAACGATAGAACAAAATCCATTAACCGCTTAACTGCTTGTTGCCAAAAAGGCATAATCTCTGGATTAATTTCAATCAATAAAGCCCCAAAAATATTGTTGATTCTTAGACTTCCGGATACAATATCAAACATATCCGGCAATATTTTAATCCGCACATAACCATTGTCAATTTTACCAATTAAATTCTTTAATTTATCATGCTCTGTACTTTCAAGTGCAATAATTACCTCTTCAATATCTTGGTTTTTAATAACCCATTCAATTTGATTTGCATGACCTAAATACAAGAGTTGTGACTCTAGGTTTTTGTCAATTCCATTGAGATTAACAAATCCAACAAAATCATTGACTTTTTTTGGTAATTGTTGTAATTCATGATACAATTCAATTGCTTTATCCCCCCCTCCTACTAACAATGTTCTAAATCCTTTGCCATTTTGTGATAATTGACGGACGATCAAACTGGAAATAATAATTCTTGGTAATAATGTAATAATAAAATGAACACTCAAAAGAATCGATGCAGATAAATAATAAGAAGTATAACTTTTGACCTCATCATCTAAAATCAAAGCGAAAAAAATGATTGAATTTCCAATTATTGAAGCGCTAATTGTTAATCCGATTGCTTTCAATCGATACATTCGTTTTATTTCATGATAACTTCCCTGAAGATAATAAAGTAAGATCCAGCAAAATGGAATAACAATCAAACCAATAATAAATGATTTATCAGTCTTAAACGGGACTTCTTCAATGATTACTTTTCTAAAAAAGTAAAACAGAAACCACGAAAAAAAAGCTGTACACCAGTCACTTACTATACTTACCCAACCCCACGTTTTTGTATTCATTGACTAGTTAAAATATACGACTTTAATATTATCAATCTTTATTTCGCTTTGAGACTTTCCCTCATCTATTCTCGCAATGAATGATTGAAGGAAATTTGATCCATTAGGAGAAAATCCAATTAATTCTTTCAAATCGATGTACATTTTTTTCCAACGAACATTTTCTAGACTTTGAGATTGTAAAGTAATATTGGGATTATAAACGGTGGAATTATCCGGTTTTACATATATCAATCCTGTTACAACAGAATTTGTATTATAATAATCAACTTCTAAGTATGCTTCCCTTCCTTTCTGAATCGACAGTTGTTGCTGCGTCGAGGCTATCCAAGAAGAATCCACAGCATTAAGTTGAATATCTCCATAAAAGTTCCCATTAAAAGATTCTAAATTCAAATTTGAAGTGGGTGTAGATTTAATTGCAGATGTATTTTGATCTACCTCTATACTCAAATTCAATGGATCTTCAAAGTCTTCGATCCAAAATTGAGTTACGCCTTTATATTTGGTCACGGGATTAATAGTAAGCGTTTGATTTTGAACTAACTCAGCATTCACTTCAAAAACCTCCATAAATGGATACATTTTTTTTGTGGCCGCAATACCATTATTTCTAATTGTGGGGAAAATTTTAATGTTACACGGTCCAGACTTCAGAATAGGAATTTTAAATGGAACTTCAAAAACACCAATCACCTCATCATTTATGTAAACCCAAGCATCCGAAAAATTATGAGTTAATTCCCCTTCTTCACCTGATAAACTGGAATTTGGAAATAATTGCCATTCTTTGACTTCAAGCCAAGCTGGGTCGGGATTGTTCTTGACACAACTGGTAATAAATAGAAAAATCAAAGAAAAAACAAAAAATATTCTCATAGACAAAAAACGAAAATTCGTTGAAATTATTTTAATTAATCGGTCTTTTTTAGTCGATCAATAATTGCATACGCAACCTCGAGAGACCTCAAACCATCCTCCCCGGAAACGATTGGTATTGTATTATTCATGATTGATGAATGAAAAGATTTTAATTCATCATAAATTGCATTTGATTCTACAATATCAGGTTTGTTAAATAAAATTCTTTTTTTCATTTTTCCTGAACCAGGATCAAAAACGATATCAAAATCATCCGGTTCTCCAATAATATCCTCCATCTCAACCACTTCCATTTCTTTGTTTAAAAAATCAACACTGACATAGGCGTCTCGCTGAAAAAATCTAGATTTCCGCATATTTTTCATGGAAATTCTTGATGCTGTTAAGTTTGCTACGCAACCATTTTCAAATTCTATTCGAGCATTTGTTATATCATGTGAATCACTTACAACAGCAACACCGGAAGCAGAAATCTTTCGAACACGTGATTTGACAACACTCAATATTATATCAATATCATGTATCATTAAATCCAAAACTACGGGGACATCTGTGCCTCTAGGATTAAATTGAGCAAGTCGGTGTGTTTCAATGAACATAGGATTCATTAAATAATTATTTGCTACTGTAAATGCAGGATTAAATCTCTCAACATGCCCAACTTGCACAACTGTTTGACCTTCTTGGGCAAGCTTAATTAAAGTTTTAGCCTCTTCTACCGTTTCTGTAATCGGTTTTTCGATAAAAACATGCTTACCTTGTTTGATCGAATTAGACGCAATTTCAAAATGCTGTAACGTCGGAGTAACAATATCAATACAATCAGTAGCATCTATCAATTCATTTGGATTCGTAAAGCGTTTAATTCCATAATGACTCACAATGAATTCCGCTTGCTCATCATTCGGGTCAAAAAAACCTATCACCTCATATAAGTCTTTTAAATCTAAAAGTAATTTGAGATGAATTTTACCTAAATGTCCTACACCAAAAACTCCAATTTTTAGCATCTTATTCAATTTTAACAAATGTATGAAAATACTTCTTTATGAATTGTTTTTACAGTTAATTATGAATATTAAAAACTTGTTAATTTCTTCCTAAAGAAATTTAACTCCTTTACGCTTAAATAATTATTTTTGCTAAAAATCAAAAAAATGAGTCATAACTTACTAAAAGGTAAAAGAGGAATAATATTCGGTGCACTAAATGATCAATCAATAGCATGGAAAGTAGCAGAAAGAGCAAGCGAAGAAGGTGCAAAATTTGTTCTTACCAACGCTCCAATTGCCATGAGAATGGGAGAAATAAACGGTCTAGCAGAAAAAACAGGAAGTAAGGTAATTCCGGCTGATGCAACCAATATTGAAGACCTAGAAAATTTGGTTAGTCAATCTACTGAAATATTGGGAGGTAAATTAGATTTCGTTCTACATTCAATTGGGATGTCTCCAAATGTTCGAAAAGGTAAACATTACACAGAAAGCAACTATCAATTTTATAATCAAACAATGGATGTTTCTGCCATTTCATTGCATAAAACCTTAGCAACTTTATACAAACATGATGCACTGAATGAATGGGCTTCTGTTGTTGCATTAACTTATATTGCTGCGCAACGAATTTTCCCTGATTACAATGATATGGCAGATGCAAAATCTCTTTTAGAATCAATCACTCGTTCTTTTGGCTACCATTACGGAATAAAAAACAAAGTGCGTGTTAATACAATTTCTCAATCCCCTACTGTAACAACAGCTGGTCAAGGAATTAAAGGTTTTACAGAATTCATTAATTTCTCCGAGCAAATGTCACCACTTGGTAATGCTCCAGCAGTTGCTTGTGCTGATTATTGTATTAGTATGTTTTCAGACTTAACAAGATATGTTACGATGCAAAATCTTTTTCATGATGGTGGTTTTTCCAATACAGGAGTAACACAACAAGTTATTGAAAAATTTGGTAACGAATAATATTACAGAATCTGTGATTATTAAAAAGGGAATAATTATTTTTGAAGTCAAATAATAAATCATAATGTCAATTTTAGTTAATAAAAATTCTAAGGTTATCGTACAAGGTTATACTGGAAGTGAAGGAACTTTTCATGCTGGTCAAATGATAGAGTATGGTACGAATTTAGTTGGTGGTGTTACACCGGGAAAAGGCGGCTCTATACACTTAGATAAACCAGTGTTCAATACTGTTCAAGAAGCTGTAATCCAAACAGGAGCAGATGTCTCCATTATTTTTGTCCCCCCCGCTTTTGCAGCCGATGCAATAATGGAAGCTGCGAACGCCGGAATAAAAGTTATCGTTTGTATAACTGAAGGAATACCTGTAAAAGATATGATCATAGCAAAGGAATACATTAAGAACTATAATTGTCGATTAATAGGTCCGAACTGTCCAGGAATAATTACTGCTGGTGAAGCAAAAGTTGGTATTATGCCGGGTTTTGTGTTCAAAAAAGGGAAAATAGGAATCGTATCTAAATCTGGAACTTTAACTTATGAAGCTGCAGATCAAGTCGCAAAAGCAGGATTAGGAATAACAACAGCTATTGGAATTGGTGGAGATCCAATTATCGGTACCACTACAAAAGAAGCCGTTGAGCTTTTAATGAATGATCCAGAAACCGATGGTATCGTTATGATTGGCGAAATTGGAGGAAACTTGGAAGCACTAGCTGCTGAATGGATTAAGAATAATGGAACAAAACCTGTAGTTGGCTTTATTGCTGGAGAAACTGCACCCAAAGGTCGAACAATGGGCCACGCAGGGGCCATTGTTGGAGGGGCCAATGATACTGCTGAGGCCAAAAAAAGAATCATGAGAGAATGTGGAATTCACGTTGTTGATTCACCAGCGCATATTGGTGCTAAGATGGCTGAAGTCATGGGTGTAACTGTGTGATTTATGTTTTTTAGAAAAATATTTTCACAATCGTGCTAACCAAATTTTGCATTCCGAAATTTTATATTAAATTCGTAGAAATCAATAATAAATTAGGTTATTAGTAATTCATGATGAACATTTTCGTAGCCAAACTTGATTTTGGTGTGACAAGCGATCAGCTCAGACAAGAATTCGAGCGTTTTGGAAAGGTTTTAAAAGCCACCGTAGCTTTGGACAGAGAGACTGGTAAATCACGCGGATTTGCTTTTGTTGAAATGGCTTCTAAAGCAGAAGGTACTGCTGCAATTCAAGGCCTAGATGGTAAGATTTTCAACGGAAGACCCTGCACTGTGAAAGAAGCAGACCCAAAACCCGAAAATAGAAGCAATAGAGAACCGAGAGATAGTAAACCTAATTTCTCTACTCGACCAGACGAAAAGACCTTTAAAAAAACACCTGAATCAAATTTTGAAGCACCACCAATCGAAATCCCATTAATTCCAGAGATTAGAAAAAAATCTTCAAAAGACAAAAAAAGTAAAGTTGATTGGGACAACGATGGAAATCCGAGGAAATCCAAGCCCTCTACATTTAAATCAAAACCAAAATTTGACGATTTTGATGATGATGATGATGATCTAAATCTCTTAAAACTAAGAAGAGAACTAGAAAAAGAAGATTTTGAGGACGACGATGAAGACTAGAGTAATCTAAAGTTATTATCTACCAAATTATATGGATTTTTACTGAATAGATAACCAATAAATAGTCTAATCGTGATTTTATTCTTCATTTCGAATTTCCAATTTCAAATGAATTGATTACATTTATATCATAATTATTTAATAACCTCAAAATAACGATTTATGAAATCTAAGTTGAACTTCCTATTCGCATTATTTATCTGTTTATTTGCGAAATTAACTTTTTCCCAAACTTCTTTTAGTTGTAATTATAGAGAATATTGCAATTGGAATGAGCTTACCGAAGAATTTGAAAGTTGTGAAGGATATGAAGAAGCATCATTATTTGTAATGAATGAATCAGAAACAATGTTTACTCACACTATTGAATCGATGAAATCGTCTTACTTTGTCTCAGAAAAAGAATACGATTCAGAAAATGATGTTCATACTTATGACGTGACAAGTGATGTCGGTAATAACTATTACTATATTTTTGATATCAAAAACAAAGAAATTAGAGCAGTTTTCACAAATGAAGACGGTAACATTATGCTAATTAGATTTTACGTCAAAGCCATGTTTTAGAGAATATATTATTCTGTTTTTAGTAGATTAGTATCCTTGTAATGTCTGTCGTAAATATGGTCAGGCAATTTAATCGTAGTTTGAATGATTTTCATCAATGAATTGTCAAAATATTAAACTTAATATTATAATAAATACAATCTCTAATTTAATATGATTGAATTTTCTAAACTTATTTTCTTTTATCTTTTGATAATCGGTTCTACATCTTGTGAAACGGATGTTGCTAGTATTAATACACCGCCAATCGATAATGATTTTAGTAAACACTATAAAGGTTATTTCAATAAGACTTCCGAAATTCAAATGATATTGACAAAAAATGGCCAAATATTAAATGGTAAATACTCAATAAAAGACCATTCTGTTAAATTTGATATCATAGGTAATATTGATAATAAAGGAAATCTTACTCTTAATGAATATGATGTAGATGGAAATAATATCGGAATATTCAAAGGAATTCTCGTAGACAAAAAAATCACTGGATATTGGTCAAAACCAGACGGATCTAAGCGTGTTCATTTCGAGTTAACAGAAAGCCTAAACTCAATTGAAAAAAAACAAATCGAAAAAGCGAAATGTTCTGAAATTGAAAAACCAAATAGTGGTTTAGGCCCTCCTTTAACGATTAAAACTTGTTATTACAAAAACTTTAAAATTGTTTCAAAAGGTTTTCCTGACTACAAAGGAATATATTCCCACGAAGACATTTATTATTACAAAAACCCAACTGGTAACTATTTTAAAATTAAAAATGAAGGGCTATTTAACAACCATAAAAACGAACTTCTTTCACTATTAAACAATAAGATTAAAGTTGATTTTAACGAATTACTTCAATCTCCAGATTCAGATCACTGCTTGAATACGCGAAAGTTTCGACCATTTAATTTCAACGAAATTAGAATTACTTTTGAGGAAAATAAAATAAATTTTTCTGTAGAATATGGACTTTGCAGCGCTTGTAGAGCTCTTGACGGTACATCAATATCTATGGATTTAAGTGAAATTCAAAAATATCTAAAAGAATAGATATTAG
>Ga0315902_10002641_pt1 | contig 27619 bp, 25 predicted proteins | sample LakEriMetagenome_9_FD_203523 | JGI IMG/M metagenome (GOLD analysis project Ga0315902, IMG submission 203523) | Freshwater fungal communities from buoy surface, Lake Erie, Ohio, United States - Buoy 12 MA117 | ecosystem: Environmental > Aquatic > Freshwater > Lake > Lake biofilm | place: USA...
TGCGCGAGCGCGAGCGCACCGGTCGCGGTCAGCACATCGATCTGGCGCTGCTCGACGTGCACGTGTCCATCCTGTCGTACTTCGGCATGAACTACCTCGCTTCCGGCCAGGTGCCCGCGCGCACCGGCGTGGCCAATCCCGTCACTTATCCGAGCGGCACCTTCGCGTCCGCCGACGGGCAGGTCGTGCTGATCACCGGCAACGACGCGCAGTTCCGACGCTTCGCGCAGCTCCTGGGGCAACCGCAGCTGGCCGACGACGAACGCTTCAGGACCTCCGGTGCGCGCGTGCGCCACCGCGATATCCTGCATGCACTGATCGCGCCGGCGCTGCGCGCCCGGACCTCGGCCGACTGGGTCGACGCCCTCGAGGCCATCGGCGTGCCCTGCGGGCCGATCAACGACTTCGCCGCCGTGATGCGCGACCCGCAGGTGCGCGAGCGCGGGCTCGTCGCACGCGTCACGCACCCGACCCTGGGCGAGATCCCGCTGCTCGGCAATCCGCTGCGGATGTCGGCCGCACCCATGCGCTACGATGTGGCTCCACCCCTGCTGGGCGCCGACACTGACGAGGTGCTGCGCCGCGAGGCCGGGCTGAGTGACACACAGATCGCGCGCCTGCGCGAACTCGGCGTGATCTGAGGCCGCGCCGGCGCGACACGCTGGCGCCCGACCCCGAGACCCGCCATGCTGATCCGACCCTGCACCCCTGCCGACGAAAGCGCCGTCATCGCCCTTTGGGAGGCCTGCGGCCTCACGCGGCCCTGGAACGACCCGGGGCGCGACTTCGCCCGCAAGATGGCGATGCAGCCCGAACTCTTCCTCGCGGGCGTGGTCGAGGGCCGTATCGTCGCCAGCGTGATGGCCGGCTACGACGGCCACCGGGGCTGGATGAACTACCTCGCGGTCGATCCCGCGCTGCGCGGGCGGGGCCTGGGCCGTGCGCTGGTACGCCATGTCGAGCAGGCGCTGGTCGCGCTCGGCTGCCCCAAGCTCAACCTGCAGATCCGCGCCGACAACGCGGCGGTGGGTGCCTTCTACGCACGGCTGGGCTACGCGCCCGATGCGGCCTTCTCATGGGGCCGGCGGCTGGTCGAGGATGGTCCCGGGCCGCAGGCCGACAGGGCGCTGCCGCGCCTGCGCCTGATGATCGGCAACAGGAACTACTCCTCGTGGTCGATGCGCCCCTGGGTGCTGATGCGCCAGGCCGGCATCGACTTCGAGGAGGTGATGGTGCGCTTCGACGGCTTCGGTCCCGAGTCGAGCTTCAAGCGTACGATCCTTCCGGTCAATCCCGCAGGCACGGTGCCGGTGCTGATCGACGGCGATCTGGTCGTGCCCGACACACTGGCCATCGCCGAGTACCTGGCCGAGCGCTTCCCGCAATACGGTCTGTGGCCCTCCGATGCGCGGGCGCGCGCCCTGGCCCGCAGCGCCTGCGCGCGCATGCACGCCGGCTTCCAGGCACTGCGCTCGGCCTGCCCGATGAACATCGAGGCAACCCTGCCCGAGATCGGCGCGCTGGTATGGCGCGACCAGCCGGCGGTGCGTGCGGACGTAGCGGCGATCGAGGCACTCTGGACGGGCCTGCTGCGCGAGCACGGCGGGCCGATGCTCTTCGGCCATTTCTCGATCGCCGATGCCTACTACGCGCCGGTGTGCCTGCGCCTGCGCGGCTATGCGCTACCGGTGTCCAACTCCGTGGCGGCCTACATCGACCGCGTGCTCGCGCTGCCGGGGGTGCGAGCCTGGATCGACGCGGCGCGGGCCGAGGAGGATTTTCTCGACTTCGAGGAGCCCTACCGCCTGCGGCGCTGAGGTGGCGGGCCCGGGGGCGCCGGGGTCAGGCCACCACGGCGGGCCGCACCCGCCCGCGCGCCCGCCCTCCCGCTCGGTGGCGCCGTCAGGGCGCCACCGGCGCCTCGCCGAGCAACTGCGGCTCGAACACATGCAGCGCGGGCGCCCCGCCGGTGTGCAGGAAGAGCAGGTTTTCCTCCGGCCGGAACCAGCCCTTGCGGATCAGGTCGATCATCCCGGCCATCGCCTTGCCGGTGTAGACCGGGTCGAGCAGGATGGCCTCGGTGCGCGCGAGCAGCTGCACCGCCTCGACCATCCGCGCGTTCGGCACCGAGTACTTCGGCCGCCAGTAGTCGCCGAAGGTGAGCACTGACTCACGCGGAACCTGCAACCCCAGCTCGAGCAGATCGCAGATCGCCTGCGCCTCGCGGTGCACGATCGGATCCTGGACCTCGGGATCGCGGCTGACGCCGATGCCCACGATCGGGATGTCGATCCGGTTGCCGAGAAAGCCCGCGACCAGCCCACCGTGCGTGCCCGAGCTGCCCGAGGCCACGATCAGCCGGTCGATGCGCAGGCCCTGCTCGAAGAGCTGCTGCTGCAGTTCCTGCGCGCAGGCGACATAACCCAGCCCGCCCAGCGCGTTGGAGCCGCCCCCCGGGATGACGTAGGCCTTGCGGCCGGCCTGTGCCAGCATCTGCGCCTCGCGGGCCATCGCCTCGGCCATGTTCGTGCCGGCAGGCACCACGGTGAGCGCCTCCAGCCCCATGAGCCGGTAGAGGAAATTGTTGCCGCCGGCATCCGGGCGGTAGCTCCCCGGCACCCGCTCCTCGATGATGAAGCGGCACTTCAGGCCCTCGCGCACCGCGGCGGCGAGCGTGATGCGGCAGTGGTTGGACTGCGGCGCGCCGCAGGTGACGATGGTGTCGGCACCCTGGGCGAGCGCATCGGCCATCAGGAACTCGAGCTTGCGGGTCTTGTTGCCGCCCGGGGTCAGGCCGAGCTGGTCGTCGCGCTTGATCCAGATCTTCGGGCCGCCGAGGGCGCGGCTGAAGTTGGGCAGGAATTCGATCGGCGTGGGGCCGGCGGTGTAGCGGCGGCGCGGGAAACGGGCGAGGTCCATGAGAGCTCCGGTCGAGGGTTGTCGCTACTCGGGCTTGATCCGGCTGGCCACTGAGCGGTACAGCGCAATCTCGGCACGGTACAGGCTGAGCGCCTGCGCCGGCGACAGCGTGGCCGCGAGCTCCCCACCGGCGCGCTGGCGAGCTTCGCGCACGGCGGGCAGCATCAGGACGGTGTTGATGGCGGCATTGAGACGCTCGACCACGGCGGGCGGGGTGGCCGCCGGCACCATGACCATGCCCCAGTTCAGCAGCTCGAGATCCTTGAGGGCGTTTGACTCGGCGAAGCTCGGCGCCTGAGGCAGCGCGGCCACCCGGGTGCGCGAGGAGACCGCCAGCGCCCGCAGGCGGCCGGATGCCACCGCCGGCACGACCGCCGGCGCGGTGATCACGGCAAGATCGATCTGGCCGCCGATCAGGTCGTTGAGCACCGCAGCGCCGCCCCGATAGGCGATATGGACCATGAAGGTCCCGGTACGCGCCTTGATGGTTTCACCGGCCACATGGCCCAGCGTGCCGACACCCGCGGTGCCGAAGGTGAGCCGCCCGGGACGCGACCTGACCAGCGCGATCAGCTCGTCGACGCCCGCGGCCGGAAAGTCCGGCCTCACCATGATGGCGACCGGCGCCGAGCCCACCAGCGCCACCGGGCGCAGATCCTCGGCGCGGTAGCCCACCGTCGGGTTGAGCACCGGCACCATGACGGTCTCGCTCGGCGAGCCGAAGAGCAGGGTGTGGCCGTCGGCCGGGGCGCGCAGCGCCCGCTGCACGCCGATCACACCGGCCGCACCGCCGACGTTGTCGATCACCACCGGCTGGCCGAGTTCGCGGCCGAGCTCGGTGTTGAACATCCGCGCCGAGATGTCGGCGGCGCCGCCCGGGGGATAGGGCACGACCATGCTGACAGGGCGGCCGGGGAAGGCCTCTTGAGCGGCCCATGCCGGCCGGGTCGCGGCAGCCAGAGGCAGGGCGGCGGCGGCGAGCAGATGGCGGCGCGATCGCAGGGATGGCACGGATTCCTCCGGATGAACAACCCGGATCCTAGCCCGCGGCGCGCCGAGCGACGGCGCAACGGCCCGGGAGCGGAACCCGGGCGGCCGGCGGCTCAGGCATCATCCCCTATCCGCCCTTCGCCCGGAGCCCGCCGATGAGCCTCGAACAACGCCTTGCCGACCTCGGACTGCAACTGCCGCCGGTGCCCAAGCCCATCGGCAACTATGTCGCCGGCGTGCCGGTGGGCAACCTGCTCTTCATGTCGGGCATCGGCCCGCGCAAGCCGGAGGGCGGCGTGATCGCCGGGCGCGTCGGCGCCGACCTGAGCGTGCAGCAGGGTTACGACGCCGCGCGCCTGGTCGGGCTCAACATGCTCGCCAACATCCGTTCGGTGCTGGGCTCGCTCGATCGCATCGAGCGCGTGGTCAAGGTGCTCGGCATGGTCAACTGCACGCCCGAGTTCAACGAGCACCCGAAGGTGATCAACGGCTTTTCCGACCTCTTCGTGGAGCTGCTCGGCGAGGCCCGCGGGCGCGGTGCGCGCTCGGCCGTAGGCATGGGGTCGCTGCCCAACCAGATCGCGGTCGAAGTCGAGATGGTGCTGCAGATCCGGCCCTGAGCACCCACGCCGGTCCGCGCGCGGCTGCGCTCGCGTCGATCCCGCACGCATCCACGCTCCTGCGCCCCTCATGCAGCGCTTCACGCTCCCGATGGCCGGCGGCCACCTCGCCGGCCTGAACTTCGGCCCGACGCAGGGTCCGATCGACCTGGTCTTCCTGCACGCCACCGGCTTCAACGCGCTGACCTACCGCACGCTGCTCGAGCCACTGGCGCCCGAGTGGCGGGTGGTGGCGCTCGATCTGCGCGGCCACGGCCTCACCACCCTGCCCGCGCACCCCGGCAGGCTCACCCACTGGCACGGCTACGCCCGCGACGTGATCCAGGCGATCGGTCAGCTCGCCCCCGAGGGCACCGCGCCAGGGCTGATCGCCGGCCACTCGATGGGCGGCACGGTGGCGCTGCTTGCGCTCGCCCGCCGGCCACAGCTGGCCGGCGCGCTGCTGCTCATCGATCCGGCGATGGTGCCCACCACCTGGCGCCGCGCGCTGCTGCTGCCCTTCGCGCCGCGCATCCTGCGCCGGCGCCTGCCGATCGCGCGCGCGGCCGGCCGCCGGCGGGCCGACTTCGACAGCGCCGAGCAGGCGCTGGCAAGCTACCGCGGCCGCGGTGCCTTCAAGACCTGGCAGCCGGGCTTTCTCGACGACTACGTGGCCGACGGCTTCGGCCCGGCGCCCGGCGGCGGGGTGCGGCTGCGCTGCGCGCCCGCCTGGGAGGCGGCCACCTTCGCCGGCCATCGGCACGACACCGCGGCCGCCCTGCGCGCGTTGCGTGCGCCAGCCCTGCTGCTGGCGGCGGGCCGCAACTCCACGGTGGGCGCGATGCTGCCCACGATCCGCGCCTGCGCACCGGCGCTCGCCATCGAGAGCCTGCCGCAGTGCAGCCACTTCATTCCGATGGAGGAGCCGGCGCTGGTGCGCGATCGGATGCGGGCGCTGCGAAGGGGTTCATGACGCGCGCGCCGGTGCCGGCGTAGTCGCGCGTGTTGCGCGCGCCGCCCGCTCGAAAAAAGCCCGGGTACGCCCGGATGGCCGAGCCCCGGTCGTTTTGCCGCATACTCGCGGCCCCGCCCTCGCCGCGGCCACGCGCCGCCCGCCGCTCCCATGTGGTTTCGCAACCTGATCGTCTACACGCTGCCCCCGCAGGCCGCGCCCGACCCCGACACGCTCGCCGCCGGGCTGGCCACGCAGGCCTTCGTGCCGGGCGGCGGTCTGGACGCGACCAGCACCGGCTGGGCGCCGCCGCTGGAAACCGACGCCTCGCTGGTCTGGACGGTGGGGCGCCAGATGCTCGTCACGCTGCGCCAGGAGCGCAAGCTGCTGCCCGCCCAGGTGATCATCCGGGTGGTGCGCGAGCGCGCCCAGCGCATCGAGGAAACCGAGGGCTTCAAGCCCGGGCGCAAGCGCATGAAGGAGCTGAAGGACGAGGTACGCGACGAGCTGCTGCCGCGCGCCTTCACGCTGTCGGCCGACACGCGGGTGTGGATCGATCCGGTGGCCGGCCGGCTCGCCATCGACACGGTGTCGGCCGCCCGCGCCGACGAGGCCATCGGCCTGCTGATCCGGGCAGTGGATGGCCTGGCGCCGCGCCCCCTGAAGACCGCCGCCTCGCCCGCCGGCGAGATGACCGCGTGGCTTGCCACCGGGCAGCCGCCCGCCGGCTTCACGATCGACCAGGATGCCGAGCTGCGCGCCCGCGATGGCAAGGCCACGGTGCGCTTTGCCAACCAGTCGCTTGATCGCGAGGACATCGCGCGCCACACCGGCGCCGGCAAGCAGTGCACGAAGCTCGCCCTGACCTGGGCGGAGCGCGTGGCCTTCGTCCTGACCGACCGCCTCGAGATCCGCCGCATCCGGCCGCAGGACGTGCTGCGCGAGGAGGCCGGCTCGGCCGAGGGCAACGCCGCCGAGCGGCTCACCGCCGACATGACGCTGATGACCGGCGAACTCGCGCGCCTGCTCGACGACGTGACCGAGGCGCTCGGCGGCCCGCAACCCGCCTGAGCGCGGGATTCCGGAGCGCGGGCCGCGGGGCCCGCAGCCGCGGCGGTATAGTCGCAGTCGCCCTTCTTCCAGGAGACTGCCGTGAGCCACGTCGTCGCAGCACCGCCGCTGGTCGAGATCCCCGTCGCCGGCACCGCCGATAGCTTCCCGGTGCGCCGCATCTACTGCGTCGGGCGCAACTACGTCGAGCATGCCAAGGAGATGGGCTTCACCGGCCGCGAGCCGCCCTTCTTCTTCATGAAGCCGGCCGACGCGCTGCTGGTGGTACCCGAGGGCGGCACCGGCACCATGCCCTATCCCTCGCGCACCGCCGACCTGCACCACGAGATCGAGCTGGTGGCCGCCATCGGCAAGGGTGGCCGCGACATCCCGGCCGCGCGCGCCCATGAGCATGTGTGGGGCTACGCGGTCGGGCTCGACATGACCCGCCGCGACCTGCAGGGCGAGGCCAAGAAGCAGGGCCGCCCGTGGGAGGTGGGCAAGGCCTTCGACCACTCGGCGCCGATCGCGCCGCTGCGCCCGGCGAGCGCCACCGGCCACTACACGAAAGGCGCGATCTCGCTCGAAGTCAACGGCGCCTCGCGGCAGGCGAGCGACGTGTCGCTGCTGATCTGGAACGTCGCCGAGACCATCGAGCACCTGTCCTCGCTGTTCGAGCTCGCGCCGGGCGACCTGATCTTCACCGGCACGCCGGAAGGCGTGGCGGCGGTCTCGCGCGGCGATGTGCTGGTGGGCCGCGTCGAGGGTCTGCCCGAGCTGCGGGTCCGTATCGCCTGACCCGGGACGCATCCCATGCTGCACCCCTGCCACCACGCCGCCCGCTTCCCCGACAAGCCCGCCTACCGGATGGCGAGCTCGGGGGAAGTGGTCACCTACGGCCAGCTCGAGGAGCGCAGCAACCGCTTCGCGCAGCTGCTGCGCGCGCGCGGCCTGCGCGCCGGCGACCACATCGCCGTGATGCTCGAGAACCACCCGCGCTTCTTCGAGATCCTGTGGGGCGCGCAGCGCGCCGGCATCATCTACACCGCGATCAGCTCGCGCCTGACGGCCGACGAGGCCGCCTACATCGTGACCGACTGCGGGGCGAAGCTGGTGGTGTCGTCGACCGCCCTCGCCGCGGTGGCCACCGAATTGCCGTCGCGCTGCCCCGGGGTGCACACCTGGCTGATGATCGGCGAGGCCCCTGCAGGCTGGCTCGACTTCACGGCCACGCTGGCCACGCAGCCCGCCACCCGCATCGCCGACGAGACCGCCGGCACCGACATGCTCTATTCGTCGGGCACCACCGGCCGGCCCAAGGGCGTGTCGGTGGCGCCCGAGTTCCCGGCGATCGACAATCCCGGCCCGGGCATCGAGCTCGCGCGCCGGGTCTACGGCATCGACGAGAACACCGTCTACCTGTCGCCGGCGCCGCTTTATCACGCCGCGCCGCTGCGCTTCAACATGACGGTGATGCGCCTGGGCGGCACCTGCGTGCTGATGGAGCACTTCGATGCCGAGGACTACCTGCGCCTCGTGCAGGCGCACCGGATCACGCACAGCCAGCTCGTGCCCACGATGTTCGTGCGCATGCTCAAGCTGCCCGAGGCGGTGCGCCGCGCCTACGACGTCTCGACCCTGAAGATCGCGATCCACGCGGCGGCTCCCTGCCCGGTGCCGGTCAAGGAACAGATGATCGACTGGTGGGGGCCGGTGCTGATGGAGTACTACGCCGGCACCGAGGGCAACGGCGTGACGATGATCGACTCGCACCAGTGGCTCGCGCACAAGGGCTCGGTGGGCCGCGCCGTGATCGGCGAGATCCGCATCTGCGACGACGAGGGCAACGAACTGCCGGTGGGCGAGGAAGGCACCGTCTTCTTCGCCAACGGCAAGCCCTTCGCCTATCACAACGACTCGGCCAAGACCGCCGCCTCGCGCAACGCCCGCGGCTGGACCACGCTGGGCGACGTCGGGCGGCTGGATGCCGAGGGCTACCTCTATCTCACCGACCGCAAGGCCTTCATGATCATCTCGGGCGGGGTGAACATCTACCCGCAGGAAGCCGAGAACGTGCTGGTCACCCACCCCGAGGTGGTCGACGTGGCGGTCTTCGGCGTGCCCGACGAGGAGTTCGGCGAGCAGGTGAAGGCGGTGGTGCAGCCGCGCGACATGGCGCGCGCCGGGCCGGCGCTGGAGGCCGAGCTCATCGCCTGGTGCCGCGAGCGGCTCGCGCACATGAAGTGCCCGCGCAGCATCGATTTCGAGGCCGAGCTGCCGCGCCACCCCACCGGCAAGCTCTACAAGCGGCTGCTGCGCGACCGCTACTGGCAGGGCCGCAGCACGCGCATCGCCTGACAGGTCGCGCGGGGTGCAGCCGCCCGCCTAGACAGGCCGCCTGCGCGCGGGCGGCCGCATCGCGCCACGGACCGCCTCGGCGAAGGCGTGCGCGATCGGCGGCAGCTGACGCTCGGCGAGGTAGGCCAGCACCAGATCGCCGCGCGGAAAGCCGGCGTCGTCCACCACGCGCGAAGCCAGACCGGCGGTTCCGGTCACCGCGCCGATGGCGATCTGGAAACTGATGGTCTCGCGATCGTCCAGGCAGCTGCGCAGGAACTCGAAGCTGTTGCTCTCGATGACCGGGCGCAGCCGCACCGAGCTTCGCGCGAGAAAGCGCTCGAGCATCTGACGGCCACCGGTATCGCGATCGGGCAGCGCCAGCGGCCACTCGGCGCACTCGCGCAGTCGCAGCCCGCCCTGGCCGGCCCGCGCCAGCGGGTGCTGCGCATGCATGATCGCGTGCAGTCGCTGCTCGAGCAGCACCAGACGCTCCACGCCGGGGTGCGCCGGCAGGTTGAAGACCAGCGCCAGATCGATCTCGAACGCGCGCAGCGCGGTCAGCGCCTGACCGTGATCGAAGACCCGCACCTGGAAGTCGACCAGCGGGTGGTTGCGCCGAAAGCCGGCGATCACCGGCGCGAGGAAGGAGGGCGCCAGCGCCTGGCTGATCGCCACCCGCACCGTGCCGCGCCGCAGACCGCGCAGTTCCTCGATCCGCGAACGGACGTGATCGAGCGCCGCGGCGCGGCTGCGCACATAGTCGATGAAGAGCTCGCCGGCGGCGCTCAGGCGCATGCCGCGGGGCAGTCGCTCGAACAGCGGCGTGCCGAGCTCGTCCTCGAGGTCGAGCAGTCGGCGATTGACCGCCGAGGGCGCGACATGCAGGCGCTCGGCAGCACCGCGAATCGATCCCGCGCGTGCGATCTCGTCGACATAACGAAGAAAACGCAGATGGTTCATGGCATGGAGTCGGTGGCAGGGCACGCCGTTCAAGCGTTGCCGGATCGGCAACGCAGCAATGGTTATTCAGCATGCCACAAGGACGCTTTCAGGCACGGGAGATGCGTGCTTCACCGGCATGAGACGCCTCACGAACCCGCCACGCACCAACGAGGGGCAATCGAGCGGCTCCAGGCTTGCCGAACCGCCCTCGAACGCACCGCAACCGGGAATCTACGGCCCGGCACCGCACAACGCCTGGACGCTGGATGGCGAGCGCGTCTCGCTGGTGCGCCGGCCGCGCCGGCCCCGCCCCCTCGATCTGCCGGCCCAGCCGCAGGCGGTGCGCATCGACCTCGCCCGCAGCGCGCTGGTGATCGTCGACATGCAGAACGACTTCTGCCACCCGGAAGGCTGGTTCGGTCAGAAGGGCATCGGCGTGCGGCCAATGCGCAGGCCGATCCCGGTGATCGCCGCGCTGCTGCCGGCCTGGCGCGCCGCCGGTGGCGCGGTGGTCTGGCTCAACTGGGGCGTACGGCCCGACCGGCTCAACCTGAGCCCGACCATCCAGTTCAAGGGCCGACGGCCCCGTGACGGTGCTGCCGATCTGCCGGGCTACGCCGAGGCCTCCGCGCAGGACCGCGGCCTGTCGGTGGTCCCGGGCCACTGGGGCGCGCAGCAGGTCGACGAACTGCCCCCCGCGCCCGGCGACATCACCGTCTTCAAGCACCGCCTGAGCGGCTTCTGGGACAACGAGCTCGACAGCGTGCTGCGCGGGCAGGGCCTTCAGACGCTGCTCTTCGCGGGCGTGAACACCGACCGCTGCGTGTTCTCCACGCTGCAGGACGCCGGCTTCCTGGGCTACGACTGCCTGCTGCTCGAGGATGCCTGCAGCACGCCCTCGCCCGCTTACGTAAGCCGTGCGATCCACTTCATCGTGCGCCAGCTGCACGGCTTCACCGCGACCGCCGCCGACCTGCAGGCGGCGCTGCCCACGCCCCGGACCGGCCGACCCGCGCTCGCCGGCCGCAACCCCGCATCCGTCACACCCCCATCCCGACCCACGAGGAGATCGACATGAGCCTGATCACCCGACGCGGCGCCGCCCGCGCCCTTGGCGGCCTGCTGGCCGCCAGCGCCCTGGCCCTGGGCGCGCTGCCCGCGCCAGCCGCCGCCCAGACCCGCATCAAGATGGTGCTGAACTGGAAGTACGAAGGCCCGCAGGCCTGGTTCTTCATGGCCCAGGACAAGGGCTACTTCAAGGCCGAGGGCCTGGATGTGGAGATCGACCAGGGCGAGGGCTCGGCCGCATCGATTCCGAAGGTGGCCTCGGGCGCCTACCAGGCGGGCTTCGGCGACCTCAACGCCGTGATCGACTTCTCGGCACGCCGGCCGGCCGATGCCCCGGTGGCGGTGTTCATGATCTACAACACCCCGCCCTTCACGATCGTGGTGAAGCAGGACAGCCCGATCCGCTCGCCCAAGGACCTGGAAGGCCGCACCGTCGGCGGGCCGGCCAACGACGCCGCGCTGCGCCTGTTCCCGGCCTTCGCGCGGCTGGCCGGCGTCGATGCCTCGAAGGTCTCGATCAGCAACATGGCGCCCAACCTGCGCGAGCAGATGCTGATGCGCGGCCAGGTGGATGCGGTGTTCGGCTTCGTGACCACGGTGAGCTTCAGCGCGCGGGCGATGGGCCTGGACCCGACGAAGGAGCTGCGCTTCATCCGCTACGGCGAGCACGGCATGGACCTCTACTCGAATGCGGTGTTCTTCTCGCGCAACTTCGTGAAGGACAACCCGAAGGCGGTGCAGGGCTTCCTGCGGGCGCTCAACCGCGCGGTGCGCGATGTCCTCGCCGACCCCGACGCGGCGATCGAGACCGTGCTCAAGCGCGAGCCGCTGCTCAAGCGCGAGGTCGAGAAGGAGAAGCTGCTGTTCACGCTGCGCAGCGACATGAGCCACCCCGAGATCGCGCGTCTGGGGCTGGGCGACGTCGACGAAGCCCGTCTGCGCAAGGCGATCGGCATCGTCGTCGAGGCCAACCAGCTGCCGCGCAGCCCGGCTGCGGCCGAGGTCTTCGACCGCAGCTTCCTGCCGCCGCGCACCGAGCGCCCCAGCAAGCTCTTCTGAGGCTCTCGTCGTGGATCTTCAACTGACCGACAAGGTCGTCGTCATCACCGGGCCGGCCAAGGGCATGGGCGCAGCGATCACGCTGGCCTTCGCCCGCGAGGGCGCGCGGCTGGTGCTCGCGGGGCGCGACCTGGCCGCGATCGAAGCGGTGGCCGAGCAGGCCCGCGCGCTGGGCGTGCCGGCGATCGTGGTGGCCTGCGACCTCACGGTGGCGGCCCAGACCGAGGCGCTGGCCGCCGCAGCGCTGCAGGCCTACGGCGGCATCGACGTGCTGGTGAACGTGGCCGGCGGATCGGGCCCGATCGGCAAGACCGGCTGGGAGACCACGCCCGAGGAGTTCGACGACATCGTGCAGCTCAACATGAAGGGCTGCTTCAACACGATGCGCGCGGTGCTGCCGACGATGATCGCGCAGCGCGGCGGCAAGGTGGTGAATGTGGGCGGCACCTTCGGCATGCGCGGTCGCGCCGGCCGCATGGCCTACTCGGCCTCGAAGTGGGGCCTGCGCGGCATCACCAAGAGCTTCGCGCTGGAGGCCGGGCCGCACAACATCAACATCAACTGCGTGGCACCGGGCATGGTCGACGGGCCGCGCTTTCGCGAGAAGGTCTGCGCCAACATGGCCCGCACGCTGGGCATCAGCCTCGAGGAGGCGATGACCCGCCACGCCGCCGACTACGCGCTGCGCCGGGTGAGCACCGACGCCGACGTCGCCAACGCCTGCCTGTTCCTCGCCAGCGAGGTGTCGCGCCAGATCACCGGCACCGACCTCCCCGTGGACGGCGGCTGGGCCATGCTCTGAGGACGAAACGATGAAACCCGAGATCGATCTCGTGATCCGTGGCGCGCAGGTGGTGTCGCCCGAGGCCATCCGGCAGGCGTCGGTGGCGATCGCCGGCGGCCAGGTGGTGGCCGTGGGCCATGACGACCTGATGCCCCCCGCCCGCGAAACCCTGCGCGCCGACGGCCTGTACCTGCTGCCCGGCGCCATCGACAGCCACGTGCACTTCCGCGACCCCGGCTATCCCCACAAGGAGACCTGGAAGACCGGCTCGGCCGCGGCCGCCTGCGGCGGCGTGACCACCGTGTTCGAGATGCCCAACACCAATCCGCCCACCGGCACGGTGGCGGCGCTGCGCCTGAAGCAGCAGGCCGCGGCATCGTCGTACGTGGACTACGGCATCCACGGCCTGCTCGGCGACGATACGGTCGACCACCTCGAAGCGCTGCTCGAGGCCGGCGTGACCAGCTTCAAGGCCTTCGTGGGCAACACCTTCGGCAACCTGCCCGCGCCCTCCGACGGCGCGCTGCTCGAAGGCTTCGAGAAGCTGGCGCTGCTGGGCTACCGCACCGCGGTGCACGCCGAGAACTCGTCGATCCTGTTCCGGCGCCAGCAGAAGATGCAGGCGGCCGGCCGCATCGACGCGATGGCCCATCTGGCCTCGCGGCCCGCGGTCGCCGAGATCGAGGCGATCGGCCGGGTCATCACGCTGGCCGAATGGACCGGCGCGCGGCTGCACATCGTGCATCACAGCGCGGCCGACTCGCTCTACCTGGTGCGCGATGCCAAGCGGCGCGGCGTCGACATCACCGTGGAGACCTGCCCGCAGTACCTGCTGCTGAACACCGAGCGCATGCTCAAGCTGGGCGGCATCATGCGGGTGAACCCGCCGATCCGCGAGGCACGCCACAACCAGCCGCTGTGGGACGCGCTGATGGACGGCACGATCGACATGATCGCCACCGACCACGCGCCGCACACCCCCGAGGAAAAGCAGCGCGAGAGCATCTGGGAGTGCGACTGCGGCTTTCCGGGCGTCGAGACGCAGATGCCGCTGATGCTCACCGAGATCGGCCGCGGCCGCGCCACGCTGATGGACTACGTGCGCTGGAGCGCGGTGGCGCCGGCGCGCGCCTGGGGCATCTACGGACCCAAGGGCGTGATCGCGCCCGGGGCCGACGCCGACATCGCGGTGGTCGACATGAACCGCGAGGGCGTGATCTCGCAGCAGGGCCTGCAGTCGATCAGCCGCATCTCGCCATGGCACGGCCGCGCGGTGCGCGGCTATCCGATCCACACGCTGGTGCGGGGCCGCTTCGTGATGCGCGACGGCCGTCTGGTGACCGACGCCGCGGGCTGGGGCCGCTCGGTGAAGGAGCGCCAGCAGATGCCGCCGCCACGGCCGCGCAACACCGACCTGAGCACCGCCGCGATCCTCGTCACTCCGCCCGGCGTGCCGCCCAACGCGCTGCCGGTGCCCGAGGCTCAGCGATGACGGCCGCCGGTCCGGCTGATCGGGCTCCGGGGATGCGGGTCGGCGCCCAGCAGGTGCTCGCCTGGCGAGTGGAATGCCGCGGTCCGGGCGACCTTGCCGGTGTACAGGCGCTGATCGACGGCGGCGAACTCGTCCCGGCCGAGATCGTCGCCGTGATGGGCAAGACCGAGGGCAACGGCTGCGTCAACGACTACACGCGCGAGCTCGCCTCGCAGGCGTGGTGCCACCTGCTCTCACCCCTGCTGGGTTGCAGCCCCGCCGCGGTTCACGACAGGGTGGCGCTGGTGATGTCGGGCGGCACCGAAGGCGTGCTCTCGCCGCACTTCACGGTCTTCGCCCGACGCCAGGTGGATGCTGCCGCCGCGCGACCCGGCAAGCGTCTGGTGCTGGGCATCGCCCACACCCGCGCGTTCCTGCCGCACGAGATCGGTCGCGCCGCGCAGATCGAGGCCACTGCGCACGCGGTGCGCACGGCCATGGCCGACGCGGGCATCGACAACCACGATGACGTGCACTTCGTGCAGGTGAAGTGTCCGCTGCTTACCTCGGCGAAGATCGCCGCCGCGATCGGCGCCGGTACCCCGCCCGTCACGCGCGACACCTACGAGTCGATGGGATGGTCACGCGGTGCCTCGGCTCTGGGCGTGGCCGTGGCCCTGGGCGAGGTGACGTCTTCGGCGATCGATGAGCAGTCGGTGCTCGCCGACTGGTCGCTGCACTCGGCGCGGGCCTCGGCCTCCGCCGGCATCGAACTCGATGGCAACGTGGTGATCGTGTTCGGCGAGGCCGCCGGCAGTGCCTCGGCGCTGCGCATCGGCCACACCGTGATGCGCGACGCGATCGATGCCGCCCCGGTGCGCCGCCTGCTGCGCGAGCGCTTCGGGCTGGACCCCGACACCGATGGCGAAGCCATCGGCGCGCGGCTGGTGAATCTGCTGGCCAAAGCCGAGGCAAGCCCCGACGGTGCGGTGCGCGGACAGCGTCACACCATGCTCAACGACTCCGACATCAATGCCACCCGCCACGCCCGAGCCGCGGTCGGGGGCGTGCTGGCCTCGATCGCCGGCCACACCGCGCTCTACGTGTCAGGAGGCGCCGAGCATCAGGGTCCGGCCGGTGGCGGACCGGTCTGCGCGATCGTGCGAGATGACGAATGAGCGCGCAGACCATGATCGATCTGGCCGACGTGACCATGCGCTACGGTGCGGGCGGGAGCGCGACGGTGGCTCTCGACCGGACCAGCCTGCGCATCGGCCAGGGCGACTTCGTCGCGCTGGTGGGGCCCAGCGGCTGCGGCAAGTCGACCATCCTGAAGCTGGTGGCCGGGCTGCTGCGGCCCAGCGCCGGCGGCGTGATCGTCGGCGGTCGCGAGGTGGGCGCGGTGGGCAGCCAGGCGGTGCGCATCGGGCTGGCCTTCCAGAACCCGACGATGCTGCCCTGGCTCACCATCCGCGAGAACCTGATGATCCCGCTGAAGATCGTCGAGCCGTTTCGCAGCGAGTACCGGCGCAAGCGCCGCGGCGAATATGCCGAGCGGGCCGAGGCGCTGCTCGCGCAGGTCGGGCTGGCGGGCTTCGGCAGCAAGCGCCCGTGGCAGCTGTCGGGCGGCATGCTGCAGCGGGCCTCGCTGTGCCGGGCGCTGATCCACGAGCCGCAGCTGCTGCTGCTCGACGAGCCCTTCGGCGCGCTCGACCAGTTCACCCGCGAGGAGCTGTGGGCCATCCTGCAACAGCTCTGGATCACGCAGCGCCCCACGGTGCTGCTGGTCACCCACGACCTGCGCGAGTCGGCCTACCTGGCCAACCGCATCTGCGTGATGAGCTCGCGGCCCGGCCGCATCCTCGAGGATCGCACCGTGGACTTCCCGCGGCCGCGCTCGCTCGAGATGAGCTACTCGCCGCCCTTCGCCGAGCTGGTGCAGGCGCTGCGCATGCGCATCGCCCACGCCCGCACCGACCACGATACCGACACTGCGCCAGGAGCCCAGCGATGAGCGTCACCTCCGCGCGCCTGCGCCAGCGCCTGCTCTCGGCCGGCGCCCTGATCGGCTTTTTCCTGCTGTGGGAGGCGGGCTGCCGCGCCTTCGGCGTGTCGGACCTGGTGCTGCCGCGGCCCTCGCAGATCTTCACGGTGCTGCTCGAGAAGATGCCGCTGCTGTGGCCGCACACCGTGCAGACGCTGAGCACCACGCTGGCCGGCTTCGGCCTGGGCGTGCTCGCCGGCGTGCTGATCGGCGTGCTGATCGGCAGCTCGCGGCTGGCCTACGACGTCGCCTATCCGCTGCTGGTGGGCTTCTCGAGCATCCCCAAGGTGGCGGTGGTGCCAATCTTCGTGGTGTGGTTCGGCGCCGGCACCGTGCCGGCGATCATGACGGCAATGGTGATCAGCGTGTTCCCGGTGGTGGTCAACGTGGCCACCGGCCTGGCCACCACCGAGCCCGAACTCGAGGATGTGCTCAAGGTACTGGGTGCGAGCCGCCTCGACATCCTCTGGAACGTCGGCCTGCCGCGCGCGCTGCCCTACCTGTTCGCCTCGCTCAAGATCGCCATCACGCTGGCCTTCGTGGGCTCGGTGCTGTCCGAGACCGTGGCGGCCAATCGGGGCATCGGCAATGTGATGATGATCGCCAGCGGCAACTTCGACGTGCCGCTGGTCTTCGCCGGGCTGTTCATCCTGGCGGTGATGGGCGTGGCGCTCTACGCGATCTCGGCCTTCATCGAGGCCCGGCTCACCGGCTGGACCCAGCGCAAGACCGACATGGCGATGGGCTGACGCCGGCGCCAACCCAGCCTTCGGAACCAACAAAGTGAGTGCAAACACTCAAGAATTGCTCGATCTGGCCTGGCTTCTTGCCGACCCGGGCCGGGCGCCAGCGCAGCACGACTGCCGGCTGCGCGTGGCCGACGGCTTGATCGCCGCGATCGAGCCCCTGCCCCGGGGTGCGCCCGGGCCGCGGCGGCTGGCGATGCCGGCGCTGGTCAATGCCCACGACCATGCCCGCACCTTTCGCAGCGCCACGCTGGGCGCGGCCGAGCAGCCGCTCGAGACCTGGCTGCCCTGGCTGGGTGTGCTGCCGGGGGTCGACCCGTGGCTGTGCGCGGCAACCTCCTTCGCGCGCTCGGCGCGCAAGGGCGCTGCCCGTGTGATGGTCCACTACACCCGCGTCCAGGGTGGCCTGCCCTACCTCGACGAGGCGCTGGCCGTGGCCCGCGCCGCCGGCGATGTCGGCATCCGCATCGGTCTGGCGGTCGCCATCCGCGACCGCCACGGGATCGGCCTGGGCGACGACGACACGGTGCTCGCCGCGCTGCGGCCGGGCATCCGCGACGCGGTGCGCCAGCGCCTGGCGGTGCGCGCCGAGCCGCCGGCTGTCCATCTCGCACGCGTCGAGGACGTGGCCGCGGCGGTCGCCGAGGCCGGTCTCGCCGGGCAGGTGTCGGTGCAGTACGGACCGACCGCCGTGCAGTGGTGCAGCCCGCAGCTGCTCGCCGCGGTGGCGCAGGCCTCGGCCGACACCGGCCGCGGCGTGCACATGCACCTGCTGGAAACCCGCTACCAGCGCGAATGGGCCGATCGCGCCCACCCCGAGGGCATCGTGCGCATGCTCGATGCGATCGGACTGCTCAGCCCGCGGCTCACGCTGGCCCACTGCGCCTGGGCGCGCCCCGAGGAGCTCGCGCTGCTCGCCGAGCGGGGCGTGACCATCGCGGTCAACACCTCCTCGAACCTCGGGCTGCGCTCGGGCATCGCGCCGGTGCCCGAGATGCTGCGCCAGGGCTGCCGGGTGGCCATGGGCCTGGACGGCATGGCCTTCGACGAGGACGATGACGGACTGCGCGAACTGCGGCTGGCGTGGGCGCTGCATCGCGGCTGGGGCTTCGATCAGACCATGTCCCGTGCCCAGCTCTGGGACTTCGCGCTGCGCCATGGCAGGCGCAGCGTCGATGGGCCGGCCGCCGGGCAGGGCGCCTGCGCCGAAGGGCCGCTGCTGGCCCCCGGCAAGCCGGCCGATCTGCTCGTGCTCGACTGGGACGCGCTGGACGACGACACCCTGTTCGAGGACGTCGATCCGCTGGACCTGCTGATGGCGCGGGCCCACGGCGGCCATGTCGAGAGCCTGTACGTCGCCGGCCGTGACGTGGTCGCCGGCGGCCGGGTGACCGGAGTGGACGAGCCGGCGCTTCGCGCCGAGCTGCTGGCGCGCACCCGGGCGGCCCTGGCCGCCGAGCCGGGCTGTGCGGCCTGGCGAACCACCCTGACCGCGATGGCCGAGGACCTCGGCCCCTTCTACCGGCGCGGCGGGCCGGGTTGCTGCTGAGCAGGCGCAGCCTTCGCGCGACCGCAAACCCGGACTAGCAGGTCCGCCGGCCGCGCAGCCCCGCGGGAAGGCCACGTGCGAGTTCGGCGACCACCTCGGCCGCGGGTGCCTCGCGGCAGCCGATCGCGTTCTGCCCTGCCCACAGCGGCGTGAACTCGGCGCTGCCGCGCGCCTCGGCAGCCGCCCGCAGCGCCCCTGACACCGTACTCGCCAGGGGAAACGCTGGCGCAGCCGCATCGACAGGCCCGTACTCGCGCATCATCCGGTTCACCAGGCCGCGCGCCGGCCGACCGGTGAACAGGTTGGTGACCGCCGTGCCGCGCGCATCGGCCTCGCGCAGCGCAGCCCGATGCAGGCCCGAGGTCTTCGCCTCCGGGCACAGCAGAAAGGCGGTACCGGCCTGCACGCCGGCCGCCCCGAGGGCGAACGCGGCGGCCACGCCCGCCGCATCGACGATGCCGCCAGCCGCAATCACCGGCACATCGACCGCGCGCGCGACCTGCGGCAGCAGCGTGAACAGGCCTTGCTGCGTACTCAGGTCCTCGCCCAGGAACAGGCCGCGGTGGCCGCCAGCCTCCAGCCCCTGCGCGATGATCGCGTCGGCGCCGTGGTCGCGCAGCCAGCGCGCCTCCTCGACGGTGGTGGCCGACGACAGCACCACCGCGCCCATCGCCTTGACCCGTGCCAGCAGCGCAGGGGGCGGCAATCCGAAGTGAAAGCTGACCACCGCCGGACGGAAGGCCTCGAGCAGCTCGGCCGCGGCCTCGTCGAAGGGCTGCCGGCCCGGTCCATCGGGAATCGCCGCCGGATCGAGACCGAACTCGCGCAGCGCCGGGCCCAGCCGGTGGCGCCAGCGGCGCTCGCGCGCGGCGTCGGGCTCGGGCCTCGCATGGCAGAAGAAGTTCACGTTGCACGGGCGGCTCGTCGCCGCACGCAGCGCGCCAAGCTCCTCGCGCATCGCCGCGGGCCCGAGCATCGCGCAGGGCAACGAGCCGAGCGCGCCCGCCTGGCTCACCGCGATCGCCAGCGCGCTGCCCTGAACGCCGGCCATTGGTGCCTGCACCAGAGGCAGCTCGGTGCCGAGCAGATCGGTGAGGGTCGTCATCGGGGCTCCCGGTCTCGAAAGCTCCGCGTTATACCACCGCAGCCACGATCGATGGCGCAGCGCGTCATGACGCCGTCATCCAGTCCCGGTAGCCTGAGGCGCATGATGAAATCGATTTCATCGTGATGACGATCGCCCAGGTCGCGCAACGCGCCGGCGTGTCCACCGCGACGGTGTCGCGCGCCTTCAACGCACCGCAGCTGCTCGCGCGAAGCACGCTCGAGCGGGTGCGCGCCAGCGCCCGCGCGCTCGGTTTCGTGCCCAACGCCAGCGCCCGAACCTTGCGCACGCAACGAAGCCGCATCCTCGGCGTGGTGCTGCCCACGCTGCGCAATCCGGTGTTCGCCGAATGCCTGGAGGGCATCGCCGCCCGTGCCCGCGACGCGGGCTACGCGATCGTCCCGCTGTTCACCGACTACACCGCCACGCGCGAGCGCGATGCGATCGCGCACCTGCTCGCGCGCGACGTCGACGGCGTGATCCTCACGGTGGCGAGCGCCGCGCGCTCGACCAGCCTCGCGCGGCTGCGCGCCGCCTCGCTGCCCTATGTGCTCGCCTACAACCGCCATCCGGCGCAGCCCTGCGTGTCGGTCGACGGCGAGGCCGCCTGCGCGCAGGCCACCGCCCGGCTGATCACGCTGGGCCACCGTCGCATCGCGATGGTGAGCGGTACGCTCGCGGCCTCCGACCGCGCGCGCCAGCGCCACCGCGGCTACGCCGGCGCGATGGCGACCGCGGGCATCGATCATGCCGAGCTGATCGAGGTGCCCTTTCTCGAGGATGCCACCCAGGCCCTCGCGAGCCGGCTGGCGCGCGGCGACCGGCCGACGGCCTTGCTGTGCTCCAACGACCTGCTCGCGCTGCGCAGCCTGCGCGCTGCGATGCTCGCGGGTCTGCGGGTGCCTGCCGAGCTCTCGGTGGTCGGCTTCGACGGCATCGCGCTCGGCGACGCACTCGCGCCGCGCCTGAGCACCATCGTGCAGCCCAGCGATGCGATGGGCGCGGCCTGCGTCGACTGGCTGGTGCGCGCGCTCGGTGCCGGCACCGCCCCGCAGCCTTCCGACAGCATCAGCCTGCCCTGCGCGCTGCGCGAGGGCGAAACCTGCGCGCCGCCCCCGCGGATGGCGCGCAGCCCCCACCGGGTGCGGCCATCATCGCGCCCCTCCCACCTCGTCCGGAGTCCCGCATGACCCTGCTCTCCACCCTCGCCCGCGCCAGCCTGGCCGCGGGGCTGCTCGCCGCCGGCGTGGCTGCCCAGGCCCAGACCGCGATCTGCTACAACTGCCCGCCCGAGTGGGCCGACTGGGCCAGCCAGCTGCGTGCGATCAAGGCGAAGACCGGCATCACGATCCCGCCCGACAACAAGAACTCCGGCCAGACACTCGCGCAACTGGTCGCCGAGAAGGCCAGCCCGGTGGCCGACATCGCCTACTACGGCGTCACCTTCGGCGTGCAGGCCCGCAAGGACGGCGTGACCGCCGCCTACAAGCCCGCCGCCTGGAACGAGATTCCGGAAGGTCTCAAGGACCCCGAGGGCCACTGGTTCACGATCCACTCCGGCACGCTCGGCTTCATGGTCAACGTCGATGCGCTCAAGGGCAAGCCGATCCCGCGCTCCTGGGCCGACCTGCTCAAACCCGAGTACAAGGGCCTCATCGGCTATCTCGATCCGGCCTCGGCCTTCGTGGGCTACGTCGGGGCGGTGGCGGTCAACAACGCCCGCGGCGGCACCCTCGACAACTTCGGCCCGGCGATCGACTGGTTCAAGGCGCTCAAGAAGAACGACCCGATCGTGCCGAAGCAGACCTCCTACGCACGGGTGCTCTCCGGCGAGATCGCCATCCTGCTCGACTACGACTTCAACGCCTACCGCGCCAAGCACAAGGACAAGGCCAACGTCGAGTTCGTGATCCCGGCCGAGGGCACGGTCGTGGTGCCCTACGTGATGAGCCTGGTCGCCCGCGGCCCCAATGCCGCCAACGGCCAGAAAGCGCTCGACTTCATCCTCTCCGACGAAGGCCAGGCGATCTGGGCCAACGCCTTCCTGCGCCCGGTGCGCGCCTCGGCGATCTCCAAGGAGGCGCAGGCCCGCTTCCTGCCCGCCAGCGAGTACGCCCGCGCGAAGGCGGTCGACTACGCGAAAATGGCCACGGTCCAGAAGGCCTTCTCGGATCGCTACCTGAAAGAGGTGCAGTGACACGGCCACGGCTCGCGCTGTGTCTGGCGCCGGCGGCGGCGCTGTTTGCCGCCTTCTGGCTGCTGCCGATGGCATGGCTGGTGGCGCTGCCGGCAGCGCGCGGCTGGGAGACCTACTTCGCGGTCCTCACCAGCGCGCGCTACGCCACCAGCCTCGCCAACACGGTCGCGCTGTCCATCGCGGTCACCGCCACCACGCTCGCGCTGGGCGCGGCGGTCGGTCTGTACCTGGCGCGCCGGCGCTTCGCCGGGCGCCGCCTGCTGCTGTCGCTGCTCAGCCTGCCGCTGTCCTTTCCGGGCGTGATCGTGGGCTTCTTCATGATCCTGCTCGGCGGCCGTCAAGGGGCGGTCGCGCAGCTCACCGAAGCGCTCGGCGGCGAGCGCTTCACCTTCGCCTACGGCCTGACCGGGCTGTTCCTCGCCTACCTCTACTTTTCGCTGCCGCGGGCGATCGCCAGCTACGAGGCCGCCGCGCAGTCCATGGATGCCTCGCTCGAGGAGGCGGCCCGCTCGCTCGGCGCCTCGCGCTGGCGCATCCTGCGCGATGTCTGGGTGCCCGCGCTCGCACCCACCACGCTCGCCTGCGGCGCCATCGTCTTCGCCACCGCGATGGGCGCCTTCGGCACCGCCTTCACGCTGGCCAGCAAGTTCGAGGTGCTGCCGATCACCATCTATGGCGAGTTCACCAACTACGCGAACTTCGCGCTCGCCGCGTCGCTGTCGATCGCGCTCGGGCTGATCACCTGGCTCGCGCTCTTCATCGCGCGCCGGCTGGCCGGCCCCGCGGCGGGCGCGGCGCTCTGAAAGGCGGCAGCCATGTCCACCACCCGCTCCGCCCCGCTGCTGGCCGCGCTCACGGCACTGGTGGCACTGTTCACGCTCGCGCCGATGGTGCTGTCGGTCACCGCCGGCCTCATCGGCAACTACAGCGTCGGCCTGAAGAGCGGCTTCACGCTGCGCTGGCTCGGCGAGGTCTGGGAAGGCTATGGCGACACCATCGCGCGCTCGATGCTGCTGGCGGGCGCGAGTGTCGCCGGCACGCTGGTCGTCGGCGTACCCTGCGCCTATGCGCTGGCGCGCAGTCGCTCGCGCGCGATGCGTCTGTTCGAGGAGCTGATCACGCTGCCGGTCGCCGTGCCCGGGCTGGCGACCGCGCTTGCGCTGATCCTGGCCTACGGCCAGATCCGCGGCTTTCGCCAGAGCTTCGCCTTCATCCTCGTCGGCCACCTGGTGTTCACGCTGCCGTTCATGGTGCGTACCGTCGCGGCCGCATTCGCGCGGCCCGAGCTGGTCACACTCGAGGAGGCGGCGCGCTCGCTGGGCGCGGGTTTCGCACGGCGCTTTCTCGGCGTGCTGGTGCCGGCGGTCATGCCCTCGATCGTCGCCGGCAGCCTGATGGTCTTCACGCTGTCGGTGGGCGAGTTCAACCTCACCTGGATGCTCCACACGCCGCTCACGCGCACGCTGCCGGTGGGGCTGGCCGACAGCTACGCATCGATGCGGCTCGAGATCGGCTCGGCCTACACGCTGATGTTCTTCGTCGTCGTCCTGCCGGTGCTCTGGGGCCTGCAGTGGCTGGGCGCACTCTTCGAGAAACGCTATGGATCCGATGGTTGATCGCGCAACGGCCGGGGTGCGCGTGGGCGTCGAGGCCTGCGCGAAGACCTTTCCCGGCGGGGTTCGCGCGCTCGCGCCGAGTTCGCTGACGGTCGAGCCCGGCGAGGTGCTCGCGCTGCTCGGCCCTTCAGGCTGCGGCAAGACCACGCTGCTGCGGCTGGTCGCGGGGCTCGAGACCCCCGACGCCGGGGGCCGCGTGCGATTTGGCGCCGACGATGTCACCGCGCTGCCGATCGAGCGCCGCGGCGTGGGCATGGTGTTCCAGCACTACGCGCTGTTCCCGCAGATGACGGTGGCCGCCAACATCGGCTACGGGCTGCGCATCCGCGGCGTGCCCGAGGCGCAGCGCCGCCAGCGCGTGGGCGAACTCGTCGACCTGGTGCGCCTGGGTGGCCTCGAGAATCGCCGGCCGGCGGAACTCTCGGGCGGCCAGCGCCAGCGCGTGGCGCTCGCGCGCGCCGTCGCGATCCGGCCGCGCGTGCTGCTGCTCGACGAACCCCTCACCGCGCTCGACGCCAAGCTCAAGGAGCAACTGCGCGAGGAACTCGCCGAGCTGCTGCGCCGCCTGGGCATCACCACCATCCACGTCACGCACGACCAGCAGGAAGCGCTCGCGATCGCCGACCGGCTTGCGATCATGCGCGCCGGCGAGATCGTTGGCGTGGGCGCGGGCGAAGCCTTGTACCGGGACCCCGGCCATCCCTTTCTCGCCGAGTTCCTCGGGCGGGTCAATCGCGTGCCGCGCGACGACGCCGCACGCGCGGCCGGCCGTGTGCGGCTGGCCGATGCCGACTGGCCCTGCCCCGACGCGCTGCAGGACTGCGCGGCGCTGCTCGTGCGCCCCGAGGACCTGCGGATCGACGAGCCGGGCGTGGGCGCCGCGACCCTGCGCGTGGTGCGCCGCGTGTTCCTGGGCGATCGCATCCAGCTCCATCTCGAGGGCGCGGCCGCGCCCCTGATCGCCGAAACCCACCGCGACAGCCCGGCGACGGTGGGCGATCGCGTGGGTGTGCGCATCGCACCCGAACGCTGGATGCCCGGCACCACCGACCACGGAATGTGAGCATGACCCTGATCGCCCAGCTCTCCGACCCCCACATCCGCGAACCCGGCCGGCTGGCCTACGGCCGCGTCGACACCGCCGCCTGCCTGGCGCGAGCGGTTGCGGCGCTGGGCGCGCTGCCGCAGCAGCCCGACGCGGTGCTGATCACCGGCGATCTCGTCGACTTCGGCCGGCGCACGGAGTACGAGCACCTCGCCCGCCTGCTCGCGCCGATCGCCGCACCCCTCTACCTGCTGCCGGGCAACCACGACGATCCGGCGATGCTGCGGGCCTGCTTCCCGACGCATGCCTACATGGCCGAGCCGGTAGCCGGCCGATTCGCGCAGTACGCCACGCGGATCGGCGATCTGCGTCTGATCGCCCTGGACACCACGGTGCCGCGCGCGAGCCACGGCGAGCTCTGCGACACGCGCCTCGACTGGCTGGAGCAGGCGCTCGAGGCAGCCGCTGGCGAGCCGGCGATCATCGCGATGCACCACCCGCCCTTTGCCACGCTGATCGGTCACATGGATGCGATCGGCCTGCGCTCGGGCGGCGAGCGTCTGCGGCAGATCGTCGCACGCCATCCGAACGTCGAGCGCATCGTCTGCGGCCATCTGCACCGCGCGATCGACGTGCGCTTCGCCGGGACGATCGCCAGCACCTGCCCGGCCCCGGCGCATCAGGTCTGCCTCGACCTTTCGCCGCAGGCCGCTTCAGCCTTCGCCATGGAGCCACCGGGATTCCGTCTGCACGCCTGGGCACCCGGCACCGGCGTGGTCACGCACCTGGCGGCCATCGGCGATTTCGACGGCCCGCACCCCTTCCACGAGCCGGGCGGTGCGCTGATCGACTAGCGGCGGCCTTGCAGGCCTCAAGATCGCGCAGCCCTCGCGCGGCGATGATGCCGCAAGAGGCCCGCCAGCCCGCGGGCTCATCCTGCGGAGCGCTGCACGATGCCGGCATCACGGCCGATCCTCGACCATGTCTACGAGCATGAGCGCCGGTGGCGCCATCGGGTGTACCTGACCCAGCTGCTGGCCGACGGCAGGACCGTCGACCACACCTGGGGCCGGGTGCTCGACGAGGCGCGCCGCATGGCGGCTCACCTGCGCGCCCGCGGGCTCGGACACGACGACCGGGTTGCGCTGCTGTCGCGCAACTGCGCCCACAGCATCATCGCCGAGCTCGCGATCTGGATGGCAGGGTGCGCCACCGTGGCGCTCTACCCGAACGAGCATCCCGACACCCTGCGCTTCGAGCTCACGCACAGCGAGGCGCGCCTGATCTTTCTCGGTGCGCTGGAGGGTGTCTCGCGGATCACCGAGGCAATCCCGGCGAGCCTGCCACGCATCGCGCTCCCGGGGGCCGCACACGGCTCGGGCGAGCCCTGGGAGGCGATCATCGCCGCCCATGCGCCCTTGCCCGGCCAGCCCGCCCGGGCGCCGGGCGATCTGGCGATGATCGTCTACACCTCGGGCTCCACCGGCGAGCCCAAGGGCGTGCGCCACGACTTCGGCCACCTCGCCGAGGCGGTGGCGACTCTGGTGGCGACGATCGGCTACCGGCCGCGCGACCGCATGCTCTCCTACCTGCCCTTCGCCCATGTCTTCGAGCGCGCCTGCATCGCCTGCGCGAGTCTGGTCGCCGGCGGCCATGTGTTCTTCGTCGAGCGCCAGGCGACCTTCCTGCGCGACCTGCGGCGAGCGCGGCCAACGCTCTTCCTGTCGGTGCCGCGTCTGTGGTCGCGCTTCCAGGCGGGTGTGTTCGAGCGGATCGCGCCGCAGCGCCTGGACCATCTGCTCGCGATCCCGATCGTGGGTCGTGTCGTCGGCTGGCGAGTGCTCGCCGGGCTGGGGCTCGATCGGGTGCGAATCGCCGCGAGCGGGTCGGCCCCGATTCCGCCCGAGCTGATTGCCTGGTACCAAAGGCTCGGCCTGAACCTGCTCGAAGGCTACGGCATGACCGAGGACTTCGCCTGCTCGCACATGTCGTGGCCGGGTACGAACCGCCCGGGCTATGTCGGGCGGCCCTTTCCCGGGGTCGCGGTGCGCATCGCCGACGACGGGGAAGTGCTGATCCGCTCACCGGGGCGCATGGCCGGCTATCACCGGCGGCCCGACCTCGACGCACAGGCCTTCACCCCGGATGGGTTCTTTCGCACCGGCGACCGCGGCGAGCGCGACGCGGACGGGCTGCTTCGCCTGACCGGACGCATCAAGGAGCCCTTCAAGACGGCGGGCGGCAAATATGTCGTGCCGGTGCCGATCGAGAACCGGCTCGACGAGCACCCGATGGTCGCGATGTCGCTGGTGAGCGGTGTGGGCCGCGCGGCGCCCTGCGGGCTGCTGGTGCTGAACGAGGCCGCCCAGGCGCAGGCCGGCGAAGCGGCGGGGCGCCAGCTCATCAGCCGCGAACTCGGCACGCTGCTCGCGCGAGTCAATGCCACGCTGCCCATGCACGAACGGCTGCGCATGCTGGTCGTGGTGGCCGAAGCCTGGTCGGTCGACAACGGCCTGCTGACCCCGACGCTGAAGCTGCGCAGGCCGCGGATCGAGGCCGCGGTCGCCGGGCGCATGGACGACTGGTATGCCGCAACCGGGCCGGTGGTGTGGGCGCGCGAGCCCGGGTCAGGGTGATCGCCGGGTACTCAGTGGCTGTGCGCGCCCTTGCCGTGCGCGCCGTGGCCTGCGCCCGGGCCCATCGCGGTGACCGGTCGCACCTGCGCCTTGATCTCGATGGTCTCGCGCCGGCCGTCACGCCCCTGGATCACCAGCGTGAAGGGTACGGCCTCGCCATCCCTGAGCTGCCCCTTCAGGTCGATCAGCATCAGGTGAAAGCCGCCCGGGCGAAGCATCACCGGCTTGCCTGCGGGCAGATCGAGACCCGGAATCTGCCGCATCTTCATCATGTTGCCCTCCATCGCCATCTCGTGGATCTCGACCACGCGCGCGACGGGCGAGCTCGCCTCGATCAGGCGCGCATCGACGGGCGAGGTGAGCTGCATGAAGGCGCCCGCGACGGTTTGCGCGGGCACGGTGGCCCGCAGCCAGGCATCCCTGACAGCGAGCTGTGCGGCGGCCGGCAGGGTGGCACCGAGCGCGAGCATCAGAAAGACGAGACGAGGGAGGCGGGTCACGGCAAGG
>Ga0315902_10002643_pt1 | contig 27606 bp, 33 predicted proteins | sample LakEriMetagenome_9_FD_203523 | JGI IMG/M metagenome (GOLD analysis project Ga0315902, IMG submission 203523) | Freshwater fungal communities from buoy surface, Lake Erie, Ohio, United States - Buoy 12 MA117 | ecosystem: Environmental > Aquatic > Freshwater > Lake > Lake biofilm | place: USA...
CTCCCTTGGCGATTTATGAAGGCGCAAAGTCCAGCATTGGTAACGTTGATGCGATTAGACCCATACCTAAAACCAGTTACCGTGTCATCAGTAGTCGTTTTGTTTATAAATACATCACCAGCGCTATTAATTCTCATCCGCTCTACAACACCGGCCGACCCATCGGGAGTTGTGAAAAATAGCAGCCTACCTGGACTATCAGTTGTATCTCCAGAAGTTGTCCAGTCTCCGTCCGCCTCAGCTTTAATAAGTGCGGCATCTGACCAGCCAACGCCGTCAGCGCCACGAAATGCTATGTAGCCAAGGGCGTCGCCTGTCGTAACTTCAGTAAATGAACCATCAGTAGTACCGCGAGAGCGGTTTAGATCAAGAACAGGAGCAGTACCTGGGTCTGTACCGTTGTAACTGGTAAAAGCTGCGCCGCCGTAAGCTCCCGATCCGGTGGTAACGATTGCAAGTTTTTCGTCAATACGAAGATTGTTAGTGGCAGTAGACGTGCCAACTAACAACCTGCCGGAGCTATCGATGCGGGCGCGTTCAGATGTGTTTGTATAGAAAGCAAGTGCGTTGGGCGCACCAAAATTCATTACACCGTTAAGGCCACTAGTCGTTGATCCAGTAGTAGGCGTGCCGCTATATGTACCCCAAATGTTTAGATAGTTAGTAAGTACCGTGTCTGATTCGCTGTCGCCATTCAGCATCATGCTTAGCATTTTTGCCGTGCTGATATTTGACGCATTACGACGCAAAATTAAGCCAGGATAGTTCCAATTCATTGAATTGGCGAAGGATGCCCCAGCGTTTGTGTTAACTACGTCAAGTGCATAAGCAGGGCTAGTAGTGCCAATCCCTAGTCGCCCTAGATAATCCAGCGTCATACGAGTCGCCGGAACATCACCATTTGAAACCTTGAAGTTAAGGTTTATTTGATTGCTACCATTGTTAGTTGCTTCAACCTGAGCAGATCTTACTCCAGGAGCAGCGTCAGTTGGACTTAAATCAAGACTAACTCCTGTTGAAGCTGTCGCTGAGTTATTGCGGATTGCAGCGCCAATTACAGAACTTCCTGCACTTGTTTGGCTGGTGTGGAGAATCGCCCCAGGGCTACTAGTCCCCAGACCTAAGCGGCCACTGGGGTCCAGGCGCATTCGCTCGGTGTTGTTTGTGCGGAACTCAAGCGCATGATTGCTATATGTCCCGAGTACACCAGCCCCCGATCCTGTATTGCCCAACAAGACAAATGGACTGGTCAGACCGCGATCACCAAAGCCAGCAAAGCCATTAGTACATAAAGCCTCAGAGGCAGAGCTAGTGCCGTTGGTGCCAATGCTTATATTTCCACTTGCATTAATGAAGAGTCTGCCAACGGAATTAGTCGAGATGGCTACTTGGTCTGCGCCGGGGGAGTAGATGCCGGTGTTGGTGTCGCCGGTAAATGTAATGCTTGGTGTTGCAGCCGCACCAGCAGATGCGCTGATAATGCTGTCAAATGTTGCGGTGCTGGTTACATCCAGCGTGCCAGGTACATCAACGTTGCTAGTCCACTCAACGCCAGTACCAGCAGCGTCGGTCTGCAGCAGCTGGCGAGCAGAACCATCAGCCAACTTTGAAACAGCAATCTCAGCACTTGCCGAAATGTCGCCATCCACAATCGTGGAATCGGCAATCATCGTGCTGGTAACGCTGCCGGTATCGCCAGTGGTGACGACAGTACCGGTCACGTCAGGCAGCGTGATCGTCTTATCCGACGCGACCGAGGCAGGTGCCTGCAGCGCGATGTAGTTGGTGCCGTTAGCGGTAGTTTCGCGGAAACGGACCTGTTGCTGGTTATCCATTACCAGCGCACCAGTCATCGTGTCGCCGCTGGCGTTGACGAACTCGCCGGCTTCACTGCGCCATGCGGAGCCGTCCCAAATTTTTAGTACGTAATTGCCGCCAGTTGTATCCAGCCACTGTTCGCCAACGGTGTTGCCACTTTGACCGCCACTGGCAGGCGTAGCGTTTGGTGCAGTCGTACCAATATGGACGGGGCCAACCTTTACAAGGGCGCCAGCACTGTCTTTGAAAAATAGACCGGTGCTTGTGGCGTTCGTGTTAATCGCCAGTTGCCCGTCGGACATTGCGCCAGGAGTTGGGCGCTTATCTGCAGTGCCGCTACGAAGGTGCTGAAGGGCCATTCCTTAACGCCCGCAGGCCGGAAATTACCTTCTAACTGTAACGACTCTCCTTAATACGTCCCGTCGTTTAAGTCGCTAGTCAAAGCCACCGTGCCAGTGCTATTCGGCAGGGTGATTGTCCGGTCAGCCGTGGGATCGGTAACGGTCAGCGTGGTTTCGTAATCGTTGGCGGTAAGACCTTCAAAAATGATCGTGGTGCCGGTACCCATCGCTAGGTTGCCGGTCATGGTGTCGCCGGCTTTAGCGATTTTCTCGTTATCTACTTCGGCAATGGCGCCCTGAACGTTTGTACTGGCGATGTTGCCGGTAGGCGTAAAGCCGACGTTCGATGCGATCTGAGCAACAATCGTTTCCGACGTTTCGATCAGGACATAGCTAGTGCCGTTTGACAGCAGAATGTCGGGTGGTTCCAGTGCAACAGCAGGTGCGGGAGCCGTGCCGGTTCCTGTTTGGCTAACAACGACGTAATAACGATTGTTGTTTGTGGCTGCCGCAGGAAGAGCTGCACCAGATGTAAAACCTGCCGCCGTACCCTCAGCCGTTACGGAATCCAGCAGGTTGGTGTTTGCGTCATAAGTACCAGCAAGGATAATTTCACCGGCGCTAATACCGACAGGCTGGTAAACGTTTCCGTCCCAGAGATACAGATCGCGGGTTAGCGGATTAAAGAAGAATTGTCCAATATGTTCAGCTGTAGGCTGCGACTCGCCGAATAGCGAAACAGCGTAATCAGCGACTTTTGCGCCAGTGATCGCGTTGTTGGCGATGCGTGCAGTGGCAAATTCACCAGTTGTAATTTTGCTGGCGTCAAGGTTTGGGATATCAGCGGCTTCAATTGCTGCGCCAGTTGTGACGTGACCTTGGGCGTCAATCGTCACCTTGGAATAGGTGCCGGCAGTTGCGCTATTGCTATGGTTCAGCGTGCCGCTGCTAACGGAAAGACCTGTGCCAGGTTGGATGATGCCTTTGGTGCTGCCGGTGGCATCCGGTAAATCTCCGGGAACCAGTGCGCGGAAGGCAGGTGTTGTAGATGCACCGCTTGTAGGACCAGCCCAAACCGTGTTGGCGGACTGGGTGTTAAGCGTTACGTCAACAGCAGCAGTGAAATTATCTGGATAGGTAACAGCAAATGCGAGCGGAGTGGATTCCGTAATCGTGATCTCGTTCAGCGCAGATTGCCGCTGCCAAGTGCTACCGGTCCAGGCGTATCCGTAACCAGTTGCGGTGTTCAGCCACTGCTGACCAGTAAATGCACCAGAGCCGCTTGGAGTGACGTTGCTGACAATGGTGGCGCTGTCGTCCGCAAGTTTGCCGGCAGTTACAGCGTCATCAACGATCTTGGCTGTAGTTACAGCGTTACTGGCCAGCTTTGCCTCAGTTACAGCAGCGCTAGCGATGGTTGCCGCAAATGAGCCAGTGCCCGAGCCGGTAACGTCGCCGGTCAGTGTGATCGTCTGGTCGCCGGTGTTGGTGCCGGAGCTGGTGCCGCTGTGCGTGCCAGAGAAGGTGCCGGACTGTGTAGCGAGAGTTCCCAGTCCCAGCGTGGCGCGTTGGGCGGTGGCATCGGCGTCGTCAAGCAGTGCCCGACCTGCTGCGGTACAGGTAATTTCCTCAACGTCGCCGGATCCTGCGCTGCTGCGTCCCAGCAGTTTGTCCGTGGCGGAAACGTCTTGGATCTTGGCGTAGGTAACAGCACCGTTCGCTAGTGCTGCCGTGCCAAGGCTGTCGCATTTTGCAGTTGTAACTGCACCGTCAAGAATTTTGGCGGTCGTTACAGCGTCATTGGCAATGGTCGCGTTGACGTTTGCGAAGGCGCCACCGCTAAAAACTTGGAGTACCCCAGTGCTGCTGTTGAAATAGCCGCGACCTTCAAAGTTGTCGGAGCTGGGGGCAGTGGTATCAACCGCAATGCTGGAATCAGCCGCAAGCTTGGCAGCAGTGACAGCGCCGGTGGCCAGTGCGGTAGCACCGATCTTGGTGGTGCTGGACTGATCCAGCTTGGAAAGATCAATACTGCTGGCGTCTACAAGGTCAAGACCGGCATCTACCAGATCCTTGACCGTGATCTTTTTGGTCTGGCTGGCTGATACGTCAGCAACAGGCAGTACGTCAGTGGCCGCCGCAGACGCAGCCGGTAGGGCAGGTAACTGCGTAATGCGTTGGTCGGACAAGGTAAAGCCTCCGGTGCCTGCGGCCGTAAAATCAGTTTAGTCAGTAGCTTCCTGAAGCAGAAAGTCGAGTGACTGCTCCAGTTGGATACGGTCGTCGTCTTCCTTAAGGATGTAATCAGCCGGTCTGCCGACAAGCAACCGGATTTCGCCGGTAGTCACAAAATCAATCGCGCACTGGATCGTGTCGGTTGTATTGACCGTGACCCCAGCACGAGTCACCATCGCGGTGGTCTGGTAAAAAATCGTCTGCGTCTCAGGCGTAATTTCTGAGTCGGTCAGATAAAAAGCACAGTCAAATTCGCTGCCAATGTCTAAGCGCTGGATCAACTGCAGCATCAGCAACGGCGATTCTTTAGAGCCATCGCTGGTGTAGTCAAAAAAGCAGTCAATCGTGCCAGAGCCGCTGATCAGACCGGCGGCATACTGATTGCGGAATTTATCGCTAAGGCTGGTTACATCCAGTGCTTCACGGTCGGTATTTAGCTGATAGCTGGTGACATTACCGAGCGTGTTGTAACTAACGTCGCGAATTGTGTACGTGATCTCAATCGGTGCGCCAGTAAAGGCATAAACCGTTAGCTCAGCAGACCTGTTGTTGTTTACGGCGTCAGAAAATGTCGGGAAAAACCGCAGGCCACCGGCGTTGTTGATGTTGACGTAAGCGGAGATTTCTTTTTCGACCGCTCCAGACAACCAAGATCCTGGCGCGAAACACTCCAAGCCTCGTGCGTCTGCTGTTGAAATGTCCAAGCGGTCGCCGGTAAGGATGTTGTCTAGCGATGTATCTAGACCGATCCTATTTAGCGTCGTTGTAACGTCTGCCGGATCAATGCTGTCTGCAACTTGTACTGGGACAGCGCCAGTATTTCGCCGCAGTTTTACGGTGCCGTGAACACCAAGAAAAACCGTCATGCGATTACGCCTCCGGCAATAAAGTCGCCGTCAACCGTAAATTGAATTGGTACGGAAGTCAGTTCGCCTGTAGATACCGCAACCTGCGCAGAAGTGATGTAGGCATAAAACTGGATGTTGTCGTTGGAGTTGCTGCCTACGCGCAGTTCCATCAGTACACGGTCAGATTCGGCAACCGCGCCAACCTTTTGAATCTTGCTCAGGAGTGCGGTGAACTGGCTGTAGGTAGCGGATTCGCCGGCTTCGAGCCTGTAGTACACCAGCGTGGCGCTGCCGGTGGCGCTTTTAATGCCGGGGACAAAGGTATTGCTGGTGCTATCGACAGTGTTGGTATTGATCAGCTCCACGGTCGTGTCCAGCGACCAATCGCGGATCTTGGCGACAGGCTTACTGTCAATCACGAGGGAGCCGGATCGACCTGTGTAAAAACCCATCGGACTGCGCTATGCGTAGTTTCAGGCTAGCGGATGGTAAATAGACCGTCGCTAAAGTCAGCGATCAGGCTTTGACCGGAGTTATCGCACGGATGCTCCACAGCCCGGACGCTGACTTCGCCTTCCTCGTCCATCTGGACTTCAACCACGCGGAAGGTGCGCTTTGCCTTGGCAGGTGTCCCAAGTACAAACAGCCAACCTTCGTAGCCGGCAAGGGAGCTAGCCACGTTGGAACTGATGCTGGCGGTTGTGGTAATGACGCTTTGGCCGTCCCTGTAAAGCAGCACGCTGTAGCTGCCGTTGGGGATTGCATCTGCCAGCGGGATATTTAACGCACCTCCAGATTCGATCTGTCCGCTGTAGATGCCCTGCCATTCCTGCAAGCCGGCGTCAACGTAGATGTAAGCGCCAGGGGACAGTGGGCTGTCGGTTGGAAAGGTCTTGAACTCGATGTTGCGGCGGATGTTGCGGCGCTGCTGGCACAACAACTTGGCGTACATGATCGCTTGACTTCTGTTGGTGACGTATTGCGACAGGTCAAACGTCTGACGGATTGCTGTTGCTTCAGTCACGCCAACAAGGTTTACATCAACGCTGGCATTACGCGGAAACACGCCGTCACGTTCAGTGTTGCGATAAATCACCGTGGCGATCAAATCCTGAACGCTGCTTCCGTAATCAATAAATTCTTCCTTATAGGAATCCTCAAGGATGTTGCCAGCGGTGAACATGGCGCGAATTGGCACCGTGCGGGTGATATTCCCGCTGTTGTCACAAGGCACTGCAGGGATCAAAGTCTCCTTGCCGCCGATGCGTCCCAGTTCCAGCAGGCTGTATGGACCAACTTCTGCCCAGAATTGACGCCAAGCAGTGGGCTCGGCAATTACACCGTCAAAGAACAGGTTATTGCGCTGGCAGAAACGTTTAGCCAGTGCCAGTGCAGGCAGATCAATGCCTTCAATTTTGGCGAACTGTCCAATGCCATCCACCGTGTCAAGGATAGTGTCTAGGAAGATTTCAGGCGCAAGGCTGGTGGCTGTATCTGGTGTGGAGCTGTAACTGCCATCGTCGTTTAGGCGGCGTACCAGCCGACCTTTGTTGACAAACACGCTCATGGAGCGCAGATCTTGTACGCCTTGGCCGCTGTAAACGTTGAAGCCCAGCATCGTCAGGTTGCTGTACAGCTGCGGATAGTTGCTGAACGCCTCGGTGGATTGCTCCGTAACGGCTTTAATTTCTAGTTCGGGCCCGTTGTCAAAGCTGAAGTTCAACTGCGTATCTGAACGCATGGAAAACAGGCTCCATTCGTCAATTTCAGATGGGTTGCGATTGATTGGTGCAAGATAACCGTCACGGGTACGCAGTTTACCGGTGAAGGTAAAAGTACCGCCGGCAGGACCGGTAATGTTTTGAACGGTGCCAGCGTTCTCGACGTAGGCGAAATCAGTGAGACCGTAATACCGCATTTCCGCAGCGGTTTCAGCAATCGGTTCAAACTTAAATTGCCAGTTGCCGATATTGTCGCCAGCGATGAACTTTAAGAACGTGTAGTTATCCTGATCAGCTCCACGTCGGATTACAAAGATACGTGGCACTCGAACCCATGCGCCGCCGGTGCGTCGATAAAGCACCCAGAAAAACATAGAGCGGAGCTTATAACCGTTATCGCTGTCTTTGTAGGTTTTGGTCTCAACTTCGCCGTAGGTTTTGGCACGACCTTGTACGCGCTTAAATACGCGAGCTTTTAAGGCAAAGTCGACAATGCGGCAAGGGGTAATCGTTTCGTACGACGCCTCCTCAATCTTCACCATGCACTTGGTGTCGAAAAAGTCGTTTTGCAGTTCTGGATTGTCAATAACCGACTGGTAATAAGCTTTTTCTACTTCCAGTGCCGCAATCTGGGCGCGCCAGCCGTTTGCCCTTGCTTCTGTAGCTGCCGCATCTACGTTGCCTGAATCACCATAAATAGCGCCAATTTCTTCGTTCAATTTTTGAATACGACGCAGTTTTGCTTTACGGTCTTCGCGAAGACTGCGGCCTTTGCCGTTGTCCGCAAAACCATACTGGCGGATGGCTTCATCTAGCTTTGCCGTTATATTTTTTAGCCGTCTGTTTACAGCACGTATCTCTTCTTTCCAGCTACGGATTGCTGCTCTGTTGCGCTGTGCGGCTGGTTTATCCAGTTCGTCATCAATGTACACCTGGAAGAGCCGACGCCGCTCCCTAGCGTCTTCTACTTTATTAGCAAAGTGAATTACAACTGGGTCGTATATGCTGCCGTCATCGCTTGTGATGGCTTCAATTTCTTCTGTTGTCCACTTGCGATCTCGTAGTTCTTCAATGCTGTCAATAAGAGCATTGATCTCTGCTACGCGGCTATTGATCTGATCAATGCGCGCTTGTGCTGAAGGCGTAAGCAGTGGGGGCGTCTGACTGAGCAGCTCGCGTAAAACTTGGATCTCTGTGTTTAATCTTGCAATCTCATCTGAGGCTTCTTTTTCGTTTGCCTTGTATGTGAGCGTGCCGTAATCTTCGTTAGGGCAAACGCCAGATTCAATACACTCAAAATCAATATTGGTGGCATCATTATCGAGTTCCAGGTCGGTGATTTGACCTTTTACACGTAGTTTTGCGCTGCCTAGTTTGTAGGTGCTGGCGGCATCAATGGAGCTAAGGAGTGTGCGTCGCAGTTCTGATGCAGCTTGCCGTACGTCGCTGGCGCCACTGCTGCTGAGTGGTTTGAAGCGCAGCGTAAATACTGTTCCAACGGGAATGGCAGGGCGGGAGTTATCCAGCTTGTTATCGGGCCAGTATCCGCCACGTCCATTCAATTCGATGCCCAAATCAGCGCGTAGGTTGGAACTACCGCGTTCATCTCGATCTAGGTACAGAACATTGATGGGAATTGGAGCTGTGACGCCACAGCGTGTTGCTGTAGACGGTGAAAATGCTTGGCTAAAGCCTTCTGTCCGTGTTGCGCCAGCTAAAGACGCTTTGTACACAAATGACGAAGCTGCTTCGGCGCCTGCAGTGGGGTCAGTGCCACTGCCAAACCTCAGATCGCTGAAACGTAAAATGCCGTTCTGGCGCAGGTACAGCCAATACTTTTGCGCCGCCATTTGACGCAAAGTTGCTTGGCCAAAGGCTGTGCGGGCTACATCAATACCAGCCGGATCAATGTTGGATGCCCCAATCACTGCAGCCATCTGCATGAATTGACTAGAGCCAAAACTTTTAACGGCGGACCACACCATTGAGGTGTTGACGCGGACGCCGCCCGTTGTGTTTTGGTCGGTGTTGCAATAAACCAGATTGACAGGATCGCCGTACTTGGCTAACTCCTGTGAACTGTTGAAACCAAAACGCGGGGAGAAAGTTTGATCGCGTCTGCGGCGTTGGTTTTGTTGAGATGGGAGTTCTGGCTTGGGTGCCAGTAGTGCTGCGCCAACCTGAAACAGAACGCCAACAATCGTCAGAACAAGTGCGACAGTTGCAGGATCATTTTGCGGAGTTTTTAGTTTGTCCGCAGGCAGTTTTGTGTGATCAAATTGCGCCTGCACAAAGTTCAAATACTCCTGCTCGCTAATGCCCAGCTCAGCAATCAGCTGGTGTTCGTAGGGCAGTAGGCGGCGGGTCATTTGTGAAGCCTGAAGTAATGGCCGTAATCGGGTGGAAGCGGAGCCAGCACCACGCCGGATCTCTCGCTAATAAAAAGCACGTTGCCGTCGTCCATCACTGTACCCATGGCGCCGCCCTTTGTACCGGGCAGCAATACAACCGCATGGCGCTCAGGACCGTTTAGCCGTGTGCCGTTTTGTAGAAGCCATTTCGCCATGATCCGGCGCGGGAAAGTGTTGTCGGTATAGCGCTCAAAGTACCAGGCAAAATCTGGCGTGTGATCGTAGTAGCCAAGCCGGCGGCGAACCTCGGCAAAGAGCAGGCAGCAATCGACCGTACCTGAACCATCGCCGGGGTAGGCGCCCCACGCACGCTTCAAGCCGATTAGGTCGTTCACCGCAAATACAGCTCGCTGTTGAGAGGCAGCGGGCCAACGTTTTCGCGTGTCAGGGTTCTGGCTGGAAAGGCGCTACCCACGCTGTCAATCGCAGAGCGGAAACGGAGTTCAACAGTGGTTTCGCTAAAGCTGGCGCCAATGCCGACGTAGTAATCGGTCAACGCGGTAAGGATTTGGTCGCTGGCGTTTAGCCATGCGTTTGTGAATTGCAGTGTGCTCAGGCGGTTTCCGTTGGCTTGCTCCACCAGCCGCAGCACAACCTCTAAGTTCGGGAACAATACTTGCAGCGTTTCGTTATCGCCGTTCAACGTGGCGAGCGCACCAGATGCCTGAAACGGGGCAAAGCCGTAGGACTCACTCAGGTACGAACTGTTGGCGCCAACAAAATAATTCTGATAGCGGTGAACGACACCACCAGCAGTTGTCAGCTTGAAATACTGTGCGATGCGGATTTCGCTCATCAGTAATCAAGCTCCCCGGCAAGGCTGATCGTCACCGTGTTGCGTCCTACGTAGACCGAACGCACTTCAGGCGGGCTGGTGTATTCCCACTTGATTTGCGTGGGTGATTGGATCTTGCTGGTTAGCGTTGCGTCCATCCCGGCAAATGTTTCGGCGGGCAAGGTAAACCGGCTGAAACCGCCAGACGTGCCGTTGTAGTGGTCGATCAGCTGAGACGCCGCTGTGTCGGTGATGTTGGTGAAGGTCAGCTGCAGTTCGTAGCCGTAGGCGCGGTTGCCAAAGGCTCGCTTGACCGTGGCGCCAGACAAGGCGCGGTACACCTTTGTAGGGAACTGCCCGAGGCGGAAGTTGCGCTCGGATGGTTTGATGCCTGGGAATTGAGCGGTCATCAGCGGAGACCCACGCGGCTACGGGTGCCAGGGCTTTGTTGCAGTTTATCCAAGGTCATTGTCATCCCTCGTTTTGCTCCGTCGCTGGCGGCTTGACGGCGGGTGGCTGCCATGGCTTGTTCCAGTTGATCGCGGCTGACGTATTCGACTCCGCCGATGTTGGTGGTCTGGAAACTCATGTTGAGCACTGGCGCACCTGCTGCAGCGGAGCTGGAACCCATGGCAGAACGCAGGTCGTTGTTTGACATAACGTTGCCGCCTGTGCTGGGCACAAACAACTCTGGGCCACGCTCACCAACGACATAGGGCTTGCCACCCGCAACAGAACCACCAGCAGCTCTGCCGCCCACAGCAAGGCCGGGGATAGGTGTTTTTAACGCTCCGGTGCCAGTCAGATTTTTATTGGCTGTGCTCAATGCATTACCGCCACCACTCAAGGCATTAAAGATTGTTTGCAAAATAATCAATGTCATTTGCTTGGCGATAATCTCAGCCGCCATATTGATGAAAGCATCACCAATGCTCTTGAAGGCATCAGCCAATGCTTGCTGAGTTGATTTGGCGCCAGAAATCACATCGCTAAATGCGGTACTAAAAGCGCTACCAATTGCAGTTGCGCCGCCAACTATTGCGTCAACCTGAAGTTTGATCGGGTCTAAATCTTCTTTGAGTTTGGCAATGGCGTTAGATAGTCCCCCGACAACAGTGCCTTCACCAGCAACGCCAAATTCGGCTTCGCCAAGCGCTTTTTTGAAAAGTTTTTCCGCCTCTTCCGCTTGCTTTTCTAACTCCTCCGTTTGTAACTTAATGATTTCAAGTCGTTGAATTTCAGCGTTAAGCGTTTTGAGGTTGGTCTGTTGCTCGGTATTTTTTAGTTCGCCAATTTGCGCTGCGCGATCTTGAAAATCGAACTGAATTTGTAAGCGCTTGCGTTCAAGCTCGGAAGACTCAAATAACAGTGCGGCTTGCCGTGAAAATTGAGTGCCAAGCTGATCACCAACTTCTAATGACCGTTCAAGCTCTTTACGTAGGCGCTCTGCCTCGCGTTCAGCATCAGACTTGCCCTCTTTCTTTTTCTTGCCGCCAGTGGCAGCCATAAGACCCGGCAAGGTAACGGCAGCGGCGGGCGGTGTTGCAGCAGGCGGCTTGAGAATGCCCTGCTGATAGCCGTATGTCCGCATTAAGTCGCGGAATCTTTCTTCCCGTAACTGCGTAAATTGATCTGCATTGATACGACCGCCTCCGCGCAATCTGGCAATCTGTTCAGCCTCTTGCCCCGCTTGTTTGAACAAACGATCACGCTGTTGAGCTGAAAGATTTGCGCCTAGTTGACGCTGCAGCAAGATCGTCTCAAAGACGTTATTAACTTGATTGGCAATATCAATTGCAAGCCCCAAAATGCTTTGCATTGCAGGGGCAAGGATCGAGCCAAGGCGCGACGCAAGGTTTTGTACAGCGTCCTGCAGTGTGCTTAAACGGCCTGCAAGAGTGTCACTTTGCGCTACAGCGCCATCGGCATATTTGCCGCCAGCAGCGGTAAGTTTTTGGATGGCATACTCAACGGCTTGTGCGCTAATTTGCCCATCTTGCAGTGCGTCTTGAAACTCCTGCCCGCTAAGTTTGTATTCCTCGCGCAAAACTTGCTGCAGAGCAACGCCACGTTCTTGAAATTGCAGTAGCTCTTCACCTTGTAACTTGCCTTTCGCTTGGACTTGACCGTAGGCCGTGACAAGACCGCTTAACTCTGCACCAGTGGCGCCACTTACATCAGCGAGGCGTCTTGTTGTTTCGACAACCTTATTAGTTTCAACTCCAAACGCTTGCAATCGCTTGGCTGAATCAATCAGCTCAGTGCTGGTAAATGGTGTTGCCGCACCAAGCTGCTGCAGGTCTTTAATGATCTGCCCAGCCTTTTCGGCACTGCCAGTTAGAACCTGCAGGCTGCGTGTTTGGCTTTCAATTTCAGCCGTGCTGACAAAGACAAACTTGGCCGCCTGAATTACAGAAAACGCAGCAGCAAGCTTGCCTATCGCTCCACCAAGGCCACCTATCGCACGCTCTGTTTGCTGCGCCTGCGACTGAACTTCGCGCAGCTTCTGAGTCGCGCCACGGCTATCAACATTGATGGCAACGTTGGCAACGACGGACACGGCACGACCCTGATCTTGTTCGCAGTCTACCGACGACGCTTCATCTGACGTTCTTGCTCTTCATTCTGCAGCTCAAAATAACTAGACCAAATCAGAAGTTCCTCTAGTGTCACTTCCCGATTCAGTCGGGCCAATGTATATCCAAGTTCCTTGGCAACCCCAAGCTGCAGGAGCAAGAGGTTGTCTTTTTTCAGCTCAGCCTTTACGGCTTTTCATGTCCAGTTCTTTGCCTTCCTCGGGGTTGGTGATAATAGCGAGCATCATGGCTTGAAGGTCAGCGTCAAGCACATCGTTTTTCAGCTCAGCAATTTCACCAGCCTGAAACAGGCGTTGTCCTGCGTCATCAACAGCTTTCGTGACCAGCAGATTTAAAGCAAATCCATTCGGATCATCACCGCCAGGCATCTTCTGCGCACGCTCACGCTCAGCCATCGTCAACGGCGTTGCGTAAAACTCAAACACATCGCCATTGTCCAGTGTCACCACACGCTTAATAGGCGTCAGGTTGGCTGCCTTTTTCAGACGGGCAAGGGCTGACGATGTAGGCACAGGCATAAAAACAGGTCGTTTGTTATTACTTTAGACGTAAAAAAGCCCCCAGCGCAAGCCAGGGGCGTGAGGAGTACAACCGACTGACCTTATCAGGCAGTGGCAAAGTCGAAGGTGGGCACGCCAGACGGGCGGAAGGTGATTTCAACCTGTTGGGCGTCGTCAGGATTGATGTTCAGGCTGGCGGTCAGCAGCACGGCATCCATTGCGATGGAGCGGCTCAAGGCCTCAGTGCCTTGCTTATCGGTATACAGCTTGAAGGCGCAACCAACTTGTTGACGCTGTAGCACGTCTTCCACCATGCGGTTAGACAGGGCACTGTCTTCGTTGGTGACGTAAATAGTGGCAGTGCCGTTGCCATCAGCAAAGCCGGGGATATAGGCGCGGAAGGGCGCATATTGACCGGCGGTTTGACCAATGGTGGTCACGTCGATTTCAGCGCGGCTGATCTCAAAAGACCAGGATTGAACTTGGCCGACAGCGGCATAATCCGCGTAATACACCTCAAACTCGTTAGGTGCAGCCACAGTGCCATCGTCGGTAATGGCAAGGATGGTGCCACCAGCAGCAGTCGATACGGTGAGCGCACCAGTAGCAGCGGTGTAGCTCAGGACGTAATAGGTGGTGCTGGAGTCAATAGGGGAGGGCAGGGTGCCAGTGCCAGATGCACCAGTTTGGCTATTGACGACGCGGAACTTGACAGGATCGCCAACCTTGAAATTTAGGTAAGGCTGAACAGTGATCGTGTCAGAACCAGCATTTACGCCAGACTCACCGAATGTACCGGTGGTGCCAGCGGGCTTGTAGTAAAGGGCGCCGGACGTACCGGACAAAACAGTGACAGCCATGTTTGTGAACGGTAGTGGCTAGGGTCAGTCTAGATACGCTTCAAAGGTAGCAGTTAGCTGAGTTTGAAAGTAAGGCTCAGGCGCTGCTGGCGTTACTTGTGCTGGTCCCGAGGCTGCGTCAAAGATAATGCTGCTGAACTTTGCGCGGTCAAACTTGTCCTTGATCCGTTCTGCAATAGTGAAGTTTGCAGCGGCGCCTTGACCCTGTGGCGTAAAAACGTTGACTACCAGCGTGCCAGTCTGACGGTTGAAACCAGTGCTTGGGCCAAGCAGCGTGGCGTAGTTGTTATCGCCAAAGCGAATGAACACTTGGACCCATGGTGTGTTGTTGGGTGGCGTGAACGGAACGTTTTGGTAGCTGATTGGATAGGCAGGCGATAACGCCAACTCCGTTGCGATGCGCCCTTCAATGGCAGCGCGAACGTCGTTGTAGGTGCTGCTCATGATTCCCTCCCGATGCGGTCAGCGTTGGTTCGCACAAAGCCTTGTATGTCTTTAGCGATGCCTTGCACCCAGCCTCCAGGAGCCTGCTTTGACCAACCTTGTGCAAGACGTTTTGCGTAAGGAAGGTTGTTATGGATGCTGTAGACGTTCCCTAGTTTTTCCTGCTGGTAGCCGATTCGCTCAATTTGCGGTGTGCCTGTGTATGTGCCGGGAGGCTTTTCTCCGCCTGGTGCAGCATTTTCGCCAACCTGCCAGCTAACGCGAAAGCGACCAGTATCAACAGGGCTGGCGGCTTTTAGGCGTGCATCAGTTTCAAGTACAGCAACACGCAACAGCTTTTCCATCTGCTGCTCTGCGTAGTTGCCAATATCGCCAATCCTGATGGTGCGTGCCATTATGCCCTCAAGATCAGCTCGTAAGTGATCGGGGTGTTGTCCTGTTCAATCGTACGCACCTCAATAACCTGATGCGTCACACTGCTAATCAGCACTTCATCAGCAGTCGTAGGCGCGTTGGCAACATCAGCAGCTGCAATCAGCAGCCGTTTGTCTCCTGCCTGAATTAGATCATTGACTTCGTTCAGCCTGACATCTTCCAACACGCCGCGTACTGTAGTGTCAGCAGTAGTTTCGCTAACGGTGCCTGTCGTTGTGTTGTAAGCGCCAGTGGTTACGCGGCGGATAGTGGCAACACCACCAAACTTCAGCATCAGCTTGCTGGCGGTCTTACGCAGCGACGTAGCAAGCGCCATTTATTAAGCCACCTGTACTGCTGTCAGGATAATACCGGGAATAGACGGATGCGCCGGCCCCGATGGCGATGATGGTAAAGATTGAATGCTTGCGGCAACGTTAGTGGTTGACCAGATCAATTCCAAGTAATCGTTGGCGGCAAGTTTTAGGACGTAATTTACGCAGCCGATAACGTGACCATCAACGCCGCCATGGCTTGAAATAATGCTGAACTTGCTATCCGATGCAGGTACGTCGCCAGTGCTGCCTTCATTGTTCTTACGCAGCCAGATATTGATATCGTGAATCGAGGTGCTTGTGTTTACAAACTGAACAGAATAAGTGACACTATAAACGCCTGACCTAGAAAAGGTAACCCGCGATCCAGAAACAATGCTTATGCCACGACTGTCAGGATCAGTTGAATTGATGCCAATTGAATAGGCAGTGTTAGCGAGTGTCGCAATCTGTTGAGTCGTGTCATAAAACGACCCCCACAACATTTGGTTGCGGACCGTATCAAGCTTGCTGGTAAAGGGGTTGAGTTTAAACGCCATTGCTCAACTCCTCGTGACGGTCATCAGGTTGTTGTTGCCGTCATAAGTCATGGTCAACGTGGCGACGACTCTGCCACTTGCGCCGCCACGTTTATACGTTGCAGTCAGCAGGTTGTTAGCGCCGTCGTAAGTGTTAACGATGTAGTCATGCGTTGGGATCTCAAGTCCATCGCGTGACGTAGCGTCACCACCGCCAAGGAGAACGTAAGCCATCAGAGCCTGTAAGCAACGACGGTGCCACTTGTCAGTGTGATGCTGGTAAAGACACCTTCGATTTCAGTGCTCGCTTTGAAAGGGATTGCACTCAGCGTGTTGCCAGTCCAGTCCTGAGCGGTCAAGCTGGCAATCACAGAATCCTCAAGGGCAACAATCTTGCCGAAGCGTCCCGCATGTGCTGCGGTGTCGTCGATGAACTCAGCACCGGGGTACATGTAGCCCATTGATCAGCTCCGGCGGATAGCAAAGTTGCCTGGTCCACTAATTCTAAGCCCGATCAAATACCGCTCATAAATTGGCGGCACGCGATCGGCTCCGGTTGCCATGCTGCTAGCACCTGCTGATTCAACACGTAACGAACCGATCTGAACGGACTTGTAATCTTCGATCCCACTCAGCCCCATACCATCCTTGTTGTTGTTCAGGTAAACAGCAAGGACACACTGAGCCTTTTTGATCTGATCAGGGATCTCAGTGTCGGTGTAATAGTCAGTTGTAATGCGGAAGGGGAACCCTACTGCGTAGGTGTTGATGTAAGTGTCAGGTTTTCGCACACCAGTACGCGGCCACTGCAAGGCTTGCGTATCAGTTGCACGAGCACCAAGAAAACGTTCACGATCAATGCGCTGCGTTGCCGAAACTAGCGCACGGTTTTTTTGATCAGTGGTGGCTGATGCCCAAGCGGTTACATCATCGTCCTGAACGAAGCCTTCAATAATCAGCTCCGCTGCTGCCAGTGTCAGGTAGCTGTTGGCGTTTGCGCCCCCTACCGTTGCGTCGATTGTGATTGCCATCGGTAGGTTCCGTGGTCAGTTCAAGTGTAGGTACAGGCTCCGCAATAGGAAAAGAGGCTGCCTCTTTAGAAGCAGCCTCACGTTCCTGGCGTCGCCTAAAGGCGAACAACCCCATCTATCAGCCGCCCTTACGGAAAACGGTGAAAGCGGGGGTGCCCACTGCAGTGCAGACGAACACATAGGTTGCGCTGGAAGCAGCAGCCACAGTTGCCATAGCAGCCACGCCACCTAGGGTGATACCCGAAGCAGCAGCGGTCAGCGTGATGGCATGAGTGGAAGCAGCCACGTTCACGACGGTCAGCTCAAAAGCTGTGCCGATTTCCAGCGGACCACCGATGTAGGACTTCAGATCAGCGCCGGTAGGAGTAGTGAGTGCACGACCCGTAGAAGGGGTCATGGTCACAACACCGTTGACGCATTCAGCAGCAGTCAGTGTGGTGGCTTCGTTGGAAGCAGCCTTGAGTGGGTGCTTCCCGATTGCGATCTCCTGAACTGAAAGGTCAGAAGTCAGCTCAAAGATAGAGGAAGGCATGGTCAGTTACCTCAATCAAAATTAGAGGTGTTGGTCGAGCGAACGATTCCCAGGTTCTTGGTTTCGTACACTTTCGACCAATTGCCCACGGTCTCGAGCTGAGCACGAGTTGGGTTCACTGTGGTGACGCCCCACTTGGCACCAACAGGGTGGTACACGTAGTGCAGGTCAATCGACATGGCATCGCTCTTGGCGAGGATGTCACGGTCGGTCTCTGTGTTCATCGCCATCTGTTCACCGCTGGCGACAGCGCCTTGGGTGAAGAAATAGGTGGCGTACTCAGTGCTAGAACCGCTGCCGTCAGTTTGCACATCGTCGGAGACGATGACACGCAGACCACAGTAGGTAGGAACTTCAATGCTGCCGCCGTAAGCAGCAACAAGCGAACCACCAGATTGAGTGGTAGAAGTGCCCCGAGCCTCAGCAGTCGACACATAGTCGATAGCCTTGCGCTCAACCAGGTCGTAATAGACCTTGGAGTGCATAGCGATAGCGGTCAGCTTGTCGCCTTGGTCGCCCAGCAGAGACTTGGCTTCTGCCACATGACGCGGGGACAGCGTGGTCGGGGTATCACCCGATTCACCGTCGATGGTCAGGGGGAAGAAAGCAGCCGAGCTAGAAGTGGAGCCGAGGCTGCCGAACACACCAGCAAGGCTGGACAGCAGATCCTTTTGACGCTGGTTAGCGATGTAATCAGCGATCTTGGCGCCGATGGCAGCCATGGGATCGGAACCAGCAGCAAGAGCTGCAAGGTCACGAGCCTCAAAGGCACGACCACGGTGCAGGATCACGCCAACTTGCTTGTCAGCAGTGATTTTGCCGGGGGTTAGGGAGGAGCTGTCGGTCAGCACCTCAAAGTCACCGGAAAGGTTGGCTTTCCAGAAAGGAACGTTGATGAAATCACCGCCCTCGGTGGCATTCAGCTCCGCCATGGGCTGCACAACACCGCTAGCCAGGAAGGCATCGCGCTGAGTGGTTTGCTCAATGACGTAAGGCGTAAATACCTCGGGGATGATGATGTCAGAGCGAAGGGTCGCCATGACAAGTCTCCAAGATTGGTTTACGGTTTGGGCGCAGCCCTAGGCTCTGTGCGGCGCAGCCATCACGAGCAGACAAATAAATACTAACGCCCCGCTGCTACTTTTAACTTCTCGTACAAATCACGGTCAGTACGAAACAGACGTGACTGTTCGGTGAGGTTGAAAGATTCAGGAGCGAACGGGTTTTTGGTGCCTGCAGGGATGTCGCCAGTGGTGCGACCAACGGGTGCTCCACTGCCCTGTGGCTTGGGTTGCTTTTGCATCCAGGCTGGCAGTTGCTTTGCCCACTCCTGCACGGGTGTGCGTTGGTAACCATCTACCACTACGACGGTGCCGTCAGCTTCGCGCTCGATCTTGTCCGGCGATAGCTTGGTCTTCATAACCAAGTCAGGATCATGCACGATGTCAGCCAAGGCGCTTACAGCAGGCGTAAGCAGTTCAAGTTCACGGACGCGGGTTTCAAGTTCTGAGATGCGCTTGTCCTTCTCCGATGTCGCCTCACGGAACTGGTGCTCCAGAGCCTGTCGTGCCTCTTGGTACTTTCCTTGTGATTCGAGCTGCTGTTGCTCGTAGTTGCGTTTGAACTCAAGCAGTTCATCGACGTTGACCCCATCCGGCAGCTTTGGTGCTTTGGATTTGGCTTGACGCAGTTCAGCGATTAGTTCTTGGTTTTTGCGCTCCAGTGCTTCTACGCTGCGCTGCAACGCTTCAGCTTCAACCCCAGTAGCCGCAGACTCTTGGGTTTGTTGTTCGTCTGACATGGATAAGCCGCAGGCTTAATTACGCTGGTATCGTACCAGCGAAAGCAGTAATGACACGCGAATGGAATACTCCTATTCGTGAGCCGTGGAATCCTTTAATCAAGCAAGTGCTAAACGCTATCGACCGTCATGAGCTGTTGTATCGGCAGACGGGTTTAGGTTGGCACGCTGCCAAGGCGCAAGAGCTGCGCTGGTATATCTCAGAGCTGAAGGACTGGATTCACTGCGAAGAAGCTACCATTTCTCCCGATCAGCCCAAAACGCAGCAGCCACGGTAGGTAATCATTTCTTCAGCGGTGCTTCGCGCAGTTCAGACCGTAGCTTTAGGACTTTGCTGCCAGTGGATTCTGACTTTAGTTCAAGGACAGGATCACCGGGCTGAGCGATCCGCACGACCTGACCACCACCCTGCGTGGTAATGGTGGCACGCTTGCCTGCCATGCCAGTCACCCTGCCGAAGGTGCGTGTGCCTTGGTAAACCCAGCTAACGCGTGAACCGATGCCGATTGCCATTACTTCTTGCCTTTAGTTTGTTTTTTGGATTTGCCAGCTTCGCTAAGTGCGATAGCGATTGCTTGCTTACGGCTTTTTACGGCTGGTCCTTTTCCCGGTCCCGGTTTGCCGCTTTTCAATGTCCCGGCTTTGTACTCGCTCATCACCTTGCCGATCTTTTTCTCGGCTTTGGTTGGTTTCTTCGCCATGACGCCAAGCTTCAATGCCTGTTAGCAGTGTAGAACCGTCAGCCGTTGCCCAGCCTTTGTCGGTGTACACGGCAGCAATCCAAGCTTCACCGTGTAACGCTTCTACCACGTCGCTTTTGATGTAGAAGATCCCTTCGTTTTTGAAGTGTCTAAGACTCGGTAGCTCCATAGCGTTTTCTCAGTTGCTGCAAGGTTAGTTCGCTGCCATCATCGCGCACCAGCTTGGCGATAGCGTCCTTTCCGCCATACTTGTCTACAAGCATGTTGAAGTAGGGCACTTTTTCCTTGCCTAGCACTTCAGCCTTGGTTGTTGCATCCTGCTTGGCTAGCCATTGCCCGTAGGACAAATCAGCAGGCACCTGCCCGTCCATACTTGCTCGCTTAGCCGGAGGTGGTGGGGTGAAGCCTAGTTCTTCATAGTCGATCACTGGCACAGTCGTTGACCTGCAGTTGAAATGCTGCGGTGGTGTTGGACCTTTGCCGTATTCAAACTCACGCCCGTCTAACGCACGGCAGATCGAGGAGGTACGGCTATCGAGCGTGGCGACGTAGCGGTACTTTTTGGTGATGTCTTGATTGGCTTCGTAAACCTGTTGGCTGGAAGCGTTAGCGACTTGATTGATGCTCGTGCGAACGAGCGTCATCACCTGATTGTCAGTTGCTTGGGTCAACTCGCCACCCTTTTGCGCTAACTGCCTGACGCTGCCAGCATCACCAAGTTGCAGACTGCCGATTAGGCGTTTAGCGAGAGCAGGCGTTGTCTCGCCGGTTAAGAGACCATTCCGCACAACCTGCGAGAACCGCTCGGCTTGATCGGCGGCGATGCCACGGAATGCTTTCTGTACAACCTGTCCATTTGGCAGCGTGATGGTTGCGCCTTTGGCAGCGGTAAGGCTGAACGTCTGTGGTGCGCCCTGCACAGCGGCAAACAGATCATCACTCAGCGTGACGACGTTGAGCTGGGTTGGATCTGTGGTTACTACAGACTGTGCAAACTGCGGACTGATTTCTACGGTATTGACTGCGCTACGGGCACCAGCAGGCAAAGCGCGGCGTAGCTGATCTTCGACAAACTCAGACTGCAACAGGGCTAAGCCTTGCAGTTCACCGGTCAACGTAGTAACGCTGGCATCAGACCAAGTGCCTAACGAGTCTTTGAGCTGCGCCAAGATTGCACGGAGTCTGGCAGCTTTGACCGGCGCTGCTAATTCATCAATGGTGCGTAGCTGATTGACCGCATCAATAATGATGTCGTTATACGAAACGACGAGCTGTTTTGCGACGCTATTGCTGTAGCGGTTCAGGTCAATCGCATTACGGTACAGGCTGGCTGGTGTGCTCACGGATCAATCCCGATATCAGCAGGGTGACACGACGTGATGGAGTAAACATCAGCGCCTTGTTTTAATGCTTCTTTGAATAGCAGTATCAGTGCATTGCCGGTTTCATCGCCGGCATCTTCGATGTTCATTTCTTCTACGGCATAGATTCTGCCTTGCTTAAACCAAGAGACCCTAACGATGGCAAACAGATCGGGCGGCAATGTGCCCTGCACGCAAGACAGTTGTTGCTTGCGTGGTTTCTTGAAGGCGCCCATCATCAGCCACATCAGCATGGTTACATCATGCCGGAATTTGTTCTTCGTCTTCGTCGTCTGATGATTCCTCAGGCATTTGTTGCATTTCGCGTGGCTCAGGCTGATCCATTTCGATCAGGCCACCGTTTTGCGTAGCTTCTAGCTCTTCTTCTACGTCAAAGTCATCGCCTAGGACTTCCCCTTCGCTGAGCTGATCGAGCAGTGTCTTCTGTGTGATTGTGCCAGCTGTATAAAGCGCTAGCAGTGATTGGATCTCCTGCGGTTCAAGACGTGAGCCTAGGAAGTCACGGTTAACGTAACTGCTCCCAGCTTCAGGGATATTCAGATACTGCGCATGATAAGTGAGGCAATTGTCGATCATGTCTTGCATGTTCTGCGCAATGACCATCATGGTGCTGTCACCTTGACTGCGGTCAATGCGTTTAGCCTCGGCGGTTTCAGCCGATAGCTTTTGACCAAGCACAGCTGACAAACCTAGTTCGTTGATCTGATAGGCAATCTGCTCTAGGCGCTTGAACTGCGCTTCAAAGCTGTTGCCACTGGGTTCGATGTACTCTGCCCGCCCTTCTGATGGGAAGGCGATAGCTTCACCAGGACCGGCTGATACTTCCTCGGCAGCAGATGGGAAGCCGAAAAACGCCAGCATCGGCACGGCACTGATGTGAAGCTGATTATCTAGGTCAGATTGGATTTGGTATGCCTTCAGATTTAGCTCCGCGATGTCTTCCATCGGCGGACGTGATTCCATGAAATTGACGCGGTTAGCGTAGGCAACGCTAAAGGGGATTTGTTCTAGCGTTGTGGTGCCGCTGTCATGGATCTGGAAGTCGCCAGCCTTTTCGTCGCGGCGGTGGATTTCAAAAGCGCCAGGGGTTAGTACTCTGACCTGTTCGACTTCTTTCTCTCCGTATAACCCATCAGGCACAACAACACGCTCCAACAGGCGAAGCTGGCTCAGTTGTTGAGCACCGTCTTTTAGTTCAGTGCGCCAGCCTAGGATGTCACGCGGCGTATAGCTGACCCAATACGGTCTTCCGTTTTCACCACTAGTAGGTGCATCCACAAGCACGCCAACATGCCCGTAACGCACCATTTTGCGTGCGGTTTCATATGTCCAGACGTTGAGGTCGTTGCCGAGCAGGTCTACGTCAAAAAGCTGCTCGCGTACCAGATCAGATACATCGTTTAACCTGACCGGCTTGCGTGTCAACATGCCAGCGAGCATCCGCTCAAGCCGGACGTAATACGGTGCCAGCACTGAACGTGCCAGCCTGTTGTCGTAGCTTTCGTCTAGCTCGCGTGGTTCTTGCGGGAGGTAACGGCGATGGCGGCGCCGCATTTCGTAGGTGCCGCCGATCAGATCCTCAATCAGAACCCAGTGTGGTTCTTGGTTACGCCAAGCAGAATTGGGATCATTGACCTGCGCGACGCGACTGGTCAGTTGGCGGTCATAGTGACGAAAGCCGGAGTACACCAGTTTTATCGCGCAGGCTATGGATCAGTTTAAGCAGCTACAGGTTGCTCGCTGTTAGCAGCAGAGAGGGTGACAGACTTGCGACCGAGTTTGATTTCAAACTCATCGCCGGGTTTGAAACCCATTTCCTGAACGTAGCCTTCACCGATGGACAGTTTGCCGTTGAACTGCACTTTGGTTTTGTAGGTCAGGCTGCGACCACGTTTGGCGGCAGGCTTCAGTTCAAAGCCTTTTGCTTCGAGGAGTGCTTCGTAGAACTGGGTGAAGCAGAGCTTGTCGCCTTTGAGGTAGCCGCACTCGCGGACCAGCTCAGTTTTGCTGGCATCCTTGAGTTCTTTGACTTTGGCGAGTAGTTCAGGGCCGGTGAGCATTAGTAGGGTAAGACCGAGACGCTGCTGACTATAGCTTTAATACAGCCTGATGCCAGTACCTCTGCCCGCGCCAGCGTGTAGCGGGTTGAACTCACGCCAGATGAGGTAGCCGAGCGCGTCATTCATGTGGTCATGCCCTGAATCCTTGTCAGGGTCGCCCTTTTCGGTATAGCACTGCAATTCTAGGCATTCGATCATCCGCTTACAGCTTGCGCTGATCTGCAGCCTCACCTGTCCTTTGCCGTTTTCTAGCAGTGCCTGCACAGCAGAAACCCTGTCTCTGACTGGTGGGTTGGCGCGTGGTGACTGGTTTGACATGCCGTAGGACTCCAAGATCTGGATGTCGGTTTGACTGGCGTTAGTGCTGCGGTTGCCACCAGAGGCGTCAGGGTAGATGTAAATACGACGGTCTGGGTAGTGTGCTTTGATCTGCTGGGCTAGGCTATCGGTGTCGTGAGCACCGCTAATCTCGTCGATCACGAACAGGGTGTTGTTGAGCTTGACGCCAATCACGGCGGACATGTTGCCGACGTTGAAGTCAACGCCAACGCGTAGCGGTTCGCGCTCAGTGTCTGGCAGCTTGCTGATGACGTGCTTGTTGCGGTCGAAGCGGTCGTAGACAGTGCCGGTTGTGAGGTTGACGAACTCGCCGTCTAGGTATGCCTTCAGCAGAGTTGGGTCGTAGTTTGCTTCGAGGCGCTCAATAAAGTCTGGTGGTAGGTGCGGGTTATCGACCGACCGCATTTTGATTAGCTTGCGATCCTGTCTGGTTTGAGCTTCCTCGCTGCCGAAGGTAGTCCACATCCAGCGGAAACCTTCAGGCGTTGACGCGGCACCGAACTGACGGACGTTGCCAGAACGTAAGCGACCAAGGATTTTTGGGAATGCCTTGTTAGCGATGGCTGGGGTAACGGTATCGATCTCGTCTGCCAGCACCCAAGCAAGGTTCAGACCGATGATGCGTGACCAGTTCTCAAAGCTACGGCACAGGATTTTCGTGTCGCCACCTGGTAGGTGGAGCATGTACTCCGGCAGCGGTGATGCACGAAAGGTGTATGGGATCTCGTAGTGCTCCAGGAAGTCTTCGAAGTCGTTTTGCCAGATGTCGCGGATTAGCGGTCCGGTTGGTTCCATGACGCAACCGATAAAGCCCTGATTGGCAGCAGCGAGGGTAACTGCCTTGGCTGCTAGGGCACGAGTTTTACCAGCGCCGTAGCCTGCGCTGATGCCGATGATCTGCGTTTGATCGTCGGTGACGAACGCTAGCTGTCCAGGGTGAAGGTCGCTGTGGATGCGCTGCAGCAGTTGGTCAGTGTCTATTAGCTCGCCGGAGTGGTTGAGCTGTTGTAGGACGTGACCTTCTGGCAGCGCAGACAGAATGCTCACGAGCAAAGCTGCGCCAAGCGTGCAGCAGTATTGATGGCGCCGAGAGCGATGTGATACTGCCCAGCTTTGCGTGCTTCAAGCTGCAGTGTTGAGCATTGGGATAGAAGATCAGCGATCATCTGCGGGCGTTCTATGTCCCAGTCAGCACGCAGTTGATCACGTGCTAGTTGGAGGTATTTATCACAGGCGCGTTCGCTTACCCCCCAGTTTTCCGATGCAAATCGTATGCAATCTGAACGTCGCCCACCGTTAGCGATGATGCGAGCGAAGCGTTGAGCGCGAAGTTCAGTTTCTGCTTTAGTACCGCGATGAGCTGCCATTAGGACACCTCTTGCGATGAAATGGAGCGAGGTGGTCGGTGATGCTCCGCCGCCGAGACGCTGGTAGCGCCTGTTGCCTGCTTACCTCGCGTGGTCATGCTAGCACCTTTATACATTTTGGCACCTACCTCTTCGATTTTAGAGAATGGGAGGATGGGTATGGTTAGGCGTTGTTTGGCTGATTGATCTATGAGGTAGATGTAGCGTAGCTGGAAGCCAGGAACGAATTTAGCGCCGATTGCTTTAAAGGGTGCGATTGTGGCACCGGAGTAGTAGGGGATGTTCCATTTTTTACATAGGCGACGACGTAGGGCGCAACCTTCTTTTGATGACCCGCCGTTTGTGATGGGGAGGGTAGCGTAGACCTCGCCATCAGGAAAGCGAAGCATGGATGTGTTGGGTTTGATGCCTGTGAGGTAAAAACCGCTGGCACGGTAGATAGTGCCATCACCGCACTGTGAACCGTCAGCGTATGAGACTATCCACTGGATGTGTGGGTATTGTTTGCGGATTAATTTGATGGCGATGGCGATAGCGCGTGATTCGCTGTTGCGTGGCAAGAGGTCATGAAACGCCATACGGTTGAGTTCTAGGAACCCGTTCCATGGCGTGTCACGGACGAATGCTTGTGTTTTGCGTTTGTCCATGCTGGGACCAAACTGCATTGCACCCAGCAGTTGACCGTTTAGGTAGACGCCAAAGTGTAGTTGGCTATTGGGAACTACTTTGCTGGAGTAGTGAACGCGTTTGACCAGTTCGTTTGCGGCGGCTGCCTTGATGGGTTTAACGAGTATGTCTTTAGCGGAGGCCATGATCACTACCCCATGAAAGGAAGAGTTCAGCAACACGAGCAAGTGCGTTGCCGTTGCTGTTTTCGTTGATGGATTCGTCAAAGGAGCCCATCGCCTTTGCTTTGTTTAGGGCTTCTTGGACGATTATGGCTTGGTCGTCATGGAGAGTGAACGCCATCTGCTGAAAGGGTTGCTTGTCGCCGTCGTCTAGTTCTGGGAATGCTGTTTCAGCGTCGTCCAGCAGGCTGTCTAGGTCGGTTTGCTCAAACCATGGACTGATGTCGTGTTCGTTTGATAGATGACGAAGCATGTCCTGATCCCACTCGCTGAGATCGCTGGTGCGGTTATCCGCTAGGGCTAAACCGACTTTTTCGTCTTCTGACAGTCCGGTGCGACGTACGGCGATGATTTCGTCACCGTCGGTTTCGATGATGCGGACGTTTTTGATGCCTGCTGCTTTAGCCCCTTCGACGGTGCCGTTGCCGGCGAGGATGCGATTTTCTTCGTCGATGACGATAGAGCGTGCTGCACCGTAACGGTCGATGGATTCTTTGATCAGGGCAGCAGAGCGGTCGGTGCGCTTGCGGGCATTTTTATGGTCTGACTTCAGTGAATCAATGGATGGCACTGCGTAGGTGTAGCGAGTGCAGAAAGGATAACAAGGTTAGGTAGAAGATTTCAACTGCCGTAGCTGATTGATTTTTGGTTCGACGAGGTGATGAGAAGAAACGGTGCCGCAGGTGTCGCCAATGCAAACGCGAACGCTGCCGTCATCGAGCGTATGGCAAGTCGGCTGGACGGATGAAGCGGCTGATTCGACCAGTAAGTTCAGGCGGTCGCGTGGGGTCATGGCGTTGGTGGTAGAGGGCGGTTAGGTAGTCATCCATCAGTGTGAGCAGCTCCTGCGGATCGGGTAGCGGGCGTTTGCGGTTTGACATGGACGGCATTGATGACAGCAGCGGCGATGGCTTCGATGATGGGGCGCGGTGCGCAACCACGAGAGGCGGCTAGAGCGGCCTGTACGGCGCGGTGGTAGGTCTGCAGGGTGAGCGGGGCTGCAGCGGCGTTAGCAGCGACTGCAGGGTCACCTAGGGCGCGCAGACGCATCAGGGTGGAGCGATCCATGCCAAGGGCTTGGGCTTGGCGGGTGATGTGGGCGTTTTCGTCGACGGTCAAGCCGACTTTGACGGCGGTGCGCTTTTCGGTCAAATCTCAGTACGGGAGCGGGTTTTCGTCGGGTTCAGGCTGGAAGTCACGCGGGTCTGTGACCTGAACGTGCGGGTTGGCGTAATGCTCAGGATCGCGTAACAGGTTCCTGTAGGCGCTTGGGTTGTTGTGCCCTGGTGGCGGGCTGTCGAAATCTTCGATGGTGCAGCGCCCAGCAGCGATGAGGCGTTCTAGGAGCTGGCGAGCACCGTGCTCGGTGGACAGGCGTTTTAGCGGCATCAGGCGAATGCCTCCTCGCGCTTGCGTTCTTCCTCGGCGAACGGGTGGATGACGAACCTGCCGGGCGTGCCGCCTTCGACTGGCGGCTTGTAGGTCATGTACCTGCCGAACTCGTCGTAGCGCCCTAGCGGGTAGGGGTAGGCGTTGCGTAGCTGGAACTTATCTAGCTTTCGCTCTGCCTCCTCAAAGTCGCTGGCATCGACGGTGCGAAACGCGGGGGCGGTGCCTTCCTTGGCTGATTTAGGGAGGACGGCGTAGACGATGTGGTTTTTGCTTTCAGGGTTGAACAGTTTCATCGGATCACGTCGGGGATGGTGCCATGCGCGATTGGGCGGTCGG
>Ga0315902_10002644_pt1 | contig 27603 bp, 5 predicted proteins | sample LakEriMetagenome_9_FD_203523 | JGI IMG/M metagenome (GOLD analysis project Ga0315902, IMG submission 203523) | Freshwater fungal communities from buoy surface, Lake Erie, Ohio, United States - Buoy 12 MA117 | ecosystem: Environmental > Aquatic > Freshwater > Lake > Lake biofilm | place: USA...
CCGGCCGACCGGCGGCCAGGTAGTTCATCAGCGGCAGGCAATTGCCCTCGGCCCGGGTCGCCTGCACGTAGAAGGTAGTGCCCCGGCAGAGATCGAGCATCTGCTCGTCGGAGAGAAAGTCGCAGATAAACACGAGCCGGCAGCGGTGGCTGATGCCGCAGCGGAGATAGGCATCGATGACCTTTCGCGCCGACTTCTCCCGGCGGACGATCAGCTTGACGACGAGCGTCGCGTCCTCGCGATCGGCCAGCGCGGCCAGGGACCCGGTCAGCAGATCGAGCCAGTTCTTCCGGCCGTCGTCGGGGTTGAAGATGCTCGTGTAGACGACGCCCGAGAGTTCCAGCGTGTCGACCGCGGGATAGGGCAGGTCGAAGGCCCGGCGGCGGCCGGAGCGCAGCGTCTTCGACCACGCCGACAGCCGTTCGTAGGCCGCCCTGCCCACGGTCGCCTTGAAGCCCCGGCGGACGGCGGTCTCGATCGCCTTGCCCACCCGCGCGGTCCGCGGCACGGCGGGAGCGACGGGCACCGCAGCCTCACCGCTGGCGTGCGAAAACACGTAGCCGCGACAGTTCACCGTCTGGGTCTCCGCCACGCCCCGCGCGGGCAGACTGAAATAGCCGGCGGGCGTCGGCACCGGGACGATGCGGATCGGCACGGTCGCACCGCCCCGGCGCAGGGCGGCCGCCGTGAACGGGCCGCTGACGAGGCACAGGTCGCAGCGATCGGCCGTGGCCGGCCAGTCGTTCTGCGGATTCCCGTCGAAGGGCTCGCTGGGCACGTCCGGGTATTCCCAGGCCGGCATGACGACGTTGGCGGCGCCCGCCGCGAGGCACACGTCCTGAAACGGCAGGACGCTGAAATGCACCGGGCGTTTTCCCTGCCGCAGGCACGCATCGACGGCCCCCTGCAGATCCCGCGGGGCGTCCTGAATCTCGATCACCTCTCCCCACTGCTCGAGGAGCGGGCGAAAGAGCCGGGCGACGAAATCGTGCGAGTAGCCCGGGGCGCCGAGATTGCGGCCCGCCGGCCCGCCGAGCATGTAGCAGGTGAGCAGGAACACCCACTGCTCGTCCCGGGCCCACGCAGGACGTTCGCGGCCGAGCGGCCGCGTGCACTGTGGCATGGAACTGCCGGCGGCGGATGCAGCGGCATGAATCTTCATTGTGGTCATGATGGACGGATCTCCTCTGGAACGCGGGAACGTCAGGCGGCCTTGCGGGCGATGATCACCTGGCTCTTGGGCATGAACGCATCGAGCTCGCGACGGATGTCGTCTCCTTTGGGGGTCTGGATCAGGGCCTGCCAGGTGCGGCTCCAGGAGGCGAGCAGCGGCGCCTCGGGCGCTCCGAACTCCTGGTCGGCAGCCCAGAACAGCACCCACCACAGGGACCAGAAGAAGCCGACGGACAGCCGTTTTTCGACCGTCAGCCCCGCGTCGGCGACCAATTCGCCGAACGCCGCGCGGGAGAAGATGCGGAGATGATTGGGCCGCTTCCAGTAGGTCGGAGGTGCGATGCCCAACTGGACCCGTTCGGCGGCCTCGTCCGGCACGGTCAGCAGGTAGAGCGCCCCGGGCTTGCCCACCCGGACCAGTTCGGCGAGGACGGCCTGCGGATCGGCGACATGCTCCAGCACCTCCGTGCAGATGATGCGCGTCGCCGTCTCGTCGGCGACCGGCAGGGGCGTCGAGTCGCTGACGAACGCCTCGAAGCTGCGGGCCCTGCCGTGGCCGAGCTGCGCCCGGATCGCGGCGATGCACGCCGCATCGACGTCACTGGCGATCACCGCCGCGCCCATCGCCGCCGCGAACGAACTCATGCCGCCGCCGCCGCACCCCACGTCGAGGACGGTGTCACCGACGGTGATGCGGAAGCCGGGGGCGAGTTCGCCCGTCGCCCGCTGAAACCAGCCGTTGGCCTGAACGTCGGCCAAGCCAACCGCGCCGGCATCGATCGGGCGGGTCGGCTTGGCCCCGACGATCCTACGAAGCAAACCTGTCATGGCCGCGCCCTCGAGAGACACCCCTCTCGCGAGGGGACGTTCGTGATGGCATTGTGATCGGCAGGCGATTCGATGGACTTGAGCGATTGTGGCGATCGCACCGGCGCACGGGCTGGCGCCCAGTGCTCGGCCGGTTTCTTGACTTCACCGCAAGAGCAGCGCCAAATCGTCTAAAAGCCGCAGGACACCTCGATTCCCCCCGATCGGGGGAGATGGCCCATCCTGAACTTGTGCCCTCCGTCATTAACGGGCTCGCGCCGGCGGTTCAGGCCTGCTCCCCGAGAGTCCACAGCCATGCCAAACCGTCCGCGCCGCCGGCTCCGTCCCGCCACGCCCTCGCTGTCGCGGCGACTCGGCAGCGTTGAACTGCTCGAATCTCGCCAGCTGATGGCGGTGGCGCCGCTGCCCACGGCCGACGAGCGTCGGGCGGTCGCGGCCATCGCGAGCCCGGATGGTTCGGCAGACATCCAGGCCGCTCCGCGGGCGGTCGTCGTCCTCGATGCCTCCGCATCCAGCGCCGGCCGCCTGACGGGCTCGTTCGCCGATGTCGCGGCCACCGTCGTCGTCGGTGCCCACGACGACGTCTTCGCACTGGTTGGCGACAGGCTCGCCGACCTGGGGGGCGTGACGGCGATTCACGTCGTCAGCCACGGTGCCGCGGGGCGGTTCACGCTTGGCGGCTCACGGTTCGCGGCCGACACGGTCGACGCCCTCGGGCCATCGCTGCTCGCCTGGAACCGGCTCGCCGGCCCGGGAGCCGATCTCTACCTCTGGGGCTGCGACATCGCCGGGGGCGACGGCGCCGCCCTCGTGGACTCGATCCACGCCCTCTCCGGCTTCGACGTGGCGGCCTCGATCGACGTCACCGGCCCGGCCGCCCTGGGCGGCGACTTCGATCTGGAGTACGTCGTGGGCGACGTGCCGCCCCCGCGGCTCGTCGCCGGCGTCGACCTGCTCTGGGATACGACGCTCGGCCCCCCTGCGGCCCCGACCGACTACACGTTCTCCGCCGCCGCGAAGACGGCGCTCAACGCCGCCTTCTCCCGGCTCGAGAACGACATCGCGCCCGCGGTGAAGGCTGCCCTGCAGACCGCGACCGCCGGCACCGCCACCGACCAGCTCGCGCAGCGGACCATCGCCGACCTGTTCACGGCCGCCTCGTCGTTCAGCCCGGCCGACGTGCAGTCGCTCCTGACGCTCGCATCGGCCGCCTCCACCGCCCTGGGTGGCGGCAACGCCACGCTCGCGGGGCTCGCGACGGCCCTGCAGACGCAGCTCACCGCGCTGGCCACGACGGCCGGCGCAACCGCCCCCGCAATCAGCGTCACGCCCACGATCACCGCCACCGGTGCCACCGTCACGAAGATCGAACTGGCCGTCTCGATCGCCGCGCGAGCGACCACCACCGCGGCCCTCGCGCGGGGCCCCGACACCGCCCCGACCGTCTGGGGCCGCGTGCTCGCCGATCTCAATTCCGACCTGAATCTCACGCTGCGGTCGGCACCGCGGCTCGAAACCGGCTCCGCGTTCACCGGCGCCTTCACGATCAGTGTCGATCTCGCCGATCCCGACCTGCCGGTCGCTTCGATCGCCATCCCCACGCTCGACCTGAAGGCCGGGCTGTTCGGCTTCGACGCCGTCGCCGGCCGGATCGGCGTTCTGGATGTGTCGCTCGCCGGCGACACATCTCCCGCCCACGCCACGAGCGTCACCTTCAGCGGCGGACACTCGCGCCCGGTGTCCGCCTGGTCGAGCGTGGGAGCCGCAGCGGAGGCGGTCTCGGCCGCCCCTGCCGCCACCGTCGACCTGCCGGTGACCGCCACGCTCGGCGACGCCAGCGTCGCGGCAGCCAACACGAAAATCTCGCTCGCCGCGGGCAACGTGTTCGCCACCACGAAGCCCGCCGTGACGCTCGCGGGATTCGACAAGCTCGTCTGGTTTGGTGCGTTCTCCTCCGACGACATCATCTCCGCGGTGCTCTCGGCCGGCCGCTCCTACGCCGCGGTCGCTGCGGCGGAGGGCAGCCCGTTGGCGCCGCGCGTGCCCTTCGCCGCGCAGCAGACGCTGGGCAGCGTGTTCGACTTCGCCGATCTCTTCGCCGACGAGATCGGGTCGAAGATCGACGTCACCGTCGACAAGACGACCAACGGCACCACCGTCAAGGCCCGGCCCGACGACCTGCAGACGTTCGGCGACTTCGCGACGCGGTTTCCAACGCTCGGCATCACGCCCGTCTACGACGCCGCGGCCGGCACGGTGGCGGTGCAGTTCTCGGCCGCGCGCACGAGCACGCCGGCGGTGAAGCCGGCGGTCGACTTTGCGATCGCACCGCTCGGCAAACTCTCGTTTACCGGGGGCACCGCTGCCGCCTTCTCCGCCCCGGTGGCGATCGGCTTCGGCGTGCGGTTCGACGTGGCGCCATCCGCGCCGCTCACCCTGCAATTGCCGGCCGCTGCCGCCTCGTCGGGCAGACTCACGGCCGACGCGGTGCTCACCGTCACGCCCGCCTTCGGCACGGCCACGACCGTCACGGTCACTCAGGCAAGCACCGCCGACAACACCTCGGCCGCCGACCTGCTCGCCGATCTCGATGCCGCGCTGGCCGGCACGCCGCTCAAGGCCCGCGTGGCTGACTTCGGCGTCGGCTTCGAACTCTACACGCCGACCGTCGGCCCCACGATGCCGGCGGCGGTCACGGTCACCGCGAACCGCTCGGCCGGCAGCCGGGAACTCGGGTTCTCCGACAGCCTGGCCGACGACGCCAAGACACCCTACACGCTCTTCGCCCGCACCACCGCCTCGGGCTCGACGGTCGTGCCGCACGAGTCGCTGCCCTTCGCCTCGGGCTCGTTCACGTGGTCGCTCGACGATCTGTCGGGCCAGGTGGGCTACGGCCTCAACACGATCGCCTTCGCCGACACGGCGGGCTCGGTGTCGGCGACGCTCGCGGTCACTCTCGCCGCGGCGGGCGCCGCCGCCGACGCGCTCGGGTCCGACCCCACGAGCGTGCTCACCGCCGCGCTCACCGACACGGCGTCGCTCACGCTCTCCGGACTCACGCACGCCAACGGCTCGAGCGCGATCAAGGCCGGCTCCACCATCGGCGTCACGGTATCCGACTTCACGGCGGAGCGAATCGACGTGTTCACGCCGCTCGGCGTGCCGCTGGCCCTCGCCAATCTCGAAGGCAGCGGCCGCACGACCGGCCGCCTGGCGGCCGACGCCGCGATTCGGTTCACCTGGGGCAGCGACACCTACGAAGTCACCGTCACCGCCGCCGACGCGGCGGACAACGCTTCGTTCGACGACCTCGTGGGGGACTTCGGCGCCGCCCTCACGCGGGCCCGCCGGATCGTGAACGACGCGGCAGCCGGCGGGCCGGTCGACATTTCGGGCCTGTTCACGGTCACGGGCGCGGCCGGCCGGCTCACGGTCTTGCAGACCGGCACGAGTCCGGCGGCCACCGTGATATCGGGCCGCCTCGTGCCGAACCTCGCCGCCGGCGGCTCCACCACCGGCCGGCTGGCGGCCGACTCGGCCGTCACCGTCGTCGTCGGCTCGACCACCTACACCGTCACCGTGCCGCAGTCGGCCACCATCGGCAACACCGCGTTCGCCGACCTCGTCGCCGACTTCAATGCCGCCGCGGAGTTCGCCACGCGGTCGATCGGCGGCGGCACGGAGGAGACGGTCGATGCCCGCGACCGGCTCCGCTTCTCGGCCTCGGGATCCAACCTGCAACCGCTCGCGCCGGAGCCGGTCGCCAACCCGGCCTACGCGGTCGTCACGGTGCCGGCCAACGCCGACCTCGGCGAGATCGGCTACCAGGCGAGCCTCACGCCGGCCAGCGTCGCCGCCGCCCTCCGCGACGCGGGCCGGATCTTCCCGCTGTTGGCCCGGGATCTGGCAGCCTACGCCGACACGGAATTGCCCCTGCTCAACGCGCCGCTCGCCGACCTCATCCCCCTCGACACCGGCTTCAGCGGCCGCGTGGAGACGCTGCGGACGGCCAGCGTGACCTCGATCGCCGGCCTGGAGCGGGCGCTCGAGACGGCCCTCGGCCTGCCCGACGGCGACCTCACGATCACGTTCGACGATGCCCGCAAGGCCTACCGGATCGACCTCGCCTACCGGACGAGCGCCACGCGGAAGATCGGCTTCGACCTGAACCTCGAGGAGTATTTCGCCCAGCTCGGCCAGCTCATGCCGCAGGGCATCAACGAACTGGCCGACGCCGACGGCAAGACGCCGCTCACGGTCACGCTCGCCGCCCGGAGCACGCTCTCGGTGGGCATCGACCTCGGCACCGGCCGGACGTTCGTCTACGGCCACGACGGCTCGACGTCGCTCGGCCTCGCCACCGGCACGTCGTTCCAGATCGACGTCAGCGTCAACGGCACGGACCTCGCCTTCCCCGCCCGGTTCGGGATGTTCGTGAAGGGCGGCAGGGCGAAGATCGAGCAGGGCTCGCTGGTCGTCAGGCTCGACCACGACGCGGCGACCGCGGGCTCGTCGGTCTACTTCGTCAACGCCGCGTCGAACGAGCGGGGCGCCCTCGACGCGACGAACTACACGGCCGCCTTCGCGGGCAAGGTCGAGGTCGTGATGCCGATCTTCGACGAGTTCGCCCCGGCGCAGCTGACGGCGGCGAGCGCCGCCGAGGCGGGCAAGTACAAGCCGCTCGAGAAGCACCTGGCAAGCCTCTACCTCGGGATCGACAGCCTCGCCGACTTCATGCGGATCAGCGGCCAAATCGCCGACGCCAGGGCGGCGCTTTTGGAACTGCGGCAGTCGGCCGCGGCCTCCACCGGCGGGCTCACGCTCGCCCAGTGGCAGGCCGTGCTCGACCAGAACTCCGACCTCCTGCCCGCCGCGCTCAAGGTGTTCGCCCCCGAACTGGCCAACGCCAAGGACATCCTCGGCGCCGACAACACGCTGATCGACATGATCCGCGACCCGGCGCTGATCCTCGACACGCTCGACACGGTGCTGCGGCGGGCCGAGAACGCCATGTCGGGCATCAACAAGCTCGACCTCCCGCTCATCGGCACGAGCCTCGGCGGCGCGGTCAACGGCCTGTTCGGCTTCCGCCGCGGCTGGCTGCTCGACATGCGGCACAAGCTCCGCGGCCAGGGCGAGGGCATGCTCGACGTCATGCGGCAGCAGATCTTCGACTTCCTGGGTCCCCAGGGGGCCGGGATCCTGCTCGTCAACAACGGCCTGCGGTCGGCCGAGGGCATGGTCGGGGCGACCAAGCCCACCGACGTGGGGCTCGACTTCCTCGACGCCACCGGCAAGAAGGTGGCCACGGGCGTGGCGGGGGCCGAGGCCTTCGAGATCACGATCCGCCTCGGCCAGAAGCTGTTCGACACGGGCGTCGACCTCGGCTTTCAATTCGACGCGCTCGCGCCGATGATCCAGCTCGGCCTCGACGGGGGTCTGCGGCTGCAGATGGGCTGGGACATCCAGCTCGGCTTCGGCTTCAGCATGGCCAACGGGCCCTACATCAAGCTCGACCCCGACGCTCCCGAGGCGCAGGTCCGGTTCGACGCCACGCTCACCGGCAAGTCGGCCCATTACAAGCCGCAGTGGACGGGGAGCTTCTGGAAGATCGTCGACGGCAACGGCACCGACGTGATCGACCCGCTCACGAACGAGGCGTATCGCGCCCTCGCGGTTGACAAGAAGGGCGTGGACGTGACCGCGAGTGTGCCGCTCCCCGGCACGCCGGAAGCCGCCGCGGTCGACCCCTGCGAAGACGGCCAGCCGGCGGAGAAGACGTCCTCGGGGAGCCAGGTGTGGTGGGTTGTCGCGGCCCGCAACACCGCCGGCAACTGGCGGCCCGCCGAGCTCAACGACGAGATGCGGTACGTCGCCCAGTCGGCGACCGACGTCAGCTCGATGATCGAGGTCAAGGCGATGGCGCCGGCGAGCCTCTCCGGCAGCCTCGCCTTCCTCAAGCTCACGGCCACCGACATGGTCCGCCGGGGGCTCACGGGCGTCGCCGACTACGACAACGCCTACCTGTTCGACGCCAGCGAGGGCCCGCAGACCGACGCCAAGGCCCGCGACGACAAGGACAAGGGCGTCAACCGCAACAACCAGCTCGCCACGACGTTCACCGGCGTGATCGGGATCGACATCGTCGACCCGAGCGCCAACAAGAGCACGTTCAAGTCGGTTCCCGACTCCTCCGTCCTGCCCGACGGCCTGGCGCTCGCCGACGCCAAGGGCACGGTGATCAAGGAGAAGTACACGAGCCCCGGCCAGAAGGGATTCCTCGGCCTGACGGGCACGGAAATGCCCGTGCCGGTGCGGCAGTTCTACGAGTTCAAGCTGCGACAGGGGCCGGGGGCGGCGTACCGGCCGCTCGAGCTTTCCGCCCGCGTCGCGACGACCGGGAACATCCAGCTCTCCGGGATCGGGATCATCGACGGCGTGCAGCTCAAGGTCGGCGACCGCGTGCTCGTCAAGAACCAGGTGAATGCCGAGGAGAACGGCGTCTACGTGGTCTCGGCCCGCGGCTGGAGCCGGGCCTTCGACGCCAACGACCGCGAGGACTGGAACGACGCCGGCCAGCTGTTCGTGTTCGTCGAGGAGGGCCGCGTCAACAAGGCCACGGGCTGGGGCGTCGATCCGCGGGTGGGCAACGTCACCCCCGGCACGACCTCGATCATCTTCACGCGGGTGGAAACCATCGGTACCGGCGGCACGCTCGTGCCCTACGAGCCGTTCAAGACGCTCCTCCTGCCGAAGGACCTCGTCGACAAGCCCCTCGAGGCCCCGCTGCAGGTCGTCGTCCTCTACGACAACGCCGAGTTCGTCGTCACCCTGCCCGCCACCGCATCGACCGGTGCCGCCAACCGGGCCGTTCAGCTCACCTACGCCCTGCGCAACGCGTTCGAGGACAAGAACGGCAACCAGAAGAAGGACGCGGGCGAAGGGGAATACAACCTGCTCCAGGCCGGCTTCGCCTTCCCCATCCCGCAGGGTGCGAAGCCGAAGACCTACGTCGTCGAGCGGCCCAAGCGGAAGCTCGACACGCTGCCGGAGGGCACCGACCCCACCGCGGAGAACCTGCGGCTCGTGGACGCGCAGTTCGGCACCCGCGTCGTCTACCCGGTGGAGGCGCTGCTCGACGCCACGAAGACGAAGGCCGTCATCGGTTCCTGGGAGCCCGTCCGCGACATCAACGCCGATGCCAGCAAGAACCGGCTCACCTTCTCCGAGCTGCGATCGGGGGGCCGCGGCATCTTCAAGGTGGACCTGGCGGCGACGGCCGTGGCCAACTTCCAGCTCACGCTCTCCGTCGGTGAGAGCGCGACCTTCCCGAAGATCTTCGCCGACCTGAACCTGGACTGGAGCACGAAGGCGGCCCGCGCGAAGATCGAAAAGGCGCGGGTGGAGATCCAGGACAAGGCCGAGTCGGGCGCGCCGCCGGCCGAGGACGACTATGGCGACAGCCTCCGGGCGTTGTTCGCCGAGGAAGACGACACCGCCCAGAAGCCGGCCACCGGCGCCGACAAGGGGATCGACCCCAATGCGCCGCTGGCCAAGGAGATGGATCTCCTGCCCGAGATCGGCCTCTCGAACGTGCGGCTCGACCTCGGCAGCTTCCTCACGCAGTTCGTCAAGCCGATCGTCGACAAGGCGGACCCGCACCTCGACCAGATCCGGCCGGTGCTCCAGTTCCTCACCACGAAGGTGCCGGTGCTCTCCGACGTGGCGGGCACCGACATCCGCGTGGTCGATCTGATCGAGAAGTTCGGCGGTGAGAAGGCCAAGGGCGTGCGGTCGTTGATCGACACCGTGGCGGCGATCGACGCCATCGTCGGCCGGATCGCGGCCCTACCCGCCGGCGTCAACGTGCAGCTGCCGCTGGGCCGGTTCTGGTTCCCGAAGGAAGCCAACAAGGAGACGGGGCGGTACGCATACGGCCGGTTCCGCTACGACAACGTGGCGCTCGGCGTGAACGTCGATCGCTCCAAGGCCGACGACGCGGCGCGGGCGGCCTTCGACGCCCTCACCGCCCTCAAGGATGCGAATCCCGACAGCCCGGAGGCCGCGAAAAAGCAGAAGGGCATCGCGAATCCGGCCGACCGCGGCGGCTTCCGCATTCCGATCCTCGACAACCCGCTGACGGCCTTCAAGCTGATGATGGGCGAGGACGTGCCGCTATTCACGTTCCAGCTGCCCAAGGTGCAGTACCAGCTCGAGAAGTCGATCCCCCTGCTGCGGATCGTGTGCTTCGAGGTGGGCCTGAAGATGGGCTTCGAGATGGCCGCGAAGCTCGCCTTCGGCTTCGACACCTACGGGTTCAGGCTCTACGGCGATTCGGGCGACGTGCTCGACGTGGCCCAGGGCTTCTACGTGTCGGACCGGTCGAACGCCGACGGCACCGGTGCCGACGTGCCGGAGTTCCAGACGATCGTGAGTTTCGGGCTCTACGGCGGCGTCGACGTGCTCTTCGCCAAGGCGGGCATCGAGGGGGGCGTGCGGGTCACGGCCGACGTCAACCTCAACGACCCCAACGACGACGGCAAGCTGCGGCTCACCGAGTTCCTCGGCCTGCTCACCGACCACGGCGACGCGCAAGACCTGCTCGACCCGTTCGACCTCGGCCTCAAGGGCGAGGCCTACGCGCGGTACTACTACGACGTGTTCGGCGTGATCTCCGGGGGCGCCGACTTCGCCAAGGTGAAGATCTTCGACCTGCAGTTCGACGGCCGCGACGGCGTGCCGCTGTTCGGCAGCGTGATCCGGAGCGCAGACCGTGACGGCACGCCGCTCCCCGGCACGCTCCTGCTGCACGTCGGCGAGAACGCCCCCAAGCGGGTGAGCAACGAGGATCCGTTCGGGGCGAAGGACGCCGCCGAACGGTACAAGATCTGGAACGTCGGCTCGACCGTCTCCGTCGAGTTCCTCGACTACTCGAAGAAGGTCGGGGCGACGAAGATCCGCACATACGAGAACGTGCAGCGGGTGGTGTTCGCCGGCGGTGCCGGCAACGACGAGCTGGACGCGACGGGCCTCACGGGCATCCCGCTGTTCTTCGACGGCGGCGACGGCACCGACGTCGTGAAGCTCGGTGCGGGCCACGGGAGCACGGCCAGCCGGCTCGACGGCGGCGACGGAGCCGACACGATCGAGGTGCTCGGCGGCGGAGTCGTGGAAATCATCGGCGGCCTCGGCTCCGACACGATCATCGGCGGCACGGGCGTCGTGCGGATCGATCCGGGTGCCGGCAACGACAGCGTCACGACCAAGGGCGGCAGCACCACCACGATCGCCTTCTCGGACCAGTACGGGATCGACTCGCTCACGCTCGCCTCCAGCGCGGCCGTGAACATCCTCGACTTCAACGAGGTCTACTCGTCGGTCGTCTTCGACCTGCATGGATCGAGTGGCAGCGCCCGGGCCGGCGATGCCAACGTGGCGACGTTCAACGTGCCCGGCCTCACGGAGATCCGCGGCACCTCCGCGCCCGACACGTTCCTGGTGACGAACCCGCAGACCCGCAACGCCAACGGCGGCAAGGGGCTCGTCCTCCGCGGCGGCCTCGGCGACGACGTCTACGACTTCACCATGGATGGAGACTCGCAGATCGCCTCGGATGGCATCCTCGTCGACGACGTGCGGCCGGTCACGCCCGCGACCGCGGGCACGCCCACGGTCGGGGGGAAGTGCCAGTCGATCCAGTCGATCCCCGTGACCGCGGCCGGCTCGGGCTACACGGTGCCGCCGGACGTCGTGATCCTCGATTCCACCGGCTTCGGGGCGAAGGCGACGGCCACGATCGACGATCAGGGCCGCGTGGTCTCGATCCAGGTGATCGAGGAAGGCCGCGACTACACCGCGCCCAGGGTGCTGCTCGTCAACGCCGTGAGCTACGCCGACAAGCTCGTGTTCACGTCGGCCCTGCCGGCGGCGGCCCTGTCCCGCTCCGGGACGACCTACGGGCTCGGCTTCACCAACACGGCGAGCCAGGCCCAGGCGGTGCGGTTCGAAGGCTGGGGCGACGTGGGCGAGAAGCGGCCGGCGGGCTTCGACAGGAGCGAGGTCGACTCCGTGACGGTGAACCTGCCCGCGGGCGTGTTCACGCTCGGCTCCTCCATCGACCTGTTCGACACGTTCACCGTGAATGCCGCGCGGATGGAGCAGAACGCCCGGATCGTGGCCGACACCGTGGCGATCACGACCAACCACGGGTTCCAGGTGCGGCACGCGATCGACACGACCAACAGCGGCGACATCCGGATCCGGGTCACGGGGCAAGACCCCGGCGATCCGAACCTCGACATCAACGCCGCCGCCAACCGCGCGGCCGCCACCGCCACCGTGGTGGGCGGCGCGGTGACCGGGCTCGTGCTCACCCGCGCCGGCGACCACTACTTCTTCGATCCGTCGATTACCGTCGGCGCCGAGATCGCGTCGGCGGGCACCGGGGCCCGGTTCACCGCCAGCCGCACCGGCGATTCGCTGGCCGGCTTCCTGCGGCTGTCCGGTGGCTCGGGCTACATCACGAGCCCGGCGCCGCTCGTGGTGATCCCGCCCCCGGCGAGCATCCAGATCGACGCCATGGTCACGAGCTCGGCACCGGGCGGCCTCGCGGGCCTGGGCGACGGCCGCGGCAAAGTGATCCTCCATGCCGACACCGGCATGGTGAGCACCTCGGGCGAAGTCTTCTTCCCCACCGACACCCGGCCGGGGGCACCGCAGGGCGGACGGGTGATCGACTGGATCGGCGGCGACTATCGCTACCGGTCCAGCGTGGCCCTCGACGACCTCATGAACCCGACGACCTACCCCGGCATTTCCGTGGGCCAGGGCGCAGCGTTCACGGCCGTCCTCGACGCCGACGGCCGCGTGATCGGATTCACGAAGCGCAGCGGCGGCAGCGGCTACTCGCCGGCGCTCCCGCCGCAGGTCGAGGTGGAGGGGCTCGCGACCGCCACGGCGATCGTGGCCGCCGACGGCTCGATCGAGTCGCTGCGGATCACGTATCCGGGCGACGGCTACGGCCAGCCGCCGAGGGTGACGATCCGGCCCAACGGCTTCGGCCGGATCGTCGATCCGCCGAGCGGCCCGACGACCGCTGCCGACGGCACGCCGCTCAACCGTGTCCACATCCGCTCGATCGGCGGCACGCTCGTGGCGGTGGCCGGCGCGGGCGTGGGCGATCCGCTCAAGCCGCTGAAGAGCGACGTGGAGACGTTCGTGGCCCAGGTCACCCGCGACGCCGGCCGCGGTGTGCACGTGCTGGAGAAGGACGGCGTGCGGATCGGCTCCGCCCTCAACGTCGACGGCATCACGACGGTCAACGGCAACGTCACCGTCACCAGCTTCGGCGGCGCGATCGAACTCGGCGGCCCGAAGCAGGCCCTCGACGCCCAGGGCCGGCCGCTGTGGCAGGATGCCGCCAAGACGATCCCGATCTACGAACGTGATCCGGTGACCAACGCCGTCGTCTACGAAGGCGGCCAGATCGCGGTCGGCTCCGGCAGCGTGAAGCTCACGGCCGACGACATCGAGGTGAACGTTCCGCTCAACCGGTCGGGCGGCGGCGGCACGATCGAACTCCAGCCGGTGAAGGTGGACGCCCCGATCGGACTCGCCGGCACGCGGGCCCGCACGGCGGGCATCGTCGAAAATGGCAGGCTCGTCCGTCTCGATGCGACGAAGTTCTGGGGCGGCCGCGGCTACGAGGAGGGCAAGCCGCCGCTCGTGATCGTCGATCCGGCCGGCCAGCGGGCCTTCGGCACGGCGGTCGTGCAGGATGGCCAGGTCGTGGGGATCGACCTCGTCTTCGGCGGCACGAACTATGCCCCGGACGATCCGCCGACCGTGACGCTCACCGGCGGCGGCGGCAGCGGCGCCAAAGCCACCGCGATCGTCGGGCCCAACGGCACGATCACCGGGTTCACGATCAAGGAGAACGAGCGGGGCGGCGGCTACTCCTCGGCCCCGGCCGTGAGCGTCTCCGCGCCGGGGCAGGCGCTCGTGGAGGCGATCCTCGAGTCGACGCCCGATCCGGTCAGCCGCCGCTACTCCGTCAAGGAGTTCCGGATCACGAACGCCGGCCGCAACTACACGACCGCCCCGACCATCGAGGTCGCGGCCCCCTATGACTTCACGCTCGACGGCGACGAGATCGCCCAGTTCGACACGGCCTTCAGCCAGGTCGTGATCGGGAGGATCGAGGGCCAGCATCTCTTCCATTCCCCCGCGGCGTCGCTCGGCAGCGGCGTCGTGCTCCGGGCGCCCCGTGCCGGCGGGACGGTCGACATGGCGCAGCTCTCCGCGTCGGGCCCGATCGCGATCGTCGGCTCGGGCGGCACGTTTCACTTCGAAGCGGCGGCCCCGACGATCTCCGGAGCGTCGATCTCGATCGACGACAACGTCATCGTCCACGAGGGCGTGGCAGCCGCGGCGACCGCTTCCGCCGGCGGCATCACGATCTTCGGCACCGGCAAGGGAATGATCGACGGCGATCCTGCCGGCGACGACCTGGCCGACGACGAAGACCTCCTGCTCGCCGCCGAAACCACCGTCACCGTGACCGGACCGATCGGCAGCCGGTGGAAGCTCGACGACCTCGCCCTGACGAGCGCCGCCGATGCCGCCATCGTCCTCCAGCAATCGGCCTCGCTCACGGGCGACCTCGCAATCGACGGCGGAGCGGTGACGATCGGTGGCGCGGTCGACGTCGGCGGGGGCATCGTCGTCGATTCGACGTCGACCGTGCTCTTCTCCGGGGACGTGACCGTGGCCGGTGATCTGTGGATCAAGCGGGCCGCCGACGTCACGTTCGCCGGCCGGCTCACCGTGCTCGGCACGTTCCGAATCGAATCGGTCACCGGCACGGTGCGGTTCGGCGGCCTCGTCGACGCCCGCCAGACCGTGGCCGTGTCGGCCGGCACGCTCGTCGAGGTCCTCGACGGCTTCCAGGCGGGCGGCGACGCCGCCTTCACGGCCGACGAGGTGAACTTCAAGGGCGGGCCGGCAACCGTGATCGGCCCCGCCGCCGGCCTGCTCACCATCAGGCCGGCGGCCGCCGGCCGCGGGATCCGCGTGGGCTCGCCGGGCGGTTCACCGACGAACACGCTCGACGTCTCCGACGCCGACCTCGCGGCCGTCGCCGGCGGCTGGAAGGAGTTCGTCATCGGCGACGCGGCCGCGGGCACCGGCGCCGTCACGATCGGCACGATCGGCACGGCGCACGGCAGCCGGAACTCCTGGCTCGCGAATCCGACGACCATCGTCGGCGGCTCGGTGACCGTGGCCGAGCGGGTCGACCTGGCGGCGACGGCCGCGCATCTGCGGCTCCGTGGCCGCACCGGCGCCGTCGCGGTGAACGCCGCGATCAACGCCACGACGATCGTCGGCCTCGACTCCGCCACCACCACGAGCCAGGTCGCCACGGCCCCGATCGCGACCTCCGGCCTGCGGGTGAACGCCGGCGGCGCGGTCACACTCGAGGCCGCCGGCAACGCGTTCAGCACGCTCGCGGTGCGGACGACCGACGACGCGATCTCGATCCGCGCGGATGCGGGCTACACGATCGGCACGGTCGACGGCCTGAGCGGGGTCTCCGTCGGCACGGCCACGGCCACGCTGCGGTCGAGCGGTGCGGTCGGCCAGACGGCGGCGGGCATCGTCTCGACCGCCACGCTCGACCTGCGGGGCGCGGGCGGCGGCTGGACGCTCACCGAGGCCAACGCCATCGGCACGCTCACCGCCGACACCGGCAGCCTCAAGGTCGCCGACGCCGGCGAACTGGCGGTGGGCTCGATCGTGGCGTCGCAGGCCACGGGCACCGCGGTCGACCTCTCGGCCCCGTCGGGCCTGACGCTCGCCGGCCCCGTCACCACCGCCGGCGGCGCGGCCCGGTTCAACCACGCGGTCACGCTCGCCGCCGACACGACCGTCACCACGGCCGCCGGCGCCGCCACGTTCGCGGCCGCTGTGGACGGGCCGTTCCGGCTCGTCGTGGCCGCCGCGGGTGACACGACGTTCGCCGCGGCCGTGGGGGCGAAGACGCCGCTAACCCATCTCGAAACCGACGCGCCGGGCCGCACGCGGCTCGCTGGCCGCACCGTCACCACTGCCGGCCTGACGAGCCAGCACTACCGCGACGCCGTCGTGCTCGACGCCGACACGGTGCTGACCGCGAACGGCGGCGGTGGAATCACGTTCGGCGGCACGGTGGACGGCGCGGCCGGGACCAACCGGTCGCTGGAGATCAACACCTCGGGCACGACGACCTTCGGCGGCGCCGTGGGCCGCACGACGCCGCTGGCGGACCTGGCGACCGACGCTCTCGGCACGGCCGTGCTCGCCGGCGGCCTGATCCGCACCGCGGGCGGCCAGACCTGGCGCGACGCGACCGTGCTCGTCGGCGTCGACACCGTCGTGCAGTCCGACTCCGCCGGCATCGCCGCGACGGCGAACACGACGTTCACGTCGTTCGGCCGCACCGTGTCGTTCGTCGCCGCCACGGGCGTGGGCAGCCAGGCCGTGCCGATCCGCGTCGCGGCCCCCACCGCCGTCACGGCGACCCTCTCCGGCAGCGGCGGGATCTTCCTGACGGGCGTCGGCGACCTGCTGATCGGGGCCAACGGCCTCGCCGCGCCGGCGGGCACGATCGCGGTCGATGCCTCCGGCATGATCCGCGTGCCCGACGGCGGCCGGATCGCCGCCGGTGTCGTGCCCGGCCGCGGCGTGACGGCGACCAAGCCGATCCACTGGTCGGTCACGCGGATCGCCCCGACGGGCCGGGGCGCGCTGCGGCAGGTGATCGACAACGCCAACACCACCGGCGTCGAGGGCCGGGTGGTGCTCGACGGGCCCGCCCTGCCCGCCGGCACGGTGCGGATCGCCGTGGGCTCCGCCCTGCCCGTCGTGGCGACGCGGCTCACCATCGACGCCACCACCGGTCCGCGTCTGGAACTCGACGGTGGCGGCATCGTCGGCACCGGGCTTTCGTTCGGAACGCAGGCCACGGGCAGCCTGATCGCCGGCGTGACCCTGCTGAACTTCCGCGACAACGCGATCGTGCTCGACGCCTCGCCGGGCGTGACGATCCGCGGCTGCGTGATCCAGGCCAACGGCAACGGCGTGCGGGCCGCGGGCAATCAGACCGGCAGCCTGGTCGAGCGGAACACGTTCACCGCGAATCGTGGCTATGGCATCCACCTCTACGCGGCGACCGGCCTCACCATCGACGGCAACATGGTCACCGGCCTCAACACGCTCGCATCGATGGGCCTCTACGCCACGGGCACGCTGACGAACACGGTCATCGTCAACAACACCTTCCGCGGCGGGCTCCGCGGGGCCCTGCTGCAAAACGCCCGCGGCCTCGCCTTTGGTCGCCTCGGGCAGGGCAACATGCTGTCCGACAACGTCGCCGTGCGGTCACAGCCGGCGTTCGCGGGAACGGGCATCCGTGCCGAGGGCGACCTGACCGGCACGACCGTCACGGGCAACACCTTCGCCCGCAACAACTACGGTTTTGGCTTCGTCGGCGGCCGCGGGCTGCGGCTGGCCGGCAACAGGTTCGACCGCAACTCCATCGCGGGCATCCACGTCGATGGAAACAACACGGGCAGCGTGCAGGTGACGAGCACGTTCGGCACCGGCGCCAACAAGAACAAGGCGAACATCGTCCGCGCACAAGGATCGAGGGGCATATGACGAGCTTGCAAGCACTGTTCGGATTCCGTGACGCCCGGCGGCCGCAACGCCGCCGCCCCTCGCGGCGTGACCTGCGGGCCGAGTCCCTCGAGCCCCGTGCGCTGCTGGCGGTCACCCTGCCCCCGAGCATCTCGAGCGACACCATCGAGATCGACGACAACGTCGTGGTCGGTGACGTCGCGGCCGGCGGCCCCGCCTGGGCGATCGCCGCCACGGGCAGCGGCGGTCCGGGCTACGTGCAGATTTTCGGAAACAGCCGCGGGCGGATCGACGGCGCGCCAGGTGCGGCGAACGACGACCTTTCGATCTCTGCGCAGACCACCGTCACCGTGACCGGAGCGATCGGGGCGACCCAGCGCATCGACGATCTCACGATCGCCAGCGAAACGAAGCAGGCGGTGAACCTCCAGCAGGCTGTGTCGCTGACGGGCAGCCTGGTCGTGACGCAGGCCGGAAGCGTGACGGTGGGGGGGAACGTGGACGTCGACGACAACCTCACGATCACGGAGGCCAGTACGGTCTCCTTCGCGGGCGACGTCGCGGTGGACGGCGACCTCGTGATCACGAAGGCCACCACGGTGACGTTCGCCGGCACGCTCACGGTGGGGGGCCGGCTGCGGATCGAGAATGCATCGGGGGCGGTCCGGTTCCTGGGGGAGGTGACGGTGGGCGCGGCGGAGGTGACGAGCCGGGACCGCGTGTTCGTCCAGGGCGGGTTCACGTCGACGGGCGCGGCAGTCAGCGGCGACGTGACGTTCACCACCGACCAGGTCGGCTTCAACTCGGCCGTGATCGCCACGTCGGCGGCCGTGCCCACGGCCACGCTGACGATCCAGCCGTTCACGGCGGATCGGGCGATCGCAATCGCCTCGCCCCCCGGCGTGGCCGCCGGCCTCGCCATCAACGACGCCGCCCTGGCGGCGATCCAAAGCGGCTGGAAGCGGGTGGTCTTCGGCCGCGAACTCGACGGCACCGGCGTGGTCACCATCGGTTCCATCGGCTCGCAGCAGGGCTTTTCGCAGCTGCTCAACACCACGACCATCGTCGGCGGCTCGATCGTCGTCGACGATTCCGTCGAGCTCGTGCTGCCGGTGGACGTGACGAGCCAGGCGGCCTACCTGGAGCTCGTGGCCCGTGCCGGAGGCATCACGGTCAACGCCCCGATCAACCAGACCGCCGACGAGCGGAACGCCTGGGTAAGGCTCACGGCCGCCGGGCCGATCGCCCTCAACGCGCCGATCTGGGCCACGGACACGGTTTCGCTGACGACCACGGGCGGCGGCACGATCACCCAGCAGCCCACCTCCGCCGCCGCGATCACCGCGCCGAAACTCGTGGTCGTGGCGGACGGCGCCGTCACGCTCGCCGATTCGGGCAACGCCTTCGACACGGTGGCGATCTCGACCACGAACGACGCCGTCGTGCTCCGCGAGGACTCGGGATACGCGATCGGCACCGTGACGACCACCGACGCCGCCCGCGGCACGCCCGCCGTGACGGTCTCCGGCATCGCCGCCGGCTCGGGCGTTGTGCGGCTGGTGACGGCCTCGGGCGCGAAGGCCTCCACCGTGTCGCAGACGCAGTCCATCGTGGCGGCGGCCCTGGGCCTCGAGGGCACGGGCACCGACTGGTCGCTGGACCTCGCCACGAACGACATCGACACGCTGGCTGCGAAGACGGGCAGTGTCGCGTTCCGCGACGCCGACGACCTCACGATCGGCACCGTGGAGGCCGTCGCGCCGCTGGTCGAGTTGTCGGGCATCGACGTCGCGAGGACCGTCGCGGTGACGGCCGGCACCACGCTCACGATCCTGACGGCCGGCGACATCACGGCGGCCGCGACGAGCGGCACGGCGGTCGATCTCTCGGCAGTGTCGGGCATCCTCACGGCGGGCGACGTCACCACGAAGGGTGGCGACGTGTTTTTCCGCAGCAGCACGACCCTCACCGGCGACGTCGTGATCGACGTGGTCGATGCTCCGGCCACGGGCACGGTCACGTTCGCCTCCCTGGTGAATGGGCACGACGAGGGCGAACAGTCGCTCGCCGTCTCCGGCAACCTCGACGCCGGCGGCACGATCGGGGCGAAGACGGAACTGAAGAGCCTCACGGTGACCGACGGCACGACCTCGCTCCGCGGCGGCAGTGTCGCCACCTCCGGGGTCGCCGGCCAGTCGTACGGCGGTCCGCTCCAACTCTTCGCCGACACCACGCTTACCGGCAGGGTGGCGACCGGCGGCACGGTCACGGGCGACGGCAAGGCGGTCACGATCGACGGCGACGCGACGCTCGGCGACGCGGCCGACGACACGGTGACGGGCATCTCGTCACTCACGGTGACGGGCGACGCGGTCGTCAACGCCTCGAAGGTCGCCGCGACCGTCATCCAGACCTGGAAAAAGCAGGTCACGCTCGGCGCCGACGCAACGTTCGAGAACGGCGTGATCTGGTTCCAGGGCTCGATCGTCGGGGCCGGCCGGGATCTCACGCTCACCGGCTCCTCCGTCGTCCTCGGCGACGACCCCACCGACTCCGTCACGGGCGTGGATGATCTCGTCGTCACGGGGCCGGCCGTGCTCACCGGCAACACCGTCGGCACGACGGGCACGCAGACCTACGACGGCGGGGTGACGGTGACCGATGCCACGGCCGTCGCGCTGACCGGCAAGGGCTTCGACTTCAAGCGGGCGATCGACCGCGGCGACAACAACACCCCGGCACCCTCGCTCACGATCACCGCCAATGGCGGCGGCGTGAAGTTCGGCGGCGACGTGGCCACGGACGGACGGCCGTTCGGCGCGACCGACATCCGCGGGCAGGGCCGCGTCAGCCTCGCCGGCACGCTCTGGTCGAACGCCGCAGTGAAGATCGCCTCGACGCAGAACGCGATCTCGGGCGCCGCGGGCAACGCCATCCGCACGCCCGGCACGATTCGCCTCGACGCAGCGACCGGCATCGGCACGCGGGCCGTGCCGATCGGCATCGAGGCGGCGAGCGTCTCGGCCGCGACGAGCTCCGGGGGCATCTTCCTCGCCGCCGTCGAACCGACGGGCAACCTGTGGATCGGAGCCGACGGCCTGGTGGCGCCGACCGGAGCCATCGGCCTCGACGCCCGCAACGTGATCGGCGTGTACGCGGGCGGCCGACTCCGGGCCGGCGCCGGCGGCGTGACCGCGTCGCTCCCGATCTCGTGGTCGATCGACGTCACGGCCGACGGCGGCCCCGGCTCGCTGCGGCAGATCCTCCTCAATCTCAACGAGGTCGGCGACGCGAACAAGGCGGGACTCGATGCCCGGCTGATGTTCGACGTGCCACGGGTGGCGATCCTGGCCCCGCTGGTGTTCAGGATCGCGACGCCGCTGCCCGAAGTTCGTGCGGCCGTCGCGATCGTCGGCTTTGGCGTCGAACTCGAGGGCACGGGCATGACCGCCACGAACGGCCTGGTCCTCGGCGCGGCGGCCTCGGGCAGCACGCTGCAGGGCCTGACGCTCCGCGGCTTCCGCGAATTCGGCATCCAGCTTCGGTCCGCCCAGGGCGTGACCGTGGACCGGGTGGTCGTCCGCAGCCTCAACCTCTCCACGTCGATGGGGTTGTACGCGACGGGCGACCTGTCACGGACGCGGATCACCGGCAGCGAGTTCACCGGCGGCTTCCGTGGCATGCTCCTCGACGGCGCCCGCAATCTCCGCGTGGGAACGACCAGGGCCGGCGAGGGCAACCTGTTCGCCGAGAACCGGGCGGTGCCCAGCCGCCCGACCTTTGCCGGCACCGGCATCCGGGCCCAGGGGGACAGTACCGGCACCGTCGTCGAGGGCAACACCTTCCTTGGCAACAACTACGGCTTCGGCTTCGTGGCCGCCCGCGGCCTCGCCCTGAGGAGCAACTTCTTCGCCCGCAGCACGATCGCAGGCGTGCACGTCGAAGGGAACTGCACCGGGAGCACGCAGGCTGGCAACACGTTCGCCACGACCCTGGCGGACCGCAATCGGGCCAACGTCGTGCGGGTCCGCGGCGCGAAGGGGGCCTGATCCGGCACAGCCGCGCAGGCGGGCCCGGGCCCGGAAATGCGACCGCCGCGGAGGGGCATGGGTATTCCGCCTGCGTCGCGTCCCGCGCGACCGCCGCCATTCGCCTTGACCCCCGGGCCGATTCCCCGCGAGAATCGTCGGTTGGCTCGCGTTTTTTGCCGGGAGGTTCGGCTCATCGCCGCCCAGCCCCTGCCCAATCCGCTGGCTCCGCGCCGCCGCCTCACGGCCCCGCGACCGTCCGCATAACCGATCCTGATCCATGGAAACTCTCGAACGCATCTGGGACTCGCTCTCCAACGGCGCCGCCGCCACCGGCAGCCGCATCGAGCGGTTCATCACCGGCCTGTTCGGCTCCTCCAACGCCCGCTACCTGCGGCGGCTCGAGCCGAAGATCGAGGCCATCAACGCCCTCGAGCCCAAGTACCAGGCGCTGAGCGACGCGGAGCTGCGCGGCCAGACGGCCGAGTTCCGCCGCCGGCTCGCCGCCGGCGAAACCCTCGACGACATCCTCGTCGAGGCGTTCGCGGTCTGCCGGGAGGGGGGCCGGCGGTTCCTCGGCATGCGGCACTACGACGTGCAGCTCATCGGCGGCATGGTGCTCCACTCCGGCGCCATCGCCGAGATGATCACGGGCGAGGGCAAGACGCTCGTCGCCACGCTCCCCGCCTATCTCAACGCCCTCGAGGGCAAGGGCGTGCACGTCGTCACGGTCAACGATTACCTCGCCCGCCGCGACATGGAGTGGATGGGGCCCCTGTACCTCGGCCTCGGCCTCACCGTGGGCGCGATCCAGTCGGGCATGGAGTCCGGCGAGCGGCAGAAGTCCTACGCCTGCGACATCACCTACGGGACCAACAACGAGTTCGGCTTCGACTACCTTCGCGACAACATGCGGATGGCGGCCCGCGGCGACGACCGCTTCCCGAAGCACCAGCAGCAGAGCCAGGGCCCGCTCCACTTCGCGATCGTCGACGAGGTCGACAACATCCTCGTCGACGAGGCGCGGACGCCGCTGATCATCTCCGGCCCCGCCCACGACGACGTCGCCAAGTACTCCCGCGCCGACCAGATCGCCCGTCAGCTCAAGGCCGAGCAGCACTTCGAGGTCAAGGAGAAGGAGCACACCGTGGCCCTCACCGAGGAGGGCGTGCGGACGGCCGAGAAGCTCGCCGGCGTGGAGAGCTTCTACACCGCCGGCAACATGGAGTGGCCGCACCTCATCGACAACGCCCTCAAGGCCCATCACCTCTACAAGCGCGACGTCAACTACGTCGTGCAGCAGGGGGAGGTGGTGATCGTCGACGAGTTCACCGGCCGCCTGATGCCCGGCCGGCAGTGGTCCGACGGCCTCCACCAGGCCGTCGAGGCGAAGGAGGGCGTGCGGGTCAAGGAGGAGTCGCAGACGCTCGCCACGGTCACGCTGCAGAACTTCTTCAAGCTCTACAAGAAGGTCGGCGGCATGACCGGCACGGCCATGACCGAGGCCACCGAGTTCTGGAAGATCTACAAGCTCGACGTGATCGCCATCCCTCCCAACCGCGGCCTGCAGCGGATCAACCATCCCGACGTCATCTACCGCACCGAGCGGGAGAAATGGATCGCCGTCGCCGACGAGGTGGAGCGGATCAACCGCTTCGACACGCTGGCGCTGACCGACGGCACCTGGAAGGTGGGCACGATCCTCGGCGAGGCCGCCGACGCCTACGAGTTCCGCCCCAAGGGCGAGCGGGAGGCCGAGTCGATCCCCCTGGCCAAGGTGAAGGAAATCCAGCGTCGCGGCCTGCCGGTGCTCGTGGGCACGGTGTCGATCGAGAAGAGCGAGCGGCTCTCCGCACTGCTCGAGAAGCGCGGCGTCGAACACCAGGTGCTCAACGCCAAGCACCACAAGCGCGAGGCCGAGATCATCGCCCAGGCCGGCCGGCTCGGCGCCGTGACGATCGCCACCAACATGGCCGGCCGCGGCACCGACATCATTCTCGGCGGCAACCCCGAGACGATGGCCTGGGCGAAACTCCAGGACACCTACCCCACGCGGCTCGACGTGCCCAAGGAGGAGTGGGACGCGCTGGTCGCCGAGATCTCGGCCCGCGAGAACATGAAGACCGAGGGGGAGACGGTCCGCTCGATGGGCGGCCTGCAGATCATCGGCACGGAGCGGCACGAGGCCCGGCGCATCGACCTTCAGCTCCGCGGCCGCTGCGGCCGGCAGGGCGACCCCGGCTCGAGCCGCTTCTTCCTCTCGCTCGAAGACGACCTGATGCGGATCTTCGCCGGCGAGTGGGTGAAGAACGTGCTCACGCGGCTCGGCATGCAGGACGGCGAGGCGATCGAGAGCCGGATGGTGACCCGCCGCGTCGAGGCCGCCCAAAAGAAGGTGGAGGAGCGGAACTTCGAGGTCCGCAAGAACCTGCTCGAGTACGACGAGGTGATGGACGAGCAGCGGAAGCGGGTCTACGGCTTCCGGCAGCGGATTCTCGACCACACCGACGGCGACGCCGACCTGCGGGAGATGATCCTGGAGATGGTCGACCGCCAGGTCGACCAGAACATCGGCACCTTCCTCGACAAGGACTACGGACCGCAGACGTTCGCCGGCTGGGCGGCCGCCCAGCTCGGCTGCGAGCTCGATCCGGCCGACTTCCGGGGCATGAACCCCGCCGAGGCGGAGCGGCTGGCGGTGGACGAGGCGGTGCGGCAGTCGGAGTCGCAGATCTTCGAGGCCGTGGACGAGAACCTGCCGTCGGGCGAAGACGAGACGGAGTGGAACTGGGCGGCCCTGGCCTCGTTCGCGAACGCCCGCTGGAAGCTCTCGGTGAACGACCGGGACCTGAAGCGGGTGGGCCGCGAGGGCGTGGCCGAGTTCCTCCAGGAGCGGGCCCGCGAGGCGATCCACCGCATCGACCTGACGGAGGGGGGCCGTTTCCTGGCCCCCGACTTCGGCCTGCGGAGCGCCTGCGGCTGGACGGAATGGCGGTTCGGTGCGCGGCTCGATGAGAGCGACCTCGCCGCGGTCGAGAAGGCCGGCCACGACGCCAACGCCTTCAAGGAGCTGGTCCGCCGCAAGGCCCGCGAGGTCTATGCCCAGCGGGAGATCGAGTATCCGGTGCTGGTGGGCCTGTCGCACTTCAGCGGCCGACAGCCCGACGGGACGCGACGGCTCGACCGTGAAGGCCTGCTCGCCTGGGCCCGCGAGCGGTTCGACCCCGACCTCCAGGAAGCGGATCTCGCCTCCGCCGACCTCGAAGCCCTGCGGGCCCGTCTCGTGCAGGCCAGCCGCCGGCGGCACGACCGCGGCGACGACCCGCGTGACGAGATGAAGCGAATGGAGCGGGCCGTGCTCCTCCAGATCCTCGACAACTCCTGGAAGGACCACCTGCTGGCGATGGACCATCTGCGGAGCAGCGTCGGCCTGCGGGGCTACGCCCAGGTCGATCCGAAGGTGGAGTACAAGCGCGAGGGCATGCGAACCTTCGACCTGATGTGGAAGGGCATCGACGAGCGGGTGGTCGACATCGTCTACCGCATCGAGGAGGTCGAGGAGGACGCGCTGCGCAGCACGTGGCGGGAGACCGCCGCCATCCACGCCGAGGCCGCATCCGCCACGCTGGCGGCGCCGGCCGAGACGCCGTCGTCCGCGGACGCCGCCGGCCCGCGGGGCGAAACCGGCCCGGTGGAGCCGATTCGCAACCTCGGCCAGAAGGTGGGCCGCAACGATCCCTGCCCCTGCGGCAGCGGCAAGAAGTTCAAGAACTGCTGCGGCAAGTCGAGCGGCGTGGCGGCGGGGTAACGTCGCCCTGTCTTGCGGCATGGACGGCGGGATCGTTTTCAGACCCGGAGTCCCCGGGCTACCACCCGGGGCTTCTACGTTCAGCACGCCGCTGCCACAAAAAGCCCCCGGCGGAAGCCGGGGGACTCCGGGTCACACGCCTTCCAGCGTGCCATGCGATACGGGTTCGAACCAGGGAAATGGCGTGCCGTCATCCGGCATGGATGGCGGGATCGTTTTCAGCCCCGGAGTCCCCGGGCTACCACCCGGGGCTTCTTGGCACGGTGACCTCTTGGAGAACGGGAGGTGAGGGGCTGCCCGTGCCCCGGGAGGCGGCGTATGCTGACCCGCGCAGGCTCTGAGGCCGGAGCGTAGGCAGCATCGAGTGAGCGGAGGGCAATGTGCCTTGGTAGCCGGGCTCAGCCCGGCTACCGTAAGCCGGAGCCGACGCCGGGAAGGGCGGCGACGGCGCGAAAGCCTCTGGGCGCAGCGAGCGTCCGGCGACGGGCGTGGGCGGCCCCGCACCGGCGCCACCTCTTTGCGGTGCCGGAAGTACCGACTCGTGTGCCTTGATCTTTGAATGCTCCTCGACGTCCTCTACCTCGTCGCGTTCGTGGCCCTCCTGCCCTGGGTCGCATGGCGGAAGTTCTCGGGTGGCCGGCCGGTGGCGGCGCCATGGACCCGATTCACCGGCGCGGTCACGGTGCCGCCGCAGCCCACAGGCGCGGCGCGGATCTGGCTGCACGGCGTGAGCGTGGGGGAGGTGCAACTGCTCTCGGCGCTCGCCGTCGAGATCCGCCGCCAGGCGGAGGCCGCAGGCCGGGCGGTCGACTGCGTGCTCTCGAGCTCCACGACCACGGGTCTCGAAGTGGCCGCGAAGCGGGTCGGCCCCGAGCGGTCGTTCCCCTGCCCGCTCGACTTCACCTGGGCCGTGGACCGGGCACTCGATCGCGTCCGCCCCGACCTGCTGGTGCTCGGCGAGCTGGAGCTGTGGCCGAACCTGCTGGCCCGGGCCCGCCGCCGCGGCATCCCGATCGTCGTCGCCAATGCGCGGATGAGCGGGCGGAGCGCGGCCGGCTACGCCCGGATCCGCCCGCTTGCGCGGCGGATGCTGGGCCGCGTGGGGCTCGTCGTCGCCCGGTCGCAGGCCGACGCCGACAGGTTCACGGCCCTCGGCGCCCCGGAGGTCGTGGTGACCGGCTCGATGAAGTTCGACGGCGTGCGTGGTGACCGCGACACGCCCGAGATCGAGCGGCTACGGCGGCTCGCCGGGTTCGCGGCGGACGACGTCGTGTTCCTCGCCGGCAGCACGCAGGCCCCCGAAGAGCGGCTCGCGGCGGAAGCCTTCGTGGCGATTCGCGCGGCGCATCCCGCCCTGCGACTGGTGATCGTGCCGCGGCACGTCGAGCGGGCGGCCGAGATCGGTGCCACCCTCGATAGCCTCGGCCTGCGGTGGCAGGCGCGGAGCCGGATCGAGCAGGCGGACGCGGATCCCGCCGCGCGGGTGCTGCTGGTCGATGCGACCGGCGAACTGGCCTGGTGGTGGGGCACGGCCACGATCGCCTTCGTGGGGGGCAGCCTCGACGGCAAGCGGGGCGGGCAGAACATGCTCGAGCCGGCGGCCTACGGGGCCGCGGTCTCCTTCGGCCCCCACACCCGAAACTTCCAGGACGAAGTGGCGCGGCTGCTGGCCGTGCAGGGGGCGGTGGTGGTCGCCGACGGCCGCGACCTCCGCGCCTTCGTGGCCCGCTGCCTGCAGCAGCCGGAATGGGCCGCCGCCCTCGGTCGCCGGGCCGCCACGTTCGTGGCCGACCAACGCGGCGCCACGGCGACCACGGCCCGGTTGATCCTCGACCGCCTGCCTGACGCGGCGGCCAGGAGCGCATGACACGGGCCGCACGCCGGCCGGTTGCCGTTCTCGGGCCCGCCCCCGATAATCCGGGTCTTCCGTCCGGAGCCGCCAGGCCACCGATCCTTCCACCAATCCCCTAGCAAGCACGAGGCTGGAACGTGTCACAAGGAAAGTATCTGTTCACGAGCGAGTCGGTCAGCATGGGCCATCCGGACAAGTTGGCGGACCAGATCTCCGACGGCGTGCTCGACGCGTATCTC
>Ga0315902_10002645_pt1 | contig 27582 bp, 21 predicted proteins | sample LakEriMetagenome_9_FD_203523 | JGI IMG/M metagenome (GOLD analysis project Ga0315902, IMG submission 203523) | Freshwater fungal communities from buoy surface, Lake Erie, Ohio, United States - Buoy 12 MA117 | ecosystem: Environmental > Aquatic > Freshwater > Lake > Lake biofilm | place: USA...
AAGAGCATCGCCGTCACGCTCGCCCCCGACGACGTCGGCCCGGCACCGGCCCGGCTGCAGCCCGAGCTCGTGGCCGCGGGCACGCCCCGCGACAAGATGAACCAGTGCGGGTGAGTGCGGGTTCGAACCGGGGAACCATGTGCCGTCGTGCGGCATGGACGGCGGGGTGGTTTTCATGACCGGTGTCCCCGGGTTTCCACCCGGGGCTTCTTGGGCCGTGGAGCCACAGAGGTCAAATGCAACCCCTTGCCACCGCCGCGTCACTCGAAGAGCGACCGCTGCTCGGCGGGGGCCGCCTTGCGGCGCGGCTTCGGCGCCGGGCCCGCGGCGTCGGACTCGAAGCCGAGCAGGAGATCGCGGGCCCGCTCGATGACCGTGCCGGGCACGCCGGCCAGCCGCGCCACGTGCACGCCCCAGCTCTTGTCGGCGGCGCCAGGAGCCACCTGGTGGAGAAACACGAGCTGCTCCTGGTGCTGCCGCACCAGCACCTGCGCGTTGGCGACCCCCGGCAACCGGTCGAGCGCGGCGAGCTGCAGATAGTGCGTGGCGAACAGCGTCCGACAGCCGACCCGCGCCTGGAGGTGCTCGATCACGGCCTGGGCGATGGCCAGGCCGTCGAAGGTGCTGGTGCCGCGGCCGACCTCGTCGAGGATCACGAGGCTCCGCGGCGTGGCCCGGTTGAGGATCCGCGCCGTCTGCGCCATCTCGACCAGGAACGTGCTCGCCCCCCGGGCCAAATCGTCGCCGGCGCCGATCCGGGCGAAGAGCCGATCGACGATGCCCACGCGGGCCCGTCGGGCCGGCACGAAGCTCCCCGCCTGGGCGAGCACGGCCACGAGGGCCGCCTGACGGATGAACGTGCTCTTGCCCCCCATGTTCGGCCCGGTGACCAGGAGGATCGCCGGCGCCGCGCCGGCGTGGCCGGCCTCGAGGGCGGCCAGCGCCAGGTCGTTGGCCACGAGGGTGCCGGCGGGGAGGAGCTCTTCGAGCACCGGGTGGCGGCCGGCCTCGACCAGCAGGTCGCCACCGGTCGTCACCTCCGGCCGCACCCAGCCGCGCGAGCGGGCCACCGCGGCCAACGAGGCGAGCACGTCGAGCGTGGCCAGGATGTCGGCGGCCCGGTCGAGCCGGCGGCGCTCGCCCGCCACGAAGTCGCGCAGGTCGTCGAGCAGGCCGACCTCGCGGCGGATCGCCTCCTCCTCCGCGCCCAGCACCTGCCGCTGCCGCTCGTCGAGCTCGGGCGTCGTGTACCGCTCGGCGTTCTTCACCGTCTGCTTGCGGACGAAATCGGCCGGCACCTTGTCGGCGTGCGACCGCCCCACCTCCAGGAAGAAGCCGAACACGCGGTTGTAGCCCACCTTCAGCGAGGCGATGCCGGTGCGCTCGATCTGCTCGGCCTGATAGCGGGTGATCCAGGCCTTGCCGCCGCTGGCCAGCTCCAGCAGCTCGTCGAGGCGGGCGTCGAAGCCGGGGCGGATGAAGCCGCCGTCGCGGGCGAACATCGGGCAGCCCGCGCGGAGCGTGGCCGTGACGCGGGCCGCGATGTCGGCGCACGGGTCGAGGGCATCCCGCAACAGCCCGAGCAGGCCGCCGCGGCCGGCGAGTACCGCGACGACGTCGGGCAGGATCGTCGTGGCATGGCCGATCCGCTCCAGGTCGCGGGGGCCGGCCCGGCCGGTGACGACGCGGCCCGTGAGCCGCTCGATGTCGCCGATGCCGGTGAGCAGTTCCACCAGCCGCGCCGCCGCCAGCGGCTCGGCCACGAGCGCGGCCACGGCGTCGAGCCGCTCGTCGATCGCCGCCTTGTCCACCAGGGGCGCCGCCAGCCATTCGCCGAGCCGCCGGCCGCCCATCGGGGTTTTCGTCTGGTCGAGGACGCCTGCGAGCGAGCCCTCGCGGCGGCCGGTGCCGAGGGCCCGCACGAGCTCCAGGCTGCGGCGCGAGGCCTCGTCGATCTCCATGCGGTGGCCGGGCCGCCAGGCGGCGAGCGTCTCGATGCGGGCCACGGCGGCGGGCTCGTTCTCCTCGAGATATGCGATGATCGCACCGGCGACGTCGAGGGCCTGCCGGTCGGCCGGCAATTCGAACCCCAGCCCCTCCAGCCGCCGGCCGCCGAGGCCGCGGGCGAGGGCGGCGTCGGCCGTGGCGGCCTCGAACCACCAATCGGGCCGCGCGGTGACGGCGCACGACCGGCCCGCCGCCTGCACCAGCCTCGCGACCACGTCGCGGTCCTTCTCGGCGCACAGCACTTCGGCCGGCTCGAGCCGCAGGAGATGATCGGCCACGTCCTCCCGATCCACGACCGCGGCCTCGAAGCGGCCGGCGGCGACGTCGAGCCAAGCGATGCCCACCGCCACGGTGCCGTCGTCGCGGCCGGCGAGGGCCCGGGGCAGCAGGGCGACGAGCCAGTTGCGGCGGACGGGGTCGAGGAGCGACTCGTCGGCGGCGATCCCGGGGGTGACGATCCGTGTCACCTCGCGCCGCAGCAGGCCCTTGGAAGGTTTGCCATCCGTCGAAGCCGGCCCGTCGATCTGTTCGCAGATCGCCACGTGGCGGCCGGCGGCCACGAGCCGCACGAGCTGGGCGTCGAGCTGATGGTGCGGGAAGCCCGCCATGGGCACCGCGTCGGGGCCCTTGTCGCGGCTGGTGAGCGTGAGGTCGAGGAGCCGTGCCGCCTCGCGGGCGTCGTCACCGAAGAGTTCGTAGAAGTCCCCCATCCGGAACAGGACCAGCCCGCCCGGGCACCGGGCCTTCGCCGCCGCGAACTGCTGCATCATGGGAGACGCCATGGCCGGAAATGTAGCAGCCTTTGACCGCGGCCGGCGGGGGGCGTACAAAACATCTCGTGCGGACGCCGATGAGAGGCCCCTGCGATGGGGATCTGTGAACCTGGTCAGGGCCTAACCGCAGCAGCCATAAGCAGCCGTCCCTTTGTGCGGTGGGCCTCTCATCGGCTTCCGGCTGCCGCGCCGACCGGGAATGAACCCGTCCATGGCTGATACCGCCTATCAGGTCGTCGCCCGGCGGTATCGGCCGCAGCGGTTCGCCGAACTCGTCGGCCAGGAGCATGTCGCCCGCGGGCTTTCCGGGGCGATCGAGTCGGGGCGGATCGGCCACGCCTATCTCTTCACCGGCGCCCGCGGCACGGGAAAGACCAGTGCCGCACGGATCTTCGCCAAGGCCCTGGAGTGCGCCCGGGGCCCGGCCGGCGAGCCCTGCAACGATTGCGACGCCTGCCGGGCGATCGCGGCGGGGCAGGACGTGGACGTCGTCGAGATCGACGCCGCCAGCAACCGCGGCATCGACGAGATGCGGCAACTGCGGCAGAACGTCGCCGTCCGTCCGGCCCGCGGCCGGTTCAAGATCTACATCATCGACGAAGTCCACATGCTCACGCGGGAGGCCTTCAACGCCCTGCTGAAGACGCTGGAGGAGCCGCCGGCCCACGTGAAGTTCGTGCTCTGCACGACGGAGCCGGAGAAGCTGCCGATCACGATCCTCTCCCGCTGCCAGCGGTTCGACTTCACGACCGTCGAGACCGCCGCCATCGCCCGGCGGCTCGCGCAGATCGTGGAAGCGGAGGGGGCCGACGTGTCGGCGGAAGCATTGCACCTCATCGCCCGACGGGCGGCGGGCAGCATGCGCGACAGTCAATCGCTTCTCGAGCAGCTGCTCGGCGCGGCCGCCGGACCGATCGGCGTGGACGACGTCCATGCGGTGATCGGCACGGGGCGCGAGGAGCGGATCGGGGCGGTCGTGGCCGCGGTGGCCGCCCGCGACGCGGCCGCGGCCCTGGCGGCGCTCGACGAGGCGCTCGCGGGGGGCGCCGACGCCGGCGGTGTGCTCGATCAGCTCGTCGCGGCCCTGCGCGACTGCCTGCTGGCGAGCGTCGGTGCGGCGCCGGAGCTGATGACGCAGGGAGAAGGCCTGGGCGTCGACCTGCCGGCGGTCGGCCGCCAGCTCGGGACCGCCACCGTCCTGGCCATGCTGCAGATCCTCGATCAGGCCTTGGCGCGGATGCGGACCAGCGGCCATCCCGCCGTGCTCGCCGAGATGGCGGTGGTGCGGCTCGCGCGGCTCGAGGATCTGGAGAGCCTGGCCGCGGTCGTCGACAAGATTGCCGCGGGGGGGCCGGTCCCCGCGGCCGAACCCCGCCCCGTACCGGCGCGTCCGGCTGCGGTTGCGACGCCGGCGACGCCGACGCCGACGCCGGCACCGCAGCCGACGGCCGGCATCGAGCGCGAAAAAAAAACGACCGACCGGGCCGAGCCGGCGGTCGAGCCCCCCGCCCCTGAACGGCCACCCGCGGTTTCGGCGGCCGAGCCTGCCGCCCCGGCCGCGGGGCTTCCGGCGGATGCGGTGGCCGCCTGGCGGGCGGGCACGGAGGCGTTCGGCGGCCTGGCGGCCGATCTGGCCGAGGCAGCGACCAGCGTCGCCTGGCGCGACGACTTGCTCGAGGTGACGATGCCCAGCGCGGCGGGCACGGCCGCGGCCTACCTGCGGCGGCCGGAGGTGGCGGCCGGCATCGGCAAGGCGCTGTCGGCACTGGCAGGACGCCCCGTGCGGTTCACGCTCGTCGTCGCGGCTGCGCCGGCGGGCCCGGCCGCCCCCCAAACGTCCCGGCCGACCCCGGCGGTGTCGCAGGCGACGCTGCTCCGCGAGGCCGCCGAGCATCCGCTGGTCGCCCGCGCCCGCACGCTGTTCGATGCGGCGATCCGCAAGGTCGATCCGCCGCGGCCCCGGGATCCGACGCGGCCGCCGCAGCCGGTACTGACCGTGGGGGCCGTGGCCGAGGAGGCCGCAGCGGCCGACGACGAAGCATCGGGGGGCGGTCATGAGTGAGCGCAAGGGCGTCGTGGCGGCGCTCGTGGACTGCTTTGCCGAACTGCCCGGAGTCGGCCGCAAGTCGGCCGAGCGGCTGGCGCATCACGTGCTGCGGATGCCCCACGCCGAGGCGATCGCGTTCGCCGAGGCGATTCGCGCGGTCAAGGAGAAGCTCCATCCGTGCCGCGTGTGCTTCAACCTCGCCGAGGACGATCTGTGCGCCGTGTGCCGCGACCCGCGCCGCGACCGCACGCTGCTGTGCGTCGTCGAGCAGGTGCGGGACCTGCTCGCGCTCGAGCAGGCCGGCACCTACCGCGGGCTCTATCACGTGCTCCAGGGCCGCGTGGCACCGCTGGAGAACGCGGGACCGGAACGGCTCACGCTCGACGCCCTGGTGGCCCGGGTCCGTGAGGGTGGTTTCCGCGAGGTGATCATGGGCACCACGCCGAACGTCGAAGGGGACGGCACGGCGCTGGTGGTCGCCCAGCGGCTCGCGGGGCTGCCGGTCGCGGTCACGCGGCTGGCCCGCGGCCTGACGGTCGGGGCCTCGCTCGAGCAGGCGAACCGCGACATGCTCGCCGACGCCTTGGCGGGCCGGCAGCCGCTCCGCTGACCGAGACGCGGGTTTCGGACGGCGGTTTTTGGGGCCGCACCCATCTCGGCACCGTGAGCCTTCTGCAAGTCGCGTGCCGCGGCTGCTTTCGCGTCGCCAAATGGGGTATTCTGTCGGGGGGCGGGCGGAAAGATCCGCTCGCTCGTGACTCCACAACCAGAGAACTCGTCATGCGGATGTCGTTCGGCCAGGAAATGCGGATGGCGCAGAAGCAGATGCTCGCGCCGCGCATGATCCAGTCGATGGAGATCCTGCAACTGCCCGTGATGGCGCTCGAGGAGCGGATCGAGCAGGAAATCCAGAACAACGAGACGCTCGAAGTGGAGGAGGCCGGTGACGTCGCGGCCGCCGCCGAGCCGGTGGTGACGGTCGCCGACGGCCCCGAGCCGCCGCCGGAGCGGACCGTGGATGAGCGGCCGCTGATCGTCGATCAGGAGCACGCCAACCAGGCCGACTTCGAGCGGACGTACGACTGGGCCAGCGAGTATCCCGACAGCGACGACGACCGCAGTCGGCCCTCGGCCTCCCAGGTGGACGACGCGGGCGACCGCTACCTCGACGTGATGGCCAATATGGTGGAGCGGCCCGAGACGCTCTCCAACCACCTTCACGACCAGCTCACGAACTACGAGCTCACGGACGCCGAGCGGCAGGCCGCCGACAAGGTGATCTACAACCTCGATGCCAACGGCTACCTGCCGATGCCGCTGGAGGAACTGGTCGATCCGGAGGGGCCGGCCGGCCAGCTCGCCCTGCTCGAGAAGGCCCTGGCCGTGGTGCAGACGATGGATCCGCCGGGCGTCGGGGCCCGCGACCTGCGCGAATGCCTGCTCCTGCAGATCGGCTCCGACACGCCGCATGCGGGGCAGCTCCGCCGGCTCGTGGCCGACCACCTCGAAGACCTGGCGGGCAATCGGCTGCCGCTCATCGAGCGGAAGACCGGCTTTTCGATCGAGCAGATCGAGCGGCTCCGGGAGCAGCTGCACGACCTGCGGCCCAAGCCGGGGGCGGTGTTCCTGGCGCCGATCGTGCCGCCGGTGAAGCCCGACGTGTACGTCGATCAGATGCTCGACGGCACCTGGAAGGTGCGGCTCGAGGACATCGACCTGCCGAACCTGCGGATCAGCCCCACCTATCGGCAGATGCTCCTCTCCCCGGACACCGACCCGGCGACCCGCGAATACATCAAGCGCAAGATCAACGCCGCCCAGTGGCTGATCGAGGCGATCGAGCAGCGGCGCAGCACGCTGCTCAAGACCGCCCAGGCGATCGTCGATCATCAGACGCGGTTCCTGACCGAGGGGCCGGAGGCGATCGAGCCGCTGAAGATGCAGCAGATCGCCGACCGAATCGGCATGCACGTGACCACGGTGAGCCGGGCGGTAGACGACAAGTGGCTGCAGACGCCCCGCGGGCTGCAGCCGCTGCGGCGGTTCTTCGTCGGGGGGACCGTGAGCGCCGACGGCGAGGAGGTGGCCTGGGACGCCGTCCGGCTCAAGCTCCAGGAGATCATCCAGGCGGAGCCCAAGGACGCCCCGTACAGCGACGACGACCTCGTCTTGGAATTGGGCAAGCGGGGAATCACCGTGGCCCGGCGGACCGTCACCAAGTATCGCAAGGCGATGAAGATCCCGAGTTCGCGGCAGCGTCGCGACTGGAAACTGGCCCGGACCGTGAAGCCCGAGCCGGGCGCGGCCCTCGCTCCCGACGCCGACGCGGCGGATCCGGACGAGGAGTGACGCCGGCCGACTTGCCGCTTTTGCGGACGGCGGCCTAGGATGCGGCTCACGTTCCCCCGAGGCTCTCATGCGCTGCCCGTTCTGCCGGCTCGACAACGACCGCGTCATCGACTCCCGGGCGGGCGACGACGGCACGACGATCCGCCGCCGCCGCGAGTGCCTCGCCTGCCGCCGGCGGTTCACGACCTACGAGCGTGTCGAGCGGCAGCTGCTCACGGTCGTGAAGAAAGGGGGCGTCCGCGAGCCCTTCGACCGCGACAAGATCAAGCGCGGCCTGGCGAAGGCCTGCTGGAAGCGGCCGGTGACGGAGGAGGACATCGAGGGCGTCGTGGCGGCCCTCGAGGCCGAGCTGTACGGCACCTACGAGAGCGAGCTGCCCAGTCGCGTGCTGGGTGAGCGGCTCATGGAACTGCTGAAGGCGCTCGACCAGGTGGCCTACGTGCGGTTCGCCAGCGTGTATCGAGAGTTCAAGGACGTGCGGGATTTCGTCGAGGAACTGGAGCCGATCCTCGCCGTCCGCGGCCAAAGCCTCTCCTGACGTTCGGCTCGACGAGCGGCCGCCGGCAACGGCTCACGGCCGCCGCCAGTCGCCGCGGGTGCCGCCGGTCTTCTCCTCCAGGCGGACCTGCTCGAGGGTCATGCCCGGATCGATCGACTTGCACATGTCGTAGACGGCCAGGGCCGCGGCGGTGGCGGCGACGAGGGCCTCCATCTCCACGCCGGTGCGGGCCGTCGCCCGCACGGTGGTCTCGACCAGCAGCGCGTCGTCCTCGAAGCCGATCGCGCAGGCGACCGCATCCAGGGGCAGCGGATGGCAGAGCGGAATGAGGTCGCTCGTCCGTTTCGCCGCCATGATGGCGGCCAGCCGGGCGGTGGCGACGGCGTCGCCCTTGTCGAGGCTGCCGGCGCGGATCCGGGCGACGGTCTCCGGCCGGGTCCGGAGCCGGGCCGAGGCCCGCGCGGTCCGCAGGGTGACCGGCTTGCCGCCCACGTCGATCATGCGGATGCCGTGCTGGTCGCTCATGCCTGGCAGCATAACCTGGGAAACGGCCGTCGGCCGGTCCGCTGGGCGCGGACCGGCCGACGGGTGGAGTCGCTTGGGGCCGGACGTTCCGCTCGGCTCACACCAGTTCCTTGCGGGCGCCGATCAGCGTCCGCAGCCGCTCGGCCAGGAGGGCGGCGTCAAACGGCTTCTTGAAGCTCTCGTTGACGTGCGCCCGGTCGATCGTGATCTGCGAGCCGTCGTCGGGCAGCAGGGCGATCACGATGGTGTCGGCGTACTCGGGATTCCGCCGCAGGTTCTGGCAGATCTGCTGGGCGTCGATCCGGCCGATCGAGTAGTCCACCACGATGCAGTCGGGGTGGAAGCTCTCGGCCTGGATGCCGGCCTCGAAACCGCTGGCGGCGACCTGGATCTTGAACGACCGCTCGAGGGGCAGGTGCCGCTTCAGGTTTTCGATCAGGACCTGGTCCTGGCCGACGAGCAGGACCTTCGCCATCGCCTCGTCCTCCAGGTCGCCCAGCGGCATGCCGTGCTCCTTGAGGAACTTGATCAGGTACTCCCGCGGGATGCGGCGATCCTGGCTTCCCGGGATGCGGTAGCCCTTGAGGCGACCGGAGTCGAACCATTTGCTCACCGTGCGGGGAGCGACTTTACAGATTTTGGCGACCTGGCCCGTCGTGAAAACCTTCATCTCGTGGACTCCATGTGGATCATTCGTGTCCGGAAACGTCCTGGCCAGTCCGCAACCCTTCCGAGTGTCGGAACCCAGCCCCCCTTTGACGCGGATGCGCTGGCATGGGGACGTCCGCGTCGTCGTGCCCCACGATGGCCGGCCAACGGGCGCGGAGGGGCTCGAGAAAGACGACCGCCGGCGGTGGCGCGGCACGAGGGCCGGCCTTGCGGCGGACGTCACGACTCGCAGGTATCCCCCCCTGCGCCACACCACGACCGCCCGCGGGATCGCTCCCGGACACGTCCGTGGCATGACCGTCCAGGAGGGTAGATCGAAAGATTGCGTCGTGAGACTTGAGCCGTTCTTCCCGACGGGAGCGGTGGCACCGCATGCCCCGCCTGTGCCGGATGTCCGTGGCGAAGCGCCGGGAAGGCTTTTTCGCGGTGATTCTTCGGGCCTGTCAGGCAGCCTTCGCCGCCGCAGCCGTCGCTTCGAACCGCACGCTGACCCGCTTCGAGACGCCCGACTCCTCCATCGTCACGCCGTACAGTGTGGTCGCCGCCGCCATCGTCTTCTTCGAGTGCGTCACGACGATGCACTGGGTCGAGGCGAGAAAGTCGCGGAGCACGTTCACGAATCGGTCGACGTTCGCCTCGTCGAGTGCGGCGTCGACCTCGTCGAGCACGCAGAACGGGCTGGGACGGGAGCGGAAGATCGCCAAGAGCAGGGCCACGCAGGTCATCGTCTTCTCGCCGCCGGACAGAAGCGAGATGCTGCGCGGCTCCTTGCCCGGGGGGCGGGCGACGATCTCGACGGCCGTTTCCAGCAGATCGACGCCCGGCTCGAGGACGATGTCGGCCTGGCCGCCGCCGAACACCCGCTCGAAGAGCTCGCGGAAGTGGCCGCGGACGGTCTCGATCGTCGCGCCGAGCAGTCGCCGGCTCTCCTCGTCGATCCGGGCGATGAGCTGCTCGATCGCCTCCTTGGCGGAGGTCACGTCGGTGAGCTGCCCCTCCAGGCTCGCGAGTCGTGCGGCGAGTTCATCGGCCTCGGCAAGCGCCTCCATGTTCACCGACGTCATCGTCGCCAGCTTGCGGCGCAGCTGTTCGATCTCGGTGTCGAGCGCGTCGCGGTCGTCCGGCACGTCGATCGGCTCGCCCGTGGTCGCCGTCTCCGGAATCGTGGCCGGCGCCGCGTCGAGATCGATGTCGTACTCGTCGCGGATCCGGTCCACGATCCGGGCGCGGCGATGACGGACCTCCCCCGCCTCGAGTTCGCGGGTGTGGGCCTCGGCCGCGAGCCGGACGGCCTCGGCGCGGGCCTCGTCGAGCGCGGTCACCGTCGCCCGGCGGCGGGCATCGGTGGCGGCCAGGGCATCGACGGCCGTCGCCAGGGTCGCGGCGGCCTGCTCGGCGGCGCGGACGGCCTCGGCATGCTCGGCGCCGGCCGCCAGCAGCTCCAGAAGATGGGCCTCGAGCCGGGCGGTGGCCAGCCGTTCGCGGGCGTCCGCCGCGGCGATCTCGCGGTCACATGCAGCGGTGGCGGCGGCGGCGACAGCGACGGCATCGCGGCTGCGGGCGAGCTTTTCGGTGACGGTGGCCTGCTCGATCCGCAGCGACTGGATCTCGTCGATCGCCGCGCCGCGGCTTCGCTCGAGGCCCGCGACGGCGGCCTTTGCGGCTTCCATTTCCAGCGTGGCTGCCGTCTCGGCGCCGGCCGCGGCCGCGGCGGCATCGGCTGCCGCGTGCTCGGCGGCGACCGCCGTCGCGGCCCGCTCCTCGGCAACGCGGAGATTCTTTTCGGCGTTGCCGACGCGGGCCTCGGCCGACCGTCGTTCCCGATCGAGGCGATCCACTTCGGCCCGTGAGGCGGCATGCTCGTCGGCCGCCTGCTGCCGGCGGAGGCGGGCCTGCCGCAGCCGCTCGTTGAGGGCGGCGGCCTCCGCCTGGAGCGCGGCGATCGCGGCCGTAGCCGTCGCGGTGACCCGCTCGAGTTCCTCGTGGCGGCGCTCGAGGGCCCGCAGTTCGCTCCGTCTGGCCACGAGACCGGCGGTCGCCGTGGGCGTGCCGATGTCGAGCGTGCCGGCGGCCGACAGGCAGCGGCCGTCGCGGGTCATGAAGCAGGTGCCCGCGGGAGCCGTCGGGAGGAGCGGCAACGCATGCTCCACCCGCTCCACCACCCACACGTGGCCGAGGAGCTTTTCGAGCAGGGGGGCGGCGGTGTCCGGCCGGGATTCGGCCGGTGCGTCGGCAGCCACGAGGCGGTCGAGACGACCGATGATTCCCGGATGCTCCGGCGGTTCGAAGACGGCGGGGCCGCGGGCGTCGGCCACGGTCACGAAGCCGACGCGACCGCCGGCGGCGAGAACGGCCGCGGCGGCCTCCGACTCAGACCAGTCGGTGTGCCAGCGGATCAGGTCGGCCAACGACTCGACGACGAGGCTCTGGCCGATCCCGCCCAAGGCCACGTCCACCAGCGGGGCCCAGGCGACGCTGGCGACGACGAGATCGGCCACGATGCCGGTCAGGCCGGGAACGTCGGTGCCGCCGGCGAGCAGGCGGCGTGCCGCCTCGGACACGCCGTCCTGGCGGGTGACCAGTTCGCGGAGCAGCGTGCGGCGCTCGCGGCAGGCCTCCAGGCGTGACTTCCAGCCGGCGAGCTCGTGCCACGCGGAGTCGACGGCCTGTTCGTTGTCGCGCAGGGCCGCCTCCAGCCCCTCGAGGTCGCGTCCCGCTGCCTCGAGGCCGGAGAGCAGCGAATCGAGGTTGCCCTCCCACGCGGCCCGAGATTCCGCCAGGCGCGTCACTTCCAGCCGCGCTGCTTCCACCGCGGCCCGCGCGGCCTCGGTCGCCAGCCGGGCTTCCGCCGCGCGGCCCGCCGCCCGTTCGCCGTCCACGTCGAGTCGCAGCCGCTCGCGACGCCGTTCATCGACGGCGGCCACGGCGGCGTCGAGCCGGTCGCGGGCCGCCGCGGCATCGTGGTGGGAGCCGGCGGCGGCGGCCTCGCAGACCTGCAGCCGCGTCGCCAGTCGCTGGACCACGCCCTCCAGCTGCCGCGCCTCCGCCTCGGCCTCCGCGACCGTCGCGGCAGCGACCCGGGCGGCCTGCCGGGCAGCCCGCAGGCCGCGCTCCGCCTCGCCGACCTCGGTCTCGATGTCGATGCTTCGCGTGCGCTGCATGGCGAGCGTGGCCGCGGCGGCGGCCGCCCGCTGCGTCGCGGCGGCCAGCGCCGAGCGGGCCGCGGCGATCCCCGGCTCCGCCGCCAGGATCCCCGCCTCCAGCGCGGCCGCTTCTTCCGCGGTCGCCGTGATGCGGGCATCGGTCGCGGCGACCGCGGCGCGGGTCGTGGCGGCGGCCTCCTCGACGAGCGCCACGGCCTCGTCCACCGCGGAGAGATCGCGGCCTGCCGCGGCGAGCCGCAGGGCCCGGAGCCGCTCGGTCATCAGCCGCCAGCGGCGGGCCTTGGCGGCCTGGTGGCGGACGGTTTCGAGACGGCTGGAGACCTCGCCGACGATGTCGGCCAGCCGCTGGCGATTCTGCTCGGCCCGCTCCAGTCGCCGCAGCGACTCGGCACGGCGGGCACGGAAGCGGGTGATTCCCGCCGCCTCCTCAAACACGGCCCGCCGGTCGCGGCCCGACGCCACCAGCAGGGCATCGACCCGCCCCTGCTCGATCACACTGTAGGCTTCCGTGGCCGCGCCGGTGCCCGAGAACAGTTCGCGGATGTCCCGCAGTCGCGACGGCTCGCCGTTGACGAGATACTCGCTTTCGCCGCTGCGGTAAACGCGGCGCATGATCTGCACCTCGGCGGCATCGACGGGCAGGAGCCGGGCGGCGTTGTCGAAGACGAGCGCGACTTCGGCGGCATTGAGCGGCTTGCGGGCCGTGGAGCCGGCGAAGATGACGTCGGTCATCTCCTTGCCCCGCAGGCTGCGGGCCGACTGCTCGCCGAGCACCCACTTGATGGCATCGACGACGTTCGATTTGCCGGAGCCGTTCGGCCCCACGACGACGGTGATCCCGTCGGGAAACTCGAACCGCGTCCGGTCGGCGAAGCTCTTGAAGCCGAAGAGCTCCAGTGCCTTGAGCCTGGTCATGGCGCCTCGTCCGGCCGCGGTTCCGCGGCGGACGGCGCGGTCGGGTCGTCCGCCTCCGGGGAGATGTCACGGTCGCGGCTCGAGGCCTCCTCATGGATGGACTGCCGGCCGTCGAACTCGTCGGGCAGGGCGTCGAAGGCCAGGCGGCTGCGGAGTGCGCGGCCGGCGCTGGCCTGCTGGAGGAACTGCACGGCGTCGGGGTAGGTGCCGCCCAGTTCGAAGATCGTGCGGAGCACCGCGTCGGTCGCCGCCCGGACCTCGGCCTGCTGGTCGGACTGGCCGGGTATGAACCGGCTGACGATCGCCGTCGTGCCCTCCACGACGACCACGATCGAGCTGCCCGCCTCGGCCCGCAGGCCGTCGGCGAGCGGGTGTTCCGTGCCGAAGAGCACGATCTCGGGCCGCGTGCTCCGGGTGGCGTGGACCAGCGGCGGACCCTTGACGTCGAGGATGTGAAGCGAGCAGGCGTCGCCGAGCCGCTCCCCCTTCACCAGCGGCATGTCGCGATCCATCCTCCACAGCGCCCGGAAGGCGCCGTAGCGGGTCTCGGCGCTCGGGCTGGCGAGCAACGACTGCAGCGCGTCGATGCCGTTGGCGTCGTCGAGCACGGCCAGGGCGGCCAGGGCCGCGGGGCGGGCGCTGCGCATCTCCGCGGCCGCGGCGGCGAGGTGCGGGGCGGCCACGGATTCGTCGAGGTAGGCGAGCGCCTCCGCGGCGGCAAAGCGGATTTCGGCGTCCTTCGCCTCGAGCGCCTTGCGAAGCGTGGGAATCGCCTCCTTGCCGATCGCCTCGAGCCGCAGGGCCGCGGCGGGGGCGGTGACCGGGTCGGCGAGCTGGCGGGCGAGCAGTTCCAGCCGGGCGTGGCGGCCGCCGGGCGGTTCGATCACCGCCACGCAACGGACGACCTTCACGTAGCGGGCCAGGTTGTGGCGGTAGACCGTCGGGATCTGCAGTTCGATGTAGCGGTCGGTCTTCGGGTTCGCCGCCCCGCGCTTGCTGCCGCGCACCACGGCGTGGAACCGCCGATTGATGCAGTCGCCCAGCCGCTTCGACATCGCGACCGACCGGTGCTCGGCCGCGAGGATCAGCCCGATATTGCGTGTCGTCGTGGAGACACCCCCCCCGGGTACGCGGGCCCGGAGCCGAGAGACGGAGTCGAGGGTGCCGTTGGTGACCGGATCGACGAGGAGCGGGCCCTCCGCGATGCCCAGCATGCGTCCCTCACGCACCGCGTTGCCCAGGACGGCCATCTCGGTGAGCCGGGTCTCCATCAGCCAGCCCCCGGTCAGGCTCGTGGTCTCGCTTTCGGCGGGCACCTCCACGTGGATGTCGAAGCGGTCGCCCTTGCGGATGCCGGGTGGAAGGGAGGCATGCACCCAGGCCAGTGACGTCGCGGGGGATGCCAGCAACGTGTTCGGATCGACCACGCCGCGCTCCTGCATGTCGGTGAGCAGCATCTGCCGCTGTGGCCCGGGAGCGGGATCGCTGCCGGTGCCGGCGAGGCCGGTGATCAGCGCGGCCCGCTCGATCCGCAGGGCGTTGAGGCCCCAGGGAGTGGTGTAGTCTCCGACGAGCCGGGTGTCGGCCTCCATGTCGGCGAGGGCCTCGATCTCGGGGCTCTGGCTGCGGATGGCGGGGCCGGCGCAGCCGGCCGCCAGCGTGGATGTCGCGCAGGCGAAGAGGAGTGCGAGCCGTGTGGCGGGTGTGCGGACGGGGCGCATGGGGCGGCGGTCCGTGGCGGGACAGAACGCGGCGCCGGCGGGAGGCCGGACGCCGGGAATCGGGCCGGGAAGGTAGGCGGCGCCGCGGCCAGGGTCAACGTGGGTTTCGCATGGTGCGGGGCGTTCATTTCCGCGGCGGAACCGGCTTGGCCCGGCGGTCGCGCGGTGCTAGTTTCCGCCCCCCGATGTCCGCGGTCGCGGCTTCCCGCGACCGTCATTCCCCGCCCATGGAGCGCAGCACGTGACGGCCCTGCACGCGAACGGTCTTGGAATCCATGTCCGCTGGATGATCCGCAGAGACATGCCGGAGGTGCTGGCGATCGAGCACGAGGCGTTCGAGTTTCCCTGGTCGGACGAAGACTTCACCCGCTGCCTCCGGCAGCGCAACTGCATCGGCATGGTCGCGGAGGTGGCCGACTCCGTCGTGGCCTTCATGATCTACGAGCTGCATCGAGCCCGGCTGCACATGATCAACTTCGCCGTCGCCCGCACGCACCGCCGGCTGGGAGTGGGCACCCACATGATGGAGAAGTTATGCGGCAAGCTGACGCCCGACCGGCGCAGCCGCGTGGTGCTCGAGGTTCGCGAGACGAACCTGCCCGCGCAGCTGTTCTTCCGCTCGCTGGGCTTCCGCGCGACCTCGGTGCTCAAGGACTTCTATCAGGACACCACCGAGGACGCGTACCTCATGGAATACTGCTTCGAGTCACAGCCGGCGGCCGTGCCGCGCCGCCTGGCCGGCTGATGGAAGCCGACACCGCCGTGGCCCGGTCGCGCAGCCGGTCAACCGCCGCCGCCGCGGTGTCTGCCGCCGCGAACAGCGTGCATACCGGCCCGCCCGCCAGGATGGTGCGGCCCGGTGCCGGAATGTCGGCGATCGCCGGATGGCCCGCGGCGGACCACAGCCCCTGCCAGGCTGCCACGCGGGCGAGCCAGGTCGCGTCGACGGCGACATCCTGGGGAGCGTAGAGCACCGCCTTCGCCCACCGCCGCGGGGCGGCCGATGCCGTAAGGGTCGGGACGGGACCGGCACCACAGGCCGCGAGGTGGGCGGCGGCGATCGATGCGCCCGTCGCGCGTTCGATCAGTTCCATCGACGCGCACGGCCGGGGATTGACCTCCACCACCCAGACGACGTCCGCCGCATCGACGACGGCATCGGCGCCGACCGCGCCGCGCAGTCCGCAGCCCGCCAAGGCGGCGCCGAGGGCCGTGAACTGGCGACGCACCGCGGCCGGCACGCCGGCGAGCGGCTCGTCGATCGAACCGCAGTAGGCGAACGGGCGGGCATGGCACCACGGCAGGCCCAGCAGCTGCCGGCTCGCACCGAGCAGCCGGCTGCCGGCCGCCGAGATGATGTAGGAGGCCGACCAATCGGTGCCGACGATCCGGCGCTGCCAGACGGTTGCGTGCGGCGGCGGCAGTGTCGCCCGCTCCCAGGGAACGATGCCCCGGCCGCCGGCACCGGCCACTGGTTTCGCGAGGAACGATCCGTCGCACGGCAGGCCGCGCGGATCGGCGTGGCACTCGGGGGATGCCAGTCCCGCAGCCCGCACCAGTCGCCGGAGCGACCATGGATCGCGGACCGCGGCCAACGTCTCGGGCGGGCTGCCCAGGAGCGGGCGGTCGCGGGCGATCGCGCGGATGACGTCGGGATGGTTTTCCAGCCCGCCCAGGAAACAGAAAGCCGCGGCCGGGAACGATCGGGCCGCGGCCACGAGTCCCGTCGGGTAGCCGCCGGCCATGTCGCGCACGCACGCGGTCGCGGTTGCGGCGGCCCGCAGGTCGAGATCGTCGAACAGGTCGGCCGCGTAGACCCGGCGGCCGGCGCGGACGGCCGAGACGGCGAAGGCCCGCGCGGAGCCGCCGATGACCACCAGCGGCGTGGTGGCGTCGTGCATGGGCCTCACGGACGGGCTGCAGTGGCTTGTCGCCATGGGCAACCATGGTATTCTGTCGGCCCGAAACGCGTTCTTGGGAACGTGCCTGTTCTTGTTTCATGTCCACGACGGAGACTCTGCCCATGTCGATGTTCATTGGTGAGGCGTTGAGCGGTGATGGGAATGAGATTGCCCACATCGACCTGCTGATCGGCAGCAAGGATGGCCCGGTCGGCGTGGCCTTCGCCAACGCCCTCGCCCGGCAGAGCGAGGGACACACCAACCTGCTCGCCGTGCTCACCCCCAACCTCGCCGTCAAGCCGGCCACGGTGATGATCACGAAGGTGACGATCAAGGGCATGAAGCAGGCCGTGCAGATGTTCGGCCCGGCGCAGGCCGCGGTCGCGAAGGCGGTCGCCGACAGCGTGGCCGCCGGCGTGATCCCGAAGAGCGATGCCGAGAACCTCGTCATCGTGTGCGGCGTGTTCATCCATCCGGCCGCCGCCGACGACAAGAAGATCTACGACTACAACTACGAGGCCACGAAGCTCGCCATCGCCAACGCGATGAAGGGCAGCCCGTCGGCCGACGAGATGATCGCCGGCAAGGACAAGGCCGCGCATCCGTTCCGCGGGTTCTGAGTTCACGGCGGCGGGGCCATCCATGGCCCCCGCCGCCTTGGGCCATCGCGGGGAACGCCGAGGGTTCCCCGGATGGCCCGGCCGCCGTCGTGGCGGCCGCTGGTGTGGCCTGTTGCGCGTCATCCGCAACTGCCCCGATGCTGGGAAGCCCGAAGCGTAAGCTGAGGGAATCCGGGGCGCTTGATCAGGCCCCCGCCGCCTTGGGCCATCGCGGGGAACGCCGAGGGTTCCCCGGATGGCCCGGCCGCCGTCGTGGCGGCCGCTGGTGTGGCCTGTTGCGCGTCATCCGCAACTGCCCCCATGCTGGGAAGCCCGAAGCGTAAGCTGAGGGAATCCGGGGCGCGCTTGATCAGGCCCCCGCCGCCTTGGGCCATGGCGGGGAACGCCGAGGGTTCCCCGGATGGCCCGGCCGCCGTCGTGGCGGCCGCTGGTGTGGCGTGTTACGCGTCATCCGCAACTGCCCCCATGCTGGGAAGCCCGAAGCGTAAGCTGAGGGAATCCGCGGTGCGGGCGATCAGACCCCCGCCGCCATCGCGGACGTGATATCCTCTCCCCACGCCCACGTTTTTTCGGCATGGCCTTGCGCCGGGGCCTTGGCCGTACCGGGGAGGCGAGCGGGTCGGCGTGAGGATCGCGAGCGTGTCAGCGAGCGAACTCATGCCGCCCGCGGGCCGCGTTGGGCTCGCGCCCCCTGAACAACTCCAGGCCATGCCGAAAAACATCCTCATCCAACTCGATTGCGATCCCCAGCCGAGCACGTTCGACGCGGTCGTCGCCGTCGACGCCGGCGCCGACGTGCTGCTGCGACATGGCGGCGTGACGCCGGAAACGGTCGAATCGCTCGTGCACGGGGCGATGTTCACCAGGGGCGGCGACGACCTGAAGGCGACGGCCATCTTCGTCGGCGGTTCCAATGCGGCCGCCGCCGAGGCGGTTGCGGCACGGGTGCAAAAAACCTTCTTCGGGCCGGTGCGGGTGGGCGTGCTCGTCGATCCCAACGGCGCCAATACCACCGCCAGCGCCGCCGTGATCGCGGCCGCCCGGCACATGACCATCGGGCCGGGGTGCCACGCGGTCGTGCTCGGGGGCACGGGCCCGGTCGGCCAGCGGGTCGCCCGATTGCTCGCCGGCAAGGCCGCCCGGGTGACGCTCGTCTCGCGGTCCGTCGACCGGGCCGCCGCGGCCGTGCGAAGGATCGAGGCCGCCGTGCCCCATGCGTGCATCACCGCCACCGGGGCCGATCAGCCATCGATCGCCACAGCGGACGTCATCGTGTCTGCCGGGGCGGCGGGTGTCACGCTTCTCGACGAGGCGGGCCGGCGTCGCGCGACCGCGGCCCGCGTGATCATCGACCTCAACGCCGTGCCGCCGGCGGGCGTCGCAGGCATCCTGGTCACCGACAAGGCGCGGCCCGACGGCGCGGCCGTCCTCTATGGCGCGCTGGGAGTCGGCGGCACGAAGATGAAGATTCACAAGGCCGCCATCGCCCGCATCTTCGCCGACACGGCGGCGTTTCTCGACGCCGAGGAACTGCTCGCGATCGGGGAGCAGTTGTAGCGACGGGGCCCGATGAAGCGGGTGTCATTCGCTGCCCAAGAAGCCCCGGGTGGAAACCCGGGGACACCGGGTGTGAACGCCAGCCCATCTTCCATGCTGAAAGGCGCCACGTGATGCCCCGGTGCGTGCCCAAATTGCATGGCAACCGGGAAGGCGGGCCACCCGGAGCCCCCGGCTTCCGCCGGGGGCTTTTTGTGACGCTCGCGCGCGTCATGCCAAAAGCAAATCTGGCGACTACCCACCAGCAATACTGCCACCCCGGGCTGTTGTGTGGATGGGTCACTCGCGCTGCCCAAGAAGCCCCGGGTGGAAACCCGGGGACACCGGGTGTGAAAACCGCCCCGCCTTCCATGCCGTTACGGTCACCGGCGGCGGCGGCCCGTGCCGAACGCCACCGCGATCGCAATCAGAATCGCGCCACCGGTCAGCAGCATGACGATGTTGCGCCGCCGGCGGCGGGCATCCTTCTCCGCCGGCGTCAGACGTCGCAGTTCGATCGCGTGCGGGCCGCGGCCCACCGTCTTCACCGGTTCATGAAAGTGCAGGTCGGCGGCGGGAGCGGTCGAGGCCAGCGCAGGGTCCGCGGCCGCGCAGGTCGGCAACGGCTCGGCTGACTCGGTGGCGGGTGGTGCCGGCGTCGGCTCGATGGGGGCCGCGACGACTTCAGGGGGCGGCGTGGCGGCGGTCGTAGTCACCGGTGACGCCGGCGTCGGAGTTGCTGCCGGCCGCGGCACGAGAAACGCCGCGGCGCACTGCGGGCAGCAGGCCGACTCGCCGGCCATGGCGGCAGTGGCCGCGCACCAGCCGCCGCAGGCCGGGCAGGCCACGGCGAAGAGCGACTGGAGCGTGGTGCTTTCGGTCATGGCTGGGCCGGTGGAGGCTCGGACCGGAGAGGAACCGCCGGCCGCCAGTTTCGGTCCGCGATCGCATCGATCAAGCCGGGCATGAAGCGGGCGGCGAAGGCGAAGCCTTTCGCCCGCCAGCCGGGCACGACCTCGCTCCGGCGCCGGACCAGGCCATCGACCACCGCCCGGGCAGCCCGCTCCGCCGGCATCGGCCGCGCCCGCGACCATGTCGGCCGCCGGCCGACGAGCAGATTCTCCCAGAACTCCGACTCGATCGGACCGAGGCCCACGTGCAGCACGTCGATCTGGTCGGCCGCGAGCTCCATCCGCAGCGTGCCGGCCAGCGACCGCAGCGCCGCCTTCGCCGCGCAGTAGGCGCCGTGGAGCGGCAAGGGATGGAGCCCGAGGATGGAGCCGACGAGCACAATGCCGGGGTCGGGCGATCGGCGGAGCAAGGGCAGGCTGGCCCGCACGAGGTCCGCCGGCGCGAGAAAGTCGATGTCGAGAATCCGGCCGCAGGTGCCCGGGTCGGCATCGCCGAACGCGCCGATGGCGCCGCTGCCGGCCGCCGCCACGACGATGTCGAGACCACCGAGCCGATCGGCCGCCAGGCCGGGCAGCCGGCCGCGGAAGTCCGGATCGGTGAGATCTCCGGCCACGCCCTGGATCCCGGGCGCCGTACGGGCGAGCGCGTCGAGCCGATCCGCCCGGCGGGCCGTCGCCAGCACGCCGCTGCCGCGGCGGGCCAGCTCCAAGGCGATCGCCCGCCCCAGCCCCGACGAGCCGCCCGTCACCAGGGCGCGGCGACCGAAGAGGTCGCGGGATCGCGGTCGGACGCGGGGCGGTTGCGGCATCGTGTCACCGTGCCGCAACGTCGTCGCGAGCGATCGGCTGCTCGCCGGCGGTGACATGCGGAGTGACCACGGCCTCCGCCGCGTCGATCTGGCCGAGCAGCGTTGCGGGAATGCGGCAGTGGATCGTCACGGAATCGTCGCTGAAATGCCGCGACAGCACCTCGCCATGCCGGCCCAGCCAGGCGAGCAGCCGGCCGTTGCCAGGGTCGGTCCGCACATCGACGTCGCGGAAGCCGCGTCCCAGGCAGTCGCTGGCGGCGCGGGCCAGGAGCCGCATCCCCGCGCCCGTCCGCGCCGAGATCGCGATCGCGTGCGGGTAGCGGGCCAGCAGCCGGTCGCGGTCCACCCGGTCGGGCACGGCGTCGATCTTGTTGAGGACGAGGAGCGTGTCCTTGTCCTCGACACCCAGTTCCTCGAGCACCGTCCGCACCGCCGCGATCTGGGCGTCGACGAGCGGGCTCGACGCGTCGGCGACGTGGAGCAGCAGGTCGGCCTGCCGCGTCTCCTCCAGGGTCGCCTTGAAGCTCGCGATCAGCCGGTGCGGCAGGTCGCGGATGAAGCCCACGGTGTCGCTGAGGAGCACCGGGCCCCAGCCGGGCAGCCGCCAGCGCCGCGTGCGGGTGTCGAGCGTGGCGAAGAGTTTGTCCTCGGCGAGTTCGTCGGCGCCCGTCAAGGCGTTGAGCAGCGTGCTCTTGCCGGCGTTGGTGTAGCCGACGAGCGAGACGGTCATGTGGTCGTGACGGGCGGCGACCTGCCGCTCCCGCCGCGCGTGGATCTCGCCGAGCTCCTGCTTGAGATCGTGGATCCGCTTCTCGACGAGCCGGCGGTCGACCTCGAGCTGCTTCTCGCCGGGGCCGCGCATGCCGATCCCCATCTTGAGCCGGGAGAGGTGCGTCCACATCCGCTTCAGCCGCGGCAGCGAGTATTCGAGCTGGGCGAGTTCCACCGCCAGCCGGGCCTCGTAGGTCCGGGCCCGGGCGGCGAAGATGTCGAGGATCACCTCCGAGCGGTCGAGCACCTTGAGCTTCAGTTCCCGCTCCAGGTTGCGAGTCTGGGCCGGCGAGAGGTCGTTGTCGAAGATCACGACGTCGGCGTCGTGGTGGGCGGCGAGGGCGGTGAGTTCGGCGACCTTGCCCTTGCCGAGGTACGTGGTCTGGTCGGGCCTCTCGCGGCGCTGCGTGAGCTCGGCGACGACGTGCGCGCCGGCGGTCGCGGCGAGTCCGGCCAGTTCGTCGAGGGGATGCTCCGGATCGACGGGCGGGCGGAGGAGCACGCCCACCAGCACGGCCTTCTCGCTCTGCACGCTCGTGCTCCGGCCGCGGTCCTTCACTCCTCGTCCTCCGCAGCGACTTCCGTGGCCCCGGCCAGCTGGCAGCAGCTCTGCCACCGCCGCGTATCGAGCAGCCCGTCGGCGACGGCATGCTTCACCGCGCACTCCGACTCGTGCGTGTGGGTGCAGTCCGGAAAACGGCACAGGTTGGCCAGCGGCCGCAGATCGCGAAAGGCGGCCGGCGCCTCCGCCGGCACCAGCTCCCAGAGCTGGAACTGCCGCACGCCCGGAGTGTCGGCGAACCAGCCGCCGAAGCGGTTGGAGAGGAGCCGAGCGGTCGTGGTCGTGTGCCGGCCCTTCTCGTTCTCGCGGCTCACCTCTGCCACGGGCAACGCGAGCCCCGGATCGAGCGCGTTGAGCAGCGAGGACTTGCCGACTCCGCTCTGACCGACGACCGCGGTCACGCGCCCCGCCAACTCGGCCGCCAGGCGGCGGAGGCCGACGCCCGTCGCCGCGGAGCAGAGGATCACCGGGTATCCCATGCGGGCGAAGACGCCGGCCATGGGCACGAGCGTGGCCGCCGGTACCAGATCGAGTTTGTTGATGCAGATCAGCGGCCGGATGCCGGCCGACTCGGCGGCGACCAGGAGCCGGTCGACGAGCCCGGGCTTGAGGCCGGGCAGCGCCGCGCTGCCGACGATCAGCACCTGATCGACGTTGGCGACGATCACATGCCGCCGGCCCCGGCTGTCGCGGCACAGCGCCGTGCGGCGCGGTTCGATGGCCTGGATCACGCCCGCGGTCGCGTCGCCCCGCACCCGCACCCAGTCGCCGGCCGCCACGGGGTGACGATGATCGGTGGCGACCGTCCGCAGGATGCGGCGGGTCGTGCAGCGGACGACCGTACCGTCGGGGGCGCGGACGAAGCTCTCCAAACCGTGCACGTGCATCACCTGCCCGCGCCACGTGCCCGTCGCCGACTCCGCGGCCAAGGCGTCGATGCCGTCACCGGCCGCGTCCACGGCCACGATGGTCCGCCGGCGGGTCAGCTCACCCTTGCCGGAAATGCGTTCCGTGGCCGGCTGTGCATCCGTGTGGTCGGGGTCGCGATCCATGCTCCGCGTCAGGTCTCCACCGCGGCGGCGGGCGGACCTGTTCTTGCGGAAGTCGATGCGGATCTTGCGGGGCCTCGCCATGCGGAAAGTGTAGCAGTGCCGCGTCTGCAGCGGCTGTGCCCGGCCCTCAACTGTCCGTGGACAAAGCCCTCCATGGTCTTTGTCCACTTGGCCGACCGGGGGAAACGCCGAGGGTTTCCTCGGTCGGCATGCCTCGCATCCTGCTCGGGCAGACTTGTTCCACAGTCTGCTGACTGTCCGTGGACAAAGCCCTCCATGGTCTTTGTCCACTTGGCCGACCGGGGGAAACGCCGAGGGTTTCCTCGGTCGGCATGCCTCGCATCCTGCTCGGGCAGACTTGTTCCACAGTCTGCTAACTCCGCTCCCGGCCGGCCGCGCGTTGGTCCGGAGGCCGCCGTGTTTCCAGGCCGGCCGATTCGAGCAGAGAGCGACCGAAGATGCTCTCCTGGGCGGAGGGAGCGGCCGGAAACTCGCTCGCCCCGAGTTCCGCCGGCTCGTACGCGACCTCGTATTCGTGCTTGGCGATAGACAGCTTGTCGCCCGGTGCGATCCGCTGCTCCGTAACCCGGACCCCGTTGACCTTCGTGCCGTTGCTGCTGCCCAGATCCCTGACGTGCCAGTAGCCGTTGACCAGCGTCAGTTCGCAGTGGTGACCGGAGACGTTGGGAAACCGCAGCACGATGTCGGCGCTCTCGCGGCGACCGACCATCAGGGTGGTCTTGAGGAGGGGAATCGGGTCGCCGCCCCCCAGCGGCTGGAGCTCGCCATACATGCTGTGGTTCTCGAGATGGATGGGCGTGCAATGGTCTGCCGGGGAAGGGTCAGAAAAAGCGTCGTCCCCAACCCCTGAATCTCCCTGGAAGGTAGGCGGGAACCACGAATGGGTCAATCGGCGGCCCTGCCCGGTCCGGTGCGGTAGAATCCCGGTGCAAGACGAGTCTGAAGGAGAGGAGTGGGCCGGGTGACCGCCGGCCGCCGCGAGGCGGCGGGAGGAAAGTCCGGGCTCCATAGGGTGCGATGGTGGGTAACGCCCACCGGCCGCGAGGCCAGGGACAGTGCCACAGAAAGCAAACCGCCTGCCGGGCTTCGGCCCGGCCGGTAAGGGTGAAACGGTGAGGTAAGAGCTCACCAGCAGGTCGGGTGACCGGCCTGGCTCGGAAAACCCCATCGGGAGCAAGGCCAAGCAGGAAGAAGTCGTCGGCCCGCGAGGGCCAAGGCGACGCGAGGCGACCCGCCTCGCTTCAACTTCCGGGTCGGCTGCTGGAGGCCCCGGGCAACCTGGGTCCTAGAGAAATGGTCGCCGCCGCGGGCCTGCAAGGGGCCGCGGAACAGAACCCGGCTTACAGGCCCGCTCCTCTCCTTCGTTTTTCGGCTTGCCACGCTGGGGTGGGCGGGGCTGCCCGTGCCCCATCGCCGGACGTTCGCTGCGGGCGTCCCCGCCCTCCGCTCACTCGGAGGTGTCGGCGCTCCGGCATCCTGCCTACGCTGGCCACCTACGCCGGCTCCCGGGGCACGGGCAGCCCCGCCCGGGAGCATCGTGAGCGGCATCTGGGCGAAGTCGGAGCTAGCAGACTGTAAAACAAGTCTGCCCGAGCAGGATGCGAGGAATGCCGGCCGTGGAAACCCTCGGCGTTCCCACCGGTCGGCCAAGTGGACAAAGGCCATGGAGGGCTTTGCCCACGGACATCTAGCGGTTGCAGCCGAGACGGTGTCACTTCGCCCGAGCCAGGCGGCTGCGGCTCGCCGCGGGTTCGGGGGCCGGATCGAAGCCGCCCCGCAGGCCGGTGAGGTCGCGCTGCGCCTGCTCGTCGAGCAGTTTCATGAGCTTCGAGATGCACAGGGTGTTGATGCTGACCCGCATCTGATCCGCCTCCGCCTTCAGCGTCTCGTGGAGGGACCGCGGCATCCGCACCGTCACCACCCGCTGCGTCTCCCGTTCCGTCGGCCGCTCCTGCTGGCGGACGCGGAGTGAGTCGAGCATCTCGCGGATCCGGGCGTAGTGCGGGGAGCACTCGAAGCGGAGCAGGGCGTCGGGTTCGCTGAACGTCCGCCGCACGATGCCCTCCACGCCCAGGACCTCCCGGAAGAACACCACCCACTCGGGGTTCATTGAATACAGCCGCTCAGCGACGTGAAGGACGGCGGTTGCCGCGTGGCTTTCGGGAGCGAGGGGGGATGGGGCCTGGGTCTGGGGCGTCATGGGCACGGTCTCGGGCGGTTGAGGGCTGAAAGAAGCGTCCACCGCGATGCCGGCCGCCGGGATCGCGTGCAGAACTGTTTCTCGACGGTCAAGCGACAGCGTGAAGTGCTTGTGCCGCAAGCACTTCCGGCTCGCGGCAAGGAAGAGCCTTCTTTTCGGGCACAACTGCCCGCAAGGGAAGCATCGGGCGAGCTGCCTGTTTTGTGGGCAGCGGGCTCGGTTCTCGTTTGCCAACTGTCCGGGTTGGGGCGGGGAGAAGTTTTTCGCTCAAGTCGGGCGTTTCGTCGCTTGTTCAACGACGTATTCCGCCACGGCGCCGGTGACGTCGTGGCTGGTCGCCGCCTCCAGAGCCCGCCAGCCGGGGACGCCGTTCACTTCGAGGATCAGAACGCGACCGTCTGCGGCGGGCAGGAGGTCGACGCCCGCCACATCCGTCTCCAGGCAGCGGGCGGCACGGATTGCCAGGTCGACCCAGTCTGCCGGCGGCGCGAACGGCTCGGGCGTTCCGCCGAGTGCCACGTTCGTCCGCCACTCCCCCGGGGCCGCCCGCCGCCGCATCGAAAACACCCGCTGGCCGACGAGCAGCACCCGCACGTCCCAGCCGGGGTGGGGCACGAACTCCTGGAGCAGATACAGGCGATCCGGCGTCGGGGCCGGGTCGATCGCGGTCACTTCCTCCCGACTCCGCACCCGGAGGATTCCCCGGCCCCGGGATCCGAAGATCGGCTTCACTGCACAGTCGCCCCCGAGCTCCTCACGGGCCTGCTCGGCGGCTTCGATTCCTTGGGCCACTCGACACCGCGGCACGGGCAGTCCGCCGGCTGCGAGCCACGCCGCCGACAGGTATTTGTCGATGGCGGCCTCGAGGGCCCGTGGAGCGTTGATCACCGGCGTGCCCCGGGCCGCGAGTCGCGCGAGGGCGTTCATCCGAAAGATGACCCGCTCCAGGCGGTCGTCGGTGGCGGCGGCCCCGGGCATCCCGCGGACGACGACCGCGTCGGCCTCATCGAGCTCGGTCGGAGAGAAACGCTCGGGGCCGCTGCCCGCTCCGGCGCCGATCTCGCACCAGCGGACCGTGGCCGCTTGGTGGCCCATGGCGGTCAGCCGCGCCGTCAGGCGGCCGACGTGCCACCCCGCAGGCTCGCCGACGACCGCCACCCGCATGCGTCAGGCCTTTACGGGGCGGGCCGCCGGCGGCGCGAACGAAGCCGCGACGATCTCCGGCATGAGCCTGCCGAACCTCTGGCCACGGCCGCTCTCCAGTGCGACGAGCTCCACCGCGGCGGGGGCGAAGAGGGCCGGATCGATGGCGTAGAAGTCGCGACCGGCTTTTTCGAAGAGCCGCAGGAATGGCTCGCCGGCGGCGGGCGAGGCGCCGCTGACCATCCGCGGCCCGACGGCGGCGAGGGCCGCGGCGTCGCCGGCCACTTCGAGGGAGACCTGGCCGCCGTAGAGGATCGCGTCGTTGGTGCGGCCGATGGCGACGAGGTCGTCGTCGGGCACCGGCGCCAGCGGAGCCGTGCCGCGGCCCGCGCGGATGGGGCCAAGGTCGAGCCCGAGGTCGTGGAGTTTGTGGAGCGCGGTCTCCAGCGAGCGGGCGATCACCTGGAGCGTGCCGGCCGGGCTCGCGGTGCGGGCCACCAGCAGCACGACGGCTTCCGGCGGCACGCCCGCGTCGGCCGCAAGCGTGCGGCACACCTCCTCGGGCGGCAGGGCCGACGCTTCGAGCAGGCCGACGGCCACTTCCGGCCGCTCGCGGTGACCGATCGTGTCGAAGAGATCCTCGCGGCCGATCGCGGCGCGGATCGGGCCGCTCGCCATCGCGAAGTAGCCCGGCGCCTTCACCCTCCAGCCGGCGTACTGCGACGCCAGGCAGGCGGCCACCGGCTCACGGCTGGCCACGGCCACGGTGGGCCACGGGCATCCCGGCCAGGCCGCCACCGCGGCGCCGGCGGGATGAAGGGCGACATCGCCCAGCCCGGCCAGGGCCGCGCGGGCCATGATGATGCCGGCTTCGCTGCCGCCGGCGGCGTGCACGCCGCAGTCGATCACCCAGACGCCGCCGATGCGGTGGCTGGCGGCGGCGAACCTGTCCGGCTGGCGCAGAAGCGGCTCGACGATTTCCCGAGCCCGCTGGTTGAGATGCATTCGATCCGCTCCCGATGGCGGTCATAATGCTGTGGCCGGCCCCGTTCGGCAACATGCCGCCCGAATCTCCCCGTCCCGCCCCGGTTCGCGAGCCCCGCCGTGCCCAGCCTGACCGTCGAGAACTACGTGAAGACGATCTACCAGATCACCTCCGCGCAGACGGGCGGTCCGGCGACGACAGGGCAGATCGCCGCGGCGCTCGGCGTGGCGCCCGGCACCGTCACGAGCATGCTGAAGACGCTCGACGCGGCCCGGCTGGCCACGCACCGGCCCTACGAGGGCGTGGCCCTGACGCGGGCGGGCAAGGTGCTCGCGCTGCGGATGATCCGCCGGCACCGGCTGATCGAGCTGTTCCTCTTGCGCACGCTCGACATGACCTGGG
>Ga0315902_10002647_pt1 | contig 27580 bp, 32 predicted proteins | sample LakEriMetagenome_9_FD_203523 | JGI IMG/M metagenome (GOLD analysis project Ga0315902, IMG submission 203523) | Freshwater fungal communities from buoy surface, Lake Erie, Ohio, United States - Buoy 12 MA117 | ecosystem: Environmental > Aquatic > Freshwater > Lake > Lake biofilm | place: USA...
ATTGTGTGTTTGGGTCAGAAAGTAAATCTAAAGCTGCTTTCATCGCGATATAACTTTTACCAACACCAGCAGGTCCTGAACAAATAGTAATTTGTTTACCAACTAATAAATCATAATATTTTTTTTGATTTTCAGATAAAAATTTTTCTTTAGATTTTTTTTTAATTACTTGTAATATTTGTTCTTTTTTGTTTACTTGAGGTTTAACTTCCTCAGATGTATTTTGATTAACTTTTTTTCTACTTGTCATTTTTTGTGATTTTTATGTTTTCTTACGATATGTTGAGTATTCGCAATCCTATTTTGAGATTTATTACGTCTTATCATTAATTGGTCTTCTTTAGGATTTAAAAAATTATAATTAGAAATAAATGTTGGAATAAGTATAATTTGTTTATTGAAAAACTTGTATACGTTTAACCAAAAATAATAATCTAACGACCAATTTTTATAATCCTCATACTTTGGCCATTTAACTGTTTTTAAACATTCAACATGACTAAAAACGTTTCCTGTATCAATCATACTACTTCTAGGAATTGACTCTTTAAGTCTTAACTCTCCAGATTTAGTTATTTGCTGACCAACAATAATACCTTTAAAATTTTCTTCACTTATTTTCAAATATTCTTTGTACATCCCTATATTAAAAATAGTGTCGTCATCTAAACAACAAAAATATCCTTCATTTAAATTTTCAAAAACAAAATTTCGTTTAGTCCATCTTTCTTTATCGTCACAATCAACTTCATAAATTTTTATATTATCATTGTCCTCTAAAAAAGAATATTCTAATTTATTTGTTTTATTTGACTTGCTAATGTGCCACATTATATCATCGTTTTTTGGAATTGATTCATAAATTTGTTCCAAATTTTCGGGTCTATATAATGGTGTAACAATGTGTAACATTAATTTATTTTTTTGTCTGATTCTTATGTGGAAAGGGGATATTAGGTATTTGTTTTTGTAAAAACGGACATATTTTTTCCCATCCGTCACCTTCCTCAAAATTTAAAATTAAAAGTTTATCAGTACCTTTAAAGTATTCAATAATTTGATTATTTCTGGATTCATATTTTTCAATCATATTAGGTATGTCTGATAAAAAATCATCATTACCATAACATGTTTGTGAAATTGTTTTATAAAACCATCTATTTTTTTGTCCTATTTTTTTATTCCATCTTAAACAAGAGTCAACCCATTTTTGACTATCTCTTATTGTTAGTATGAATTTTGAGTCAGGATATTTTTCATTAAGTTTTACATAAAAATCAGTATGATTCCATGGTCGGTCTTCAAATGCATCATACTTTAAAACCAAATCATAAAGTTTGGATAGTTTACCTTCATAATAGTCAGAAAAATATTTACTATTATTATCATACATAATTTTTTCTGGACAAAATCTATAGTTCAAATGTTTTAACGCAGATGTAAGAGTTGTTGTTCCAGTTTTATTTTGGCCAATACAGAAAATTTTCATTATAACTTATTTTAGTAAAAAAAATCAAATAATAAATTATTTTGTGAAATTATTTGATTTATGAGGTTTATTTCTTCTTGTGATAATACTTTGAGATAAGTATTAATATTATTAGAATCGATTTCACCGATTAATTTTTTTTTCCAATCCATAGTAATAGATGGTTCATCAAAAAATTTTTTTGAATTAAAATTCATTTCAACATCTGTAAAAGTGATATTTAAAAAGTTAAATATTTTTTTTATTGAATTTTCAATATCAGATATAATGTCTTCATAAAATATGATTAAACATCTTTCATTTTTATTTTTTAAAAAAAGAGATATTTTATTATTGTTATCAATCCATCTATTGGTTATTTCTTCTACTGAATTGGGAAATTTTGGTTTGTATTTTGATTCAGGTAATTCGTTAACTTTTATGTATGATGAAACAACATCTTTAGGATTTCTAATTATAAAAATATATTTTGGTTTATCATAGATTAACTCAATATCTTCTAAATGATTTAAAAAATAATTGTTTTTATCCCCCCAAATCTCAATATTTTTTTTATTAATTTGATTACCATAAAAAACATATATTTTTTCAATTAATTCAAAATAGTTTTTTATTTTTTGTTTCTTCAAATAGACGGATAGGTTTTTCTTATTTAATGACCACCCCTCAATTTTTTTAGTTTCAAATAAATCGTCCAAAAACAAATCAATCATTTCCATTTTAAAATTTTTATATTTTTCAAAAAGAAAATGAGAAAACCCACATTCTGGTGGTACTACAACATTATCATGACTGTTTATTAATACACGTAGTAAAGAAGTTCCAGACCTAGGATTACCTAAAATTATTAATGGTTTATTTTGAATCATCTATGTCTTTGGTTATTTAATTTATTGTATATTGAAATTGTTTTATTAATTAATTTTACTTTATATTTAAAAAACTCCCATACCATTAACCAAAAAAAATAATCAATATTTGAAGTTTTTATATCCTGAGGATTTGGCCATTCAACGTGAGGTAAACAAGAACTATTAGAAATAACATTATTCATATCAATTTTACCTGATTTAGGTACAGAAGGTGTTAGTTTTATTCTATTAAATTTATCCATTTGTCTACCAATAATTAATCCTTCAAAGTTTTCATTTTTAACTTTTGAATATTCTAAATACATATTCTCATGAAAAATGGTGTCATCATCTAAAAAACAAAAATATCCATCTTTTATGTTACTCAAAATTTTTCGTTTTTTTAAATAAATTTCATTATCTAAACAATCTACTTCATAAATTTGAATTCGTTTATCTAATAAAATTTCTTGGACTTTAATTTTTTCAGTTTTATCTGATTTTGCAATATGCCAAACTATATCCTCATGACTTGGAATTGATTTATAAATTTCCAATAAATTTTCAGGTCTATATAATGCTGTTACAATGTGTAGCATTTAAAAAAAATTTTTAATTATATCTAGATTTTTTAATTCATCTAAATTTTTTCTAAATTTATCAAATTCTAAATTTATAGAATTATCGTCAATTAAAGTGTAACGACCTGTTACACTAGTATAAAATGATTTGTTGTAGATATTATTTTCTTTATATATCTTTGAACAAATTTTACCAATATCAATCAAAAACAAATTATTATCAATAATAATGTTTTTTTTATTATGTCTACCACCCGTCCATTTAAATTCTTTTTTTAATATACAAACTTTTGATTTCCAATTTATGTTTTTTCTATATTTGTTTCTTTGTTCTAAAATTGGTAAATCCTCATCTAAAAAATTTTCATCGTAGTCTTGGATAATCTCAATACCAATTGGACAATATAAATTTTCGTTTGTGTCTTCAATATATTTTTTTAGATTTGGATGGTAAATTAATTCATCTATGTCGGCGTAAACAACAATATAATTTTCTTTTAATAAATTTTTTTGTATTTCATTCTGAAGTGTGACAACTTTTCCTTTTCCTAATTCATTTTTTTTAATCACTTTAAAATTATCTTCATTAAAATTTTTTAATTTTAAATATTGTTTAAGATTTGTTGAATTTTTTTCATTTATTAAAAATAAAAATTCTTGTTTATCAAAAAATTTTGTATAATATGATATGAATTTTTCAGAAAAAAAATTAATTCTATCAATATGAGTTATTAGTTTATATTCCATTATATAGTTTTAATTATTTTACATGGATTACCATAAGCTAAAACGTTATCAGGTATGTCTTTTGTTACTAAAGAACCCCCACCAATAATTGAGTTATTACCAATTTTAACCCCATCAAAAACATTAACACCAATACCAATTTGACAACTATTACCTATTGTAACATTACCTGCGATATTTGTACCTGGGTTTATTGTTGTATAGTTCCCAATTGTGGTATGATGACCAATACTCACATTTCGGTTAATAAATACATAATTACCAATTGAAGATTGTCCTGCGATACATACCATTGTATTGATTATATTTCCAACTCCAATTTTAACAGTTGATGAAATATCAGAATTTTTAGAAATTAAATTAATAAATTGATTTAAATTAATCTGTTGAAAATTATTTAATAAATTAATTTTTGTATTTTTTTGTGTAACACCAATAACAAAATTACTATGATAATTTTCTTGAACTTCTTTGAAAAAATTTATTTCAAAATTTGAATTAATAAAAGTTTTATTAGGTAATTGAGATAAATTATTAATGATATTTATTTTGGGAAAGTGATTATTACTTTCTAAAATATCAAAAATCATAGTCAATGTCGCCTCACTAAATCCTAAAATAGTGATATCAGAATTTAAATTCATTTTGTTTTATAAACTTCGAATTTACTTAAGTCAGGATATTTTAATTCTAAATCGTCATTATGTTTTGGTGTTCCATCGTTATTCCAAAATTGATTCATTAATAAAATACCTCTAGCACATAACTCCGGCATCATATAAAAATTCCATCCTATTACAGGGTTTATGTCAAAATTATCTTCATGATAAGAGCACTCATCTCTTCCACTAAATCTTGCTTTTTTAAACCATTTATACGCTTCTTCATCATCCGTCAATATTGCACCACCTTTAGACAATTTTAAATGTTTATAAGGTCCTGTAAAAGAAACACACATATGTGTGTTTGGTTTATACATGTTGTATGTGAAACTTAAAGCACTATCCCAAACTTTAGTGGGGTAAAGTTGATATGAACCTTTTAAGGTTTCTCCACTAACAGGCATAAAATCAATTATACCTCCGGCATGTATTATTTCACAAGGTACTGAAGGATATGTCCTTGATGGTATACTAATTTTTTTACCTTGTACTTTTTCATACATTAAACATAAAAAAATTGCGTTAGATTGATTATCTACTGATACAACAAAAGGTGCTTTTGTATACTCAGAAATACTTTTTTCAAACTGCTCTGTTATTTTGTAAACTCCGTTTGCCATAATTTTTTGTTTTGAAAACCAAATGATTTAAATTCTTTTGGTGTGATTATTCCCAAATCTAAATTTTCCATGATTTTATGAATCCTTTTAAGTAATTCAATATTTGTTGTTTTAATTTTATCCTTATAATATAAATTATCTTCTAATCCAATACGAATACCGTCAGAAAATGTTAATCCTAAAATATTTGAATCCAATTGAAATTTTCCAATTCCACCAAAACACATTACTGAATTTTTTGGTTTGTTATTAACGATTGAAGAAACTGTTGATAAATCTAGTTGAGCATTGTATACGTTACCAAAAATAACATTTATATAATTAGGTCCAGTTAGAATATTTTTTTCAATAAGGTAATTTGTATAATTTAACATACCCGAATCAAAACATTCAATTTCCGGTATTACTCCAAATTCTTTCATTTTTTCAATCAATAAAATTATCGTATCAGGTGAATTTAAAGATGCTCCTGTTGGGAAATTCAAAGAAGACATAGTTAAAGACCCCATATCAGGTAATAATTCTAAAACTTCAGTTCGTTTCTCAATCTCGGGAAAATTTCTTCCTGTTAATGAAACACAAATTGTTAAATCAGGACAATATTTTCTTATTCCCTCAATAATTGGTCTATAATGTTCACTTTTATAACTGTTTTCTAAAGTGAATGGGTCCCTGGCATGTAAGTGAGTTAATGTTATACCTAATTCATATGCTTGATGAACCTCCTCAATAATTTCTGATGGTAATAAAGGTGCTAAAGAATTTTTTCGATTTGTTTGAGTACCTGTCGGAGTAAAATTTATAATTTTATTTTTTTGTGTCATAATTAATATATATCTTTATTACGATAATTAACTAACCAATAATCAATCATCTCATCTAACATAGATTCAAATGTGTAGTCATGAGTCCATCCAGTTGTTTTTATAAGTTTAGAAGAATCCCCTTTTAAATCGTGTAATTCTTCAGGTCTTAAAAATTTCTCATCTTGAGTTACATATTCTTCATAGTTTAAACCTAATGAAGAAAACACGTAATCACAAAGTTCTTTAACTGAATGAGATATCCCTGTAGAACAAACAAAATCATCAGGATTTTCTAATTGAAGAATTTCCCACATTGCTTTAACATAGTCTTTAGCATGCCCCCAATCACGAGTAGCATCAAGATTACCTAATTTAAGTTCGTTAGATAGTCCTAATTTAATCTTAACCGCTTCTTTACATACTTTATTGGTTACAAAGTTAGTTCCTCTTCTTGGTGATTCATGGTTAAATAAAATACCATTAGAAATGAACATACCATAAGAGTTTCTATAGTTACGACAAATGTTATAACTGAATACTTTTGCACATCCGTATGGTGAGACAGGGTTCATTGGTGTTGATTCTCTTTGATAACCATCAGAATCAATTGAATTACCGAACATTTCTGATGATGATGCTTGGTATATTTTTGTATCAGGTTTTATTAATTTAACCGATTCTAAAAGATTTAACGTACCCAAACCTGTAACGTTTGATGTGTATATTGGTTGGTCAAATGAAATTCTAACATGTGACTGAGCCGCCAAATTATATATTTCATCAGGCATTACTTTTTGTATTACATTAATTAATGATGACATGTCTGTTAAATCACCATAATGTAATTTTATTTTATCATATACTTTATCTAATCTTGAGGTTTGATTTTCAGCAACCGAATTTCTTTTTAATATCCCATGAACTTCATAACCTTTTTCTAATAGAAATTCAGACAAGTAAGAACCATCTTGTCCATTAATACCTGTAATTAATGCTTTCCTCATGTTTTTTAGTTATATTAATTTTTGAACCAAAAAACTCCACATTGGTCCACAACTTTAATTTCATCATTAATTTTATTTTGATTTCTAAAATCGGAAACCGCTTTAACACAATTTTTTAAACAATAATCATCAATAATTATTACACCATCTTTATTAACTTTTTCATATAAATTACTTAGAACATCAATAGTTGAACCATACATGTCACCATCAAATCTTAAAATACTTAATTTTTGAATTTCTTTATTATCTTTTAAAGTTTCATTAAACCATCCCTTAAGAAAAATAACATTTTCATCTAAAACATCATATTTTTTAAAATTTGATTTAACCTCATCTAATGAAACTTTAAGATAGTTAAAAGTATGATGAGTATCTCCCAAATCATCAGGATATAATTCTACGTTTGGTTTAGGTAATCCCTCAAATGAATCGGCAACAAATGTTTTTCTATTCATATTATAAAACTTATTATAAAAACTTATAAAAATTGATGCACCACCTCTCCAAACTCCTGTTTCAATAAAATCTCCATCTATGTTATTTTCTCGGACATAATCTAAAGAATTGTGAAGATTGTCCAATCGTTTAAGTCCAATCATAGTATGAGCTCTGTCTGGCCAGTCTAATCCGCCCAATCTTTTTTCATCGACATTTTTATTTAAAATTTCCAAAATTTTTTCATCATCTGGAAAAACATTATTATCGTAGTAGTTATTTCTAACTTTTTCATCAAAAACTGTGTCAGTTAATAATCTTTTTAAAAACTCTAATTTTAGTTCCATTTTTTTAATATTGTTAATTTATTATTATTTCCAAATTCCTTTTCAATTTATTAAGATTTACCCAATTCTGAATTTAAAAAATCTTGTATATTTTCGGAACATAATAATGGTGATAATTCATTAATTTTTTCATTACTTAAGTCCCACCATTTAATTTCTAAAAGTTTTTCAATGACATCTTTATCAAATCTATATTTTATAAGTTTTGCCGGATTACCACCAACAATACTGTAAGGTTCAACATCTTTAACCACATGTGAATTATTCGCTAATACCGCGCCATCACCTATTTTAACACCACTCATAATTGTTACGTCAGACCCAATCCAAACATCATTACCAATTATCACATCACCATTTGTTTTTGGATGTCCTTGACCATTAAATTTGTTAAAAACACCTTGATGTATATGTCCAAATGGGTATGTTGTAATCCATTCAACTCTATGATTCCCACCTAAATAAATTTTAATATTTGAGGCAATAGAACAAAATGAACCAATTTCTAATTTTGAGCCTTCCCCCCAAGTTAATACTGATATATTATTATGTCCATAAGTGTATTTACCTACATTCATTTTCTTTTTAAAATTGTTAATCCATTATTATTTTCAAATTCCTTTTCAATTTCCCAAGACTTACCCAATTCTGAATTTAAAAATTCTTGAATTGCTGGAACCAAACCTTGTTTGTTTACTTCTTGTGTTTTAATTAAATTACTTGCGTGTTCATATATTAGTTCATCATTTTGTCCAAAACTTACAGTATCATGTAAAATTATATATTTTCTAACTTTAGAAGAATGTAAAGTTAATTCAGATATCAATTGATTATATGTGTGTAAAGTATCAATAAAAAGTAAATCAGTTTCTTCTATTGTTGTTTTTAAAACATCCTCATTTAAAAAAATAAAATTTATATTATATTCTGAGCAAATATTAATTATTTCACTAATCTCTTCAGTTGATACAATATCATATCCTATTATTTTTTTTGGGTTAGACATTAAAAATGCCCATGTTGATGAACCCCATCTTATCCCCATTTCTGTAATGTGATTACATTTTAAAGAATATTCATATAATACATCCAAATGTTCATTGATGTCTGATTCTGTATTCTTATTCAATAAAAACTTTTCTTCAACCTTTTTCATTTTTTTAAAAAAAAATAATCAATCGATTAATAATCTAAACTATTGATTTTATTTATTATATTATTTTTTATTTAAATTAAAATTTAAACTTGTTCTATTTTATACTTTTTTATTTTTTCTTTATGAATTAATTTCATGATTTGTATATCATCTTGTCTTTGCATATTATTTCCAGTATAAATTCTATAATGAAAATAATCCATAGAAATTTGATGGATGTTTGTCATATGTTCTGGCTCGACCCAAAAACGAGTGATATCTTTATTAGTTAATTTTAAATTATGTTTATTGAAAAAATAACCTAAAGACAAATCGTCCACAAAATTAAAATCAATATCTTGTTCATTTTGTAAAATAAAATTAATAATATCTTTACTCATAAAAAAACAAGCCCCTGATACAAAATTAATTGTGTCACTTTTTCCTATAACACCTGAAATAAAATTTTCTTTTGGTTTATCTTTTAAAAATTCTTTAATTTTAAATTTATCAATATAAGAACTTGAGTTTGTTCTCACTATGTAATCAAAATCAAAATCTTTAATTAATTTTAACGCCTCAATAAATTTTTTTGAGGTGTTTTTTAAACTCTCTTTAATGTTTAGATGTATCTCGTTACCGACAATTTTATTTTCTGAACAATTTCCAAAATAGTAAAAAGTTTTAAAGTCATCAATTTCAAAGGAGTCCCAAGTTTGTTTTTGTGTTTCAAAAAAATCAGAATAATATTTCCCATCATTCATAGATAAAACTAAAAATAAAACTTTCATTAGTATAATAATTTTATAAGTTTATCAACTTCTGTTTTATATTTTGAATACGGCCTTAAAGAGTGAGAATCAATATAACCATATTTTTTTACTTTATCTTCATCGTATTTCCAATTAACTCTGTCTATTCTATCAATAGCTGTTGGATTCCAACCTCTGTTTAAAAAAATAACATTATTAGTTTTGTTTTTATATTCATTAACTTTATCGTACAAATATCTTTGGTCAGTAAACCAACCTTCGTTTCTAATTGACAAATACATACAAAATTGTTCCCAATTCAAATCAATATCAAAAACTTTAGAAAATAGTTTTGAATCCGCCGAGAAATAACACATAGGATATTGTTTCGCTCTCAAACATTCCGGATTATCGGAAGAATAAAGAATAATATTGTCCTCTGTTTGTTTTTCAGAATTATTTTTAAAATATGTTGGAGAAAGTGGTAACATGTCTATGTCTGAAATTAAACAAACACCATCAAGATATTTTGGTAAATAAAATCTAACAATTTGAGATTGTAGTCCTGAATTAACTCCATTTATATTTTTGAATTTTTTAACTAATCCAAATTCATCTTCATATAATTCCGAATCCTCATCACAAATCAAACCTAATACCGGAATAATACCAAAAACTTCTTTCCATATTTTAGAAACAACCGGCCAAAATTCTAGATACATCGGATTTGTATCTGAACCCATTAAAACATATTTTATATTTTTAATCATATTTTATTTTTTATCATACTTAAAATTTTCCAATCATCGTGTGGAACATCATTTTCATCAAATCTTTCACCAATAAATCTATATCCATCTCTTGGAAATGGAAATGGTTTACCTTGAAAAAAATCATCGTGTTCTAATTTATCATTTTTAAATTTTTCATAAATAATTTTTAAAAACGTTTGGTCAATACCGTAAAAATTTTCTCTATTTTTTGTGAAATTCTCAATTAAATTTTCCATATCGAATTTTTTACCTTTAACACCCCACATACCCGCTAAGATGCCAATAGAATCATTACCTGCAGGAATTTTATGATATGGATGGTCTCTCATGACATGTAAACTTTTTTTAGAATCAATCCATTCATATACTGCTAAACGTTCTCTTAAACTAATTCTACTGTCAGTATCTCTAAAAATAACATATTCACAGTCATCAAAATCAGATGCTAAAAATCTCCAAAAACAACCGTAAATAGTATCATCCATTTCGATTGTCTCAACCCCTAAATTATTTAATTTTTCAATTGTTTCAGTCGGTACGGTATTATCATAAAAAACAACCATTTCCCACTCAGGGTAAATATTTTTCCATAGTTCAGCATTTTTTATTGCTCCAATATTATACATTGGATTATCACCCCATAAACTAAAACTTAAATAATTCATGATAATTTGTTTGTTATTAACTCACTAATGTTTTTATCATAATCTACAAAATGACCTTGTGTACCATGAGAATCCATTTGATAATGTTTAATTAATTTTTGAGTCAAATAAACTTCATGTTTATACATCAAACTAAAAAATGTAGTAGACCTTTCATGAGCATGACCCGCAGTTTTGATACCATACATATTCTCGGCAATAGGTTCAAACCATTTCATATAAGAATTGAAAAAATCTACATTCATTGAACAGTTACTGGTTGATGACCACAACATATTTGGTTTCTGTCTCATATATGTTCTAATCGTCTTCTCCAAGTCAATTTTATAAACCTTCTTGATTGATTCAAATAAATCACCTGTCCATTCCTTATTGTCAATAAAATGATAATTACTACAAGGGAAAGGAATATACCCAATCATTTTTTGACCTTCAAACATGAACTTGGAGATGATTGGTTGTAAGTTAGGGGTTATAATAATATCATATTCAAAAAGATTAACATACTTTTTAGTGATAAGATTATTTTTCCATAAACAATACCAACCAGTATATGCGTTAAATGTAGGATATTGTTCGATATTGAATGGTAAGTTTCTTGCAATAATAACATTATCTTTCGATTCAATTTTATCTGTAGATTTACTTCCTAAAAAAACATATCTCAAGTTATCAAGGTTGTTGAATTTACCACTTTGTTCATATTCTAAAATAATATCTTGGTCATGACAAAAAATAAAAGTTTCACAAACATCAACATTAGTAATATCAATTGGTAAATTATTGTTATATTTTTCAACAAATTGTTTTCTTTTATCTTCCCAAGATTGATTTGTCATACCAATTGATAGGTGAGTTAAACGAATATCAGTAGTTACACCAATTTTAACACCATCAAGATAATTTGGCATACAAAATGACAAATCATAAAAATGGAATCCATTAAATTCCTCATCAAATTTGTGTTTGATTTTTGTTTTATCAAAACACATAAATAAACCATCAATTAAAACAACTTCTTCAGGTTTGTTTAATGGTTTAGAATAAGAACTTGTCCATTTTTTTCCTTCGTGTTTATGGTTAACAATACCATACATGGTTTGATTTACATCCCACCATCTACCTGATGAAGGTAAAAACTTTGAACCGGCAACACCGATAATCCCAAATTCAGTATTCTTGGAAAAAATCTTTAATAACTTATTACCCCAATTACTTGTCTCAAACTCAATATCATCGTGACAAAACACACAAATATCATTTGAACTTTGTTCAATTAATTCGTTGTAAACTTGAGGTAATGATTTTTCACCATTATTCACAACTTCAATTATTTCAACATTTTTTAAACCACATGTTTTTAAAACATATTCCTTGAATTGTGGTTTACTCTCTCTTGTACTATAACCTATTGTTATCATTTAATTAATTTTTATACATAAAATTATAAGCATCATAATCATCAACTTCACAAAAATCAAATTTTTCTTTTTCCCATTGCTCAGGTTTTTTTGTTGGACAATTATCCGCTTGACCTCTCATACATCTTCTTAACCAATCTTCAAATGATTTATGGTGGTAATGATTTATTTGTGCTACATCAATATCACCATTTTTATTAAATGGACCTGTAAACATTTCACCATTTGTACCCATTAATGGGGTATTTGGATTATGTGGTAAAACCATAAAACCATTTGAACTTAATTTCATAATTGTTTTTATATGTTGGTCAGCACCTTTTTGTTTTTTAAAAAATTGTTTTAACAAAGATTTTTCATGTTCTCCTCTAGTTATTTGACCATTAGCTCCAAAAAATTGCCAATTAATACCAACACCATAAGGATTATCAAAATCTTCTAAAAATTCTTTAATGTTATCATGTTCTTTTAAGACTATAAATTCGTCACAATCTAAAAAGGCGGCCCAATCAAATTTTTCCCTGAAGTTATTTAAGAAATGATTGTACGCTTCCATTTGTTTATGAGCCCCTGAAATTGGAATTTTAGTTACATAATCGGATTCAAAATTACAAACCCAATCATTCACATAAACATAAAATTCATCGAACCCTAATTTTTTATGGTAATTAACCCATTCTTCAAAATAAAAATCTTCATCTTTTGCGATACAAACTACAACTGTTTTCATATTAAATTCCTGTTGAACCAAAACCGTCTGACCCACGGTCTTTATTTATTAAATTATTTATTTCCTCAAGTTGAACCCATTTTCCATTAACTACGGGACATAAAACCGCTTGAGCTATTTTCATACCTTTTGGTATGGTTACTATGTAATTGTTAACATTAAAAACAATTACTTTAATTTCTCCGGTATATCCGTTATCAACTGTACCAGGTGAATTAAGAACCATTAAACCTTGATTAATTGCTAATCCACTCTTGGACCTAACCTGAATCTCATATCCATCTTTAATATCAAAAGAAAGTCCGGTTGGGACCAAGATTCTACCAAATGGAGGGATTTCCAAATCCTCAACTGAATGTAAATCAAAACCTGAATCAGAAGGGTAATTGTATTTTGGAGTAAACGCATCATCGTGTAATTTTTTATAACCTAATGGAAGTTGGACAATATCATTTACCATTCTATCTTCTAAATCTTTGATATCAACTCCAAATTCTTTTAATGTTTCATTAATATCTAATGTTTCATGAGAATCCATTATTTCTTTAAGTTTTTCTGAATAATCAGAAAAAAAATCATTATCTAAATTCATAGTTATTGTAATTCTTTTAATTTCTTTATTATCTCAATTAATACCTTAACATCATTTTCACAATATTTGGATATTTCATCTAATTTGTTTTCTTCCCAATAAGAGTTGTGAACCTTATCTCCTGTAACCTCACCTTGTTTTGAGGATTCAATCTCCATAGAAGCACATAATAAATCCAATGAACCTATTGATGTATACGCTCCATACTGCCAAATCTCTCTTGTATCGATTGCCTTAATTTCCCAAGGTTTAGTATCATAAGATGGTAAGATTGAAGGTGGCATCAACCCGTTGATAATCATACGTTTAGCCAACATAGGAATATCAAAGTTTTTCAGGTTATGTCCACAAAGGTGGAAATCCAACTTACCACAACGTTCAAGTAACTTCTGAACTTCTTTAAGTAAAGTATACTCATTCTCATTTGAGAAAGTTTGTGATTTAATATCACCATTATCCATGACAAAGGCAACACTTACACAAACAATCTTTGCAAATTCAGGAACAAGACCTGCTCTCTTTTGAAAAACATAGTTCATCAAGTCAGGTTCAGATGGAATATTATCTTCAGGAAATCTCTTCAAAAACCAATCAAAATAATTCTCAAATTGTTTGGCTAAAGAAGTATTGAACTCAAGACATTGGTCGTAGTTATAACAACCACCAACAGTTTCAATATCAATAAATAAGATTTTACTAATAGGTATTTTAATCATTTGCTCTGTTAATTATTTCAGGGTTTTGTTTAATAGTTTGAATTGTAATTAAATCTTTAATTTTGGTTGTGGACCAATCATGTGACCTTGTGGTATAGATTACTTTAATCGGTAAATGGTCACCAGTGAATCTCTTTCCAATATAATCGTCACCTAAAATTCTAATGTCAGGTTTATAAAAATCTATCAATTTAAGTAAATCATCTTCAGTTTGGTAAGTGACAACCTCATCAATATATTTTAAAGACATTAATGTTTTATACCTTTCGTACAAAGGTATTACAGGTTTATATTTTGTATAACGGGTTTCTGAAGGGTCTTTTTGTAAAAATACCATAAAATAATCACAGTGTCTTTTTGCTTCCTCAAAAGTATAGATATAACCCGGATGTAACAAATCAAAATTACCTGCAGTAAACCCAATTATTTTTTTATTAACAACCATCTTTTTTATTTTATTAAAGATTTATACCATTCAGCTCTGTTTTTAGTCACAACCCTTAAATCGTATGTGTCTTTAACTGTTTCATATAAACGCTCACCCATATCTTTAATTAAGTTAGGATTAGTGACTAATTTTTTAATGTATTTAGACCAATCACTATGATTTCTACTCTCATCAACTAATAAAGCGTTTCCATCGATAAAATTACCTTTATCCAAACTATGTTTTAAGTCTATAGTATACGGACCAACTTTAGAAGCGATTAACGCTTTTTTGTAAAAACCTGCTTCAATTACTTTTAGTTGAGATTTTACTCTGTTAAAAATATGGTTTTTAATTGGTGCTAATGAAATATCAAGTTTAGAATAGTTCATAGCGTAACTAGTAACTGGTTTAGTCCAAACACGAGAATAAGGTAATTCTATTTGGGATTCATAATCATATTCCTTAAACTCCATTAAATACTTTTTATAGTTGTCATCAATGATATTGTACTTATCGGTGAATATTTCTTCATATTTTGACCAAACAGTCTCATGTGGTAAAATTGGTCTTTTTTTCTCTTCCTTAGTTTGAGGATTTATTTCAGTAACAGTACCACGAGTATCAAAACCGCACAAAACATATTGAATTTTGTTATTTAAATCACTGTTTTTATTAACAAAACCATCAAGTAACATTAAATCATGTAAGTGAGAAGAACCACCTAACCACCCAACACGGATTCTTTCAGATTCTAAAGTGGGTTGATTGAATTGAGGTTCTTTAGGGTCGATAGCATTTGGGAAAATAACTACGTTTTTATTAAACTTTGAAATTTCATCAGCAAAAAATGTAGTTGTTGTTGTTACATGACTTGCTTCTTTTAAATTTTTTATAATTTTTTCATGAATTTTATGTTGAAATATTAATTGATGTATCGGATGTTCTTTGGTCGGTAACCAATAATCATCAATATCTACAATAACAATAATACCCAAAGATTTAAGTAACTTAATTAAGTTTGGTGTTGTATCGTAGTTATTACCAACATTTCTATGAATGTGAATAATTTGATACTGTTTCCAATAACTAATGTCATTTATTTTTGGTTCATAGTCAATATCCACATGAAAATCGTCTGGATATAGATTTTGTAACATTACATGAGGGTCAACAGAACGGAATTTCCCAACTCCGGTTTTATCTGATGGAAGAACTAAAACTTTGATTTTTTCTGACATAAATAATATATTTCTTTTTTAATATTGTTAATCAGTAAAAGGATTAACAACTTTAAGAAATATAAATTATTTTATTGAAATTATCAATTCTAATTTCATTCTATAATAAAAAACCCCACCGAAGTGGGGTTAATTTTTACTATTTTAGTTTTTTAATTTTTGTGACTTTTCCTTCAAAGATATGTTTACCAACTTTAAAGTTAAATTGTTCATCAGTTTTATTTGATGATTCAACAAGTAATCCATTTTCTGAAAGAACCTCTCTAATCGTTTCTCTTATCATTTCTTTAAGACCTAACATTTCCAATGATGATGGTTGTGCTTGTTTTGATGATTCTTTAATTTGAGGTTTTTGACTTGTACCCATCAATCTTGAAGCTTTTTCAACAAGGTCATTTGATAATGTTGGACCTGACATTGAATTTGGTTGATTTATTGGATGTTCAATCATTAATCTTTTTATCTCTTCAGGTAATTTTGAAGACATTATTTTTGTTTCATTAATTTCATTGTTAACAGGTATATGTTGTTTTACAGATTCTTGATTAAAATATTCTTGAGGAATATTAACATTAGATTGAACTGTTTCGTATGATTCGTCTATTTCCATTTGAGGTGATTGACCTCTTGTTATGTTATTGTGACGGTCCATAATCTGTTTTGATACCATCAATTTTTTTAATAAATCGTTTTCGTTTTGCATTTTTAAGCTAAATTAGTTTCAGGTTCTTGGTCAAAAGTTGTGTTAATTATAACTTCAGCCATTGATTTATCGCCGTTTGGATTATAGTTTGGTCTTGGTGTGAAAAAATTTTCACCCGTCGGTTTGAAGGATAAAATTTTATCAATCCTAAACATTCTCCATCCTGGTAATGGTTTTTCCCCTTTATAACCTCTATGTGACGCTCCTTCAAAATCCCAAGCTCTTAACACAGGATTACCTTTTCCAAACTTAGTTTTGCTATAACCGTAACACACAGGCTCAATAATTCTCAAACCACGACCACCTGGTTCATCTCCATCGTAATAGATAACAATAACTTTTTTATTTTTTATTGCATCAACTATAGAATCAACTGCGGCTATTTCTAAAATAAGAGATTTGGCTGTGTTGTAAAGTTTCATTACGCTGAAGGTGTTGTATAAGGTTTGTCAGGTTGATATTCATTAATAACTATTTCTTTTTTTCTTTCCGCAATATCCTGAGCAGCACCTGCGTTTGGATTATTTGTGTCAAGAAATTGTCCTGTTCCTTTACCTTGAGAGTCACCATCAGCAATTGCGTCTTTATTGGTTGAAGAATATTCATTTGTTAAATTAAAATCATTTTTAACCAATAATTTTTTTCTTTCCATTTCAGCGATTGACGTGAGGTCATTTTTTGGTTGTGCGAAATCTAGTGGGTCTACTTGTGCCATATTATATTATTTTTTTAATTAAATCATTTATTCGTTTTAAACTTTCAGTTACTGACATATCATAATCTTCAATATTTGTACTATGACTTTTTGAAGGTCGGTTCATTGTTCTTAAATCATTTTTCTCATGAGGTTTTATAAATTGATTTGGTAGAACTTCTGATTTAGTTTTCTTTCCAAGATAAATACCATCTCTCATAGAACGTAGAGTATTATCTACCCAATTTTTGACATAATGACCACCATTAAGTATGTAAGCCAAATCATTTTCATGACCATCAAAATTATCAAAGAAGTTTTTCATTCTTTTAAGTTGTTGGTAAGTGACTTCTTTACTATCTCTTAATTCTTGGTTTCTGTTAAACCCTTCAGTGTTATTATCAGCGCCTTGAGCGGCATTAAAGCAATCATCAAGATATCCGACAACATCTTCAGGTAAAGGGATTTTATTTCCGTATAATTCTTTATTCATCTGTCTTTAATACTTTAATTAATTGAGAAATACTGATACCTTCTTTTTCTGCAATTTTTTTAATAGATTTTAAATTTTTAAGTAATATTTTACTTACACCTACATTTTCTTTTTTTGAAATTTCTTTGTCGTCATTTTTTTTCTTGGTTAAAATATCCTCAACCATTTTAACTGCCTTGTTTTTTCTTTCTTCTTCTATTTGTTCTTTTTCAGATAATCTTCTTTTTGTAAAACAGTTTTTACATTTACCACGTTTCTTTTCTTGAGCCAAACTTTTATCTAATTTTTTAGAAAAACCTAATTTTTTTAATCTATCATCTCTTTCAATATCATCATCAATACCCATTTTCTTAAGTATCTTTGATGCGTCGTTATAAGATTTTGCATTTTCTGTTTCTTCATATCCAAATGCTTCAGAGTAATCAACCTCATTAACTACATTGTTTTCTTTTTCTTCACTTTCACCCCAATATACACGATAACCTCTTCTTAAAGGGTCGTTTGCAATTCTGGACATTGCAACTGTTTGGTCCATAGTTTTATGTGGAGTAAGAGTTAAATTTAAAAACGGAATACTCGAACCTAAAAGGTTTCCGTCATAATCAACTAACTCTCCTAACTCTCCATCAACATCTTTTTTCAAAACTTTTTCTTTTGAGTTTAAAACTTTATTTATTGCTTTTTTAAGTTTTTCTTCAAACTTTTTATCGACAATAATCTTGTTATCTTTTTTTCTAGATTCAGTAAGAGTATTCTCTACGGAATAATAAACGTCAATTTTATCTCCTTTATCTTTTAAGAAGAAATAGCAATTATTTCTGAAGTATTCAGTATTATATTTAATCATCGCTTTTTTATCAATAAATACTTCGTAACCATGTATTTATCAATAAAAAGATGGCGGGTCAGAATATAAATCAATATGTACGTCCTAATTATAATCTAAAATTTGCGTTAGAAAGTTATGATATGTCATTAACTTCTGATGAAAGAGACTTTAATCAGGAAGTTGTTTTTTCACCATATATAATCTCTGAAACATATGGTGATAAATTACCATTTAGTTTTGATATTAATAACCCACTTTCCGTACAACATATTGAGTTAAATTATAAACAATATAATTTTAATAATATTTTTGTTTCATTAAATTATTGGAATCCTGAAAAAATTGATTTTAATTGTGTTAAATCGGGATTTACTTGTGATATCGGATTAACATCTATCGACAATGGTTTAGTTGAATCTATGACAGGTGAAACATTATATTATACTGATGGTATCTTTTCTGACACATATAAGTTCAACAGAATGTACTATGATAGAAGATTTAAACTACATCAAGTTACTGGTTTCACATCATCTCCAAACATTAGATTTTCAGGTTTTGATAAAACAGTATTATATGAAGTTGTAAGTAAAACTGACCCTATTTTTGGTATGTACCATGAATTATATGGAGGGTTTTACCAAGGATTTTATCGACTATTTGGATATGATTATGATATTTTCCCTGAAAGAGTTAATAAAGGTTGGACTGTTGAAATGTTATTAAAGCCGAGACTTTTGGATGAATATTTTCCATCATCGGGTGAAACTACTTTAAATGAAATATACCCAAATAATAAAAATATGTTTTTCTATTTGGGGACTAGAGCTGAGAATAAATTTTATCATCATGCTAGTGGTCATCCTGGTTGTTTAACGGCATATACAAGAGTTACTGAATGTTTAAGTGATGTACAAACTTGTGCATGTTGTGATAGAACAATAACAAATAGTAGATGTATATTTGTATATCCACCATGGTCCAAGGGAGGTGTTCATGACCCTCATGTTAATTACGGTTGTGATAAATGTCATGGAAATAAAGAAAACGCCGCTAATTGTGGGTGTGGTTGTGATACTTACGGATGTACAAATTGTGGTTGGGAATGTCAAACACACTACTGCGGAAATGTGATTGAACCAACACCTACTCCGACACCTACTCCGACACCTACACCTAATTGTTCTATAATAGAACCATGTACATCACCATGTACAACATGTGATAATTGTTATGATTGTTGTACATCAACAGGATTCACTTCTGTTGAAAACACCTGTGAAACAGACCCTTTATTTGACGCTTTGTCAAATTCAATTGGGTTTAAATTATGTGGAGAACCAAACAACCCACAAATAGGTGTAAGAGTTTTAAGATTCACAGGTGACTGTGTTACCACAGGTTCTTGTACAACAGGTGTAACTTTTCAGACTGGGTATACTATTGTTGAATATTGTACACCTCCAATTTACCCTTATTGTTTATCAGTAAACCCAAATTACCTTTTAACTGAACATTGGTTTCAGATAAATGTTGTTTGGGAACGATACAATTATTTAGAAGAATGTGATTTATGGTATAGAGGAGGATTAGGTGATATTACTAAAAAACTATATTTAGAATCTTTAGCAAACAATTCAGTTTCTTTAATTGCCCCACCATATACAAGACCTGAAGGTGAAAAGGCGTTACAAATTGAATTAGTTAATTTAAATGATACATGGTTATTAGAAAAGGAATATAGACGAGGTAGACTAAAAATTTATATCAACGGTGTCATTTTTTATACTATCGAAGATTTTGAAGAAATTATCCCAAGAGCGTTAAATACTGATAAGGAAAAACAACTTGGGGTACCATTTAATGTTTCTTGGGGTGGTGGAACACAAGGATTAAGAGAAAACTTAACATTTACATGTTCTGGTGTAACAGGTCCGTACCAACAAGACCCTGAATGTTTACCTAACAATGATTTAAGTGGTACGACTTTAAGTGGTTTATCAACAAATATTATTATTGAACAAAATTTTGCAGGTACTTTTGAGGGAGGTATATCTCAATTTAGAATGTATACCACACCTTTATCTGCACCAGAAGTTAAACACAATTTTAAATTGTTACAGCCGGTTTTTCAAATGTTTAATCCCGACTGTCCTATTTGTGAAACACCTCAAGATTGTGTTGTAGAGGATTTTGATTATTACATTGTTTACGATGAGATTCAACCGTTTGGTTTAGGTAGACAACATATTGAGGATGAAAGAGATAGAAATTATTTAATTGAAGATAAGATTGAATTTCCAAAAACATTGTTGACCCAAAAATATTGGGATGCTAATGGATGGTGGGGTGACCAAGGTAATACACCAATGTGTGTTGGATACGCTTGGGCACATTGGATTGATGATGGTCCTATAACACACAATATACCACATCCAAATATTTCACCACAAATTATTTATACCGAAGCTCAAAAATTAGACGAATGGGTTGGTGAAAATTATGACGGAACATCTGTTAGAGGTGCGGCGAAATATTTAAAAAATACAAATAAAATAAAATCATATTTATGGACTTATGACATAAATGTTTTGATAAACACTATTTTAACTAAAGGACCTGTTGTTGTTGGCACTAATTGGTATTACAATATGTTTTTCCCAAATAAAGAAGGGTTAATTAAATCGACAGGTAGATTGATGGGTGGACATGCTTATGTTATAAATGGGGTTAATACAATTAAAAAACAATTTAGACTAAAAAATAGCTGGGGAAGAAAATGGGGACAAGGTGGACATGCGTTTATTAGTTTTGATGATATGAAAAAATTAATAAAGGAACAAGGAGAAATTTGTTTGGCAATTGAAAATAATTTTTAAGAAATGATTGATGGTATTGTTATAGAAAATCCTAATTTAATTGGACAGGTTGCAAATATTTTATTTAATCCTTTAGGAACTGAATTGGTTTTTAATTTAGGTAATCACGTTATTCCTTATTTTTTCGACCCGTCAACGGTTAATCCTCCACAATCCATATATGGTACTTATAGTATTTTTGTTGAGGGAATTTGTATTGATTTTTTAAATGTGTTACCACCGACACCGACTCCGACACCAACAGTTACTTTAACAAAAACCCCGACAAATACTCCAACGACAACTATTACACCAACACCAACATTTGACCCGTGTAAAGTACCATCACAGACACCTACTGAAACTCCGACTCAAACACCAACAATAACTCAAACAATTACACCAACGGTTACACCAACATGGAATTTGTGTATAACACCTTTACCAACACAGACTCCTACTGAAACACCTAATGAAACCCCTTCACAAACTCCAAGTAATACTCCAACAGTATCGATTACCTCTACTCAAACACCAACACAAACTGAAACCCCTACACAAACTCCTACTCAAACTGAAACTCCTACTCAAACGCCTACACAGACACCTAGTCAAACTGAAACTCCTACTCAAACGCCTACACAGACACCTAGTCAAACTGAAACTCCTACTCAAACTCCTACTGAAACACCTACCCAAACTCCTACTCAAACTGAAACACCTACACAGACTCCTACTAATACTCCGACAGTATCGATTACTTCTACTCAAACACCAACTCCAACTCCAACAACTTATATAACTTATCATTTGTTGGCTCAAGATGGTTCAACAATTAGTGCTCAAAATGGTGATAATATTACGTTATATAACTCAATGATTACACCAACACCTACTCAAACTCTGACTCAAACCCCAACACAGACTCCTACTGAAACACCTACTCAAACCCCAACACAGACTCCTACTGAAACTCCGACACAAACTCCTACTCAAACTGAAACTCCTACTCAAACTCCTACACAGACTGAAACCCCTACACAAACTCCTACACAGACTGAAACACCTACTCAAACTCCTACACAAACTGAAACACCTACTGAAACACCTACTCAAACTCCTACTGAAACTCCTACTCAAACTCCGACACAAACTGAAACCCCTACACAGACTCCTACATCAACTTTAGACCCATCGGCAACACCTACTGAAACACCAACTCAAACACCAACACCTTCACCTGTTACTAATCGAATATTAGCTCAAGATGGTTCAAATTTAGCAGCTCAAAATGGTGATTTAATTAATAAACAATCTTGATAGTATATTTATAAATAAAAAATTATGGCAGATATTTTAATTTCTAATTTACCCCTTTATACAGGACAAACAGATGGTTCATATTTAGTTATGAACAATAGTGCGGAAACTATAACATACAAAGTTACAAAAGAAACTTTTATTGATACTGCGGTTGCATCTTATTCATGGACAATAAACTATGCTAACTTAACAAATGGTGCCGAAAATTATCCAAGATGGGATACTGAAGTATTCAACTCTAGTCCTAATATTTTTGAGTTAGTTAATTCGGCAGCTGCCGGTAATACAGGTGCAAGAATTTATTTTAAAGAACCAGGGTACTATGAAATAACATCACAAGTACATCTTTTTGATTTATTTAACAATGTGGATTTGACTATTAAAATAAATACCGCATTGGGTTCATCGACAGCAATGTCGGTAGGGTCATTAATAAATGATAGTAAATTCGCTGAAATAACCGCTGACCAACTCATAAATGGTACTATTTGTACATTTATAAGTGTACCGACTTATTTTACAATTTCAATTAACCCAAGTGCAAATAGTCCGTTCCCATCTAATGCGAACTCAACACCAACTAGAATTTTTGTTAAAAAATTAATTTAGGATTAATAGACTCCTTTGAAGGTGCGACTTTAGTAAATGGTTTAGATTATACCGTATGTAACTTTTGTACTATAAACCTACTTTGTATCTATTTATAATGTAAACAGAATAATTATTTTAGTTTTACATGCAAACAATTCAAATCACAAGCGCAACAGGAACATCACCATTCTCAATAGATATTTGTGATATTACTTACACTTATTGTTATAACGTTGCAACAGGAGTTGTTTCCTTTCCAACAACAGTTACAATACCATCAGCGTTAGACGGTGTTGGTCAGGTATTAGTAAAAATTGTAGATAGTAATGGTTGTGAGACTTTTAATGTGTTTAATTGTCCAACTAATACTCCAACACCAACACCAACTTACACTCCAACACCAACAAACATAGTAACAGATTGTTACTGTTTGACTTTTGATAATAGTTTTTCACCCACAGATGAAACATATGAATATACAGACTGTGATGGTGTTTATATGAAAGGAACCATTTATGCATATACCATTTTATATGTTTGTGGTAAATCACCATCATCAACTGGTTCCGTGATAATAACAATTGGTTCTGATTGTTCGAAAGGTTCTTGTCCTTCTCCAACACAAACTGTAACACCAACTATTTCTGTAACACCGTCTGTAACACCAACAGTATCTATAACTGCGACTATTACACCTACTAATACACAAACTCCAACTAATACTCCAACAGTATCGATTACACCTACACATACAATTACTCCAACACCAAGTCCAACGACTGAGGTTCCTATGGCGTATTTGTTTATTGAACCATCTTCAGGTTCTTCATTTATAGGTGAGTGGATGACGGGGTATTCTTCAACATTCTATGGGTTTACTAATGGAAGTCAACCAAGTCCTATTGCGTTGACATTCCAAACCGATATGTCGGCTTATGTGAATTTTACAGGTTGGACAAACGGAATGTTCCCATCGATAAAAAAACAAACTGTTCCTCAGACAAGTGGGGGATTAGATTCGTTTGGTAATCCTATTGTATCATATAATTTCTATACAACAGTAGTAAGTGCTAATACTATTAATAGTAAATCTTGGTATACTTGGTTAATACCTACCTCTTTAACAAATAATCAATATCAACTTGAGATTGAACTTAGTGTTGTTAATCCAAATATCCTAACTAGTCTATTAATGGAACCGACAATTTATACGAACACGTTTACTTACACTGGTCCTGTAATTGCTAACACAACCTATAGGGTTTATACAACTTATCCATCAAGTAATTTCGAATTATTAGATTCATCAAATATCTATTTTAAAGGAAGTGTCGTAGGACCATAATTATATAAAGTATGTCATATCCATTTTTAAATCCAATATCACCAATACAACTCGGAGGAACTCAAACTGTCCCTCGAGATAATACGTATGGTGTAACTTATAGTATTAATAATATTGGTGGGTATATGGAGGTTTTCAGTTTATCTGATTTAATATATACCATACCAACAGGTACGACAGGTAGTATTGAATATAGTGGAAATACAATCCCTATTGAGTTTTTAAAAGGTAGTGGAATTTTATTTTCACCCGATGTTTTAACTCTTGGTTCTGATAACATGAGTTCGGGAAGAAGAAGATTAGGTATGTTAGTTTATGTATATGAAGTCGATAGGATATATCAATATAGAATAGACAATTACGATACTCTTTGGAGTGCTGCTACAGGTGCTACAGGTACTGTTGTAATTTCAGATTTTGGTACAACAGTAAACAATAGTACAGTTGCTGGTCAAAATTTTATAAACGCATGGACAGCAAATACTATTGAAGATGTTAGTGGTTATACACATACCACGGCAGTTTGGAAAAAATATACACCACCATCATCATCAGGGGTGTATCTTCCATTAAGTGGTGGGACAGTTTATGGTGATACATATTTCACAAGTGGATTAACTGCCAGTACATTAACTGTTAGTGGATTAACTCAAACATCAGGAATAACATCAACAGGCGGTATTACATTTCCACAAATAACGATTAATTCATCATATACTGCAACTACAAAAGATTATATGATAGATGTTACGGGTGGAACAATTACTGTTACACTGCCGTCAGCCATAGGTATACAAGGTAGATTAATTGTTGTTAAAAATAATGGAGGTGGAGCGGTTACCGTTCAACCCATTTTAGGACAAAATATTGATGATAAACTATTTGTAATTTTAGGTGAAACAAACACAATTCAATTAGCTAGCAATGGTACAAATTGGGTTGCAATATCATACAACATATCAACCGTAAACTCATCAACAGGTGTGTTTGCATTTACAGGATTATCAATTGCTTCCACCACAACATTTAACGTCGCACCTGTTAAGGGTTGGATTGTTAATGACACAACAAATCCTTTAAGTCCTCAACTTTACTATGTTGATTATAGTGGTGGAACACATACTGCAACATATGTTACTACCGCAACAGAAACTTGGGTATATCTTACAAGTGGCGGAACTATTAGTCAATCAAATATTGAATTAACTGAACAACAGAGAAGACAAAATATATTTTTAGGTAAGTTAGGACACGCAAATAAAACAAATATTATTAATGCGTTTAGTCAACCTGATTTTGTATTATCACCATTATCCCAACTTAGGGATATGTTTACCCCTATTAATCTTATAAATGGGGGAATATACGCATCACCAAATGGTGCAAATTTAAGCTTTAATACAAGTGCGGGATATCTTTATGGGTTAGGTATTAATTTTGCATCAAGTACTCTGAATCCAAATACTTTATATGTTACAGGTACAAGTCCTTGTACCTTTCAGTATAGAACACAAACAGGTGGTACCGCATCAAATACAACATTTATTGACCCTACTAAATGGGATGTTGGTGGTGTTGTCACATCAATTACAGGTACAAAGGCAACCAACCAAAGAATTTATTTGGTTCAAAATGGTGTGTTTAGGGTTCAATACGGTCAAACAGAATATAATCAGTTATCTGCCGCGATTGAAGGTATTGCTACTGAACAATTTAATACATTTAGTAATTTTACAAATAATGGAATTTTAATTGGTATATTATCTGTTTTGAGTACTGCAACTAATTTAAGTGACACTTCTAAAGCCAGGTTCTTTTTCACGTCAAAATTTGGTGAAACTGTTGGGGCTGCTGGAGGAGTTGCAACAACAACTTTACAACAAGCTTATAATAACTCGGCTGAACCAGAAATTACAACTAATTCAATATTGAATGCGTTTGGTGTCAGAAACGGAACAGGTAATGCGGATAATGTAAGTAATTTATTTGAAGGGCAGAATACCGCAGGAAATGTTACATCGTTTATTAGAGCTGACGGAGCGTTTTCAGGTACATCAATATCTGCAACAACTTTATTTATTGGGAGTAATCAAGCCCCATCACTTTATACCACAACACGTGTTTCATCAATTACGGCAACAACAGGAACAACAATATATTCATTCCCCACAACTGATTATATCAGTTCATTTGTTGATTATAATGTATCAGGTACTACGGGATTAAGAGCGGGTAATCTTATGGCAATATGGAGTGGTACGTCAGTTAACTTTACTGAAACATCAACAAATGATATTGGGAATACAACTCCATTGACATTTGGGTATGTGATATCAGGTTCAAGTGCGGTTTTACAAGCGTCCGCATCAACGGGAACTTGGATTGTCAAATCAATAGTTAGAGGATTGTAATATTTAATTTACTGTAGTATTTATAGTAAACGTTAATATTATGAACATAGAAATTCAACCAGTCATTGTTCCAACAAAAGGAACAGGTACACAATTTAATTTAGATTCTCTTAAATTTCCGATGTTTCCAACATCTGTTCCATTCCTTTGGCAAGTGTTAACAGATGAAGGTATTCCTGTTTTGCAAGGTAACCTATATATGGATGAACAAACATACAACGGATGGTCAAATGATGATAATTATGCAATTGATTGGGCTTTGAATGAGATAGGATTACAAAGAGTAGTTTAATCAAAAATATTATACAATAATCTTGGATAGGGAAAAGATTTAAT
>Ga0315902_10002650_pt1 | contig 27571 bp, 28 predicted proteins | sample LakEriMetagenome_9_FD_203523 | JGI IMG/M metagenome (GOLD analysis project Ga0315902, IMG submission 203523) | Freshwater fungal communities from buoy surface, Lake Erie, Ohio, United States - Buoy 12 MA117 | ecosystem: Environmental > Aquatic > Freshwater > Lake > Lake biofilm | place: USA...
TTCGTTGTGTTAAAAACTAATTGACTAATAAATATATAAAAGAATCCCGTCTAGTTACTTTAACTAGACGGGATTCTTTTTACAAATCTATTTTTTTTAATTCTTTATAATTAGAATTTAGTTTTCTAAGTAAGATACCGTATAATAATCGGTAGAATAACCAAAATAAACAAACAGAAACAACAATTGTTAACAGCATAATGCCAAGCGTTACAAACAAAGTATAGTAGTTAGTTTCATTTGCGATTTTGTTTTTTAGTACTTCCATTTTTGGATTATATACAAACGCAATGATAAAACCAGCAACAAGACTTGCGACTATCATTCCCAAGTTATACCAAACATAATATTTCACAGTTTTACGAGTTCTTAATATGTCCTGCATTAGTTGTTTTGTTGATGCTGTGGTAGAAATTTTTATATAGTTTTTATAAAAATTGTAAATAAAAAATAATATCACAGCATAGTTGACAAAATTTATTGCTTTGAAATACACTATCATGTTTTCAGCATGGAGTTTTCTCATGTACTCATCAGTATTATAAAAAATGCTTATCGCAGTCCAAAACAAGACTTCAATAACACTGATGATCAAAATCCATTTTACAATAGAGGATGATTTCTTATGAAGCATTTTATAAATATCTAATTCTGAAATTTGTTCGTAAGAATGGCTGTCTTTTTGCCAAGCTTTTTTTAATAAATCCAACTCTTCCATAATCCTTAAGGATTTAATATTTTTTTTAATTTTCCTTTAATTCTATTCATTTTTACTCTTGCATTAACTTCACTAATACCAAGAGTTTCTGATATCTCTGTATAATCTTTATCTTCTAAATAAAGAAATACAAGTGCTTTTTCAATATCATTTAATTGATGCACTGCTTGATACATCAACTTAATTTGTTCTTCTTCTTCAAAATTGTATTCTTCTTGTGATAAGAAGTGTTTTTGAGCCTCATAAGGAGTAGTCGCAACGGAACGCGTACTCTTTCGATAAAGTGTTATAGCCGTATTTAATGCCACACGGTAAGCCCAAGTTGAGAATTTAGATTCGCCTCTAAATTTTGGAAATGCTTTCCAAAGTTGAATGGTAATTTCCTGAAACAAATCTTTATGTGCATCTTCATCATTGGTATACAAACGACAAATCTTGTGGATAATGTTCTGATTGTCCTTTAATTGTTTTACAAATAATTGTTCCAAGTTGTCACTCATAGCATCGTTAGTACCAAAAGCATAGGTTTTGTTACACACACAAAACTACACATTTTAAAATGCAATTTCAAACTTCTAATTTCCTTATCTTTGCCATGCAAAATACAAGCATTCAAGATGGAATTAGGACATTATAATACTCTCAAAATAGCTCGAGAAACAAAAGTCGGACTTTTTTTAACTGATGGAAAGGATGATGTTTTGTTGCCTTTAAAATATGTTCCAAAAAAATATGAAATAGGAGATGAGTTAATTGTTTTTGTTTATCTTGATCATGAAGAAAGACCAGTAGCTACAACTTTGGAACCCTATATTCTAATGGATGAGTTTGGATTGCTTCGTGTGAATTATGTTAATAATATTGGTGCTTTTTTAGATTGGGGTTTAGAGAAAGATATACTGGTTCCGTTTAAAGAACAAGCGCGCCCAATGGAAAAAGGTAAGCGTTATTTAGTTTTTGCTTACATTGATCAAAAGACTAACCGCATTGTAGCTTCGAGCAAAACAAATCAGTTTTTAAATAATGAAAATCTAACCGTTGCTGTTGGTGATGAAGTCGATTTAATTATTTCACATATTACCGAAGTTGGTATTAATGTAATCATCAATGATATTCATAAAGGATTGTTATATAAAGACCAAGTCTATGATGATATTCGTACCGGTGACAGAATGACGGGTTATATAAAAGCCATTCGTCCTGATAATAAGATTGATGTTACACTACATAAATTTGGATATCGAAATGTAGAACCAAATGCCGAGAAAATCCTTGATGAACTTAGAGCGAGCAGAGGTTTTCTTCGTTTAAATGACAACAGTCATCCTGAAGATATTAAAACAGTATTGAAGATGAGCAAAAAAACATTTAAGAAAGCCATAGGTTTACTTTACAAAGACAAACTTATCGAGATTAAAGACGACGGAATTTATTTGGTTATAGCATAATTATTCTTCACATTCTGTTTCAACAGGAAGAGGCTTTTCAATTGCTGTTTTCTTTTTATAAAATAGACTACTTACCATGCTTAAAGTTGAATACGGTCTGTTTGAATACTTATTTCCCAGACATACAACAGTAACTGTATCTTTTTTTACCGGTACAAATGAAGTGTTGTTACCATGCCACCAACCATTGTGATATATCATTTTTTCATTATTTGGAGGTAAAAACCGCATACGCATTCCTAAACCATAATCTTTAATTGGTTTTGCAATATTACTAGCACTATAGCCAAAATAGGCTTCCTGTAAAAGTTCCGGTTTGATAAAATTAGATGAATAGGTACCTAAATCAAACTTAACCAAATCTCTTGGAGTCGAATAAATATTTTTATCACCATACAATGCATCAAACTGATCCCAAGGAAAAATAGTGTTTCCTCTATAGGATTTTGAAGCAGTTTCTCTGTCTGTTTCAAAATTAAAAACATAGGAATTTGTCATCCCCAATGGTTTAAAAATCAATTCCTGCATCGCTTGGCGATAGTTTAAACCAGTAGCTTTTTCAATGATTAAAGCCAAAATTATATAATTAGTATTGCAATAATCAAAATGTGTATCATTCGGAGTTCTCAATCTGAATTTATTTTGAACAAGCAAATTAAAAACATCCTGATTGGAAAGTATGTTTTTTTTGACCCATCTTTTCTTCATCATACCGGGGAAATTTGCATAATGAGGTAAACCACTTCTGTGATTGAGCAATGTTCTAATAGTTGTTTCTTTGTAAGGAAATTTTGGAAGCCAATCAGTCACTTTTTGGTCAAGTATTATATTGTCTTGTTGCACTAATCTTAAAATAGCTGTTGCGGTTAAAACTTTACTAACAGACGCTAAATGAATTGGCGTTGAAGCATCAATTTTTTTCCCTGTTTTCAAATTGGCATATCCTTTATAATCTTCATAAATTACGCGGCCGTTTTTGACAACAATGAACCCACCACTATAGTAAGGTGAATTGATATTTTTATTATAAAACGAATCTATTTTTTGTCTTTTTTCATTGATATATTCATCAGAAACATTTCCCATTTTTATAGGAAAAGTAGAAATAACATATAAACTGTCATTAGGATTGCCCTTATTAGAATCAACATTATGCCATTCCTTTTTTGGACTGGAAATGTAGAATAATGTAGTTAATAGAAGGGAAATTAGTGTAATCTTCATAACAAAAAAAAGTATACAATAATACCGATATTAAATCAAAATAAAAACCTTTAATTTCTAAAAGTTTTAAACTATTTATAAAAAAATAATAAACCTGACAAGTTTTTTAATCCTGGTCAGGTTCAAGGGCAAAAAGCAATAAATATTAACTTAATTTTTAAAGGGCAACTTTTATTGGAAGTGTATAAAACGTTCTCATTTTTTCTCCGTCTTTATAGCCTGGAGTCCATTTTACTTTTAGTGATTTCAAAACACGGATGGCTTCTCTTTCCATAAATTTATCGCTACTTCTTACAGCTTTGATATTACTCATCGCACCATCTTTTTCTATAACAAAAGACATGATAACACTAATAGCACTAATATGTTCATCAACATCAGGTTTTTCAAAATTATTACCTACATATTCATAGAACTTTTTTATCCCTCCTGGATATTCAGGAAGTCGATCTAATACAGTTGTTGAAACCGGTTCGTTTATAATTACAGGAACGGATATTGCTGTTCCAGTTGGACTTCCGCCATCGGTTGAATTATCAGTTGACGGACCAGTTCCGTTGTCCTGACCTGTGGTTGAAATTGGAGATTCCGTTTCGGTTGTCTTTAGAACTTCGTTATCAACTAGCGGAGCTGCAACATATTTTTGAAATGGATTTGTATTCGCTGCGGATGAACTTTGCTCTTTTTCTGTTTTAGGTTTAATAATCTCTTTTTTAGGTTCTACAGTAAAAGGAATAATTGTTGGTCTTAGAGGCGTGTCAATTGTTGGAATTTCAGGTTTACTACTGAAAGAAGAAAATAAATACCAAGCGCCAAGCAGTAATAAGATTAATGTTATACCACCAAAAAAGGCAAATAAAGTAGTTCGAGAATTTTCCTGGCGTAACTGATACGCACCATAAGCTTTGTTTTTGTTTTCAAAAACTAGATCTATCCAGTTTTTTTCATAAATACTAACGTTTGACATGGTTATTTGTTTTTGAGTTAAGTATCTATGTTACATAAGCGAATCGTTTTTATTATATAACGCAGGAATTTATCAAATAGTATCTAATTTGATAAATTTTTTAAAAATAAAGACACTAAAACCCAACAAATACTGAATTTTAATTTAAGTTTTAACAAAAAAAGAAATGATTATTTTTTGCTTTCGATGATTTCAGCCAGTAGTTTTTTGGCGCGAAGTAATTTTATTTTAACGTTACTCAACGGTTCATTAAGTTGTTCCGAAATTTCCTGATAACTCATTTCCTGAAAGTATCGAAGTTGAATTACTTCCTGATAATGTGGTTTTAATTCCTTGATGAATTGCAATAATCTGGATAAGTTTTGTTCTGTTATTATAGCGTCTTCAATAGATGGAGTAGTATCAGCAACATTGTATGCTTGATGATCTTCTTCGTTGGACATTTCAACAAAAACAGTCGATTTCTTTTTGCGAAGCATATCAATATGTACATTTTTGGCAATAGCAATCAACCAAGTATTAAACTGAAATTCAGGATTATAAGTTGCTATTTTATCAAATGCTTTTGAGAAAGTTTCAATGGCAATATCTTCTGCATCAGTTTCGTTTTCAGTGCGTTTAAGCATAAAGCCATAAACTTCATTCCAGTAATGATCAAGTAAATAGGTAAAGGCAACTTGGTCGCCTTTTTTAGCTTTCTCTATGTATTGGTTTATTTCCAATGTACTGGTTTTGAGAAAGTATTAGTAACAAAAATGTTTAATTGTGTAAAAATCAAAACTATTTCAATGATTGGAAACCAATACATTACGTCTTTCTCTTTAAGTTTTCCTGCTGCAAATCCCATGGCAATCCAGGCGAAAATATATCGAAAACCAATGATACTTACCACGGCAATCCACTGAAATTGAAAGGCTAATAATATGATTGGTAATGTAATAAACAACAATTGCGATATGTAGAATATTCCCAATTGGTTTCGGTCAACTATTTTGTAATGTTTGGCTGTAGAAACATGTCGTCTTTTTTGGGTGAACCATTCTTTAAAAGACGTTTTTGGTTTTGAATAGGTGAAACTATCTTGCAAATAACAAATTGTTGTATTCTTTTTTTCGGCTGCCTGATTAATAAACAAATCATCATCTCCAGAACGTATCTTCATATGATCCATAAAACCACGAACTTTGAAAAACTCATCGCGTTTATATGCCAAATTACGACCAACACCCATATAAGGTTTACCAAGTTTAGCCCAAGAAAAATATTGTGTAGCCGTTAATAAAGTTTCAAATCGAATGATTTTATTCAGGAACGAGCCACCAATTTTTTCATAGGCACCATAGCCTAATACTATGGTTTTTTCCACAGTAAATTGAGAACTCATGTTAGCAATCCAATCTTTAGAAGATGGCAAGCAATCGGCGTCAGTGAATAAAAGATATTCATATTTTGCAGCTTTAATTCCTAATGTCAAAGCATATTTTTTATTGCCCCAAAAAGCTTCGTTATTTTCTACCTTAACTAATTTGATATTGGAATGCTGTTTCTCAAATTCTTCAAAAATTTCTAATGTGTTATCACTAGAAGCATCATCAATCAATACAATTTCAAATTGGTAATAATTTTGTTCTACAAGCAATGGAATTAAATTTCTAACATTTTCTTCCTCGTTTTTGGCGCAAACAATTACGGAAATCGGAATTCTTTTTGGTGTTCCTGTTTGTGATTTAGCAAATGAGAATTTGCCAAAAATCACAATGTAATAGAGGAATTGAACAACAACAATGACAACAAATAAAGAGAAAACAAATAATAACATAGTACTTTTTCGACTTTTAAAAAGGTCTGCAAATGTACAAAATCTATTATAAAATTTAGATTAAGAAAGCTGAAATTATTTTCTGTTTTTTGCTTTTATGGTTCTGCTACGTGTATGCTAAATTACATTAACTTCAGCCTCAATTAGAATTCCAAATTCCTTTAGAACTGTAGCTTGAATATCTTTGGAAACAGCCAAAATTTCTTGCCCAGTTGCATTGCCATAATTCACTAAAACCAGCGCCTGATTTTTATGAATTCCGGCATCACCAAAACGTTTTCCTTTAAAACCAGCTCTTTCAATAAGCCAGCCAGCAGGAACTTTTACTTCGGTTTCTGAAATTACATAATGTGGCATTTCTGGATGTAAACTGTGTGCTTTTTCGTATTGCTCTTTTGGGATAATTGGATTTTTGAAAAAACTTCCGCTGTTGCCCAATTCTTTTGGATCGGGTAATTTACTTTGTCTAATAGCAATTACCGCATTGGAAACATCTTTAAGAGTAGGAGTAAGCACGTTTTGTTTCTCTAATTCTTTTGTAATATCTCCGTAAGAAGTATTGATATTATGATTTCGTTTAGTTAGTTTAAATACTACCGAAGTAATTATAAACTGGTCTTTCGCTTCGTGTTTGAAAATACTTTCTCTGTATCCAAAATGACAATCTTCTTTAGTGAACGTTTTCATTTCCTGAGTAGCTATAGTCATCGCTTCGCAGGATACAAAAGTGTCTTTGATTTCGGTACCATAAGCACCAATATTCTGCACCGGAGTTGTACCAACATTGCCCGGAATAAGCGACATATTTTCTAATCCACCAAAGTTTTGGTCTATTGTCCAAAGTACAAATTCGTGCCAGTTTTCTCCAGCCTGACTTTCAACCCAAACAAAATCACCTTCGTCTTTAAGCACTTTTTTGCCTTTTAAATCAATGTGTATAACTAAAGCCTGAATGTCTTGAGTCAACAACATATTGCTTCCGCCACCTAGAATGAATTTTGGATCCGCTTGGTGTTCCTGCAACACAGTTTTTAAATCTACAAGAGAATGAACAGCAACAAACTGTTTAGCTTTGGCTTCAATGCCAAAAGTGTTGTATTTTTTTAAAGAGAAGTTATTTTGTATAGTCATGCTCACAAAAGTAAGTCAAAGAATTTTTAAACGAACTTGTTATAGTAGTTTTTTTGCCATTTATGAAGCATAAATATGGGTAAGAAATATGGAAGGATTTTGGTATTTCCTTTTCTGATTTCAGTTACTAATTTAGTACCATCTATGTTTTCTAAGAAAGGCATTTCGAAAATTTCGCTTTTTGCAAAGTTATCTAATTCATCAATAAATCTTGGGAAACGCAGCAAATAACTTCCCCATGGCGCACTGAGTCCAATTTTTCTAAAATCAATAATTTCTTTTGGAAGTTTATTTTCCATCGTAGTTTTTAGGATGAACTTTCCTTTTTTACCAGTAAACATCCATTTGTCATCCAACGTTCCCAAACCGGCAATCAATCTTTGATCAAGAAATGGCTCACGACATTCGATAGAAGCTCCCATAGTACAACGATCATTTCTATCAAGTAACGAACATAAATACGTATGTTGGTCGAAATACAATGCCTGACGTTGAAGGTTTTTTGGATACAATTCTTGTGCTTCTTTTAAGATTTGGTAACGATATTCATTTTCAGGTTTTTGTTTATTTTCATAAAACTTATTGATGTCATCGGGATACACATTACACCCATTGAATATCACCAAATCAGGATCATTACTTATTTTTGAATAACGTAATAGTTTATCATAACGTGGTCTTTTATTAAAGGTTTCAAAGTTACTAAGCTGTGAAATTACTTTTAATAAAGAGGGATTTTTTAGGGCTTTGTATCGAACATAACCACCCATTAATTCATCTGCGCCTTCGCCTGAAAGCAATACTTTTACTTTTGGTTTTGCTAATTTTGCTATAGCCAACAAATGCGGTTCGTTTAGATGCATTATTGGTTCGTCTTGAAAATAAGAAGTTTCTATAAGGTTTTGATACAAACTTTCATTTTCAAGTTTGGTATGATTAAAAGTGTATCCATACTGATCCGTTATTTTTTTTGCCAAATGATATTCATTATGTTCTTCTTCTGAAAAACTAATATTGAACGTTTCAATTTTTTCAAATTTTTGTTCATACAACGAAGACAATATTGAACAGGAATCTAATCCACCGCTTAGTAAAACACCAACAGGAACATCGCTAACCATTCTAAGTTTTACTGATTCGTAGAAAGTTTCTTCAAACCATTCTTTTGGATTCAGAATTTGAGCATGATTTTGAATTTTTTCTTTCAAATTCCACCAACGCGTTGTGTTACTTTTTCCAGTTTCGTCGATAACCATATAATGTCCGGGCAGAAGCTTTTTGACGTGTTCAAATAAGGTATTTTCACCAGCCACAAATCGGTTAAAGAAATATTCTTCCATTCCATTTTCAGAAACTTCTAACGGAACACCAGCGGCAAAAAGTGCTTTTTGTTCAGAAGCAAAATATAAAGTGTTTTGATGAATACAGTAATAAAGTGGTTTTACACCCATTCTGTCACGACAAAGCGTCAACTTTTTTTCTTGCGTATCCCAAATGGCAAAAGCAAACATTCCGTTGAGTTTGTGCAGCATTTCCATACCATACAATTCATAAAGTTTTAATAAAACTTCGGTATCAGAACCTGATTTTAATTTGACTCCTTTGTTTTTTAATTCAGGATAAAACGATTGATAATTATAAATTTCTCCGTTAAATACAATTACATATCTTCCATTATCAGAAAAGAATGGCTGATGCCCAGCGGATGAAGTATCAATAATAGACAAACGTCTGTGACCTAAACCTATATTATTGTTGATATAAATTCCCTTATCATCTGGACCACGATGCTCCAGAATATCGCGCATTTTTATCAGTTGATTTTGGTCAACTTGTTTAAAATTTAAATGGAAAACTCCATTAATCCCACACATAAATTTAAGTTGTAGTTGATTTAAAATTTATTAAATCATTATAAGTATCAGCAATTTTTTTCATATTGATTTGGTAGTTGGCATTTTCTTCGACAAGTTTTCGATTTTCAGCTATCGATTTTTTTGTAAAATCTCTATTGTTAAATGCCCATTCCAATTCCTTTGCTAAATTAAACTCATTTTCTATATTTACAAGTATTCCATTCTCTTTTTGTGATATCCAGCTTCTATTGCCGGGTAAATCACTTACAATAGGAAAACAACCACATGCCATTGCTTCAAAAAGTGAAGCAGAAACGCCTTCGGTTATTGGTGTGCTGATATAAAAGTTAGCTTGCTGTAAAAATTTTGGTATGTCATTATTATTAATTTTTCCGGCAAAAAAGACTTCATCTGCAATGTTTAATTCTTTTGCCAATGATTTTAATTTATTCAACTCTGTTCCCTCTCCAATAATAGTCAATTTGAAAGAAATATTTTTTTGCTTAATAATTGAAAATGCTTTTAAAATCAATTCATGTTGGTATTCTGGTTGCAATGAACGAGTTACAATGGCATTTATCAATTTACCATTATCGTTATCCTTAAATTCAAAATAATCCAGATTTATTCCTTTTGGTAAAACCATCACTTTTGACATGTCAACGTTGCTTTTCTTCATGTGGATTTCCATTACATTTCCCCAGGCATGAATTAAATCTGCCTTTTTGAAAGCATAATCTTGAAGTATTTTTTTGAAAATATAAAGGGGTGAGTTCAATGGCCATAAATCGGTAATGCCTTGTTGAGCAATTACCACAGGTTTAATTCCGGAAATAGCCGCCAAATAACCGTAACTGGTAGTTCGTTCGGCTATGACCATATCGGGATTAAATTTTTTAATGATACTTTTTATAGTCAATATAGCTTTGGTTAATTCAATGAGTCTTTTAATTCTGTTTATGCCGTTGCTGCTGGTCTGAAGTTCCCAAGTGACAATTTCAAAATCGCCAAATTCTTTTAGACCATGCATCCAAGTAAGAGCATCAGCTCGATAGGTTTCCCCAAGAAATAAAATTCTCTTTTTAGACATATTGATTTATTCTTCCGTTTCTAAAGCTCTTGTTAGAAAATCGTTCAATGGTTTTAGTACAATTAATTTTTGAGCTACAATTTTAGCAAAGTTTTTATCCAAAAACAGTTCGTCATCAATTTTTTCAGAAGCCGTAAAACTTTTTAATTTCAAAAAATCAATAGCTGTATGATTGGGGTCGAAATCTTTAGGTGCCTTTTTTAGTGTGTTATTTTCATCACGAGTAAGCGCACCAAACTCCGATTTAAATTTTTTATCATTGATAATCGCTTCTAAATCTTCATAAAAAAAAGCAATTTCTTTTCTGATGCGTTTTAATTCATTTGGTTCTGGACACCAAACGCCGCCTGCAATAAAGGATTTTCCTTTTTCAAAATGTATGTAATAGCCAGGACTATTCTTAGAAAACTTATTTTGGGTAAACCAAACGCCCATATTGGTTTTATAAGGAGATTTGTCTTTCGAAAAACGAATATCGCGATTGATTCTGAATGTACAGTTTTTAACTTCCAATGGCTCCAATGATTTGTCCAAAGGTTTTAGCGCTGCCAAGATTGAGGCAATATAATTGTAATAGTCTTTCTTGTAGTTTTCATACCTTTTTTTATTGGCATGCATCCATTCAGTATTATTGTTTGCAATTAAATCTTCAAGAAATTGAATGGCTTCTTTTGTTATCATTTTACAAATGTTTTTTTAAATCTTCTTCCGAAATATAGCCTACGTTTCTCCATACTTCTTTACCTTTTTCATAAATAATGATTGTTGGTAAACCGTCTAATTTCATTTGTTCTACGATTGTTTTGTTTTCGTCAGCATCCAATTGCACTATTTTAATAGAATCCTTCAATTCTGTTTGAAATTTCAAAATATATGGATTCATTTTTTTACAAGGCGCACACCATTTGGCATTAAAATCAATCATTACCCTATCGCTTGATTTTACTAACTCTCCATATTCTTGGTCACAAATTCCAATGATTTTGGCATTTGGTTCAGCATTTGCATTTCCTTGTACTTTCCATTTCATAATGCCGCCATCAAGGTTATAAATTTCTTTGAACCCTAATTCGGCTAATTTATCTGCGGCTTGTATGCTTCTGCCGCCAACTTTACAATACACAAAAATTGGTTTCGATTTGTCATAAGTTACAGCTTTTGCAACAAAATCATCACCATACCAATTTACATTTTTTGCATCACCAATATGTTCAGCACTATATTCTTCGGGAGTTCTAACATCTAATAATTGTGGGTTTTCATTAGTTTTTAGCTTTTCAGCAAATGATTTTACATCAATAGTATGAACTGCTTTGGATGTTTGTCCGTGGCAACTAATAAATAGAAAACTCAATAATAATAAAGAAATGAATTTTGATTGCATGTTTTTAAGTTTTAAACAAAATTACAAATTTGAACAATACTAAAGATTAAAAATTTTGTAACTCTGATGTGTTGTTTTTACTATGTTTTCCGTTCGTTCCGGATGTGTATCTGAAATAAATAATTGACCAAATTCTTCGTTGTTTACCATTTCAATTATTTTGCTTACACGAAACTCATCGAGCTTATCAAAGATGTCATCAAAAAGTAAAATGGGTTTTTCTCCGCTTTGTTTTTTGACAAAATCGAACTGCGCTAATTTCAATGCAATGAGAAATGATTTTTGTTGTCCTTGAGAGCCAAATTTTTTAATTGGATAATTTTCTATTTCAAAAGACATATCGTCTTTGTGAACGCCAACAGAGGTATAGTGCAAAGCTCGGTCTTTACTGATGTTTTCTTCCAATAAAGTCAAAGTATCTTTTTCAAATAAATCACTTTGATAGACCAATTGAACCGTTTCGGCCGAATTGGTAATTTCACGATGATAATTGTTAAAAATCGGAATGAAATCAACCAAAAATTTTTTCCGTTTTTCGAAAATGAACTGTCCAAGTGTGTTGAGTTGCTCATTATAAATAGATAAAGTATCATTTTCAAATACATGATTCAATGCAAAATATTTAAGCAATGCATTGCGTTGGCTAATGATTTTTTGGTATTGAATGAGTTGTTGTAAATACGAACTGTCCAATTGCGAAATGACAGTGTCAATAAACTTTCTGCGGGTTTCACTACCTTCAATAATTAAATCACTATCGGCAGGTGAAATAATAACCAAAGGGATAAAGCCAATATGGTCAGAGAATTTCTCATAAACTTTACCGTTTCTTTTTAGGATTTTCTTTTGCCCTTTTTTTAAGCTGCACAGTATTTGTTCGGTTCTTTCGCTTTTTTCAAATTCGCCATCAATCACAAAAAAATCTTCTCCGTGTTTGATGTTTTGTACTGCTAGTGGATTGAAGTAACTTTTGCCGTTTGCTAAATGATAGATAGCATCAAGGATATTTGTTTTTCCAATACCATTTTTACCCACGAAACAATTGATTTTGGAATCTAAATCGAAGGTGATTTCAGAAAAATTTTTATAATTGAGTAATGAAATTCGCTTTAAAAACAATTTGGTTTTTGTTTAAAATTAATGCTTAAAACTTAAGTCGTGCAAATTATTCAAAAATATCCATAAAAATAGCCTTTAAATATGAATTAATTTTTATTTTTGCGCACACTAAATTAAAATAAATGGCAACTTTTAACAAAAGAGGATATAAAGAACCAAAACCAAAAGCAGAGAAATTAGACAATAACTTCATTGAAGATGTAAATGTTGATGCAAAAGATAGTGCAACGGCAAAAGCATTTGATACTCTAGATCAATCGGCTTCTAGAGCTGAAGATTTTGTAGCCAAAAATCAAAAATATATTTTAGGTTTTCTTACAGTAGTTGCATTAGCTACAGTGTCTTATTTATTATTTCAAAAGTTTATTGCTGAACCAAAGCAGGAAGAAGCTGCGAACGAACTATTTGTTGCACAACAAAATTTCCAAAAAGCGGTTGATGCTACCGGAACTAAATCAGATTCTCTATATAACTTAGTTTTAAAAGGTTCTGAGGGAAAATTTGGAGTAGTGAAAATTGCTGATGAATACTCAGGAACTGATGCAGGAAATTTAGCGAATTACTATGCTGGAATTGCTTACTTGAATACCAAAAAATATGCTGAAGCGATTGCTAGTTTAGAAAAATTCAAATCAGATGATATTATGTTAAGCACCATTGCAATTGGAGCAATTGGAGATGCTTATGCACAACAAAACAAGCAAAAAGAAGCTCTTGATTATTATGTGAAAGCTGCCGATGCAAATAAAAATGAACTAACAAGACCGATATATTTAATGAAAGCTGGTAAAACAGCCTTGGTTTTAGGAAATAAAGCGGATGCCTTAAAATATTTCACTGATATCAAAGATAATTACGAAACAGCTCCGGAGTCTCAAAGTATTGATGCTTTGATTGGATTAGCGCAATAAATATTAGATATTAGATTTTAAATATCAGATATAAAAATATTTAAAATCGTAAATTTAATATCTAAAATTTAAGTAAGATGGCTACGGCAAACAAAAACTTATCAAATTACGATAAAAAAACAATCCCAAACGCGAAAGACTTTCGGTTTGGGATTGTTGTTTCAGAATGGAACGATCATATCACGAATGGTTTATATAACGGGGCAGAAGCAGCCTTATTAGATTGTGGTGCCAAACCAGAAAACATAATTCGTTGGAATGTTCCCGGAAGTTTTGAATTAGTTTATGGCGCACAAAGAATGATTGTTACTCAGGAAGTGGATGTTGTAATTACCATTGGTTGTGTGATAAAAGGAGAAACCATGCATTTCGAATTTGTTTGCGAAGGAGTAACCCAGGGAATCAAAGATTTGAATGTGCAAACCGATGTTCCCGTAATATTTTGTTTGTTGACCGATAACAACGAACAGCAATCTATTGATAGGAGTGGAGGCATTCATGGAAACAAAGGAACCGAAGCCGCAATTGCCGCTATAAAAATGGCGGAGTTAAGAAGTAAATCAACAAACTCATAGCAGTTTTTTTTATAAAAATGAGCCTATTCCATTGTGAATAGGTTTTTTATTTTTAGACAATTATTAACTTTCAATCCCAATACTTTTTCATTAAATTTGCTAACTTCGGAATTCCTACTGAATACTAATTACTGAACACTGAACACTAAATAATGTCGAGCATAATTCAATTACTTCCTGATCATGTTGCCAACCAAATTGCGGCCGGCGAAGTAGTCCAAAGACCAGCTTCTGTAGTTAAAGAATTATTAGAAAATGCCGTTGATGCTAAAGCAACTGACATTAAACTCATTATTAAAGATGCTGGAAAATCACTGATTCAGGTTATTGATAATGGTATTGGAATGGATATTACCGATTCGCGTTTGTGTTTTGAGCGTCATGCTACTTCAAAAATACGTCATGCAGAAGATTTATTTTCGTTGCATACCAAAGGGTTTCGAGGCGAAGCGTTAGCATCTATTGCGGCGATTGCACATGTTGAAATGAAGACCAAGCAGGAGCTCGAAGAATTGGGAACGCACATCATTATCGAAGGTAGCAAGTTTGTTTCGCAAGAACCATCAGTGTTGCCAAAAGGCACTTCGTTTGCGGTTAAGAATTTATTTTTTAATATTCCCGCGCGACGCAATTTCTTAAAATCGGATACGGTAGAACAACGTTATATTGTTGATGAATTTCAGCGTGTTGCGATGGCGCATCCGAATATTCATTTTACGATGTATCACAATGGAAGTGAAATGTTCAACTTGCCTATTTCTAATTTTAGACAACGTATTGTCAATATTTTTTCGGGCAAAACCAATGAAAAATTAGTTCCTGTAAAAGAAGAAACCGAAATTCTAAACCTTCATGGTTTTATCGGAAAACCAGAATTTTCGAAAAAAAACAGAGGAGAACAATTCTTTTTTGTTAATAATAGATATATCAAGAGTGGTTATTTACATCATGCTGTTATGGCTGCCTATGAAGGTTTGCTTTCAGCCGGTGCGCAGCCTAGTTATTTTTTATATTTAGATGTGCCACCACACACGATTGATATCAATATTCATCCGACGAAAACAGAAATTAAGTTTGATGATGAACATGCTTTGTATGCTATTTTACGTTCGTCAATTAAACATAGTTTAGGACAATTTAATGTAGCGCCAGTATTAGATTTTGACAGAGATCCAAATTTAGATACGCCTTATCAGTATCAAAATAAAGAAGCCGAATATCCAACCATTCAGGTTGACAGACAATACAATCCGTTTTCGGAGCAAAAGCAAAATAAAGCTTTTCCTTCTTCTTCCAATTATAAAAAGCAGGAAGTACAACCAAGTTGGGAAAGTCTGTATGTTGGTTTAAAGCAAGCCGGACAAGAAATAGTTGAAATGACATTTGAAAATGATGCGGTTACTTCTTCATTATTTGAAGAAAATGAAGTTGAACAAGAAGTCAAACATACCTATCAAATTCAAAAGAAATATATCGTCAGTCCTATAAAATCGGGCATGGTAATTATAAACCAAAAGCGTGCACACGAACGTATTTTGTATGAGGCTTTTTTGACAAACATGACGGTACATCAGGCATCAAGTCAGCAAATGTTGTTTCCGTTGCAATTGTATTTTTCGTCTGCGGAAATTGAATTGATATCCGAATTAAAATTGTCTTTAGAAAACACCGGATTTGTTTTTGAAACGATTAACGAAGACAATGTGGTTATTTCTGGTTTGCCTGTGAATGTGAGCGAAAGTGAAATTTCAATTGTTTTGGAAGAGTTATTGGGTGACTTGCAAGATGGTATTCCGGATAGTAGCTTTAGTCAAAATGATACTATAGCCAAATCAATGGCTAAAAGTTTGGCGGTAAAAACTGGAACTTATTTAACCGAAAAAGAACAAGAAAATTTAGTACACAATCTTTTTGCATGTAAAGAACCTAATGTTTCTCCTTTTCAGCAACCTACTTTCATTACAATGAGTGTGGAAGATTTAGACAAAAAATTTAGCTTATGATGCGAATGACCGAAACTGTTAAGCAGTTACTAATTATCAATATTATATTTTATGTAGGTTCACAATTTGTAGCAATGGCTTATCCATTGTTTTCATTGTATTATCCTCTAAGTCCAAATTTTAGAGCATGGCAACCATTAACATCAATGTTTATGCATGCGCCAATGCCTAATTTAATGCATATCGTTTTTAATATGTTTGCATTAGTTTCTTTTGGTAGTGCTTTAGAGCATTTTTGGGGTGCTAAAAAATTTATTTTCTTTTATATTTCCTGTGGTTTAGGCGCAGCTGCGTTACATACTGCTGTAAATTATTTTCAAATACAGTATACATTAGAACAACTTTCAAGTTTGAATTTTTCGAAAAGTGATATTCAAATTCTTTTAAGTACGGATTATGCGAGTATCTTTGATGAGAAAGGGCAAATGTTGGCCGGCAAAGTAAAAACTATTTTAGACAATGCTAAATGTACTCAAGAACAGTTTGATGTTTTGATATCAGCGGTGCAGACTTTTCAATCGACTTCACTTGGTGCTTCTGGTGCTATTTATGGATTATTAACTGCGTTTGCGTTCATGTTTCCAATGGCTGAATTAGGTATTATGTTTATTCCAATTCCAATTAAAGCGAAATATTTTGTACCTGGAATTATTGCAATAGACTTGTTTTTAGGTTTTAAAGGGAGTTCTCTTTTTGGTGCTGGTGGAACCGGAATTGCACATTTTGCTCATATCGGCGGAGCATTAACAGGTTTTATAATGATGTGGTATTGGAAACGAAATCAATTTAACAAAAACCGTTGGGATTAATAGAAATACTCAGTATTCAGTAATTAGTATTAAGTTTTTAGACATGAATTTAATAGAGGATTTAAAATTTCAATACAAAATAGGGAATGTAGGTGTCCGATTAATTTTTTGGAACATCTTATTTTTTGCTATACCCGAAATTTTCTTTGCTTTGGCTCAACTTTTTCACGTTAATATTGATTACTTAAGTTATGTTAGTTTGTCTACTAATTGGAACGACTTGGCATGGAAACCATGGTCTATACTAAGCTATGCTTTTTTTCATTATGGAATTATTCATTTGGTTTTCAATATGCTGATGCTACATTTCACCAGTAGATTGTTCCTTACTTTTTTTACACAAAAGCAACTTTTAGGTATTTATTTACTTTCTGCTATCTTTTCAGGATTGGTCTTTTTATTGGGGTATCATTATCTTCCAATATTAATTAATGTTAGCACTTCTGTTGTAGGTGCTTCAGGAGCAATTATGGCTATTTTGATTGCAACTACAACATATCAGCCATTTATGGATGTTAGATTAGCATTATTTGGTAAAGTAAAACTTTGGCAAATCACAGTTCTATTTTTGTTTCTCGATTTGATTCAGTTACCAATGAATAACACTGGCGGACATATTGCGCATTTGAGCGGAGCATTTTTTGGTTATATTTACATCAAACTGTTGCAAAACGGAACCGATTTGAGTAAGATTGTTGATTCAATTTTGAGTATGTTTAGTAAAAAACAATCAACGCCTTTCAAAAAAGTACATGTAAACCCCAAAAAACCAGCTTTTAAAAGAGACAGTAAGATTGTTGTTGAAGATAAAACTCAACAGCAATTAGACGAGATTTTAGATAAAATCAGTAAGTCGGGTTATGATAGCCTGACTATAGAAGAGAAAGAATTCTTATTCAAAGCCGGAAAATAAGTGTTCAGCGTTCAGTTTTTAGTGTTCAGTTTTTTTGAGTATCAAACATAATTAAATGAAGAAACTATCATGGTTTAATAAAATAGTATTTGTATTCAATATAGTGGTTACTGTATTGACTTTCGTTGCTTATGTATTACCATTTCTGGCGCCCAAAATGTTTCCATTGCTTTCGGTGTTAACCCTTATTTTACCGCTGTTTCTTATTCTGAATGCGCTCTTTTTTATGTATTGGTTGGTGCAGTTAAAACGTCAGGTTATTTTATCGGGTTTGGTATTGTTACTCGGAATTACATTTGTCAACAAGTTTTATAAATTTTCATCTACTGATATCGAAAAAGAAGAGAAAGACTTTACCGTTATGAGTTACAATGTTCGACTTTTTAACTTGTTTGATTGGATTGATAGCGATGATGTTGGCAACACGATTTTGAGTTTTATCAATGAGCAAAATCCAGATATATTGTGTATTCAGGAATATTCGGAAAATGCTAAACTTGATTTGAGAGTTTACAAGTACAAAGCCATTTTTATGGAAGGTAAACTAATAAAAACCGGGCAAGCAATATTTTCAAAATTTCCAATTTTTAACAAAGGTGATTTTAAAATACCAGCTGCAGGGAATAACATAATTTATGCCGATATTAAAAAGGGAAAAGATACGATTAGAGTATATAATATTCATTTGCAATCCATCAAAATTTCTCCTGATGTGAATGAGATTTCGGAACATGTTGATTCCATAAATCAAAACAAATCGCAACAACTTTTCAACCGAATTCGAGATGCCTTTAAGAAACAGGAACAACAAGCCGAAATATTAGTAAAGCATAAAAATGAGTGTAATTATCCAATTATTATTTGCGGAGATATGAATAACAGTCCATTTTCTTATGTGTATCGTAATATCAAATCTGATTTGAATGATTGCTTTGAAGAAGCAGGAAATGGTTTTGGACAAACCTATAAGTTCAAGTATTACCCAGCTAGAATAGATTATATTTTTGCTAGTAAAAAAATGAAAGTAAAAAGCTTTTCAACGTTTACTAAGTTTGATAAATCTGATCATTTTCCAATAATGACACGGTTGAATTTTATCGAATAATTAAAGTTGTTGCTTCTTCAAATATTCTAAAGCATATCTTCCTTCGTTGAAAAGTAGATCCAAAATGGAAAGATTGTTAATAAATCCATGCTTATCTCCAAAAACCTGTGTGTAAGATTCAAAAGATGCTGTATCTTTTTTTCCGTTGATTAGATTTCTATAATCTATTTTGTCATTTACTTTGTGAAAATATTCAGTAGTTTCATCATAGTCAAATTCCAAACGCAAACACTTAGAGACAATTGCCATCGTGTCCAAATTCAGGTCCATTAAAAAGGTGTGTTTCTTTTGAAAAATCGGAGCAATAGCATCTTCAAAATACTCAAAGAAAGGCGAAGTTCTATAAGCTGCTTCGAGTGATTTGAAGTGTTGTTTTTGCCAATCAAAATCATTCTCAATTTTGACTTCTTTTATACGTTGATGTCTTTCTTTGTTGTGCTTAACAGGTACATTTAACAACTGAATCCCATTTGGACTGTAAATATACATTCGGTTACGGTTCGTTTGTTTCTGAAAATTATCTTCCATCTCGAACGTCACAACATCCGCTTTTGTAATCGCTACAAAATGACTGATAGAAGGGAAGTAGGATGGATGGATGATAATGTTGTTCATTTTTGTTGTAAGTTCTATGTTGTAAGTTTTTGACCTATAACCTACAACTTATAACAATTAAGCTTTAGCATTTTTTCTCTTTTTCCAAAAATAATCACCAACAAAATACAAGGCTAACAAACCAAGAAAATATTTAAAATAGGATTGTGGTTGCCCTTCACCATTTACCGTAGTGAATAGTCGGTCCCAACGGATTTTATTAAGTCCTTTTCCATTAGAATCCCAGCTCATCCATATGAAAACGGGTTTTCCTACGATATGATCTTCAGGAACAAAACCCCAATAACGACTATCTTCAGAATTGTGACGGTTGTCACCCATCATCCAATAATAATTTTTTTGGAAAGTATAAGACGTAACTTTATTGTTATCAATATAAATATCATTACCAGTTACTTTTAGATCATGGCCTTCATAAACAGAAATGACTCTTTTATAAAACGGAAGTGTCTGAGGCGTTAATTCTACTTTTTTTCCTGCTTTCGGGATATTAATTGGGCCGAAATTATCTTTTGTCCAATTTTTATAATATAAGCTGTTAGGGAAAAGATCATAAATTTCTTTAGTGCTTATAACAGATTTATTTTTACTTATTATGTCAACGAATTCCTTAGGTAGGTTATATATTATGACAACATTATTTGCTTGTTCTTCAATTTTGAATTTTTTCGATTCTTTTATTCTACTTATGATACTTAAAAATTCGTCATTAATATTTGGATTATATTTAAATTGATATGAATGTGTTGTATTTGTAGTATCTATGATTCTTTGAACATCTCTAATTCCATCAATGTTTTTCAATTTTTTTACACTTTCTTCACTTAATGCAGGAAAATATAATATGCTGTCGTTGTACATTCCACCTCTGTCATTTAGATATCCATTTAGGTCAGCAAACAAATTTGTATAATCAAAATTCTCTGAATATTTGAATTTTGCAGTATATGAATATTGAGGTTTAGCCCTGTCAGATAAAATTAGAATTTTATCATTTACATATAAATCACTATTTTTTATTTGTATTTTATCTCCAGGTGTTCCAACACATCTTTTTACATAGTTTGATTTCTTATCGATTGGTTTATCAACATGTCTCCCTGAAGGATCACGGAAAAAATAAACAGTATCAACCGGCCAGTTAAAAACGACAATTTCATTTTTCTTGGGTTTTTCAAAACCTGGAAATCTGAAATATGGTAATTGAGGCCAATTCAAATATGATTTTGTTTTTACCAAAGGTAATGTATCATGAACCATTGGAGCAGCTACCGTCGTCATTGGGGTTCTAGCACCATAATGAAATTTACTCACGAAAAGGAAATCGCCAACTAACAACGTTTTTTCCAATGAAGACGTTGGAATAGTATAAGGTTGCATAACATAGGTATGTACCAGTGTCGCTACAACAATTGCAAAAAGTAAAGAACTTACAGTATCTCCGGTTTTAGTTGTTGCCACTATACTTCTGTCGGAAATGTACTTAACATCTTGAGTGTAATTGATGTAATATATATAAAGGCCGCAAGTTATAATACCTAACCAAGTGTCAGCTGTTGAATTTTTGCCAAAACTTCTCAAGGTTTCTATCCAAATTACAGGAAACATAATCAAGTTGATTATTGGAATGAATAGGAGTAATGTCCACCATGTTGGTCTGTTTATTATTTTCATCAAAACGATGGAATTGTAAATTGGGATAAAAGCTTCCCAAGATTTTCTTCCTGCTTTTTCGTATAATTTCCAAGTTCCTAAACCATGAATGATTTGAATTAAAAGGAAAAAAATAAACCAATGAAATAGAGACATGATATGAAGTTTAAAAGTTTATGAGCTATAAGTTAATGAATAGTAGAATTTGTTACAGTTAATAGGAATTTAAATCCATTACATCTTTCATCGAAAAAACACCTTTTTTTCCAATAATCCATTCGGCAGCAATTACGGCACCGAGTGCAAAACCCTCACGATTGTGAGCTATATGTTTTATTTCAATCAAATCTACATCAGAATTGTAAAAAACACTATGAGTTCCCGGCACATCATCTATTCGTTTTACATCGATAAAGACATCTTCATCTTTTGGGTTTTCAATAGCCCAATTGTTTTTATCGGTACGGTTGATTATGGCATTAGCTAATGAAATGGCAGTTCCACTTGGTTTGTCTAATTTTTGAGTGTGATGAATTTCTTCCATAGAAACTTTATAATCCTTGAATTTTGACATCATCTTTGCCAGATAATCATTAAGTTCAAAGAATAAATTTACACCCAGACTAAAATTAGAACCATAAAGGAAAGCGGCATTTTTTTCATTACAAAGCCTTACAATTTGATGGTAGTTTTCTAACCAACCCGTGGTTCCTGAGACAACAGGGATTCCATTATTGATGGCTGCAGAAATATTTTCAACGGCAACATTAGGCGCACTAAAATCTATGGCAACCTCGGCTTTTTCTAAACCATCAAAAGTATTGAATTCGTCTTTTTTCAAAACAATTTCATGACCTCTTTCTAAAGCAATTCTTTCGATTACTTTGCCCATTTTACCATATCCTAATAAGGCTATTTTCATTTAGAATTTGTAATTAAAAGTTAGACCTAAATTGGGTTTATTGTTGAGTTCATTAGGATAAACTTCTGGTTGAAAAGATAATTTATCACTTACGTTAAACTGTATTAAGTGAGCGTCTACATTAGCCTCAACAATATTTAAAACATAAAAACCAATTGTAACCAGCAAAGATAAATCTCTGTTTCTTTGATAAAATCGTTGTGCTTGTACTAATCTGGAATCATCAAGATATTGATATTGGTCATCGTTAAATCCAGCTAATCTACGCTTATAAGCATCGCGATACTTATGATAGTTTTTATTGTTATTAATATAAAAATAAAGACTGGTTCCAATGGCACCGTACACTATCGGTATTTTCCAGTATTTTTTATTGTAGGCTTGTCCTAAACCCGGAATTATGGCAGAGTAAAATGCAGCTTTTGTTGGTAGAAGCGGATCAATTTCTTTTAATTTTAGGGTGTCTTTTGCTTTTATAGCTTCACCAATATCTTGTGAAAAAACCGCTTGATTTCCAATCAGAAAGAAGAATAGAACTATGTATAAAACCTTATTCACTAACCTCTTATTAGTTTGATAATGCGGTTAAAATCTTCTTCAGAGTGAAACGGAATAGTAATTTTTCCTTTACCGTTACCTGCAACTTTTACATCTATTTTTGAACCAAAGAAATTTGTGAATGCCTTTTTTTGCAAATCATTAACTTTGAATGAAGCTGTTTTTTTGGCTTTAGTTGCTGCCGGTTTAATGCTGTCTTGGTAATTTTTCACCAAAGCTTCAGTTTCACGAACCGAAAGATTTTGGCTTACTATTTTTTGATAAATATCAGTCTGAACATCTTGATCTTCTATATTAATAATCGCACGACCGTGCCCCATACTGATAAATCCGTCTCTAATTCCGGTTTGAATGATTGGGTCTAACTTTAATAATCTCAAATAGTTAGCAATTGTCGATCGTTTTTTTCCAACACGTTCACTCATTTGTTCCTGAGTCAATTGTATTTCATCAATTAATCTTTGATAAGAAAGAGCAATCTCAATTGGATCTAAATCGTGACGTTGAATATTTTCTACCAAAGCCATCAACAACGATTCATTGTCATTGGCGATTCGAATATATGCAGGAATTGTAGTCAAACCTACTATTTTGGAAGCACGCAAACGACGCTCTCCCGAAATCAATTGGTATTTGTTGAAGTCTAATTTCCGAACGGTAATAGGCTGAATTAATCCCAACTCTTTGATAGAAGAAGCTAATTCTTGCAACGAATCTTCATTAAAATTACTTCTGGGTTGAAAAGGATTAATGGCAATTGCCTCGATATCTAACTCGATAATATTGCCTACAAGTTTGTCTGCGTTTTTATCACCTATCGATTTAATATCATTCTCAGGATCTTTAAGTAAGGCTGATAAACCTCTTCCTAATGCTTGTTTTTTTATAGCTTTTGCCATGGCTTAATTGCTGTTTTTCTTGATAATTTCTTGGGCTAAACTTAAGTAATTTGTAGCACCTCTGCTAGTTGCATCAAAGTTAATAATACTTTCTCCAAAACTTGGCGCTTCGCTTAATTTAACATTTCGTTGAATGATTGTTTTAAATACCATATCGCTAAAATGTTTTTGCACTTCTTCAACCACCTGATTAGACAATCGCAAACGCGAGTCAAACATTGTTAATAAAAGTCCTTCTATATCTAAATTGGCGTTGTGTATTTTTTGAACACTTTTAATAGTATTTAATAGTTTTCCTAAACCTTCCAAGGCAAAATATTCACATTGAATTGGGATAACAACACTATCAGCAGCGGTTAAAGCGTTTAACGTAAGTAAACCTAAAGATGGGGCACAATCAATTAAGATATAATCATAATCATCTTTAATACTTTCCAATGCTTGTTTTAGCATGTACTCGCGGTTTTCTTTGTCAACCAATTCAATTTCAATAGCAACCAAATCGATATGAGATGGAATTACCCATACATTAGGAGCGCTACAGGGAATTATTGCTTCTACGGGAGTATTACTGTGCTCCAGAATTTGATACGTACCAATAGCTACATTTTCCACATCAATACCTAAACCGGAACTGGCATTGGCTTGTGGATCAGCATCTATCAAAAGCACTTTTTTTTCTAAAACTCCCAGTGATGCTGCAAGGTTTACAGAAGTTGTTGTCTTTCCAACACCACCTTTTTGATTGGCAATAGCAATGATTTTACCCATTTATTTTTTGTAGATTTTGAGCGGTAAAAATACAATTATTTATGGCTTTGCCAACGGAATTTTGTTAACAATCTTGTAAAGTTTTTAGAAGCTTTATCCGGCTATCCACTATATCTTTTATACCTGTCAGGTTTAAAAAACCTGACAGGTATAAAAGGATGCCGTTCCTATCCGGGCTAAGTTGAAGCTGTTATTTGGAAATCAGTATTTTAAAGACTTACTTACTTCCTTTATTCTTAATCATTGCCTCAAGCATATCCCACATTTCCTTGGGAATTTTTTCTAAAATGTTGAATTGTCCAGCGCCTTGTAACCATTCGCCACCATCAATAACAATTACTTCACCATTAATATAAGCAGAGAAATCGGAAACTAAATAGGCGGCTAAATTGGCTAACTCTTGATGGTCGCCAACGCGTTTTAACGGGACCTTCTTTGCCATATCAAATTTTTCGGCTAAATCACCAGGAAGTAATCTGTCCCAAGCGCCTTTTGTTGGAAATGGTCCCGGAGCAATCGCGTTCATTCGGATACCATATTTCGCCCATTCGACAGCTAAACTTCTGGTCATTGCTAAAACTCCGGCTTTTGCAGTAGCACTAGGTACTACATAACCAGAACCTGTCCACGCATACGTTGTAACAATATTCAAGACATTGCAATTGGTTTGTTTTTCGGCAATCCAATGTTTTCCAAAAGCAAGTGTACAGTTTTTGGAACCTTTTAAAACGATATCTATGATTGTATCAAAAGCATTGGCAGAAAGTCTTTCGGTAGGAGAAATGAAGTTACCTGCAGCATTGTTAAGCAATACATCAACTTTTCCATAGGTTTTTAATACTTCGGTAAGCATGGCCTCTACTTGGTCGTAATGACGCACATCGCACTGAATTGGCAAACATGTTCCGCCAGTCTCTTTTTCTAATTCGACTGCAGTGGTTTTTAGTTTTTCTAAATCGCGGGAAGAAATGGCCACTTTGGCTCCTAATTCAAGGAAATATTTGGTCATAGCTTTTCCTAAACCACTTCCGCCACCAGTTACTACTATAACTTTATCTGATAAAGCATTATCACGAAGCATTTTTGCTGAGAAATTCATAAGGTTTAATTTTAAATTGTTCATTTCAACCCCAAAAGGTCTTGGGTGTAAATATATAATTTATTTATAGTTTTTTTAATCTTTCAGCAGCCTGGATAAGCGTTACGTCATCTTTCGCAAAACAAAAACGTATGCATTTTGTATCTTTACCATCGGCGTAGAAGGTAGAAATAGGAATGGCTGCTACTCCAAATTCGTTTACCAATCGCTTGGTGAAGGTCAAATCATCTTCATTTGAAATGGAAGCATATGAAGCAACCTGAAAATAAGTTCCTTCACAAGGCAAGAGTTGTAGTTTGGTTTCTTTCAATAAATTACGGAAGAAATCTCTTTTCTGTTGGTAGAAACTCCCCAAATTGTTAACTTCTACAATTTCTAAATATTCAGAAATAGCAACTTGTGAAATGCTATTTACACTGAAAACAAGGAATTGATGCACTTTTTTTATTTCTTTCATCAAATGTTCTGGTGCAATGACATAGCCAATTTTCCAGCCGGTAATATGAAACGATTTTCCAAAAGAAGAAACGGTGATACTGCATTTCCATAATTTTGGACGATGGTGTATTGAAATATGTCTCTTCTCAAAAGTAATGTATTCATAAACTTCATCAGAAAGAACTATTAGGTTGGGGAAGGAGTCCACTAGCTTTTCCAATCGAACAAAATCACTTTCTGTCCAAGTTTTCCCTGTTGGATTGTGTGGATTATTTATGATAATAAGTTTAGTTTTTTCATTTGCTGCAGCGCTAATGATTTCCCAATTGGGTGTAAAATCATCATTAAGAGCTACCCGAATTGGTTTAGCATTACTTAATAAGATTGGAGCTTCATAACAATCATAACTTGGTTCAAGAATAATTACTTCTTCATCAACGTTAACTAAAGCTTGTATGGTAGCAAAAATTCCTTCGGTTGCTCCTGCAGTTATTAAGATTTCATCTTTTGGACTAACTGTTCTTTGATAAGATTGTTGGGTAAGCTTAGCAATCTTTTCTATAAGTGGTGGAAATCCGCTCATAGGTGTGTATTGATGAACATTTTCAGTTGCCAGTTTAGCTAAAATATCGGTTAATCTTTTGTCAACGGGGAAATTTGGAAATCCCTGAGAGAGGTTAATAGCCTTGTATTCTGTTGCCATTTGCGACATAACAGTGAAGATGCTAGTATTGATATGAGGAAGTTTGGACATATACTTTTATTAGGAATTTAAAAGTACAAAAAAAGCACTTCCAAATAGAAGTGCTTCCCGAAATTAAATTGTGGTAGAATTATTTTTTTTCTTCTTTAAGCATATCTGAAGCGCCCATGTCGCGAATGCAGGTATATTTACCATTTCTTTTTTCGAACAATGCCATATAATTTCCGCTAGATTTTGAAGCGCCGGTAGAATAAACTACTTTATAACTACCAACTTGAACTACCTGGTTTCCATCACTCGAAGGAAAAACTTCGTTGGCAGTATAAGAAATTTTGTTGCCTTTTGCAGTATTTTTTACTTCTTCAGCCAATTTGGCATCAACCGCTTTTTTACCGTGAAGAGGTGAAGCATTCTGTTCATAACTAACAACATAGTCAGCGTAATAGACAATTGTTTCAGGTTTTCCTGCATTCATTGCATCAGCAAATGCGGTTTCCATAGTTTGTATTTCGACTTTGATAGCTTCTTTGTCTACAACGGGTTCAGAAGCTTCTTCTTTTTTAGGTTGACATGCAATAATTAATTACTGTAATTACACCTAATGTAACTCTTTTTAACATTTTGTTTTTCATAATTAATTTGATTAAGAAGTTAATAAATATTTGGTTAAGCAAAAGTTTTAAGGCAGTTAACGATAATAATATTCACTTGTTTTTTAGTTATAAATGAAAAAAAGTGAAGTAGGATAGTTAAAAAAAAGCACTTCAATTGTGAAGTGCTTTTTGTTTTATTTTTTGTCTTTTTTTGGCATGTCGGAAGCACCCATGTCTCTAATGCAAAC
>Ga0315902_10002654_pt1 | contig 27564 bp, 19 predicted proteins | sample LakEriMetagenome_9_FD_203523 | JGI IMG/M metagenome (GOLD analysis project Ga0315902, IMG submission 203523) | Freshwater fungal communities from buoy surface, Lake Erie, Ohio, United States - Buoy 12 MA117 | ecosystem: Environmental > Aquatic > Freshwater > Lake > Lake biofilm | place: USA...
AGTGCCGCGCGACTTCGACCCCGCGATTCGCGACCTCGACGACAACGTCTTCCTGTACTGCATTGATGACCTGCAGTTGATCTGCGAGCAGAACCGGCGGGCCCGGCAGCGTGAGGTGGATCGGGCGCTGGGAATCATTGACCAGGAAGTCGACCGCCTGATGGGCGAACTGCATCACCAGGCGACCGGGCCGATCATCCGGCGGCTGCGCGAGCAGTGGCGGCAGGTGGTCGACCAGGAGACTCGCCGGCTGTTTCAGCGGCTGCCCCACCTTGAGAAAGACCGGGCCGACATCGAGCGTTCGATCGAGCAGATGGTGAACAAACTGCTGCATCCCCCCCTGGAAGCACTGCGCGATGAGGCCCGGGAGGGGACTCCGCACGGGCTGCTCGACGCGATGCGGCGGCTGTTTCGCCTGTCCGACTGAACGCGCGGGGCTGTCTTGGCCCCGGGTCGCCCAGCCGATGGGGCTTCGCTCCTGCCGGTGGCGGCTTGTTCCCCGCTCGGGGGGGCGTTAATCTCGCGGCCCCAAACCCGGTTTCCTGTTCGTCTTGCGTTCTCTCCTGTTGCAGAATTTTTGAGATGTCCGCCGCCCAAGATTCGGTCCTGATTCGCGTGGGGCACAGCCCCGATCCCGATGATGCCTTCATGTTCCATGCCCTCGCGAACGACAAGATCAAGACGGGTCGGTATCGCTTCACGCACGAGTTGCAGGACATTGAGACCCTCAATCGCCGGGCCCTCAAGGGGGAACTTGAGCTGACCGCCGTCAGCCTGCATGGATACGCCTTCGTCACCGACAAATACGCCCTCTGCTCGTGCGGGGCCAGCATGGGAGACAATTACGGCCCGATGGTGGTCGCCCGTCAGCCGCTGCGGATTGAGGACCTCAAGGGGAAGAAAATCGCGGTTCCCGGCACCTTGACCACCGCCTTTCTGTCGCTGAAGCTGCTTCTGGGAGATTCATTCCAGTTCGAGGTGCACCCGTTCGACGAGATCCTGAACATTGTCGCGGCGGGCAGGGCCGACGCCGGGCTGGTCATTCACGAAGGTCAACTCACCTATCAGAAACAGGGGCTGCACCTGGTCGTTGACCTGGGCTGCTGGTGGCACGACCAGACCGGGCTGCCGTTGCCGTTGGGGGGGAACGCAATTCGGCGGGACCTGGGGCCGACGGGGATGAAAGAGGTGACGGAACTGCTGCGCGAGAGCATCCGGTACGGGCTCGATCACCGGAAAGAAGCTCTCAAGCATGCCGAGCAATACGGCCGTGACCTCGACGAGGCCCGAACCGACAAGTTCGTCGGGATGTATGTCAACGACTGGACGATCGACTTTGGCCAGCGGGGACGCGAGGCGGTCGCCACCCTGCTGGATCGTGGCTACCGTGCCGGGATCATTCCCAACCCGGTGCAGTTGGAATTCATCTAGCCGGCCTCCAGGCTCGTGGTTGTGTCCCGGGTGGTTCCCGGAACAGATTTCCGGGACGACCTGTTTGAGATGACCTGTTCCAGGGCGGTTTTGTGGAGCGGGTTGTCTCAGTGAAAATCGCGTGAACCGGGGGTTGCTCCCTGGGGAATGGCCGCCAGGTCTTCGAGACGATCCACCAGCACGTGGATCGTCTCGTGTTTTTTCTGCAGCACGCCCCAGGCGAGCAGGGCCTGGGCGGTGCGGGCCGGCTTGTGGAACCGCTCCCAGATGTCGGGCCGGACGATGAGGTTGATGAACCCGGTTTCATCTTCGAGTGTGACAAACGTGATTCCACTGGCGGTCCCCGGGCGCTGGCGCATCAGCACCAGGCCCGCCACCTTGAGGCGGGCTCCGTCGCGCTGGCGAGGAAGATCTCCCGCGCGGACCACCCGCAATGAGGAAAGCCGGTCCCGAAAGAACCGCAGGGGATGGTCCCTCAGCGAAAGACCGGCGGTGCGATAGTCGGCGACCACTTCGTCGAGTGGAGAGAGGGGGCGCAGGTGGGGACGCGGCTCGGGATCTTCGAGGTGGGCGAACAGGGTTTTCTGCTCGGGACGGCGCAACACCTGCCACAGCGCCTGCCGTCGTGACTCGGCCAGTGATCCCAGGGCATTCGCCCGGGCCAGGCGGGCCAGCACCGCGGGGGGGAGTGCCACCCGCTGCCCCAACTCTTCCACGGACTGAAAGGGCTGGGTGCCCCGGACGGTGGCGATCTGCCGGCCCTGGTCCGCGCGCAACCCCGAGACCTGCCGCAGGCCCAGCCGGATTCCCCACGGACTCGTCACCGGAGAGGGGTTTCCCGGGGCCGGAGTTCCTCCGGGAACCGGAACTGTCGCTGAGGGGGGAGAGGGGGTGACCGGCTCGAGGGTGCAGTCCCAGTCGCTGTGGTTCACATCCACCGGCAGGATGGCCACGCCGTGACGGCGGGCGTCGGCGACGAGCTGGGCGGCACCGTAAAAGCCCATGGGCTGGCTGTTGAGCAGGGCGGCGGTGAAGGCGGCGGGCTGATGCCGCTTGAGCCATGCCGAGATGTAGACCAGCAGGGCGAAGCTGGCGGCATGCGACTCGGGAAACCCATATTCACCGAATCCCCGGATCTGGCGGAAGACCCGGTCGGCGAAGTCGGTCGAGTAGCCATTGGCCGCCATGCCGTCGACCAGCTTGCGGTGGAACTGGTCGATGACCCCGGGGCGGCGCCAGGCCCCCATGGCCCGGCGCAGCTGGTCGGCCTCTCCCGGGGTGAAGCCGGCTGCCACCACGGCCAGCCGCATCGCCTGTTCCTGGAAAATCGGGACGCCCATGGTCTTCTGCAGGACGTCGCGGATCCGCTCGTCGGGGAACTCCACCGGTTCTTCCCCGGCACGGCGGCGCAGGTAGGGGTGCACCATGTCTCCCTGGATGGGCCCCGGACGCACGATCGCCACCTCGATCACCAGGTCGTAGAAGCAGCGGGGCCGCAACCGGGGAAGCATCGCCATCTGGGCCCGGCTTTCGATCTGGAAGACCCCCATGGTGTCGGCCTGGCTGATCATGTCGTAGACCCGCGGGTCTTCGCGGGGGATGTTGGCCAGGGTCAGCGATTTCCCCTGGCTGCGCTCGACCAGGTCGAAGCAGCGGTGCAGGGCGGTCAACATTCCCAGGGAGAGGCAGTCGACCTTGAGAATGCCCAGGGTGTCGAGATCGTCCTTGTCCCACTCGATCACCGTGCGGCCCGGCATGGCGGCGTTCTCGATGGGGGTCAGCTCGCAGAGGGGCCCGCGGGTGATCACCAACCCCCCCACGTGCTGGGACAGGTGCCGGGGAAAGCCCAGCAGCTGGTCGACCAGGGTCTGCAGTTGCCGGGCGGTACGGGCCTGGGGGTTCAGCCCCGCCTCGCGGAACCGCTGGCGCAGCGTCTCGGCATCGTGCCGGTGTTCCAGCGTCTTGGCCAACAGGTCAACCCGGTCGAGAGACAATCCGAGGGCCTTTCCCACGTCGCGTACGGCCGACCGGGGCCGATACGAGATCAGGGCGGCGGTCATCCCGGCCCGTTCGCGGCCATATTTCTCGTAGACGTACTGGATCACCTCTTCGCGGCGCTCATGCTCGAAGTCGACGTCGATGTCGGGGGCCTCGTTCCGTTCACGGCTGACGAACCGTTCGAAGAGCACGTCGATGCGCTCGGGATCGACGGAGGTGATTCCCAGGCAGAAACAGACGACCGAGTTGGCGGCCGAGCCGCGCCCCTGGCAGAGGATCCCCCGGCTGCGGGCAAACCGGACGAGGTCCCAGACGGTGAGGAAGTAGGCCTCGTACTTCAGGTCGGCAATCAGCGTGAGCTCGTGCCGCAGCAACTCACTGACCCGGGTGGGAATGCCTTCGGGATAGCGGGTGTGGGCCCCTTCCCAGGCGAGCTGCTGCAGGAAGTCGCCTGGGGTCTGTCCGGCGGGACTGAGTTCTTCCGGGTATTCGTAGCGCAGCTCGTCGAGCGAAAACCGGCATCGCTCGACAATGTCCTGCGTCCGGAGGACCAGGTCGGGGTTTTGCCAGAACAGCCCGGTCATCTGCGCGGGGCTCTTGAGATGCCGCTCGGCATTGGGGAACAGCCGGTCTCCGAGGGAGGCCACCGGTTGACCGAGGCGGATGGCCGTCACCACATCCTGCAGGAACCGGCGCTCGGCCACGTGGTAATGAACATCGTTGGTCGCGACCAGCGGGACTCCCGCCTGATCTCCCCAGCGCTGCAGCCGGGCCACCCGGCGATCGTCATCGGGAGAGAGATGCCGGTCGACATAGAGATACGTCCGGTCTCCAAACAGTTCGCGGTAGCGGGACAGCCATCGGGTGGGGTCGGGGGGAGCGGCGACTGTATCGCCGGCTGCTCTCCGGAGGGGGGAGGCCGCCGCTCCCGTCCAGCCGGCGACCTGGGGCAGCACTCCCGCCAGCAGCCCGGGGGCATGCTGGGCAAGGTCGTCAAAGTGCAGGTGGCATTCTCCCTTGGGGGCCGACCGGCGTCCCCGGGTGATCAGTCGGGCCAGGTGGGCGTAACCGGCCCGGTCCTGGGCCAACAGTACGAGAGGGGGGGCGTCGCGCAGCCAGATCTCGGCTCCCACCAGCAGTTTCAATCCGGCGGGCTTGGCGGCCGCGTGCATCCGCACCACTCCCGCCAGGGTGTTGCGATCGGTAATGGCCAGGGCGGAATACCCCAGCTCGACAGCCCGGGCGACCAGTTCGTCGGGATGGGAGGCCCCTTCCAGGAATGAAAAGTTCGACTTGCAGTGGAGCTCGGCATAGAGAGACCGGGGGGCCGGGGTGTCGATCTCCGGGGGGCTGGCCGGCACGGGGGCGTCCGGCCTGGCTCCGACAGGCGTGGGGGCTGTTGCCAGGGGACGACGTTTGCGGGGAGGCAGGTCGGGCATGTCTAGTCGAAGGCTCCCTGCAGGAACCAGGCGGTGGAGGGCTGTTCGGCCTGTTCACGAAACAGCCAGAAGCGCTGCCCGGCGGTGGTCTCCACCCGGTAGTAATCGCGCCGGGAGTGTGTCCCCTGCCACCACCCCGCCTCGATGCGCTCGGGGCCCCAGCAGCGCTCGACGCGATGTTCGTCCCCGGTCCACGAGAAGCGGGCCGGGGTTCCTGCCGGGGCCAGGGCCAGCACCTCAATCGCCACGGGACGCGATTGCAGCGAGAGGGGGCGGGAGAGCGGCGGGAGGGGGTCAGCCGGGGCCGGGGCGGGGTGGGCCGACTCGGGTGCGGTTCGCACGCGTGCGGGGGGAAGTCGCTCGGGTTCGGTTCCCACGGGGTCGTAGCGGCCGGCCCACTCGGGCTGGTGCTCGGGAGCCACGCAGGGGCGCAGCACGGCAGTCTCTCCCAGGCGGCTTCCCAGCCGTTCGAGCAATCCCTCCCATTCCCGGTCCTGCGCCTGTTGGGCCCGGTCGACAAACAGTGTGACCTGCCCGGTTTCCAGCGGGGCCAGGGCCAGCCCCTCGATCTGCACCCGCACCACATCGGCCGGCAGGGGTTGCCGTTCCAGCTGCAGTCGCAACAGGTCGTGCCAGTGCCGGACCTGAGACCGCGGACGGACTGCCCCCACGCTCAGCACCACCACCTCGTGGCCCGGGCAAAACAGCCGGCAGTCCAGCCGGCGAATCCCGCGGTGCTGCCGTTCCAGGTCGGCCAGCAGGTCTCCCAGCAACTGCCACAGCACGGTTTCGAGGATGGTGCGGTCTCCCACCGGTTCGTCGAAGCTCCAGTCGCGCACCGCCGGTTCGGGAGGGGTGAGCGGGACGATTTCTTCGGGGGCCAGGCCATCGAGCTGATCGAGCCGGCGGAGAATCTCGGGGCCCAGCCGCGAGGGAAGGCTCGAACGGGGCAGCTGCCGCAGTTCTCCCACGGTTGTCACCCCCAATTCGTCCAGCAGTTCGAGCAGGGAGGGTTTGAGCCGCAGGGCGGCCAGGGGCAGCAGGTCGAGCCAGCCCCGGCAGGCGGGGTCGGTGGCCAGGGCACCGGGGGGGGTGATCAGCAATTCTTCGTTGGGGCGGGCGAAGTGACGGGCGAGGCCCCAGGCGGCTCCGGTCGTGGGGGCGACGGCGAGGCGTACATGATGGCCTCCCCGTTCGAGATCATGGGCGATTTGCCGGGCCAGGGGATTTTCTCCTCCCAGCAGGTGCGCGCAGCCATCGAGCGAGATGAGCAGCGCCTCGGGAGTGGGGCTGTCGACCAATCCCACCAGGGGGCTGTAGCGCTGGCACCAGAGCGCTCGTTGTTCGAGAGCCAGCCGATCGGCAGCCCGATCTTCAGGAAGGATGGTGGCGGCCCCCCAGGTCGAGCGCGTTCCGGGCGGGGGTTCCAACAGGGCCTCGGCCTCGGCCAGGGGTTGTCCCACGGTCACTCCCAGGTCGCGGGCTGGCCGGGAGGCAAACCGGACCTCGCGCCCCCGGGTTCCCCGGCCGGCAATCACCACAGGACGGTTTCTAAGCTCGGGCCGTTCGAGCAGCAGCCGTTGCAGGGGCCACTGGGGAAACCACACGCACAGCACCCGTTTCATCGCACAGTTCCAGGTCCAGTACTGCGCCCGGGGTTCCCCCCCGGCACTGCAGCAACTCAATCTGCAACCGTCGTCCCGACGATTGATGCCCTTCGTCTCCCGGAATCCGGGAGGACGGGGAGGGGGGGACTCCCCGCGGCTGAATCAACCACCGGGCTTCCGTGCGGGCCAGGGGGGGGCGGGGTTGGGCCGGGCTGGAGATCAGGCCCAGGCCTCCTCCCGTCTCGGCGGCCCGCTGCAGCCGGTGGTAGATCCGCTCATTCCAGAGCTGGCTGCGGCACCAGGCGGCACCCACTCCGGGAGTGCGCAGAGCCTGCTCGAACGCCCAGAGCCCCTCCCCCCGACTGCGGGGCCGGACCACCACCGTCCGGGTCAGGTCGAGCCCCAGCCCGGCGAGTGCGGGGGGATACAACTCGTGCTCGACATCGACCAGCAGCAACGGTCCGGTGACTCCCAGGGTCAGCCACAGGGCCAGCCAGGCACCCCCACCTCCCGGACCAACCGAGACGAACTCGAGCAGCCCCCCGGCCGGCAACCGCCCCCCGGGCAAAAACTGCTGCAGAGGCCCCAGCTGTGTGGGCGTGAGTGAGGCCGGGGGTGCCAGTGGAGATGTCGCCCGATCCGGAAGCCCGGTGGCCAAGGCGGGCCTGTTGGAAAGGCGGGCTGGCGGGGCAGTGCTGTGTTGGGATTCGGGTCGGGATTCGGGTCGGGAGTCACGCCGGGAGTCGCGGCGAGAGGCCAGCTGGTCTGCTGTCTCGACCTGCTGAATCGAGCGGGCAAGCCGCTGGACCAGCTCTCGCCGGGGTGTGTCATCCCGGGAAATGTCATCCCGTGTGGAATCCATGGAACTGCGAGTCGAGACCGGTCTGTCGGGGCTGGTTGTGAGGTGAAGCGAGTTGCCCGGAGGCTGCACCGGAGGAAGTTGCATCAACTGGTTGCATCAACACTGGAGACGGGGAACTCCCGCCCGCCCCGAGGGCTCGGAGGGAGGACTGTGGTGGAAAGAAGACCGAGTGGACAGGCGACTCTTCTTGTTGTCTGGATGGATGCAAATGGCCAGTCTTATGATCGGCTATTCATTTTATATACCTGCGTATATTATGGGTGTCAAGCGTTTATTTAATCGGTCGATTGATCACGATTTTTGGTGCGCACGATCACTCTTTCGCTCCGAAATGGCCAGAAAATCTTCCTGAAAGGGCCCCGATCACAATCACCGGCGGGAAATAACGATCAAATTGACATCGTCTCTTTTGTTTATCTCTTTTCGGGGAATCAGGTGGAATACTGATTTTGAGAACAGATTCGGATCCTGCCGCAGCGATGCAGTGGTGGCCATCCATTCCCGGTTTCGTGATTGCAGCAAGGGGATCTCGGGTGTCTGGATGTCCTGGACTCTCCACCAGAACCGATCCCCGGAAAGGCGGATCGTGCTGCCGACCCGTTTCCTGGAAAGCCGGAGAGCGGGGGGGAAACCACCTGGGGGGGGAGGCCACGACCAGACAGGCCCGAACCGCAGATCTCTGAAGTGAAATCACAAAACCGGCGAGCCCCGGTCTGGATGACCAGTTTGTTCCACGCCGTTCAGTCGGACGGACTGAGCGTGGTCAGCAATTCGCCAATCGAATGGTGCATTTCCAGGGGATGTCGCAACTTGAGTCGCGAGTTGACCCGGTAATGATTGCGCCGACCTTCCTTGGTGATTTGCAGGTAACCGGCCTCGGCCAGTTCCGCGACGATGCGCTGCACCATCCGTTCGGTGATTCCCACTGACAGGGCGACATCCCGCAGGCGTTCATCGGGATTGCGGAACAGGCACAGCAGCACGTGCGTGTGATTGGTCAAAAAGGTCCAGCCGGGGGAAGGCGAGGCGGCGGTGGGCGAAGCAGGGCGGACCGTCTTTTTCATGGCAATGACCCGGTGTGCCGATCAGCTGGGGCGTCACAAAAGCGAACAAAAGTTCGGGTATTCTGCTCTGCCCAGCATATCCGGTCCTGCGGGGGGTGACCATGCTGCCGGTCGGGAGCAGAGAGCGTTCCCCCTCGGGCCCGTCGGGGAATTCCCGGAAGACCCAAGCCAGACAACCAAGCCGGGAGAACACAGCCGGGGCTGCGATTCAACTCCAGAGATGGACCCGGTCTTTCAACCCGGCTGGCAACCGGGCCTCGACCGCGGTCCGCAGGTTCTTTTCGAGATACCGCGTGCTGAAGTGGCTGAGGATGATCAGTTCATTCCGGAACCTGTCGGCCCGCTCGAGGATGTCGTCCAGGTGGCAATGCCCGAACTTGTGGATCTTCTCTTTGCGGTGTTCGGGACGATAGAAGGTCATCTCGGTGATCAACACCTGGGCCTGGTAGACGGCCGGGTCGGCATCCAGCCCGGCAGGAGCGGTGTCTCCGGTGTAGCAGACCAGTGGAACCCGTACCTCGTGGGTCACCTCTTCGCCCGCCAACCGCCGCTCGCGGATGTCGTTTTGCGAGAGCCCCTGCAGTTCGGGACGCAATTTCTTGCGGCGATCCCAGACCAAGTAGCCGACCGAAGGAACGGTGTGCCGGGTGGGGAAGCAGGTCACCACATGCTCGCGCGAGAGTTCGATCTCATCTCCCGGTTTCACGCCGATCAACTCGCAGACCATCCGGCCCCGATCCACCCGCTGCCACGCCTGGAGGATGCGTTGCACCCCGTCGACGACCTCCTGGGGAAGGTAGATCACCGGGGGCTCCATCTTCATCATGCGCCGACGGGCGACGAAGACCGGAATCGCAGCCAGGTGGTCGAGATGCGCGTGCGTGACAAACCAGTGTCGGGTCCCCAGGAAACTCCAGGGGCTGCCCCCCAGGTCGAAGCCCAGTTTCAACTCGGGAATCCGCCAGTACGACTGGACCGCGGCACGCGAAAAGCCCTCGATCGTCAGCGCCTTGTGCGTCAGGGTGCGGACAGGCAGGTTCTTGATCATGACTCGCTGTTTGTAGACAAAATCGGGGAATTTCGCCAGCGCACGCACGCTGCGCCGGAACCAGACACCACCGAGGAGTCGGGGTTCAGTCGGAATTCTCTGAAACACGTTTTGTCGTCCTGAACAGCAGGCAGCGGGGGGGCGTGGATCACTCCCCCACGTTCGAACGGCCAGTTCGTATCGGCTAAACTCCCCATGGCGTGCCGTGGGGTTGGGACCACGCGAAAAGTCTCTTCGTTTTTCCCTCATCAGGGCCAGTGATGGCCAGAGAGCCTGTGCGGATGGCTGCTGTCAAGTTGCGACGTCTCGGTGCCAGTGGCCTGGAGGTCACCCCGATCGCGATGGGGTGCTGGCCGATCGCCGGAGTGACCAGCCTGGGAGTCACCGAAACCGAAAGCCTGCAGACGCTGGAGGCGGCGGTCGATTCCGGGATCAACTTCTTCGATACCGCCCACTGCTACGGTTACGAAGGGGAAAGTGAGCTGCGCATTCGCCGGGCGCTCGGTCATCGCCGGGAGGAACTCGTGCTGGCCACCAAGGGGGGGATTCATTACGAAGACCGCCGGCAAGTACGGGATGCCCGTCCGGCGACGCTGCGCCGGCAATGCGAAGAAAGCCTGCGTCGCCTGGGGACCGATCGGGTCGAACTGCTCTACCTGCATGCTCCCGATCCGCAGGTTCCCCTGGCGGAGTCGGCCGGTGCTCTGCGAGAACTGCTGGAGGCAGGGAAGACCCGCAGTATCGGGTTGTCGAATGCCACTGTGGCGCAGATGGAAGAATTTGCCCGCATCTGCCCACTGACCGCCTGCCAGCCCCATTTCAACATGCTGCAGCGCGAGATCGAGGTGGATGTGCTTCCTTGGTGCCGGCGAAATGACGTGGCCGTGGTGGTGTACTGGCCACTGCTGAAGGGACTGTTGGCCGGGCAGCTTTCGCGGCAGCACGTGTTTGAGCCGGGAGATGGCCGTCCCAAGTACCCGATGTTCCAGGGGGCCGAGTGGGATCGCAACCAGGACCTGGTCGATGAACTCCGGCAGATTGCCACGGAGGCCGGCCGGACTGTGGCCGAGCTCGTGCTCAACTGGACAATTCATCAACCCGGGATCTGTGCGGCACTGTGTGGAGCCCGCCGTCCCGGTCAGATTGCCGAGAACGCACGGGGGATGGGTTGGCGACTGTCGGAGAGTGAGAGGGGGGCGATTGACGCCGCCCTGCTGCGTCGCGGCACCCCTGTCTCGCGCGGAGCGGTGACATGAGTGCCCGGCGGAAGAAGCCCGAGTCGCGTCTGCTGGGAAATCATCAGCGAAGCTGGTTGTGGGGACGCAACCTCGTGCGGGAGACGGTCGCAGCCGGTGAGTGGCCGATTCTTGAACTCTGGTTGGCCGATGATCTCCCGCGCGATCTGTCCGACCTGCTGGTTCGCCAGGTCTCACTGCGCTGGGGTTGCGAGGTCCAGCGTGCCGGTCGCGATGTTCTGGAACGGCTCTGCCACGATTCGGCCCACCAGGGCTGCCTCGCGCGCATGGGGCCGTTCCCCTATCGCACCCTGGACCAGTTGCTGGATGGGGCTGCCGAGAAGTCTGCGTTCCTCGTACTCGACGGGATCCAGGATTCGTTCAACCTCGGGGCCATCCTGCGGTCGGCCCAGGCACTGGGGATTGCCGGTCTGCTGCTGGGGACCCGGGGGCAATCCCCGATCACCAGCCAGGCAGCCCGCAGTTCGGCCGGGGCGGTCAATCGTCTGCCGATCGCACAGGTGGATTCTTTGCCAACGGCCCTGGGCCTGTTGCGGTCTCGCGGGATCCGGATCCTCGGGACCGACCCCCATGCCGGAACCAGTCTTCCGCAAAGTGACTTGACCGGTTCCCTGGCCGTGGTGGTTGGAAATGAATCGCAGGGGATCTCGGCAGAGGTCTGGGAATGCTGCGACGACCGCGTTCGAATTCCCCTCGGAGGCGAGGTGGAGTCGTTGAATGCCGCAGCCGCGGCGACAATCGTCTGTTACGAACGACTACGGCAGAACCCCACAGATTGCTGAGTCAAAGTCGGAGAGGGTGTGAAAGGGATTTTTCGTTTTGGGAAATGATTTGTCTTTCGGTTTGGTTTCGATTACCATTTTTGACGGTTGTAGTGATCGACAGACGAGATCGGATGTTACAGGCGGAGTGAGGGATGGGTTTCTTATGGGTGTGTGGCGTCCGCGTTGACTCTCAGGATCTCGCGGCCTGGGACCTGGTGGGAGTCTATACCGACCGGTCGTTGGCCGTTCAGGCGTGCCGGGATGAGAACCACTTTTTATTCCCGGTAGTCGCCAACATGGAATGTCGTTCGGAAACGAAGGCCCCTGCGGGCGTCGAATGGCCGCATCGGGAGATTCCTTCGGGCCATGATTGGGAGTGGCCGCGGATTCCCCGGTAGTGGCGGCCTCTGGGGGCTGGCTTTCTTCAGTGGGCCGCCAAGCCATGACATTGGAGTATCAACCGAGGGGAATGCGCTGCAGTTTGCCGAGATCGTCGAACAGGGATTCGAGGCAGACAGCGGGGGCAACATTCGCCTCAATCTGACGGTCGGCCAGGAGGCAGCGTTCGAGCAATTCGATCACCCGATCGATTGCGGCCTGGGGTGAGGCGGAGGCTGCGCGGGCCCGTTCGTTCAGCGAATGAACAAGCCGCCCGACCTGATCGAATTCACGGGACGGGACAACTCCCCGGGAGAGGGCCAGCAATGCCTGGCGGTAGAATTCGATGCAGAAGCGGATCATCCAGCCCGCGTGCGAGCGTTGCCCCGATTTGGCAGAGGAGGCTCCTTCGACGAGTCCGCGGGCGAACTCGCCCAGCTTGAGACTGTCAAACCGTGGCTGCGAGAGTTGCTCGTACAACTGCTGTCGTTGGCGGCGCAGTTCGGGATCGAGCAGTTGCCGGGCGGTTTCGATGCTCCCCTCCGCCAGCAATGCGATCGAATCGAGATCATGGGCCCCCTGCAATTCGGGATCCCGTTGCAGTACCGTCTTGAGGTCGGCGGCCTCCAGCGGTTGAAAGGTCAGCAACTGGCAGCGCGAGCGAATCGTGGGGAGCAATCGTTCGAGGCCCGCGACCACGAGGATCATGATGGCCCCGGGGGGAGGCTCTTCCAGCGTCTTCAGCAGGGCGTTGGCCCCTTCTTCGTTCAGCGACTCGGCTTCGTCGATGATGGCGACTTTCCGCCGGCCCAGCAGGGGGTGCAGGGCGATTTCGTAGCAGAGACCGGCACGCCGGCGTTCTTCCTTGTCGCCAATGAACGAGGCGACCGGATGTTCGGCCTTTCCTGGGGGAAGATTCACCAGCAGCAGATCGGGATGGATCCGGGCTGCAACCTGCTGGCAGGCGGGGCAGGTGCCACAGGCATCGAGGTCATGATCATCGGCCCGTTCGCAGAGCAGGGCCTGGGCAAAAGCAAGGGCACATTGTCTCTTCCCGACTCCGGGGGGGCCCAGAAAGGCGTAGGCCTGACCCAGTCGGCCAGCAGCCGCGCTGACCTTCAGCCGGCGGATCGGCTCGGAGTGTCCGAGGACATCAGACCAGGGCATGGAGGTTGATCGGGGAGTTCAAAAACAGACAGCGACCGCAGTTGGTCGATGACGTGGGCGGAATCGTGTTGGGCTGCCCGATTATGTCAGTTCGCGGAGCATCCTCCCAGTCACGCGGGTCGGCGGGGCGAAGGGAGAAATGGGTCTGCCGCCATCGGCGGCAACGTCCAGGCCGATGCCAGACACACGATTCCGCCGGTCATCGCGCGAAAAAAAACCGCCACCAACGCGACAGCGAAGGTGGCGGTTGAAAGCAACCGTCGTTGGCCGCCAGCAGGGCCTAGTAGCGGTAATGCTCGGGCTTGAAGGGGCCTTCGGCAGAGATGCCGAGGTATTCCGCCTGCTTCGGGGTGAGCTTGGTGAGCTTCACGCCCAGCTTTTCGAGGTGGAGTCGGGCAACTTCTTCGTCGAGTTTCTTGGGGAGCACATGGACTCCGATCTCGAAGTTTGCCTTCTTGTCCCAGAGGGCAATCTGGGCGAGCACCTGGTTGGTGAAGCTGTTCGACATCACGAACGAGGGGTGGCCCGAGGCGCAGCCGAGGTTCACGAGGCGACCCTCAGCCAGGATGATCAGGGCCTTGCCATTCGGGTAGACGAACTTGTCGACCTGGGGCTTGATGTTGATGCGGGAGATGTCCTTGCGATTCTTGAGATACGCCATGTCGATCTCAATATCGAAGTGACCGATGTTGCAGACGATCGCCTCGTGCTTCATCGCATCGAGATGTTCGGGACGGATGATGTCACAGCACCCGGTGGTCGTCACGAAGATGTCAGCCGTGGCAGCGACATCGTCGAGCACCGTGACCTGAAAACCCTCCATCGCCGCCTGCAGGGCGTTGATCGGATCGATCTCTGTCACCACCACCCGGGCCCCAAAGCTCTGCAGGGCCTGGGCACAGCCCTTGCCCACATCGCCATAGCCGCAGACCACAGCCATCTTGCCGGCGATCATCACATCAGTCGCCCGCTTGATGCCATCGAGCAGCGACTCGCGGCAACCGTAGAGATTGTCGAACTTGCTCTTGGTGACCGAGTCATTGACGTTGATCGCGGGGACGGCCAGTTTCCCTTCGCGGAACATCTGGTAAAGGCGATGGACGCCGGTGGTGGTCTCTTCGGAGATCCCGCGGATTCCGGAAAGCAGTTCGGGGTACTTGTTGTGAACCATGATGGTGAGGTCGCCACCATCATCCAGAATCATGTTGAGGGGCTGTCCATCGGGCCAGACAAGAGTCTGTTCGATGCACCAGTCGAATTCCTGCTCGTTCATCCCCTTCCAGGCGAAGACCGCGATGTTCTTCGCGGCAATGGCCGCCGCAGCGTGGTCCTGGGTGGAGAAAATGTTGCAGCTCGACCAGCGGACCGTGGCACCCAGTTCGATGAGGGTTTCGATCAGCACGGCCGTCTGGATGGTCATGTGCAGACAGCCGGCGATTCGGGCCCCGGCCAGAGGCTTCAGCGGCCCGTACTTCTTCCGCAGGGCCATCAGGCCTGGCATCTCATTCTCGGCCAGTTCGATTTCCTTGCGACCCCATTCCGCCAGCGAGAGATCTTTGACTTTGAACGGGAGGGTAGAGACTTCAGCGGTGGCCATGCGTGTTCCAGCAGAAAGTGCCATGAAGGGGGGGACTGTGTATCAGGGGATGGCAAGACACCATCCAAAGCTCCCCCGGTCAGAAAGGGACTTGATTATAGACTGTGGGAAGGGGATTGCATCCCTCCGCCACACTCTTGAACTCCGAGCGATTCTGGAAAACCGCCGAAATCGCCTGCCGATTCACCACGGTTCGATCGAAATCGCCAGAATCGTCCCAGTCCGGAAACGGATCAAACCTCGCCGGTTCAACGATTCCCCAGTTTCCCGGGATTTTCAATCCCCGGGGAGGCCGATGTGGTCTGGTGTCTATCGGGTGAGGCTCCCCACCGGAGATTGCCTCCCCAGAGGGGGAATGCCGCGTCGCCTGTGGGCCGTTGTCTGCTCGGACGGGAGTGTGTCACGGACTTTCGTCCGCCCGACACGAAACGGGTCAGACCGGATTACTTCCCGGACTTTGAGAAGTCGCCGGCCGTGATGATGAACAATTTCCTGAGATCCAGGCGTCGTTTCAGGGTCTGGAGAACCTCGTCCGCCTTGAGATTTTGGATCCGGGCTTCCAGAGCGGCATGAGCCTTCATGGTTCGACCGGCCTGGAGGTTGGTGGCAAGTTGCTCGACCAGCATCAGGTCGTTGGAACGGGCCACCTGTTGCTCCTGCAACCAGCCGGTCTTCGCACTGGCCAATTCGTCGTCGGTCACCCCCTCGGCGAGCAGGCGATCGAGTTCTTCCCGAATCGCCTCCGAGGTCCTGGCCATGTTGCCGGGATTGGAAATCGCGTAAACCATGACCACCGATCGCGGATCCACGGCGGACGATTGCAGCATCGAGGCAATGCCATACGACAGCCCTTCTTTTTGTCGCACCCGGTCCGCCAGACGCGACGAAAGCCCCCCCCCTCCCAGGATGAAATTCCCCAGGTCGAGCGGGGCGTAGTCGGGGTCGGAATCTTTCAGCGGCAGGACCTGGGCCGCGAGGTAAATCGCGTTCTCCTTGTCGGGAGTGTTGATCTGCTGGCTTCCCCCTGGAATTCCGGGAGGGGCGGTACGGTCAATGCGCTGAAAGGGCTCGGACGATTTCCAGCCCTCCAGGAGACTTTCGGCCGACGCCACCAGGTCATCACGGTCGAAATCGCCGACCGCCACGAGTTCGCCGTGGGTTCCCCCCAGGAATCGCTGGTAGAGTTGCCGCAGTTGGTCGACCTGGATTGCCTTGAGACTGGCGAGTTCGGCCGCGATCGCCGGGGCGTGCCGGGGATCCTCAGCCGGGTAAGGGGCCAGGTGTTTGCGGATGGCCGTCATCGCGAGCGCCTGGGGCTCGGTCTGGGCCTGCTCCAGTTCCGCCACTTTCTGCTGCCGCAGCAATTCGAGTTCATCCGCCGGGAGGGTCGGCTCGCGCAGCATCTGGCGAACGAGTGCCAGCACCTCGGGCAATGTTTGCCGGCGGGCCATGATCGTGAAGACGACTTCGCCAGGGCGGCCCGAGGCGGAGACTTCAGCCCGCAGACGGTCGAGTTCGTCGGAGAGTTGCTGACGGTCCAGGGCTTTCGTTCCCCGGGTCAGCATCTCGGGAAGCAGTTCCGCCGCGAGTCGCTGTCCCTTGAGCGACGCGAGGGTGCCATAACGCAGGGTCAGTTTGAGGACCACCGTGTTTCCGCGGGTCTGCTTGGAGAGCAGGGCACCCCGGACCCCGGAACGGAGCGTCACGAATTCGGTCCGCGCGTCAATATTGGCCGGGCTGGCGTCAAATTGCTCGCCGGCGCTGACATCTTCACGGCCCTTGTATCCCTGCAGCGTCTCGCGGATCGAGGCGACGCGCGGCACCTGGGTCCGGTCGGGGGCCGTTGTCGGTTCGAAAACCCCCACCGTGCGATTGTCGGGCTTGAGGTATTTCGCGGCGGCGGCGGAGACCTGCCCGGCTGTGACCTGCTCGAGCCGGTCGCGATGGAGGAAATACAATCGCCAGTCTCCCTGGGCGGCCCACTCGCTCAGCTGGATTGCCAGTTGACGGCTGTCGGCGGCGGTCAATTCGCGTTCCTTGAGCATCGCCGCCCGCACCCGTTTCACCTCGTCTTCCGTCACCCCGCCGCTGGCGGTTTCATCAATGGTGGCCAGCAGCGCCGACAGCAATTGTGGACCGGTCGTGTCCCCGGCGGCCTGGGCGAGGATCTCGATCACCCCGGGATCGTGCAGTGAATAGGTCAACCCCCCCACGTCGGCCGCCAGGCGCGTCTGCACCAGCGACTTGTAGAGCCGGCCCGAAACCTCGGTCGTGAGGATGCGCTGCAGTACCTCCACGGCTGGGAAGTCTTCGTGTCCCCCCGCTGGAATGTGGTAGACAACACCGGCGAAGGGAGTGGAACCAACCCGCCGCAGTCGCACGCTGCGCTCTCCATCCTGGGAGGGCTCTTCGGTGTAGGTTGCTTCGCGGGGTTCCCCGGAAGCCTCCAGCTTCGAAAAATGCTTCGCAATGAGCGACAGGGTGGCCGGGGGTTCGAACTTCCCGGCGACGATCAGCAGGGCATTGTCGGGCTGGTAGTGGCGTCGGTAGAAGGCCTGCAGTGCACGGATCGGCACCCGTTCAATGTCGCTGCGGTTGCCAATTGTCGACTTGCCGTAGTTGTGCCATTCGTAGGCGGTCGCCAGCATGCGCTGCGAGAGGACCCCCTGGGGGCTGTTTTCCCCCATTTCGAACTCATTGCGGACGACGGTCATTTCCGACTTGAGATCGGCTTCAGAGACGTGACTGTGGACCATGCGGTCGGCTTCGAGTCGCAGGGCGAACTCGAGGTTCTCGGGAGTCGCCGGGAATGTTTCGAAATAATTCGTCCGGTCGTACCAGGTGGTGCCGTTGAAGTCCCCTCCCCGTTCCTTGAACGCCGCGGGGATGTTGGGATGGTCGGGGGTTCCCTTGAACAGCAGGTGTTCGAGAAGATGGGCCATCCCCGCCTCGCCGTAACCCTCGTGTCGTGAGCCGACGAAGTAGGTGATGTTGACCGTCACGGTTGGCTTCGAGTCGTCGGGCAGCAACAGGACCCGCAGTCCGTTGGGAAGCTGGTACTCGGTGATTCCCTCGATGGTCGAGACCTCCTGGATCCCGCCCGGCAGGTCTGTCTCCTGGGCGAAGGCGGCCGGGATCATGGTCAGCAGGGGAACGAGCAGGCCCAGCATCAGGCCCCACAACGGACGAATCATCAGCGTCAACTCCTGCAGACCGAAACGGACAGAATCCAGCGGTCGGGATTGTCGTCGAGTGGTCCCCGGAAAATCAACCACTGGGGGCCGCACCTGGGCTGGCATTCTGAGAGTCTGAACGCGAGAGTGAAGAGAGGTGAGTTGGCTTCTTGACACTCTTTCGAGGTGTGTATCGCGATGACTGGGTTCCCCCCGCCAGACGAGGATGACCAGGGTGACTGGGCCGCGACAATCCGGGCCATTCATGCATCCACGGTTCGCCTGGTGCTCGCCATCACAGGGGGTGGGACGGGAGCCATTTCCCGCCTCCTCGAAGTGCCGGGAGCTTCCCGCAGTGTGCTGGAAGGCCGGGTGCCGTATTTCCCCGCTGCGCTCGCCGAGTGGCTGGGGCGACCCCCCGAGCAGGCGTCCAGCCTGACCACAGCACTTGGCATGGCGGCGGTGGCCGAGCGGCGCGCCCGGCAGCTGGATCCGGAAACTCCCCAGTCCCCAGAGGGGACCCCGCACTGGCTGGGAGTCGCCGGGACGTCAGCCCTCGTCAGTGATCGCCCGAAGAAGGGGGAGCATCGCTGTCACCTGGCGGTGCACTCGTCATTGGCCACGCACGCTGTTTCGGTCACCCTGGCCAAGGGGCTGCGGAGCCGGATGGGCGAAGAGCGACTGGTGGCCGATCTGCTGCTCTCGCTGATCGCCGAGCAGCTGGGCATCGAGCCTCCCGTCATCGAGCTGCAGGAAGGGGGCGATACCTTCACAGAGCGGCGCGTCGAAGCGGATCCTCTTGAGCGGGATCTGCTGGCACAGGCACGCGACGTGGTGTGGCGCCGGGGGGCGGAGCCGGGCGAGGCCCAGCCCCGAACGCCCATCCGCGGGGTCCTGCCCGGTTCGTTCAATCCGGTGCATGCCGGTCATCGCCAATTGCAGCAGATTGCCCGGCGAAAATTGCAGGGGGAGGTCGCCTGGGAGATCTCGGTGGTCAATGTCGACAAGCCACCGCTCGACCTGATTACGCTCGAAGAACGGTGTGCCCAGTTCGCCGGGGAACCGGTCGTGCTGACCCGGTCTCCCCTGTTTGCCCAGAAAGCCGCAGTCATGCCGGGGATGGTGTTCGTGGTCGGGGCGGATACCGCAGCCCGACTGGTGGATCCCCGGTACTATGCCGGCGACCCCGAGGCGATGTCCGGTTCCCTGAAGACGATCCGCGACCAGGGATGCCGGTTCCTGGTCGCGGGACGCGTCCAGGACGGGCAGTACGTTTCGCTCGGGCAATTGCCGATTCCGAACGAGTTCCAGGGGTTGTTTGAAGAGATCCCCGCCGAGGAGTTTCGGTGCGATCTCTCGTCTACCGAGTTGCGTCGGCAACGGCAGGCGGCCGACGGGGGCTGACTGGGGACGGGACGCACTCAGCCCGACCTACTGGGCGCTATGGATGTCGGGACGCAGGGATTTCGCGTCACGCAGGTAGACGTGAACGATGTCCTTGAGGGACTTCGTGGTATTGACGTGGAGCAAAACGCGGACGCATTTCTGCAACCGACCCGGAACGGCAATTTCCGAAGCGCACAGCAGGGGGACCAGCTGCAGCCCAATCTCGCGCGCCGCCTCGGCTGGGAAGGTGGCCGTGAGGTCGGGAGTGGTGGTGAACAGGATGGACGCAATGTCCTCGGGGTCGGTGATCTCATTGACCCGCAAGACCTCCTGCAAGAGTTCCCGCGTCGCTTCGAGAACGGCTTCCCGGGTGTTTTCGGAGGCCGTGGTGGCCCCGCGAATCCCCCGAACCCGCCAAGGTTGAGACATGAAATGAGTCCGTCAAAAAGCCAACAGCAAACAGTGTGAGTCGTGGCCGGGGAAACGTCGGCCTGCGTGCAGGCCAACATGGTTCCCTGGATTTCGTCGCGGTTTCCACCGGCCGATTTAAAGCGACCAGCCTTCCCGGACGGGAGGGTGGATCAGGGGGGCCAGGTCGGGATGGTTCCGGGCCGACTGGGATTCGGAGTCCCAGTCCACAGCGGGACCATTCGACTGGGGGCCGGGCCCCATCCACACCGCAAGGTTCCCCAACAGAACGGTTTCTGACAAGGGACCGCCCACCGTCACGAAATCGGACGAGGCGGGAGGCCCGCCGTGAATTGCCTGAATCCACTCTTCGAACAGCCCGGGGGCAGGCTCTGCCGAGGCGGAATGGGCCTCTTTCGTGACCTGATCATGCAACAGAACAAAGTCTTCCGTCAGATCGTCCCGCAGCCAGAGTGAGTCGCGTTCCCCAACCAGCAGCAAGCCGCTGGCCGACCGGGCACGTCCCAGAAACAGCTCGCGGGACGGGCGCTTTCCGCCGTCGTACCAGGTCAGGGTCAGGGGGGGGAGTGGGCCACGTTCCGGAAACTCATAGCGCACGACCGACCAGGAGGGAAACTGGTCCCGGTCATGCCCGGCATGCGCGGCGGCAATTCGGGTGGGGGCCGCCAGTTTGAGGGTGCGGAACGGGAGATCCAGCAGCTGGCATCCCTGGTCTCCGAGGGCCCCGGAACCGAAATCCCACCAGCCACGCCACTTTCCGGGGTGGTATACGTTCACCGCGAAATCGCGCTTCGGCGCCGGCCCGAGAAACAGGTCCCAGGCGAGACCGGCAGGGGGCTCTGCGGCTGCGGGACGAACTCCCGTCCCCTGGGGCCAGGTGGGGCGATTGGTCCAGGCGTGCACTTCCCGGATCGCACCCAGGGCCCCCGTTTCCAGGAAGGCGGCGGCCCGCTTGAGGGGGCCTGAGACGCTGCTTGGGTTTCCCAGTTGCGTGGCGACTTTTTTCTCCTGCGCCGCCGCCATCATTTGACGGACTTCACCCACCGAATGGGCGAGAGGAGTCTGGCAGAAGCAATGCTTCCCCAGACGCATCCCGAGAATCGCGGCATGGGCGTGGGTATGGTTGGGAAGACCCACGATGAAGGCGTCAAAGCCGTCGGCGAACTCCTCAAAGAGTTGGCGGTAGTCCTGGAACTTCCTGGCCTTCGCGAACGGTTCCTGGGCCGATCGCTCGCCCAAAACCTGATCGTCAATGTCGCAGAGGGCAACCACATCGCCCAAGCGGGCGGCAGCGGTGGCATCGAGCGCTCCCTGGGCGCCCAATCCGAGGCATGCAAACCGAAGTCGGTCGTTCGCGCCGGCCCGTGCCAATCCCGTCGCCTTTCCTCCGCTCCAGAGTCCCATCCCCAGGAGGGTGGCATTCCGGAGGAACTGCCGGCGACTGCACGGTTTGGCCACGAAACTTCACTCCTCGACCCGGCGGACGAAATTGGGGGACGGAATTGGAGGGGGGGAGAACCAGACCGTTGCCGCCTGTGAATTGGGCCGGTCTCGGGACGGTGAAAGCCTGCGGCACCCGAGTGTCGCGATCCCTCGGTTTCGTCGATCCCCAGTCATCTGGAGAAACATCCCTTCACCACGGTTTTCGACCTTATCAACCAGTTTTCAGGGCTGCAACCAGCCCTTCACCCTCGGAACCGAAATCAGAACGATCGAACTGCACCGGGCAGCGTGATCCCGAGTGGATTCTGGGATTTCCCTGTTCCGAAACGCCTGCTGATCGGACAGATCGGGGGGGTGAGCAACTTCGTGATGAGTCGTGTTTTTTCCCAAGGCCATTGCGGGCTATTTTTTGGGGCAGGCGCCCTGAGCGTTTGTTGACCCCGCTGGTTGGGTGTGATTGTGGAAATCTGCGGGGTATGGGTCGAATGCGTGGTTTGTTCTGGCTAATATGCGATGGGGCTCTGCCGCAGAATTCCGCAAAACCTGTGCGGGTTAATCCGGCCAGTGGTGACCCTGCCGGGGGATGGTCGGCTGATCGAAGCCGACCGTTGCGACGGTCGATCTTCTTCGAGCCCGAGAGTTTCGCTGCGTGTCTCATGAGGAGGGATGAGCGCGGGGTGAACGCCGAGGCACAGACGACAGTCGCGATTGGATTCGGAATTCCCCCCTACGGACAGAAGTTTGGGAGCTGACGTCAACATGAATCTGCGCAGCATCGCGAAGCGGTTGGCCGGTGTGTCCACCCTGGTGGCCCTGGGGATTTCGCCCGGGTGGTGTGAAGCCCAGGTGCGCGGACCGCTTCGTCAGAATGGCGTCGCTCAACCGGTGCCCCAGCAGGGGGCCCAGAACCGCGGTGTCGCCGGCACTGTGGCGCCGGGGGCCAGTCAGGATCCCCTCAGCCGGTATGCCGGGATTCTCGACCAGCCGGACCAGTTGTCGCGGATCCCCCAGCAGGATCTTCTCGCACTTGCGATTCGGGAGACGTCTCGCCGGACGCTGGTCGCCGATCGTCATACACCCTGGCAGGTGGTGCATGGGGTGTTGGCCCTGCGGTGGGATCTGCGTCTGCGTGAGCAGCAGAGTGGGAAGTTGATCAGCGGCATCGAGTGGATCATGGGGGGGGCGTATTACGACAACCAGCCCCTCTGGCAGGAAACGCCCTACGGCGGACAGGGTCATCCCTTCACCCGACCGTACGCGTTCGAGGGGCATCCGACCCAGTTCCTGGGATACATGTGCCTGGCGAACATCCCGCTCGATTACGAGGTGGCGACCCCCACCAAGGTGATCACCGTCCGCGACATCGTGCAGGATGCGAAGATGCAGGTGCGGACCGGGCGCGAAATCACCTGGACGCTCTGGGCGCTGGCCCACTACGAATCTCCCGATTCCCAGTGGACCAATGCCGCCGGGGAAGCCTGGAGCATCGAGCGGCTGCTGAAGATGCAGGTTGATGAGCCGGTCACTTCGGGAGCGTGCGGGGGATGTCACGGCCTGTTTGCACTGGCCTACGCCCGCAACATGAAACTCGACACTGGAGAACCGCTGCGTGGAGTCTGGGTTGAGGCCGATCAGAAGGTCAAACGGTACATCGAAGAAGCCCGGTCCCTGCAGAACGCGGATGGGTCGTTTTCTTCGAATCACTTCCTGGGCCCGGGAGAGACCCGCGAATTTGGGAAGCGGATTTCCACCTCGGGGCACCAGTTGGAATGGCTGATGATGTCACTCCCCCAGGACCGCCTCAATGAGGATTGGGTCCAGAAGGGGATCACCAGTGTGGCGCGGGACCTCGTGGTCAACCGCAACACCGAGGCCGACTGCGGGCCGCTGTTCCACGCGCTGCATGCCCTCGTGCTGTACCGTCAGCGGACAGTCCCGGGATACGAGCAGCCCAAGATCAACTCGGCCCTGCGATTGGCGGAACGTCAGCATCGCGGGAAGGGGGTTCCCCTCGCCGATCCCTCGCGTGGGACCCAGACGGGCAACCGGACCGGAGCCCAGGTGCGCCGGACTGCGGCCGACGAACTCCGGGATGTTGGAGATGTGACTCTGCCCGAACCCGGATCTGAACCGGTGAGTGAGTCCATCGCGGAGTGAGCTGGACCGGCGTTTGCCGGCGTCAGACCCGGTTTCATCTTTCCACGAGACCTGCCACCATGGCTGAATGGGAACTCGCTCAGACCCATCCCTCCGAGCAACTGGCCCAGTTGCACTTCTTTGCGATGAAGAAGGTTCAGGCCAACGGGGAGATTGAGTTCCGGATCACCGTGCGGGAGTTTGTGGCACAGCAGGACCGGAGCATGCGTTTTTTTGCCGAGGCCGATCGGCAGACAAACCAGAGCGTGGCCCCCTTCACCCCCTGTGGCTGGGGGAGCACACTGGTGAAGGCCCTCTCGGAATGCCTGCGTGCCATCCACCGCTTTCCGTATGAGGGGCCTCTTCCCTGAAAACGGGACGGGGCGGGCGATGGGATCAAATCGTGATCGCGGGGTCTGGCAGGAGTTCGATTTGTTGGGAAATCGCTCCGGCCGGAGATCGCTCAGCGGGCGGGTGGCACGGGGACGATCCTGAAGGTGCTGCCGCGGGTGAGAATCAACTCACGATCGGTTTCTCCGCCGGGCGCAGTCTGTTTGACACCGTCACTCCATTCCACCTCAATCGAGTCGTAAGTCGTTTCGGGACCGACTCCAAAATGCAGCCGGGGATCGTGGCTGGAGAGATAGCTGGCGGAAGGGTTCATCTCCCGCGTCCATTGCCGGTTCCCCGCGTGGACTGTCACCCGGGCACCGACCGCATCGCGGTTTCCGAGAGTGTCGACCAGCCGGATGCGCAGCCAATGACCGATCCTGGGGGTGTCGTTGCGCCAGAGTGAGGCAGGTCCCTCGCACGTGGTGTTGAGCAGGTCCAGATCACCGTCGTTGTCGAAATCGGCACAGGCGAGGGCCCGGGCGACAGAATTTCGGGTGCCCCATTCGCCACAGAACATGGCGGCATCCTGGAAATGGGCCCGTCCATCATTGACAAGCATTTGGGCAGGCTCTGCGTAGTCGTTCCAATAACTTCCCAGTTGGGACGAGGGGAGCGGGGCATCGCGCTTGACCCGTCCATTGACGACCGCCAGATCGAGGTCGCCATCAAGTTCAAGGTCGAGGGCGGCGGTCCCAAACCCAGTGCGTGTCAGGCTGGCCGCTGCCAGACCAGACAGTGAGGTTCCATCGCGGAAAGTCTCCTGTCGCGTGGCCAGGTAGAGAATGTTGACCTCGCCACGGATGTTCGTGATGAACAAATCGTCGAGATCATCACCGTTGAAATCGCCCATGGCGATCCCCATGCTCGCCTGGGGTTGTCCAAGCCCGTTTGTGGCCAGTCCCCAGTTGGCTCCCTCTTCGCGAAAGCGTCCGTCGGCCTGTTGCAGCAGCAGGGGGTTGGACTGCTGGTCGTAGGCCATGTACAGGTCGGGACGGTGGTCGCCATTGAAGTCCCGGCAGATCAAACCCAGGCCAGGGCCCGCCGGGGCCGCCGCCACTCCCGCCAGCCCCGAAACATCCAGCAGGGAATACCCCTGGGCGTTCTCTTCACCGAGATTGCGATAGAGCTTTCCGAGAGTTCCCTGGAAGGCCTGAGGCCCGCAGTAGTCCGGCCGCTGCCGACTGTCGTCACAGGCGGTCCCGGGGAAATAGTCGAGATAATTCACGACAAACAAGTCGAGGAATCCATCCTGATCGTAATCGAAAAATGTGGCTGCCGTCCCCCAGCGGGGATCCCGCACCGACAGTTTCCGGCTCGATTCCTCAAACGTGCCATCCCCCAGGTTGGTCCACAGGACGTCAGGCCCGTAACAACTGATGAACAGGTCGCCGTCGCCGTCGTTGTCGTAGTCCCCGATCGCGAGGCCAGTGGCGTAGCTTGAGAAAGATTCGAGCCGGGCTTGTGTCGACACGTCGACGAAGGTCCCGAGGCCGGTCTGGCGGTAGAGTCGTACGGCAGAACGGGTCTTCTCCGCTTCGCCCCCCCAGGTGGCATCGAGCAGGACGAGATCGAGGAGGCCATCGCCGTCGAAATCGAAAAAACCGGACCCCGAGCCCATGATCTCGGGCATGAAATAGCTTCCCTTGGCCTCGGGTCGCCGACAAAAATCGAGACCGGCTTCGACCGAGACATCGACCAGCCATGGGGGTTGGGTGATGCGGGGTGGTTCGTTGACGCTGGAGGGCTGTTCCACACGATCGCCGCGGGCATCGCATCCGCAATCGATCACGCAGGCGGCCAACAGGGCAGACCACGCGAGGGGACGCCAGCAGTCCGTTGTGTTGAACGCCACAATTCGCCCGAACGAGAGGGGTTGAGGACCTGGCGGATGGAGGATTTCCACCGTCACGTAATCTTAGCAGGGAATACCCGTTGTTTTCATCACGACGACCGTCACAATCGGAATTCGACGTGGCGACTGCGGGGAGGGTTGGCCTGAATCCCTGAGGACAGTCGGCGTCTGGCGATTCCACCGAGACGCTCAGCGGAACAGGATCGGGGGCCCCGAGCCCCTCGAAAGCAACATTGCCTGCCCGTTGCGAATCGCTTCTCACACCGCACTGGGGTGGCCATGCCATACGGGGCTCGCTGGCATTCGATTCCCTCAACTCTGTACAGTGTAAGAAGGGTTTTGCCAGGCGGTCCAGGCGGCATTTCTTGCGCCGTTTACTCCGCTTGCCTTGACAGAGTCCGAGCCACGTTCGGGAGATGGTCGTTTGATGAGCAGTGTTTCAAGCCTGAACCGCGGCTGGCTGGCGATGATGCTGGCGGTTTTCGCGAGCCTCGGCATTCCCGCAGTCAGCTGCGCCCAGTCCAGTGATGCGGGTCAGGCTCAAAAACCGGTCGCGACCGACGCGGGGGGAAAGTCACCGGCGGCTTCGGCCTGGGACCGGCTGGTCTATGTTCCGTTTCGCAATCTGCAGCAGACGCTGGCCGGCGACGGGGCGGTGGCAATTGTGCCCGTCCGGGTCCTGAATGACTGGTGGCAAAAGCTGCAGGCGCTCGAGGCCCGTCCCGTGGGCGATGCCGCGATTGGCGGAGGTGTTGCCGAAGCCCGTTACGACGCCACCATTGAGGGGGACTTGGCACGGGTGCGCGTGGAACTCGCAGTCCGGGCCCTGACCACTGAGGGATTGCGGCTGCCTCTGCGGTTTGGTGAAGCGGCGCTGGGGGAACTCTCCTGCGAAGACAAACGAGTCTGGTTGCGGGCCACCGGTGATGGGGATTATGAAATCCGGCTTCCCGAGCCAGGGCTGTATCGCGTCCAGTTCGAAATGGGGGTCAAGGTCAAGACCACACCCGATGGACGGGAATTGGACTTCGAGACCCCCCGTGCCGTGACATCGTCGCTGCAGGTGAAGGTTCCGAGTGCGGACCAGGCGTTTGAACTGGAACCGTCGGCCGCTGCCGTGGAGACCGCAGTTGACGAGGGTGCCTCGCGCTTGACCGCGCGTTTGCCGGCGGCGGGGCGGCTTCGTGCCCGTTGGAGACCCCGCAGCGGCGATTCGCCGATGCAGGATGCCCTGGCGTCGGTCCGCAACACCACCATGGTGCGCCTGGGGGACGGGTTGATCCAGACGGACAGTCGCCTGGATCACCAGGTTCTGCGGGGAGGACTGGAGCGGGTGGAAATCCTCGCACCAGTGGGGGCCCGCATTCTTGAGGTGACCGCCCCCGGGCTGAAGACCTGGAACGTGGCCCCGGGCGAGAACCGTCAGACAATCACGGTGGAATTGCTGGGAAGTGAAACCAAGCGTCTCCCCGTTCGGGTGTTGACCGAAGCTCCGCTGCCGCTGGAGACCTTTCCGGTGGCGGGACTTGTTCAGGACGCGCCTGTGCATGGGGTCCATGCGGGGGGGGGCTGGCGCGAAAACGGGGTGGTGGTGCTGTCGGGGACTTCGGACCTCGCAGTTGTCGTTGAGCAGCAGCAGGGACTGATCCGGATTGAACCCGGCGAGATCCCCCAGGAATTTGCCCGTCCCGATGCGCTGGCTTGGCGATACTTCAATCCCGGGTTTGACCTGCAGGTGACTGCCCGCCCCATCGAGCCACGTGTGCAGGCCCAGCGGCATTCTCGCGTCGTCTTTCGCGAAGACGAAATGGAGGTCGCGGAGGATTTTGAGTTCCAGGTTGAGCGGGCTCCCGTGTTCGAACTGCGGTTCGGGATCCCCGAGGGGCTGGTTGTCGACCGGGTCGACTGCGAATTGATGAAGTCGCACCAGGTTCTGTCCGACCGGCAGGAACTGGTTGTGACTCTGCGCGACGGCTGCAAGGGGGATGTTCGGCTGCAGGTGACGGCGCGGCGCCCGCTTGGCCCCATCGATGGAACGCCGCAAGTGCTGAAATTGCTGGAGCCGCGGGGTGTGGCCCGCAATCGTGGTCAGGTTTGGACGGCGGCGGCGCAGAACCTCGAGCTGGTGTTTGACGACCGGG
>Ga0315902_10002655_pt1 | contig 27558 bp, 23 predicted proteins | sample LakEriMetagenome_9_FD_203523 | JGI IMG/M metagenome (GOLD analysis project Ga0315902, IMG submission 203523) | Freshwater fungal communities from buoy surface, Lake Erie, Ohio, United States - Buoy 12 MA117 | ecosystem: Environmental > Aquatic > Freshwater > Lake > Lake biofilm | place: USA...
ACGATCGTGGTGGATCCGCCGGCCTTCGCGAAGTCGCGTGGCGCACTCGATGGTGCGTTGCGCGGCTACAAGGACATCAATCTGCAGGCCATGAAGCTGCTCGCGCCTGGCGGCACGCTGTTCACCGCGTCGTGCAGTCATCATCTGTCGCGGGGCTTGTTTTTCGAGATGCTCACCGAAGCCGCCGGCGATAGCGGGCGTCGCTTCGCGCTGCGCGCGATTACCGGACAGCCTCTCGATCATCCCGAACTGCTCACGGTACCGGAGACCGGTTATCTCAAGGGCGCGTTGCTCGAAGCGATGTCCTGACCCCAGCGCGCCCGCGCGAGTGCAAGCACGGAACGCTCAGGCGCGCTGGCAGCGGGGGCAGTGATACGTACTGCGTGCCGCCTGCACCGATCGCACAATGGCGCGTCCGCATCGTGTACACGGTGCCCCTTCGCGATCGTACACCTGCCACATCGTCTCCGCGTCGGTTGTATGGTCATCAGACGCCGTCGGCGTTGCCCCGTAGTAGCGCGCCGCAGGTGCGTTGCTCAGCACGTGCCGAATGGCGTCACGCAAGCGCGTGACCCGCGCCTTCGACAATTGACGCGCAGGCGTGGCCGGATGGATGCGCGCCTCCCACAGGGCTTCGGATGCATAGATGTTGCCGACACCGGCGACGACGTGCTGATCGAGCAGCACCGGTTTGATTGGCGCACTCCGTCGCGCGAGCGTCGCGAGGAATCCCTCCACCGTGAAGGCGTCCGTCAGTGGCTCCGGCCCCACGTCGGGCTCCGTGAACGTACCGGGCGCATGACGGCGGATGATGCCGAGCGCGCGCGAGTCGGTGAAGCTGACGCGAATACCAGTCTCGGTGACGATGCGCGCGCGTTCATGCGCCGGTGCCGGATCATTGGCAACGCCGATGTCCCAATCGCCGGTCATGCGAAAGTGCACCTCGAGCACAGCGCCGTCGCTGAGGTGCAGCAGCTGGATCTTCGCTCGGCGGTCGATGCGGGTCAGGCGAGCGCCAAGCAGGGCACGCTGGCCGGCCGCCGGAAGGGCACGACGCAGCGCGGGATGGGTCACCGTCACGCTGGCGATCGTCTGCCCCAGCACCGCCTCACGCAGGCGCTGGGCGGCCGCCTCGACTTCCGGGAGCTCAGGCATGGTACCGGGCTTGGGGGGACGATGTGGGACGAAACGCAACCATCAGCAAATAAGGCACTTGGGCTGTGGATAATCACAAAAATGGGGCTTGCGCAAAAGCCGGCGATTCCCGAAGTTGTCCACATCCCTCCACACCCTCGGCGGCCCCCATCCACTCTCCCCGTTCCCTCCGTCACGAATACGAGCTCTTCGTCGAGCGCGAGATCGAGGACTACAAGGACTCGGTGTCGCGCAACGCGTTGCTCAAGATCGGGGATGAGGCGGTCGCGGCGCTGACGGCGTCGGATCAGATCGCGCTCACGGAGCTGCTGGTGTGGCAGGAAGTTGACCGGATCATCACCAAGCGTCTGCGCTTGCCAAGTTATCCCACGTGGCGTCGGCGGCGCCTCAAGATGCTTGAGGAATATCGCAAGCCGGAACACTGGGGGCTCGAGCCGGATGCGGCGTTGGTGCGGATGTTGGCCGATCCGCTTGAGGCGCATGTCCTGGTGGCGGGTGCGGCGCAGGAGGGCGCAGCGCTGTATCTCGCGGCGCGTGGTGCGGCGGTCACGGCCGTAGAGCCGGCGGTCGATGCCGTGGAGCGCGTGGTGCGCGCCGCCGAAGCTGCGGGGCTGACCGAGCGCGTGCGTGGCTATTGCGCCGATCTTGGCGCATGGTCACCCGACGTCGCGTTGCACGCGGTGGTGTGCACCCCGGCGGCGTTCGAGGGACTCGATGCCGACGATCGCGCGCGCGTCATCGAGATCCTGCAGAGTGCGACGGTGGACGGCGGCGTGCATCTCGTGGAGACGATCGCAGCGGGGCACGATGCGCGCAGCACGCTCCGTATCGAAGAGTTGGCCACCCGGTATCACGGGTGGACGATCTCCGTGGAGCGGAGCGCCGGCGCGCGGGAGACGTTCATGGCTAGAAAGGCTGCCGCCGTCGCCTGACTACCGCGCGTTCAGCGCACTTCAGCCCGTTGAAAGCGTGTCGCGAATCGACACGCTTTTTCATTTTGGTGACGTGTCATCTGGACACTTTGCGGTGTCCTCCGCCTGCGAGCGACGGACAACCTCTTACCAAGCAACAGCTTGCACGGAAGAGGCGCACTGGCATCCCGTGTGCTATGCCTCGGGTGAGCACCGACGCGTCGGTCGGTGCGTTTCTCCAGCTTCCAGGTGTCTCTCATGCGCGCATCGCGTCTTTTCCCGGTCATCGAATCGCAGGAACCCGTGGGGCTCGTCATCGCGGATGGCGGACTTGGCGATCATGTGCCGCGCTTCTCGGCGTTTGTCTGGGGCCCGGTGCCGGACGATGCGGTCGAGCTGCCAAGGCGTGCGACAGCATCGCGGCCAACCACCGCGCACGTGGACGCAACGGCCGTCGCTCCCGCCGTCGCGCTCTACTGAACGGCGGACGATCAGCGGGCTCGATAAAACGTGAAAGGCGTCGGCAGACATGCCGACGCCTTTCGCGTAACTGGTGATCGCGAGCGAGTCGCGATCGGGCGAATTACGCCGCGGCCGGAGCCGGGGCCGCCGCCTTCTTGGCGCGCTTGGCGGGCTTGCGGGTCTTCTTCGCAGCCTTCTTCGCACCCTTCTTCGCGCCCTTCTTGGCAGCCTTCTTGGCGGCCTTCTTCACGGTCTTGCGGGCGGCCTTCTTGGCAACCTTCTTGGTCGCCTTCTTCGCGCCCTTCTTGGCGGCCTTCTTGGCAGCCTTCTTCACGGTCTTACGGGCAGCCTTCTTCGCGACCTTGCGGCCACCCTTCTTCGCCGCCTTCTTCGCGGCCTTCTTGGCAGGAGCCATTTCGACAAATCCTCACGAGGAGGTGGATCGTGCTCCCTTTCCCCCGGTGGAAAGGTGAGCGCACAACTCGGGCGGCGCATGCACCGCGTCGAATTGCGCTACGCGGCCTCCAGGAGACGCGCGTAGTGGGAAATCCGCACTCGCGGGAGTACGGATGCAGCAAGTTGTTGGGAGGACGGCGCAGCCGCGGGCCGCGCAACGCTCGAACGCCGGATCGGAGAGACGGCGGAGCGCGCCGTCGTTCCGCGCCAGGGCGCGATCAACGACGACGAAACCGAGGCTGGCGCCGGAGCGCAGTCAGCCTCACGCATGAGGGTCGCCGAAGCGACGGGATCCTGCCGATGGAACTCGTGTCGTTTTATCGCCACGCGTTGCCGATGAGGACTGCGCGCCCCGAGTCACCGCGTACTGCTGCGCTCAGGGATTGGGATGTGGACAGCGCGCGCAAGTCGTTGAATTCACGCGAATATACGCGTGGATAATTCCATCGCGCAATAGTGCGTATAAAGAACGCGCGCGATACAAGGTCGTCCGCGCATCGCGAAGTGGGGTACGGAGTGGGCTACCGCGCAGCGTATGGCGCCGCAGAAACAGGGCTACCCCGCGGCTTCCACGCGTGCGCCACACATGCGACTATTGATCCGTCGAGGCCACGCGAACACGATGCGCGTGGCTCGATACCCCACCGCCCTCACTCGCGCCGCCGCTTGGCGGTGCCTTGCCTCCCTGACATGAAAGCGCTGGTGAAGCAGTCCGCGACGCGCGGACTCACCCTGACGGAAGTCCCCGAACCGACGATCCGCGATGATGAAGTCCTGATCCGCGTGCGGAGTGCCGGCGTCTGCGGGACCGACGTGCACATCTACGAGTGGGATGCGTGGGCCGCCGGCCGGTGCCGGCCGCCCTTCATCTGCGGTCACGAGTTCGCCGGTGATGTCGTCGCCGTCGGCTCGCTGGTCGAGACCGTGAAGGTCGGGGATCGCGTCACGGCGGAAGGACATATCGTCGACGAGCGCTCGCTCTTCAGCCGGACGGGGAACGCGCACGTCGACCCGTCCACGAAGATCATCGGTGTCGACCGCGACGGCTGCTTCGCCGAGTACATCGCGATGCCCGCCAGCAACGTCTGGCATCTCGCGGACGGCATCAGCTACGACATCGGTGGCATCCACGACCCCATGGGGAACGCCTTCCATACGGCGCTCACGGCCGATATTCCCGGCAGCGTCGTGCTCGTCACCGGCTGCGGCCCGATCGGCGCCTTCGCCGTCGGCATCTGCAAGGCCGCCGGTGCCGCGCACATCGTCGCCACCGACGTGAACCCGCGTCGCCTCGAACTCGCCCGTCAGATGGGCGCCCACGACGCCGTGCACCCCGACGAGGCGCGCGACGCCGTCATGAAGGCCAGCGGTGGTCACGGCGCCGACGTCGTGCTCGAAATGTCCGGTGTGCCCAGCGCCGTCCATCAGGCGTTCGCGCTCGCCCGCCCCGCAGGACGCGTCAACATGCTCGGCATTCCCTCGAAGACGATCGACATCGACTTTGCGACGGAAATCATCTTCAAGGGACTGACCATCTATGGCGTCGTCGGTCGCCGGATGTACGACACCTGGCACCAGATGTCGCGCTTCGTCGGTTCCGGGCTCTTCGATCCGACGCCGGTCATTACCCACCGACTCCCCCTCGAAGCCGTTGACGACGCCATGCACCTCATCAAGAGCGGCGAAGCGGGCAAGATCATCTTCACCATCGGCTGACCCATGGCGCCCACCCTCTTCACCGAACTCGACGCGGAACTGGATGCACTCAAGGCGGCCGGGACCTACAAGCGGCTGAACCATCTCGAATCGCCGCAGGGCGCCCGTGTCCGCATGGAAGGGCGCGGCGAGGTGATCGTCCTGTCGTCGAACAACTACCTCGGCCTCGCCAACGAACCGGCGGTCGTCGAGGCGGGGATCGAGGCCCTGCGTCGCTACGGCGCCGGCACGGCGAGTGTCCGCTTCATCTGCGGCACCTTCACGGTGCATCGCGAGCTGGAGGCGGCGCTTGCCCGCTTCGTCGGGACCGAAGCCAGCATGAGCTACGTCTCAGCCTGGAACGCCAATGAGGCGCTCACGCCGTCGATCGCCCGCGAGGGGGATTTCGTCATCTCCGACGCGCTCAATCACGCATCGATCATCGATTCGATCCGCCTCGCCAAGGCGATCACGAAGTGCACCACGGCCGTCTACAAGCACGCCGACATGGACGACCTGCGCGAGAAGCTGCGCGGGGCCAAGGACGCCAAACGGAAGATCATCTGGACCGACGGCGTCTTCTCGATGGAAGGGGCGATCGCCAAACTCCCCGACATCCTGGAGATCGCGCGCGAGTTCGATGCGATCGTGGTCATGGATGACTCGCATGCCACTGGCGTCCTCGGCAAGACGGGGCGTGGCACCGCCGAGCATTTCGGCGTGATGGGGGAGGTGCACATCATCACCTCGACGCTCGGGAAGGCGTTGGGCGGGGCGGCGGGCGGGTTCATCGCCGGGCCGGCGTCGTTGTGCGACATCATGACGCAGCGGTCGCGTCCGCAGCTGTTCTCGAATGCGCTCCCACCAACGGTCGCGGCCAGCGCGCTGGCGTCGGTGCAGTACACCGAGGCGCATCCGGAACTCGTCACGCGCCTGCATGAGAATGCGCGCTACTTCCGCGCGGCGATTCAGGAGGCGGGGTTCAATCCGCTCCCCGGAGAAACGCCGATCGTGCCAATCATCGTGGGCGAAACGGCACTCGCGATCCGCATGAGCGATCTCCTGCTCGAGCGCGGCGTATTCGTAACGGGCTTCGGTTTCCCGGTCGTACCGCAGGGACAGGCGCGTGTGCGCTGTCAGGTCAGTGCGGCCCACACGAAGGACGATCTTGATGCGGTGGTCGCGGCGTTCAAGGACGCCGGGCGGGTCGCGGGGCTTCTGGCCTAGGCGCTGCGGCGCGGGTGATACACGACGGCCCGCTGCATGGCGTTCGTGCCATGCAGCGGGCCGTTTGAATTTCTGCCAGCGCGAGGCCTTTACCGCTTCTTCGCGCCCTTCTTCGCCGCAGCCTTCTTGGCGGGTGCCGCCTTCTTCGCGGCAGGCTTCGTAGGCTTGGCGGGAGCCTTGGCGGTCTTGGATGATGCCTTGGCCGCCTCCTTCACGGGCGCCTTGGCCGCCTTGGTCGCCGCCTTGGTCGCCGCCTTGGTCGCCGCCTTGGTCGCCGCCTTGGTTGCTGACTTGGCCGCCGGCTTCGCCGCCTGTTTGCCGTTTTTCGTGGCACTCTTCGATGCCGGCTTCGGCTTGCCGGCCGCCCTCGGTGCAACCGGTACCGTCTCGACCACCGACGACTGCACGGCGACCGGCGCCGCGTCGACGGCGATTGGCGCCGGTACGACCGACGGTGCCACCGACGGTGCCGCCGGCTTCGCCGACCCCACCACGCCAACCATCAGCAGCTCAGGCGGCGGTGTGGGCATCCCCTTGCCACGGCCACCAATCCCGCGCGCCCCCATCCCACGCGGAGCCGCCGGCTGCGACGCCGCCTGCGCGGCAGCTGCCGCCTTGGCGACTTCGTCGGCGGCCTTCATCTGATCCACGATGCTGGCCGCATCGGCCGCGCGCGCGACTTCCCAGTCATGACCGCGACGACGGAGATCGATCATGTTGGCGTCGTGGGCGTCCTGCAGAATCCGCTCGAACATGCGCGCCTGCAGCGACTCGCTATCGCGACCGAGCAGGTCGAACGCCTTGCGACGCGCCGCACTGGCGGTGGTGATCTCTTCCCCCGTCACGAGGGCTTCCACTGCACGACGCACGAGATCGAAGGCATCGCCGCGCGTGAGGCGCTCACCGGACAGGCCAATCGTATCCGCCTCAGCGGGCGGCGCCGACGCCAACAGCTCCGTCTGCGCGTGTGCGGGCGCCGATGCAGGCGCTGGTGCAGCATCACGAGCGCCATCGCGATCACGGAAGCGATCCCGGCCACGGCCGCGACGGCCGCGACGACCGCCGCGCTCCTCGCGCTCGGCGCCCACGTCGACGGTCGCGTCGGCTACCTCATCGGCAGCCAATGGCCGAATGCCCGTCGGCTCGCTCGCGGTGACGTCGTCAGTGACGCCAGATACCTCGACGGCCGACTCGGCGACCACCGCCGCCGCGTCGTCGCTGACCGGCTCCGTGGACTCCTCACTCCCCGTCCGCTCAAACCGATCGCGTCCGCGCCCCCGACCGCGCCGACGACGTCCGCGCCCTTCCTCGCGCTCGGGACGCTCCCCCTCGGCACGGGGAGCCGCCGCCGGAGCCGTCGCAGCGACCGCCGCCGACGCCACCACCGTCCCTTCCGGCACATCCACTTCGAGCTGGCCGCTCTCGAGCTTCGTGACATGCAGCAGACCACGCTGCTGCGCCTCGTGAACGAACCGCGAGAACTTCGGATGGCCGAGGTTCTTCTCGTCGAAGGACGCATCGATTTCCTGCATCACCTGCTTGAGACGATCGGAGCGCATCACGTCGCCATTGCGCTTCATGCGCGAAATGGCTTCGGTGACCAGCTGCCACGGATCCCAGCGCGTGGTCTCGTCCTCGCCCGTCTTCACCAACCCGGCGAGGGCGTTGTACGAGTAGTACTCGTCGCAGTTCATGACGAGCAGATCGCTCGACGACTCGCGAATGCCGACACCGATGACGTACTTGCCGTACTCCTTGAGCTTGATGACCATGCTCGAGAAGTCGGAGTCACCGGAGAGCAGCACGAAGGTGCCGATCTCGGGACGCGTGAACACCAGCTCGAGCGCATCGATCGCGAGGCGGATGTCCGTCGCATTCTTCTTCGCCGAGCCGTACGCCGGCGCGAAGATGAGATCGATGGAGGCCTCGGTCAGCGGCACGATGTACTGCGGATAGCGACGCCAGTCCGCGTAGGCGCGGCGCACCGCAACCTTCCCCTTGATGATGTCCGACGAAAGGAGATTCTTGAGCTCCTCCTGCAGGTCGGAGCGAATCCCCATCGTGACATTGTCGAAATCGATGAGGAGCGCCGCATTGGGCGCGTGCGCCGGCGGGGTCGCCGTCGGAGCGTTCATCGGGGCGACCGCCTGTGGGCCGCGGTGGAAGGGCGCAATGGAATGGGTCGGCGCCGATGCGCCCGACCGGGAGAGATGACGACTCATGAACGAACCTGAACACGAAACAGGGTGAGCGGACGCGCGGCAGCGGTGCGGAGCACGGCGGTGTGGGGTCCGGTGGCGCGAGCGCGCATCGACTCCCCCAGAGCGTCACGAGACACCTCGTGGGGAACATCGATGTCGCAGGCGTCGCATCGCCCCTGGATGCGTCCAGCTACGTAAATTACCAACAATGAACGAGATGTGGAAGGAACCGGCCCTCGGAAACCCGGCGCCTGCCGAACGGCGCGCCGGGTCACGCGCCCCCTTTCGCACGCGGCTCTTCACCATGCTGCTGCTGTTCGCACTCGTCCCGACCATTGGCATCACGCTCGTTGGTGTCGGGACAGCCGCCCGCGCGGTGTCGCGGTGGTCCGCGAGCAGTGCGTGGGAGCGAATCGCTGCCAGCGGCAGCACCGTCGTGCAGTCCGTCGCCACGGCACCGCTGTCCCCCGCGCAGCGCGCCGAACTGCGGCGACATGAGAGCGAACTCCGCGCGTCCGCCGAGCAGGCCCGACGCTTCGATTTCATCGCGCGGCGCTCCACCCGTCTCGTCGTCGCGGGAGGCGTGCTGATGGTACTGATCGTGGCCCTGGGCGCGTCACGCGTTGCGGGACACCTGAGTCGCCAACTCAGCCGCCCCGTCGATGAATTGGTCGGGTGGACCGGCCTCATCCGTCAGGGGCGACCGCTTCCCGCGCAGGATGAGCGTCGCGGCGCCCCCGAATTCGAGGTCTTGCGCAGCGGCATGCGCACCATGGCGCACGATCTCGAGGTGGGACGGCGCCAGGCGCTGGAGGCGGAACGGGCGGATGCATTCCGCGAATCGGCCCGACGATTCGCCCACGAGCTGAAGAATCCACTGACGCCCATCCGGTTTGCCGTCGAGCGATTGCGGCGACAGGCGCCCGAGGAGTTGCGCGACACGGTTGAGGTGTTGGCCGAAGAGGCCGCACGACTCGAAGTCATGGCCCGGAGTTTCGCGCAGTTCGGACGACTCCCCGATGGCCCGCCAGCGGATGTGGACGTGGCCGAATTGGTCACGCGCGTCAGCCAGTCGGTCGTGCCCGAATGGCTGACGCTGTCGTTGCACTGTGCGCCGGATATTCCGCTGGTCCGCGGCTATCATGAACCGCTCGTACGCGCCGTGTCGAACATCCTGCTCAATGCCGTCGATGCATCCCCGCACGGGAGCACGGTGAGGGTGACCGTCACCCGAGCCGACGATCATGGAGAGGATCTGCTCATCGCCGTTCGTGACGAAGGGTGCGGCATTGCGGCCGATGTCCTGCCGCACATTTTCACACCGTACGTCACGACGAAGCCCGGTGGCACAGGGCTTGGTCTCGCCATCGCCCAGCAAACGGTGCAGGCGCATGGTGGGATGGTGACCGTCGACAGTGCGCTCGGCGCGGGTACCACCATGTCGATCCGTCTGCCTTTGACCACGGAGTTGCTGCATGCGTGAACAGCCGAACCCCTCACAGCCAGCGTCCCCTGCGGAGGCGGCAACACCAGCCGCGCAGGCACCGCCGGCACCGACGTCGCGCCGCGGCACGATCGTGATTCAGGAGACGGGTGGACAGCCTGTGACCATCAACGTGGACCGCCGCGGCATTCACCTGCGTCAGGGACGTGAGGTGACCACCATCCCGATCCGGGATGTCGTGCCGCGCGGACTCGTGCAGCTCTCGTGGGCGTTCGTGGCGCTTCTGGTGCTCTTCTCCATCGTCCGACCGATCACGCGTGCGGTCGTCCGCTGGATCGACCGTCGTGCCGTCGTCGATCGCGAGCAGGCGGCACTCCGGCAGGAGATGTCTACGCGTCTCGCGACGCTGGAGCGGAATCTCGACACCGCCGCCGTGGAGATCGAACGGCTGGCCGAGGCCCAGCGCTTCGCCACCCGTCTGCTGACGGAGCGCCAGCACGACGCGGTCCCTCCCGCGTCATAACCCCACCCCCATGCCGTCCGTCCTGATCATCGACGACGAACCCAACATCCGGCGCATGGTGAGTGCCCTGCTTGCGGCAGAGGGCTACGACGTCCGCGACGCCGCCGATGGGGCCACAGGGCTGCAGCTCGCGGACACCCAGGAGCCGGATATCGCCCTGGTCGACCTCATGATGCCTGGGCCGATCGATGGCCTCGGCGTCCTCGAGAAATTGCGCGAACGGCGACCAGATGTCCCCGTGGTCATGATGAGTGGGCGGGCCACGCTTGCCGATGCCGTGCGCGCCACGAAGCTGGGCGCGTTCACGTTCCTCGAGAAGCCGCTCACCCCCGAGGGGGTGCTCCTGGCCTTGGGGTCTGCGTTTGAGCTGCGGCAGGCACGACGCGCGGCCGCCGCGCTTCGTGAAGATCTCGGTTTCGCGAGCGACATGATCGGCGAGGCGCCGGCGATGCAGGCGGTACGCGCCCTGATTGCTCGCGTCGGTCCGACGGACGCCCGCGTCTTGATCACAGGCGAATCCGGGACGGGGAAGGAACTGGTGGCGGCCGCCCTGCACGCCGCCAGTCCCCGGCGCGACAAGCCATTCGTCCGCGTGAATTGCGCAGCGATCCCCCGTGATCTGGTGGAAAGCGAGATGTTCGGTCACGAGCGCGGCGCCTTCACGGGGGCGACCGAACGCCGCATCGGCCGCTTCGAACTCGCGCACACCGGGACGCTATTCCTCGATGAAGTCGGAGATCTTGGCGCCGAGGCGCAGGCCAAGTTGCTGCGTGCGATCGAGGCTCACGAGATCGAACGCGTAGGCGGGGGCCGCCCGATCAGGATCGACGTACGGATCCTTGCCGCGACCAACAAGGATCTGTCGCGGGCGGTGGCCGAGGGGGCGTTTCGCGAGGATCTCTTTTTTCGTCTCAATGTCATCCCGATTCAATTGCCACCGCTCCGCGAGCGTCCGGGAGACGTCTCGGCGCTAGTGTGCCACTTCGCGTCCCGGTACCGCGCCCGCACGGGCATGCCGCTGATCAGTTGGAGCCCCGACGCAATCGCGGCGTTGGCGGAATACCCGTGGCCCGGCAACGTGCGCGAATTGGCGAATGTCGTGGAGCGGCTCGCGATTCTACATGCGGGTCGCCAGATCACGCGGCGCGAACTCGCCGCGGTGTTATCGGCCCCCGTGGGTGGTGCCGCGATGGAACGTGAGACCGCTCCAACGGCCGACCTGCATGAGATGCCACTGAGCGACGCCCTCGATCAGTACGAACGGCGACTCATCGTGGCCGCCTTGGCGCACAGCGACGGGAACGTGGCAGAGGCTGCGCGCCGTCTGCGGACCGACCGTCCCAACCTCTATCGACGGATGCGACGCCTCGGGCTCGCCTCTGCAGCCGAATAGCCTAATGATGCGTTTCCCATTCCTGATGATCGTGGGCATGTCGATGGTAGGGCTGCCAAGGGTCGTCGTCGCCCAGCGCCCCGGCAATGAGAGCACCCGGGAGCGTCGCCTCGGTACAGTCCCGCGCGACGTCGCACTCGAGGTCACGCGAATTCACAATGCGCCGTCGACGCGTCGCGTGCGTGGGGACTTCGTGGTAAGTCGAACGGACACGATCCGGAGCGCGTTGGCGGTGCTCGACGGATCGCTTCGACTGGAAGGCGTCATCATGGGTGACGTCGTGGTCCTCAATGGCGACGTGCGACTGGTCGAGGGATCCCGACTCGACCAGTCACTGACCATCATCGGTGGGGCACTCGAGTCGCCGGATCGTCCACAGGTTTCGGGGGCCATCCGCGTGTGGGGCGCACGCTATCGTTATCGCGACCAGGGTGACACGCTGGTCGCGGAAACCGATCTGCTTGCCCGGTGGACGGACTGGTCACGGGAGAAGCCATCGGGCGGAGGTGGCGAACTGTTTGTCACCACCGCCCACACGTATAACCGGGTGGAAGGGCTGCCGGTGCTGCTCGGTCCCCGTCTGCGCATCCGCTCGGGCTCGACGGCCGTGCGCGCGGAAGCGCTGGGCATTCTCCGTACCGGTGACGGGCTGGCATGGAATCGGGAGAACCTCGGCCATCTGGCCCATCTCGAGATTCGTCAGGGCGCCACGCGCGGAGTTGCCGTCGGCGGTCGGCTGTTCGACGTCGTCGATGCCGTCGAATCGTGGCAGCTGAGTGAAGCCGAAGTGGGGCTCGCGACGTTTCTCTTCAAGCGCGACTATCGCGACTACTGGGAGCGCCACGGCGGAGAGGGATATCTCTCGCTGTTCGTCGGATCCGCCGTCGATCTCCGAGTCGGCATTGGCGAGGAACGGTGGATCACGCGGCGCGCACGCGATCCCTTCACGCTCTTTGGCAACGGCATTGGTTGGCGCTTCAACCCCGATGCCGACGAGGGGGTCGTTCAGCGATTCACGCTCGGCGGCACGATCGATACGCGATCCAACAGCTCGCAGCCGCGTGCCGGGTGGTACATCCGCGGCGAGTATGAGCGTGCGCAGGGCACGCTGACGCGACTGGCCGCCTCCACGTTCGGTATTCGCGATGTGGATGACGCGGAGGCCAAGCGCGAGCTCCGGGACCTGCAGTACGGCCGACTTCTGGTGGATGCGCGTCGCTACACGCGACTCGGCCCCGCCTCGCAACTCAATGTCCGCGCCGTCTTTGGCGGATGGATGTCGGGTGACCGGTTACCGATGCAACGGCGCCTTGCTGTCAGTGGCCTTGATGCCCTGCCGGGAACGGATTTCCGACGCGTCGATGGTGGCCCCGATGTGGGAACGTGCGCGACGGGAGACGCCGAGGTGTATCGACGGCTTGGACGACCCGCCCAGTGCGATCGCGTCGTGCTGGCCCAGGTGGAATGGCGGGGTGACTTCCGGATCTCACTCTTCGGCGATGCCGACGAACTGGGGGCGCGCCGTTGGTCGCTGAGCCGCATGCGTGCCGACGGCGTGTGGGTGCTGTTCGCGAACAGCGGGCGAGGATGGCTGGTAGGCTCCGCCACGGCCCGTCCCGCAGATCAGCGCGAGGCCACGCAGGGCCTCTGGTATCCGAACACCGGGATCCCCGCATGGGAAAGCTGGCGCACCGACGTCGGTGGCGGCTTCGATTTCGGTTCGTTCGGACTCTATGTCGCCAAGAACGTCCGGGGCGATGGTGGCGCGCCGAACGTGTACCTCCGCCTTGGACGGCGCTTCTGATCGTGCGACAGATCAGGTCTGTCGTGGTGCTGCTCACCGTGCTCCTCGGCATGGTACTGCCGACAACGCTGCGCGCACAACTCCGACCGGAGATCGATATCCGCGTCGCGGCCACCGCCTATCCCCCGCTGATCGCCGTACGCGGCGTGCTCTCGGAAAAACCGTTCGACGAACTGCTGCGGAGCGGATTTCCGGCGCGCCTGCACGTCCGCGCGGAAACATGGACGATTGGTCGCTACTTCGATGACGTGAAGGGGCGGGCCGAGTGGGATGTGGTTGTGCGATATGACGTGGTCGACAAGGCGTATGCGGTCGCCCGCATCGTGAACGACCGGGTCATGCCGCTCGGCACCTACACCCGCTTTGCCGACGCACGCGCCGTCATGGAGCTCCCCTACCTGCCGGAACTGCCATCGCCTCGGCGCGGCCAGAAGGCGTATGTCCTCGTCCAGGCGGAACTGCAGACCCTCGAAGTGAGTGACCTCGACGAACTGGAACGATGGCTCGCCGGCGAGGCTGGCCCGGCGGTGCGCGGGAAGCGCAGCCCGGCCAGTGCCCTCACGCGGGGATTGCGGACGCTGGCCACGCGCGTCCTCGGAGGGGAAGTGCGAAAGCTGGAAGCCCGGAGCGCGACGATCACGTTCTGATCGTCACGCCTCGCGTCAGATGGCTTCCAGCTCCTGCAAGGTTTCTTCGCCGTAAAAGGTGCGGATGTACTGCGCCTGAATCGGCGTGAGCTTGCGAACCGCCCACGCGAGATGCACGAAGTGCGGCTCCGTCGGCACATGCAGCGGCTGCATGCCGATTTCGCTCGGGAGTCGATTGGCCTTGCGGGTATTGCACGGGCTGCAGGCGGTGACCACGTTCGACCACTCGTTCGTGCCGCCACGCGACAGCGGAATGAGATGATCACGCGTGAGCGTCTCGCGCGGCTTGAGTTCGGCGGCGCGGCGGCCGCAGTACTGACACTGATACTCGTCGCGGGCGAACAGAAACGTGTTGGTGACCTGGCGCCGGAACCGACGCGGCACGTGCACATACCGCGTCAGCCGAATCACGGCCGGTCGCGGAAATTGGCGCTTCTCCGAACAGACGGGACGTCCGCGATCGGCTTCGACGATTTCAGCCTTTCCGTCGATGACCAGCCGCAGTGCCCGCCGAAGCGGCACCATGGTCAGGGGTTCGTACGAGGCATTCAGTGCGAGACATCCGGCGATCAAAGCGCCCACCCTCCGCTGAATTGCTGACGACCTGTGCCTTGGATCACCAAGGCACCGTATGCTCGGTCCCGATATCCGTTGTGGCTCCTGCCGAGCTTCCGAAGCTTACATCGGCAAACTGTGCTGCCGCCACTGCTGCAGTCGTGCACCGACCTGACGAACGCGCGTGATCCGCTGGGCCTCTTCGCCAAGAACGCGCCCGTCCTGTACCAGCACCTGTCCATCAACCAGCACCCACGACGCCCGCGCCCGCCCCGCCAGGACATGAACCAGCGTCACGGCGGGATCGAAGACGGGATGCGCCTCCTCGGTGAGTGGAAAGGCGGCGAGATCGGCCGCCTTCCCGGGCTCCAACGTGCCGATCCGATCATGCCATCCCAGCGCGCGTGCGCCTCCTCGAGTCGCCAACTCCAGCGCCTCGTGTGCGCGTAACGAATCTGGTACCCCGGAACCGAGCGCATGGCCCAACACGGCCTGCCGCGCTTCGTCGATCAGGTGCATGCGATCGTTACTCGCAACGGAATCGGTGCCCAAGCCGATCGGGATGCCGGCCGCACGCATCGCCTCCAGGGGAGCGATGCCATGCCCGAGCTTGGCATTCGAGATGGGGCAGTGCGCGATGCGCGCCCCGGCGGACGCCATCTGCGCCAGATCGGTGGCGTCGACCTGAATGGCGTGGATGCACAGCGGCGCCTCGTCCAGCACGCCCGTCGCGGCCAACAAGGCAATCGGTGAGCGCGCCTGCGGCGCCACCGGGATCCCACGGGCTCGGAGACGCTCAGCGAAGGGGCCGCCTCCCTCGCGGACGAACTGCGTTTCCGCCGGACTTTCCGCGATGTGGACGGCGATGGGGAGCCCCGCCTCGCGTGCGTAGTGCGCGGTGGCCGCATAGAGCGGTGCAGACACCGTATACGGGGCATGTGGCGACACGCCGGTGCGCACCAAGGCGGTGTCGTCGCATCGCAACGCGTCGACACGGGACCGCAATTGGGCCATCGAGGCAGCGCACTGGGCCGGGTCTGGACCGAACACCTCCACGTACCCGATCCCACGCAAGCCGAGAGCACGCATGGCGTGCAGCGGCTGTGCCGAATCGGTGGTGTCGGCCACGGTGGTGATCCCATGGCGCAACGCCTCATAGCCCCCGACGAAGGACGCGTCGAGGAGATCGTCGTCGGTCAGGAGATCACGACGCACGACCGTGAGGGTACGCAGCCAATCACGGAAATCGAGCCCCTCAAGAAACCCGCGCAGTCCGGTGAGCTCAAGGTGCGTGTGCACATTGACGAGCCCCGGCATCAGGATCGCATCGCCGAGCGAGACCACGCGTATCGCGTGGTCCTCCACGGGCGCCTCGCAGCGCGGACCGACCCAGGCGATCGTCCGGCCATCCACGAGGACGGCCCCATCCGCAATCGGCGGCGCGACAATGGGGAGAACCCACGTCGCGGTGAAGAGGGTGCGCATCACGGCGTCGTCGTTGATCCGCGCGCGTTACGTCGGCGGGAGACGGAACGGACTCACCGAGTCCGTCGATGACCGCGTCCGAACGCTATCGAGCACGGAGGCCGCGGCATCGGAGCAGGAGGCTTTCGGTTCGGTACCCTGAGCGAAGTACTCGTTGACGAGATTGCCGGGGCAGGTCGCGTTCGGGAGACGACCCGTGTTCGCATCCACCTGCCGTACCAGCACGCCGCGTGGCATCGGCCAGTCGGGTGGCGCCGGCTTGCGTCGATACACTTCGGTCATGAACGCCGACCACGCGGGGGCCGCCAGTTCACCGCCCTGCGCATTGCTCTTGATCTTCTGGGGCTTGTCGAAGCCCATCCAGACTCCCGCCACCAGATCGGCCGTAAAGCCGATGAACCACACGTCGGCGCCATCGTTCGTGGTGCCCGTCTTGCCCCCTGCCGGCACGCGGAACCCGGACGACCAGATGCGCGCCCCGGTGCCACGCACCACGACGTCCTTCAGCATGCTCACCATGAGCCACGATTCTTCAGGAGACATGACGGCTTCACGATCGGGGGATGGCCGCCAGACCACCTCGCCCTTCGCATTCTCCACACGGTCGATCGCGTAGGGCGACGTCCGCAGTCCGAGATTCGCGAACACGGAGTACGCACCGATCATCTGGATCGGATAGACATCGGCCGATCCGATGAAGAGCGACGGATAGGGAGGAATCGGCGTCGTGATCCCGAAGCGCCGCGCCATGTCGATGACCCCGGATTCGCCCACCGCCATCCCCGTACGGATGGCCGCGAGGTTTCGGGACTGGTAGAGCGCCTTCCGCAGCGGCATCGCGCCCTGGAACTTGAGGTCGTAATTCTGCGGCGACCACATCTCGCCGCTGACCTGCGGGACCGAGAGCGGCGCATCGTCCACGACGGTGGCGGGGCTCATGCCCTCGTGAATTCCCGCCGCGTACACAATCGGCTTGAAGGTGGAACCGGGCTGACGGAGTGCCTGTGTCGCGCGATTGAACTTGGAATCGGCGAAATCGCGTCCGCCGACCATGGCCCGCACCCCACCGGTGCGCGGGTCGAGCGCGACGAACGCCCCTTGCAGATAGGGCGAGTTGGCGGCGCCGGTTTCGCCCCCTTCGGCCGATCGCGCGAGATAGGCTTCGTACGTGAGATGCTTGTAGGCACCGAAGCGCTCCGCCTCGATGGCTGCCAACTGGTTTTCGAGCGCGCGTTCCGCCGCGGTCTGCATGTCGATATCGATCGTCGTGTAGACCTTGAGCCCTTCGTCGTACAACCGCTTGCCGAAATGCTCCTCGAGATCGCGGCGTACCCATTCGACGAAATACGGGGCCACGTCACCCGACTCGCTGCGTTCGGCAAGCTGCAGCGGATAGGCCTTGGCGAGGGACGCATCCGCATTGTTGATGGCCCCGCTGCGACGCATCAGTTCAAGCACGGTGTTGCGCCGCTGAATGGCGCGATCGGCAAAACGGCGCGGATTGTAGCGTTCCGGGCCCTTCAGCAGCCCGGCGAGCATGGCCGCTTCGGCGACCGTGACGTCGCGCACCGACTTGCCGAAGTAGCGCTGCGATGCCGTCTCCACGCCATAGGCACCGGCGCCGAAGTACACCTGATTGAGATACAGTTCGAGGATCTTGTCCTTCGCGTAGCGCTCCTCGATTGCGCGTGCGACCCGCGCTTCCTTGATCTTGCGGAGCAGCGTCTTTTGCCGCGAAATGCGGTCGGGGAAGATGTTCCGCGCCAACTGCATCGTGATCGTGGAGAATCCCTGGGAGTACCCCCCTGCCTTCACGTTGCGCAGCGCCGCGCCGAAGACGCGGACGTAATCAATCCCCGCATGCAAGTAGAAGCGGCGATCCTCGGTGATCACCACGGCGTCCCGGACATGCTTGGGGATGTCGCGCAGCCGCACGAGGGTACGCCGCTCCAGACCAAGCTCGGTGATGAACCGACCGTCGGCGGCATACACCTTGGACGTCTGGCGCGGCACATAGTCTTCAAGGGCCGCGATCGACGGACAGCGGCCATCGCGACAGATCACCGCCCACGCGCCGGCAAGGGTCGCGGCCCCCAGGAACGTCCCGAAGACCGCTACCACCAGCAGCCAACCCAACCAGGGGCGTCGCCCCAACGTCGCGGAAAATGTCATAGCAGACCTGAAGGCTATATCGGGATTATCTTTCGCGCATGGCTTCGCACACCGATTGGCACGCTGAGTTGCCCCCCGATTCGGCGACGACCGCGCCGAAGGCGCCGCACGCCGCGCCATTGGCTGAATTGGCCTGGCGCGAACTCCTGTTCCAGCACACCGAGGGGCTGGGCGCGGCCTTGCAGGGCGGCACCGTATCGGGGTACTGCGGCTTCGATCCGACCGCATCCAGCCTGCACGTCGGGAACCTGATCCCGGTCATGGGGCTGGTCCATCTGCAGCGCGCGGGGCATCGTCCCGTCGCGCTGGTCGGCGGCGGCACCGGCATGATCGGTGATCCGAGCGGGCGAAGCAGCGAGCGCAATCTTCAGGATCTGGACACGATCCGCGGAAACGCGGAGGCGATTCGGGCACAGCTCGCGAAGTTCCTCGACTTTGAAGGGCCGAACGGCGCGAAGCTGGTGAACAACGCCGATTGGCTCGCCACCCTCTCGTTGCTCGACTTCCTCCGGGATACGGGGAAGCATTTTTCGATCAATTACATGCTGGCCAAGGATTCGGTGAAATCCCGTCTCGAAGGGGGGATCTCGTTTACCGAATTCTCGTACATGCTGCTGCAGGCGTTCGACTTTCTGGAGCTGCACCGGCGCGAGGGCGTGACGCTGCAGCTCGGCGGAAGCGATCAGTGGGGCAATATCACGGCCGGGCTTGAACTGATCCGTCGCACGACGGGTGCGGAGGCGCATGCCCTCACGTTCCCGCTCATCACCAACGCGGACGGGACCAAGTTCGGGAAGAGCACCGGCGGTGGTTCGGTATGGCTCGATCCGGCCCGTACCTCACCGTACCAGTTCTATCAGTTCTGGATCGGCGCGGATGATCGTGACGTCTCGCGCTACCTCCGCTTCTTCACGCTGCTGCCGCAAGCCGAGATCGAGGCGCTCGATGAGGCCGTGCGGACCGCGCCCGAGCGGCGGGCGGCGCAGCGCGCCTTGGCGGTTGATGTCACAGCGCGCGTGCACGGTGCCGATGCCGCTCGGGTGGCGCAGGAAGTGTCGGCGCTGCTCTTCGAGAAGGCGGATCCGCAGGGGCTTTCCGATGGCGCCTTGGCGGCGTTGCGGGCGGAGATCCCGTTTGCGACCTACGCTCCACCCGCTGACAATCCGCCGGCGGCCGGGATCGACATTTTCGAGTGCCTGACACTGCTCGGCATCGCGGCCTCACGTGGGGCAGCGAAGCGGCTCCTCGAACAGGGGGGGATCAGCGTGAACGGAGCGAAGCTCACGGGTGCCGATCGCGTCATTGGTGAGGCGCAACTGCTCCGTGGCCGCCACCTACTGGTACGGAAAGGGCAGCGCGAGTTCGGTCTCGTGCAGGTGCCGTAAGCGTCAGGCGAACGCCACCATGGTTGGCGAGACCTGCCACGTGAGGGTGCGGGCAAAACCGACGAACCCCACCGTTGACGAGAGCGCGCGGGCCGCGAGATCGGTCGTGGTCAGGCGGACGTAGGGGAACAGCCCTTGGGCCAGTACCCGCTGTGCCAACGTACGCATGACCAGTCGGCCGAGCCCGCTCTGGCGAAACGTCGGTGAGACCAACACGCGGATCCGTGCCAGTTGCCCATGGGGCCGTTCAACGGACGCAAGGGCAACGAGCACACCGCCATGCATGGCCCCGACGCGATGCGTAGCCGAATCCTCGCACGCGTGATCATCCCACTCGGCGTGGGAGACGTCGCTCCGTAATTCGTCGAGGGAAGCCCGCCCCGGTTCGTACACCAGCATGGCGGAGCAGGCACGTGCCTCGCTGATGGTGCCAGCGTCCGCGATGCGTATACCGGCGGGGTCCGCCTTCACGGTGAGACGCGCGCCAGCGAGTGTCAGATTCGTCCCGGGCTCGGCCTCGAGCCGGGTGAACGCGATCAACTCCTGGACATCAGCCGGATCAAGCGTCAACGGCATCTGATCCGGGCACGGCAGCGACACCAGCCCGACGTCGTGCCGGACGAAGGTGCGCACCACCGGCGGCAACGAAGCTTCTTCCGCACACAGGCGCTGCACCAGCGCGGCGCGCTGCTGCTCGAGATAGGCGACAGGGCAACCCAACGGCATCGCGAGCGACCGCAGTGCTTCGGCAATGGTACGTTCGGCCAGACCAGACCGGGGGCGGTGCTTCGGTACGTGAACCATCGGGCACTTGAAGGGGAACAGGCCCCGGCGAAACGGCTTCGACCCACCGGTAGTTAATCCTAAAGGCGCCGTTCCTGAATTCCGTTCCCCAACCGTGTTTCCAGCGCCTTTGGCCGAATGCGCCCTGCTAGTGCTCCAGAAGGGCCAGCACCCGATCGATCTCCTCCATGGTGTTGTACACATGGGGGGAGAGGCGGATCGCCCCTTCGCGAACGGTATGGATGACCTGCGCCGCCTCGAGACGCTTGGCCATCCCCTGCAGATCGGTCGGCGCGAAGGAGACGATCCCCGCCCGTCGTGCCGGACTGGCCGGTGTGACCAAGCGCACATCACGTCGACTGGTCGCCCAATCCACCAGCCGTCCGGTCAACGCGCCGAGATGCTCGGCCACCTCTGCCGTTCCGAGGTCGAGCAGCAGCCGGGTGGCCGCATTCGCAACGGCAAAGTCCTGATAGGCGAGCGTCACGACTTCGAATCGGCGCGCGTCGTCGAAGAAGTCGAAGTCGTACTCGGTCAGTCGCGTATAGTCGGTGCTGGTTTTCATGCACGCCCACCCCACATCATGCGGCTCGAGCGCACCAACCAGATCACGGCGGATGTAGACGAATCCGGTCCCCCACGGACCGAGCTGCCATTTTTGTGCGCCACTGGCAAAGACATCGATCGGCAGCGCCGTCACGTCGATGGGTCGGATGCCGCACCCCTGAATGCCGTCCACGATGAAGAAGGCGCCGCGCGCACGGCACGCCCGCCCGATCCGCTCCAGATCCGCTACGAATCCCGTCGCGAACTGCACCCAGGACACCACCACCGCCACGACATCCGTCCGTGATTCGATCGCCGCAATGAGCGCATCCTCGTCGGGCAATCCATGGCGTTTCGGAATCAATTCGAGCGTAATTCCGCGGCTCCCGAGCGCCTGAAAGGGATACACGCAGCTCGGGAACTCCCCATCGAAGGCGAGGATCGTTCCCGGCCGCAACGGCAAGGCGCGCGCCGCCAGATTGAGACCGTACGTCGTATTCGGCATCAACGCGATGGCGGGCGCGTCCGCGCCGATCAACGCCGCAAACTGGGTCCGCGCCGTAGCGGCCGCATCGAGCAGTTCCTGAAAGGCGATCGTGTGCGGCCGAGCACGCGCGGCACTCCATCGATCCGCGACGCGCACCGCATCGGACGGCATAGGTCCAACGGATGCGGCATTCAGGAAAATCGCCGGATCGTTCTCCGTCCAGGGGAATTGGCTGGCGCGGAGCGCCGGCAACGTGGCGGTCGTCATTCGGCGAGGGCGAGAGGGCGATCGAATTGGAGCGCATGCAGACGCGCAAACGCCCCACCGGCAGCCACGAGGGCGTCGTGCGTCCCCTGCTCAACCAGTCGCCCACCATCCATGACGAGGATGCGGTCCGCGTGACGAATGGTGGCAAGACGGTGCGCGATGACGAACACGGTGCGTCCAACGAGGAGTCGATCGATGGCTTCCTGTACGAGCCGCTCGCTTTCGACGTCGAGTGCCGAGGTCGCCTCGTCGAGAATGAGGATCGGGGGATCCGACAGCAGGGCGCGGGCAATCGCGAGGCGCTGCCGCTGGCCACCCGAGAGCCGCGTTCCCCGCTCCCCAAGATTCGTGTCCCACCCCTGCGGCAGCGCCTCGATGAAGCCGAGCGCATTGGCGGCGCGCGCCGCCGCCTCCAGCTGTGCCATGGTCGCATCGGTGCGCCCGAAGGCGACGTTGTTGCGCACGGTATCGTTAAACAGCACGGTATCCTGACTGACGATGCCCGTGAGCGCACGCAGCGCTTCAAGGCGGATCTCCTGCGTGTCCACCCCATCGAGCAGGATCCGACCGGACGTCGGCTCGAGCAACCGGGGGATCAGATCCACCAGCGTGCTCTTCCCCGCCCCACTCGCGCCGACGAGCGCGATGACCTCTCCCCGACGGGCCGTAAAGCTGACGCGATCGAGCGCACGCGTTTCCCCCTCGTACACCAGCGTCACGTCGTCGAAGGTGACAGACTCGGCAAACGTAGCAACGGGACGCGTCCCGCGATCTGTCTGCTCCTCCGTCGGCGCGTCGAGAATTTCGAACAACCGTTCCGCGCTCGCCAGCGACTGCTGCGCGGCCGCTGGCGCCTGCGAGAGCTGCTTGAGCGGCTGCAGCAGACGCATCACCTGAATCAGGAACACCATCAGTTCGGCAGGCGCCATCGCCTGCTCACGGATCACCAGACGTGCGCCATACCACAGGATGGCCACGGCAGTGATCGTCCCGAGCGTCTCGATGACCGGGCCGGAAAGGAGGGCCAATCGACCGACGCGCACATAGCCCTTGGCAAAGGCGGCGTTGCGCGCGGTGAATTTTCCGGCCTCCAGCGGTTCAGCCCGATAGGACTTCACCAGACGGACACCGCTTACCACTTCCTGTACGAGACTGGTGATCTCACCCTGATCGTTGCCAAGGTTCCGATACCCCTTCCGCAATTTGCGCAGCACCGGTTGCACCGCACCGATGGTGATTGGGGCAATGAACAGCGCCGCGATCGAGAGCCGCCAGGAAGTAGCGAACATGGCCGCAATGGTGGCCACGATTTGGGCCGCGCTCCACATCGAACGGGTGACGAGCTCGGTGACGACCGTCTTGGCCGTCGCGGTGTCATTCAGCACCCGACTGATGACCTGACCGACCTTGTGCCGCGTGAACCACGGAAGCGGCAGCCGCAACAGATGCGTATACAGGGCATCGCGCAGATCGCGCACGACGAACTCCTGCAGCTTGACCCCCACCTGTCCGCTGAGCCAGACCAGCGTGTTCTTGAGCGTTACGGCCGCGATGACCAGCAGCATGACCCGCTGCAGGGAGCGCATCTTCTGCGCGGGATCGAGCAGAAATCCGATCGAGGTGTTCAGCAGCTCCCCGATCGCCCCCTTGGCGGGCAGTAGCTGCTCCAGCCCGAAGAGCGCGTTGAAAAAGGGGACGAGGAGGGTAAACGAGAAGACATCGGCGACCGCCGCGGTCGCGTTGAGCACGACGACCGCCACCAGCTTGCCCTTGTGCGGCGCCACAAAGCGCCAGAGGCGGCGCCACAATACGGGGGCGGGGGTCCGCAATGAACTGCTTGGACGCGAGTCCGCCATCTCAGCGCTTCGGCGTCAACAGGGCCACCGGCAAAATGCACTCCTCCGGTGACACGCCACCGTGCAGGAAGGAGCCACGATAACGGCCCTGATATTCCCGCAGCTTGGTGGGATACACGAAGAACGTGTCGCCTGCCGCCAGCAGCGTATTCGCGCTCGGGGTCCGATGCGGCAACCGCAAGTCATCCGGATTGGTGAAAAGGAGCGCCTGCTCGGCACGCTCGGCCCGGAGATCCTCGCCAAACTTGTAGCGGAGATTGGCCGTGGCATCACGCTTGGCGAAGACCGTGGCCGGTGTATTGCAGTGAAGCGCCCCGTGATCGCTGGTGACCACGACGGAGATGTTCCGGCGCGACGCTTCAATGAGCAGCGACCGCAGCGCCGAACGCTCGAACCATTGCCGCGTCAGCGCACGGAACGCGATCTCGTCGCGGGCCACTTCGTACAACACCATCGATTCCGAGCGGCCATGCGTCAGCATGTCGACGAAATTGAACACGAATGCATGAATGCCGTCGCCGGCTATCGCCGCGGGTAAGTGGCGCTCGAGATCATCGGCATCGGCCGACGTGGTGATCTTCTGGTAGCGTACGGGAACGGTGAGCTGCAGCTCCTCGAGATGCGCCACCAGCAAGTCCTTCTCGTGGGCGTTGAGTGCTTCGTCGTCCTGATCCCCCCACCAGTCCGGGAATCGTGCTGCGATCTCACCGGGAAAGAGCCCGCTGAACAACGCATTGCGGGCGTAGGGCGTCGCCGTGGGAAGAATTGAGTAGTAGTGCGTCGTCTCGACATCAAAGAGGCCGGCCAACGCCGGCTCCAGCATGCGCCACTGATCGAGCCGGAGACAGTCGATCACCACGAACAGCACCTTGCGGTCGCGGGCAAGGACCGGCAGCACGAACTCACTGATCACGTCCACCGACAGCGGCGGGCGATCGCCATCGAGTTCGCGCAACCAGCGGGGATATTCCCGACGCATGAAGGTGGCAAACTCGCGATGCATGTCGGCGTAGAGCCCGCGGAGCGACTCATGCAAACCCAGCTCGCCCGCCTCAGCGAGATCCACATCCCACTGCATCAATTCGGCGAACCGCTCAATCCACCCGCGCCAATCCAGGCCGTGATAGCGCTCCGCCTCGATCGCCCGAAACCGTTCAACGAAGGCGCGGGCCAGCGCCTGGGAGCGGATGAGCGGCCCATCGAGAATGCGGGTTACGACCGTGAGCACCTGCCGTGGCGTCACCGGCTTGACCAGGTAATCGCGGATATTCGCCCCGATGGCTTCCTTCAGGGTGGCATCTTCCTCGCTTTTGGTCACCATCACGACTGGTAACGCCGGCGCCATCTCCCGAATGTCCCGGTACGCATCAAGTCCGCGCGTACCGGGCATCTGCTCATCCAGCAGGACCAGATCGATCGGATGGCGTCGCAGCAGCTCGAGCGCATCATCGGCGTTCGTTGCCGACTGGACCTGATAGCCCTTGTCGGTCAGCAGGAGCCGGTGCGGCTCGAGCAGTTCCGCTTCGTCATCCACCCACAGGATCGTTTTCGCCGGCTGCGCCATAGTCGAAAGGTACCCGACGCAGGGGAGGGCGGTCCAGCGAGGGCACACGGGGAGCGCATGGCGCACGACTCGGCATTACTTTCCCCTCGTGCTTCGCGAGTCCCTGCCTCACGCGCTCGATGCGCTACCCTTTTCATTTCCCGCGCTGGCGGCCCTGTCGGGACGCTTGCCACTGGGCGGTGGTCGCGAGGTGGCCTTGGCCACCCTGCTGACCGCCCGACTGGCGGAGGGGGTGACCGTCGATGAGGGCCTGCCCGTCGCAGAGCGGGTCTCGCGCGCCTCGGCGGCCAAAGTTTGGCTGGCCTCGATGGCCCTGCCGGCGGCGACGCGCGTGCCGTTCGCACGACTCATCGAAGCCACGACCGGGGCGACGTCGCCGGTCGGTGCGGCCGTACGCGCCGTGATCACCGCCACGGAGGGCTATCTCGACGGGGCCGCCGTGCAGGAGTTGGATCGTCTGGCGCGGCGTTTGGGCGCATGAACCGGGGCGCGGATGACGCACAGCCGTGATATCTCACCACTCACCCGCCTGATCGGTCGACTCGATCGCGCGGCGGCCGGGGATATCGATCAGGGCATGGTCCCCTCCAGCTTCCCGTCGATCGATCGGGCCATGGGTGGCGGATTCCGCCGGGGTGAACTGATCGTTTTGGGCGCGGACGACAGTGCGGGGGCGTCTTCGTTGGCACTCGCCATCGCGCTCCGTTGCGCGGGACGGCCGTTGTATCTGACCGGCGAGATGCGTCCGGAACGCGCCTATGAACGCGCGCTCGCGATGGCGGCCCGGGTGCCTCTCGAGACGCTCCGCCTCGGCGTCATTACCGAGGAGGAGCGGACCCGTCTGGCGACCGCCGCCGTGGCCCTGCGTGAACAGGCGCCGATTGTCGAAACCCTCGTGGATGGCGGGTTGGCTGCGGTGGAGCGAGCCGTGGTTGCGGCCGCCGGTGGATCGGGGAGTGTCCCGCTGGTCGTGGTCGACCCGCTCGAGGCACTGCTGGATCGCGCGACCGATCATGCCGAGGCCCTTGGGTATGCGCTGCTCGGGCTCAAGCGGCTTGCCCTGCGCCACGACTGTGCGCTCCTCGTCACGGCACATCTGCCCCAACTCGATCGCACGCGTCTGGATCGCCGGCCGCGGCTCGCCGACTTCGGTCTGGCAGGAGCGGTCGGTACCCATGCCGACATTGTGCTCGGGCTGTACCGCGAGGAGTTGTACGAGGTCGCCGATCTGGGCGTCACCGGCGGCGCGGAGCTGCTCGTACTCAAGCTGCGGGACGGTGCGCGCGGGTACGTGGACCTGTATTTCGACGCGCGATACGGACGCTTCGAGGACGTACTCGAGGGGTGAGGCGCGGTGCCCCCGCGCGCGGTACCCCTGCACGCGGGGGGTACGCATATTTCTCACGAGTGAGGGGCCGCGTCGGGCCCCGTACGCCGTCGGACATCCAACGCAGGGCGCGCGGTCATGGCTGGTCATAGCAAATGGAAGCAGATCAAGCATTACAAGGCGGCAACGGACGCCAAGCGTGGCGCCCTGTTCACGCGCCTGATCCGCGAAATCACGATGGCGGCCAAACTGGGCGGCGGTGATCCGTCGGGCAATCCGCGACTGCGCACCGCCATCGACAACGCCAAGGCCAGTTCGATGCCGAAGGACAACATCGAGCGCGCCATCAAAAAGGGGACCGGCGAACTCGAGGGTGTCGAGTACGTGGAAGTGCTCTACGAGGCCTATGGACCGGGCGGCGTGGCGCTGATGATTCAGGCGGTCTCCGACAATCCGACGCGGACCGTGGCCGATGTCCGGCACAAGCTGTCGCGGAACAACGGCAATCTCGGCACGTCGAACTCGGTGGCCTTCATGTTCGATCGCAAGGGGCAGATGACGGTACCGGCCGCCAATGTCACCGAAGACGCGCTGATCGAAGCGGCGCTGGAAGCGGGCGCCGAAGACGTCGTGCGTGAGGACGACCTCTTCGTCGTGACGACTGAGCCGGCGGCTCTGCACGCTGTGAAGGAAGGGCTGGAAGCCAAGCGCTACACCGTCGAGAACGCGGAGCTGGCGTGGGTGCCGAAAAGCACCGTGAAGGTCGAAGGTGAGCATGTGCCGCAGCTGTTCAAGCTGCTCGAAGCGCTCGAAGAGCTGGATGACGTCCAGAAGGTAGACGCGAATTTCGAGATGGACGACAGTGCGATGGCCGGCGCGTGAGCCGCCCATCGCTCGTGCTTGGAATCGATCCGGGCACGGCGGTGACCGGCTACGGGGTCGTGACGTTTGATGGACGCACGTCGACCTTGGTGGAGTGCGGTGTGCTGCGAACAGCGGCACGGGATCCGTTGCCGAATCGCCTGGTCGAGCTGTACGCCGGCGTCGAGGAATTGATTGCCCGCCATCGTCCGGACACGTTCGCCATCGAGGATGTGTTCTACGCGCGCAATGTGCGCACCACCGTGGTGTTGGGGCACGCACGCGGCGCGATCCTGGTGGCCGCCCAGCAGGCTGCACTCACCATTCGCGAATACCCGCCGTCGGAGATCAA
>Ga0315902_10002656_pt1 | contig 27547 bp, 21 predicted proteins | sample LakEriMetagenome_9_FD_203523 | JGI IMG/M metagenome (GOLD analysis project Ga0315902, IMG submission 203523) | Freshwater fungal communities from buoy surface, Lake Erie, Ohio, United States - Buoy 12 MA117 | ecosystem: Environmental > Aquatic > Freshwater > Lake > Lake biofilm | place: USA...
CCGAATCACGACAAGACAACGGTGCAGATGCCAGTTCCAAGCCGTCCAGGACGGCATCTATCGGCCACCCATGCGCCAGTCGGGCCTCCCACAGGCTTCCAGAGACCGTTTGAAATCCCTATGCGCTTGCGGGCTTGTGGATGGCGTTTGAATTCCCTATCCTCGTTCCTCCTCCGGGGGCCATTGGCACCCCCCTGCCCGCTGACCAGGAGCCCCGCCATGACCGACAGACTCACCATCCGGGCGGTGCGCGCCCGCCCTGTGCTCGTGCCCTTTCGCCGCCCGCCCGCGGCCGCCACAGGGTCGATGCCGATGGCGTCCCTGGTGCTGATCGACCTGGAAACCGAGGAGGGCATCACGGGAAGGTCCTACGTGTTCGCCTTCATGCCTGCGGTGCTGAAGCCCGTGACGGACCTGCTCTCCGGTCTGGCGCCACTGATCCGCGGTGATGTGCTGGCGCCCCTCGACCTCGATGCAAAACTTCGCCGCCGGCTCACGCTGATCGACACGCCAGGCGTGATGGGCCTGGCACTCGCGGGCCTGGACATGTGTGCGTGGGACGCGCTGGCACAGGCGCGTGGTGTGCCGCTCGCGGTGCTCCTCGGAGGTTCGGTTCGGCCGATTCGGGCCTACAACAGTTGCGGACTCTGGATCCAGCCCGTGGAGGGCGTCGCCGACGAGGCCGAGGCCCTGGTTGCCGAGGGGGACTTCTCCGCCGTCAAGCTGCGGCTGGGACGGGACGACCCGACCGAGGACCTGGCGGCGGTTCGCGCCGTGCGGTCGCGCCTGGGGGACCGCACAGTCGTCATGAGCGACTTCAACCAGAAACTCACCTGGAACGAAGCCATCCTGCGGGGCCGCCTTCTGGATGACGAGGGTCTCGCGTGGATCGAGGAGCCCGTGCGTCACAACGATTTCTCGGGCAGCGCCCGGGTGGCGGAGGCGCTGCGCACACCTATCCAGACAGGTGAGAACCTCGTGGCCCCCCACGAGCTGCTGCTCGCTCTGCAGGCCCGCGCCATGGACTATGTGATGCCGGACGTGCAGCGCATCGGAGGCGTCACGGGGTGGATGCGCGCCGCGGCCCTCGCCCACGCGTTCGGCATGGAAATGTCGAGCCACCTCTTCCCCGAGTTCAGCGCGCACCTGCTGGCGGCCACACCCACGGCGCACTGGCTCGAGTATGTGGACTGGGCGAACCCTGTGCTGAAGGAGCCCCTGCGCATCGAGAAGGGCTGCGCGCTCATCCCCAACCGGCCCGGCGCGGGCATCGAATGGGACGAGGACGCCGTCGGCCGCTACCTGGCGACCTGAGAACGCGGCTCCGCAAGGGTTCCGGAGGATCCGGACCGGTTGCGGTGCGCCAGCGATCGTGAAGAAGTCCGGTGCTCGCCGCGCGCCAATAGCGAGTGGGCGGGAGCCTATGTACAGTTGCCAATGCAAATTGGACGAATAACCGATATAAAAAGGACGAATCTTTAATACAATTTGGACGGACTCTATCTGTCCCCGGCCGACCAGTGAACAACAGCCCAGCCACCACCACACCGCTCATCCGTCGCCATGCGCGGGAGGGCGTGATGGGCGCATTGCGGGATACGCCGGCGGTTTTGGTCAACGGTCCGCGCCAATCCGGCAAGACCACGCTGACCCGGCAGTGTCTGCCCGATGTGCCCTACGTCACGCTTGACGACGCCACCCAGCTGGCTGCAGCCCGAGCGGATCCGCAGGGCTTTGTGCGCCGTCTGGATAGGGCCATCATCGACGAGGTGCAGCGTGCGCCCGAGTTGCTGCTCGCGCTGAAGTTGGCGATCGACCAGGACCGCCGTCCCGGGCGCTTCCTGCTCACTGGCTCGGCCAACGTCATGAGCCTGCCCAGCATCGCCGACAGTCTGGCGGGCCGTATCGAGATCCACACCCTGCTGCCCTTGTCCAGCACTGAAATCGCCGGTCGAGAGTCACAGTTCCTGCAGCGTGCCGCCACGCACGACTGGAGTGGCACGCGAACCCCTGGCCCTGTGGGTGACGAGTTCATCGAACAGATCCTGGCAGGTGGGTATCCTGAAATGCGCCAGCGCGCGACTCCAGCGCGGCGACAGGCGTGGGCTCGCGCCTACATCACCACGCTGGTGGAGCGCGACATTCAGGATGTGGCCCGCATTGAAGAGGCCGGTCGCGTGCCGGAATTGCTGGCGATCCTGTCGGCGCTGACAGGGCAACTGCTCAATCTGAGCCAGATTGGCGGACAACTCGGCCTCAACCTGCGCACGGCTGAGAAGTACGTGGGCATCCTTGAAAAACTCTTCCTGGTGCGCCGGGTTCCGGCCTGGGCCCGCAACGAATTGGGCCGTCTGATCAAGACCCCCAAGCTGCACTTCATCGACGCCGGGCTGCAAGGCGCCATCGGACGCGCCAATCGCGAGCTGCTGCAGCGAGACCGGCAGCGTCTTGGCCCCCTGCTTGAGAGTTGGGTATTCGGTGAACTGCTCAAGTGCATTCATCTGAGCCAGGATGCCTGGTTTCTGTCGCACTACCGCGACAAGGATCAGGTCGAGGTCGACTTCGTGCTCGAGTCGCCGCTGCGTACGGTGATCGGCATCGAAGTCAAGGCAGCGGCAAGTGTGAATGCTGCAGACTTCAAGGGATTGCGCCGCCTGCGCGACCAGTGTGCAGACGCATTCATCAGCGGCATCGTGCTGTACGACGGCGAAGTGGTCTTGCCATTTGGGCAGGATCTATGGGCTGTGCCGTTCGGGTACCTGTGAACAACGGGCTCCCGGGAACGGTCTGACCGCAAGCGGCGGGGGGCCCTCCTTGACCCGGCGCGCAATGGGGTAAGTCCCAACGGCTGCGCAGGCCACGCCCAGCACATCGGCGCCTAAACTGGACCGGAGCTGTTCTGGACGGTGTGCGGTCCTTGAAGGGGCCGCCTGTCGGGCGGCCGTTCCCTCAGCGCAGGAGACCTCACCATGCAACGCAGAACCCTTGTGCGCGCCGCCGCCGCCGGTGCCGCCCTGTCCAGCTTCGGCATCATCGGCCGCGCCCAGGCGCAGGCGCTCACGCTCAACGGGGCCTCGCAGTTCAATGACGAGCACCCCTACACGATGGCGATGCAGCGCTTCGCCGACCTGATCAAGAAGTACTACAACCAGCCGGTCAACTTCGTGCTGCACAAGAACAGCTCACTCGGGCTGGAGAAGCAGTACGTCGAGTACATGGCGGCCGGCCGCGCGGTGGACTTCGCCGTGGCCTCGCCGGCCCACATGTCCACCTTCTCCAAGGCCGCGCCCTTCATCGACGCGCCCTTCCTGTTCCGCGACCTGGCGCACTGGAAGAAGGTGCTGGATCAGGACCTCTTCAAGCCCATCGCCGACGACATCGCCAAGAAGGCGGGCGTCATGCTCATCGGCTACGGCGGCGGCGGCGTGCGCAACATCTTCGTCAACAAGCCGGTGTCCAACCTGGCCGAGATGAAGGGCCTGAAGGTCCGCGTGCAAGGCGCCCCCATCTGGAGCAAGACCTTTGCCGCGGCCGGCATGGCCCCCACGGTCATCGCCTACAACGAGGTCTACAACGCGATCCAGAACCGCGTCATCGAGGCCGGCGAGAACGAGGCCGCGGGCGTGGAGCAGATGAAGTTCTATGAAGTCGCGCCGCACCTGAGCATGACGCAGCACGCCATCACCATCCGGCCGCTATGCTTCTCGGTCAAGACCTTCGAGCGCCTGCCCAAGCCGCTGCAGGACGCCGTGATCCGCGCGGGCAAGGAGGCGGGCCTGTATGGTGGCGAGCTCGAGTCCGGCAGCGACGGTCAGCGCCTGGACACGCTGGAGAAGGCCGGCCGGCTCAAGCGCGTCACCTTCCGTGACCGCGACGCCATGAAGAAGCTCGTCGACCCGGTGATGGCGGCCTACGCCAAGGAAATCGACGCCGCGACGGTGCACGAGAAGATCCTGGGCGCCTGACGTCCCAGGCATGACCTTGGAAGACCGCGTCCCGCGCGGTGTCTGGCGTCGCGTGAGCGACGCCTGGTACCGCCTTCTGTGCGTGCTGATGGTGGTGGCGCTGGCCGCGCTGATCGTGCCGGTGTCGCTGCAGATCTTCTCGCGCCACACCTCCTTCGTGCCGACCTACATCTGGACGGAGGAGATGGCACGGCTGATGTTCATCTGGGTCATCATGCTGGGGGCCATGGTCGGCATGCGCGAGCGATCGCACTTCGTGGTCGACGTGTTCCCGCAGCTGTCTCCACGGTCGCACGCCCTCGTGGAACTGCTGGCGGGCACGGCCACCCTGCTGTTCGCACTGGTCTTCCTGTGGGCAGGCTGGGAGTTCACCCAGTTCGCCTTCAACCGGATCTCCGAGCTGGCCGAGTTGCCGCTGTGGACCATCCACGTGGCGTGGCCGGTGCTGGGTGCGAGCTGGCTACTCTTCCATGGTGAGCACATGCTCCACATGGCCCGAGTTGCCATGGGCCGGGAAGCGCTGCGCGCACCCCTCGGTGTGGAGCCCCATTGAGTCAACTTCTCTTCACGCCCGGGCAGGCTGCAGCGGTCCTCTTCGGCATCTTCTTTCTGCTGCTGCTGCTGCGGGTCCCGGTCGCGGTGGCGCTCGGACTGGCCTGCGTGCCGATGCTGTTCATGGAGCAGCAGCTGTCGCTGATGGTGCTGGTGCAGGAGACCTTCAACGCCTACAACTCCTTCATCCTGCTGGCGGTGCCGTTCTTCCTGCTGACCGCCAACCTGATGAACACGGGGGGCATCACCGACCGGCTGGTGCGCCTGTCGCGGGCGCTGGTCGGGCGCATGCCGGGCAGCCTGGCCCAGGTCAACATCGTCCTGTCGATCTTCTTCGCCGGCATCTCGGGGTCGTCCACGGCCGACGCCGCCAGCCAGGGCAAGATCTTCATCGAAGCCCAGACCAAGGAAGGCTACGACCTCAGCTTCTCGGTGGCCATCACGGCGGTGTCGGCGGTGATGGCGGTGATCATCCCGCCCTCCATCCTGATGATCGTCTGGGGCGGGGTGCTCACCACCTCGATCGGGGCCCTGTTCCTGGCCGGCATCATCCCGGGGCTGCTGATCGGCCTGGTGCAGATGGCCACCGTGCACGTCTACGCCAAGCGTCGTGGCTACCCCACCTATCCCGGCAGCGGCATCCGGGAGATGGCGGTGGCCTTCGCCGTGGCCGTCCCCGCGCTGATGACGCCCGTCATCATCATCGGCGGCAAGATATTCGGCTGGTTCACGGCCACCGAGTCAGCCTGCATCGCGGTGCTGTATGCCGCGGCGCTGTCCGTGTTCGTCTACCGCGAGATGAACTTCGCAGGCCTGCACCGGGCCTTGCTTGACACCGGCCGGCTGACGGGCGTGACCCTGTTCTGCGTGGGCACGGCCAGCGCCTTCGGCTGGATGATGGCGTACTACCAGATCCCGCAGGCCCTGCTGGGCAACATCCTGAGCTGGGGTCTGGGGCCCATCGGCGCCGGCTTCTTCATCGCCTTGGTGTTCCTGGTGGTGGGCTGCTTCCTCGATGCCATCCCGGCCATCATCATCGTCGGTGCCATCCTGCAGCCGCTGGCCAAGTCGGTGGGCATGGACCCGGTGCACTTCGCCATGATCGGCATCGTCTCGCTGGCCTTCGGTCTGGTGACGCCTCCGTATGGCCTGTGCCTGATGATCTCCTGCTCCATTGCCGGCGTGCGCATGGGCTATGTGCTCAAGGACGTGATGATCATGCTGATGCCCATGCTGCTGGTGCTGGTGCTGGTCATCGTGTGGCCGCAGGTGTCCCTCTTCCTGCCGGGCCTGATCTCGCCGGAATTCCTGAGGTGAGTCCGGCCGACGACGAGCCTCCCCCGGCAGATGATCCGGACGCCGGCATGCGCCGCGGCCTCACGCGCTACGGCGACGCCGGCTTCTCGCTGTTCCTGCGCAAGGCCTTCATCAAGGGCGCCGGGTTCACCGACGCTGCGCTGGACCGTCCGGTGATCGGCATTGCCGACACCGGCAGCGACTACAACCCCTGCCACGGCAACGCGCCGCAATTGGTGGAGGCGGTACGGCGTGGCGTGATGCTGGCCGGTGGGCTGCCGATGCGCTTCCCGACGATCTCCCTCCACGAGAGCTTCGCCGCGCCCACCAGCATGTTCCTGCGCAACCTGATGGCGATGGACACCGAGGAGATGCTGCGCGCCCAGCCCATGGACGCCGTGGTGCTGATCGGCGGCTGCGACAAGACCGTGCCGGCGCAGCTGATGGGCGCCGCCTCGGCGGGCCTGCCGGCCATCCAGCTCATCACCGGCTCGATGCTGACCGGCAGCCATCGCGGTGAGCGGGTGGGCGCCTGCACGGATTGCCGGCGCTACTGGGCGCGACACCGCGCCGGCGAGGTGGACGCCGAGGAGATCGCCGAGGTCAACGACCAGCTCGTGGCCAGCGTGGGCACCTGCTCGGTGATGGGCACGGCCAGCACCATGGCCTGCGTCGCCGAGGCCCTGGGCATGACGGTGCCCGGCGGTGCCTCGCCGCCGGCCACCACGGCCGCACGCATGCGCGTGGCCGAGCAGACGGGCGCGCAGGCGGTGGAGATGGCGCGCGCGCGCCGCACGATCGACCAGATCCTCACGCCAGCCGCCTTCGAGAACGCGCTGCGCGTGCTGCTGGCCATCGGCGGGTCGACCAACGGCCTGGTGCATCTGGCCGCGATCGCTGGCCGGGTCGGTCTGGACATCGATCTGGACGCACTCGACCGCATGGGCCGCGAGACCCCGGTCTTGCTCGACCTGAAGCCCTCAGGTCAGCACTACATGGAGGACTTCGATGCCGCCGGCGGCATGGCCACGCTGCTGCGCGAATTGCGCCCCCTGCTGCGGCTGGAAGCGCTGACGGTGACCGGCCGCACCCTGGGCGAGGAGCTCGACCGCGCCGGCCCCGGTTTCGCCCAGGACGTGGTGCGACCGTTGGCGCAGCCGATCTACCCTCAGGGTGCGATTGCCGTGCTGCGCGGCAACCTGGCCCCGGGCGGCGCCATCATCAAGCAGTCTGCGGCCGACCCGAGGCTGATGGAGCATGAAGGGCGGGCCGTCGTCTTCGAGGACCTGGAAGACCTGGCCGTGCGGGTGGACCGTGACGACCTCGATGTGGCGGCCGACGATGTGCTCGTGCTGAAGAACATCGGCCCCAAGGGCGCCCCCGGCATGCCCGAGGCCGGCTACATCCCCATCCCGCGCAAGCTGGCCCGCGCGGGCGTCAAGGACATGGTCCGCCTGTCGGACGGCCGCATGAGCGGCACTGCCTTTGGCACCATCGTGCTGCACATCACCCCGGAATCGGCGGTGGGTGGCCCGCTGGCGCAGGTGCGCAATGGCGATCGCATCCGGCTCAGCGTTTCACGGCGCGAACTCACCCTCCTGGTGGCAGAAGAAGAGCTGGCGCGGCGGGCCCGCGAGCAGCCGGTTGTCCCGCCGCAGGCCGACAGGGGCTACCGCAAGCTGTTCCTGGGGTCGGTGCTGCAGGCCGACCAGGGTGTCGATTTCGATTTCCTGCGGGGCACCGTAGCCAGAGGGCGGGTGCCGGGACCTGCCTGAGCCCACGGCCCTGGGCATGCTGACCGCTGACCCGCCGTACATGGGCGGCGGGCGCTTGCGGGCCGATGTGGATCAGCGCGGCACCTGGATCTTGGCATCTCGTGCCACGGCGATCCAGCGCGCCACTTCGGAGGCCAGCGTCTGCTGCGCCACCGCCGGCTCGGTGCTCACGGCACCCAGGCCCAGGGAGCGCAGGCGTTCGCCCACCTCGGGTTTGGCCATGATCTTCTTCAACTCGCTCGAGAGCCTGGCCACCACCGGTGCAGGCAGGTTCCTCGGGCCGGCCACCGCCGTCCAGCCGTTGACCTCGAAGCCCGCCGAAACCGTCTCCGCCAGCGTAGGAACGTCGGGGTTGCCGGGCCAGCGCGTGGTGCTGGTCACGGCGATCATGCGCAGCCGCTGGCCCTGCACCAGGGCGTTCATGCTGGCCATGTTGTCGATCACGGCGTCGACCTCGCCGTTGGCAGCCGCGGTGGGCGCGAGCACCCCGCCCTTGTACGGGATCTCGTTGAACTGCACCCCGATGCGTTGCTGCAGCCAGGCAGCCGCAAAGTGCATGCCGGTGCCGATGCCCGCGTGGCCCAGGCTCACGCGGCCCGGCTTGTCCCTGGCGGCCTGCACCAGATCGGCGATGGTGCGCACGGGGGAGTTGACGGCAACCGCCACCGCGAACGGGAAACGCGTGACCATGGAGATCATGGTGAAGTCGTTGACCGAGTCGTAGGACAGTGAAGGATTCAAGGCCGGCGCGATGCTGTGGCCCGAGGCCATCAGGTAGAGCGTGTAGCCGTCGGCGGATGACTGCGCCACAGCGGCCGACGCCAGCGTGCCGCCGGCACCGGGCTTGCCCTCGACGTTCACCACCTGCCCCATCTGCTCCTGCAGCTGCTGAGCGACCAGGCGCGCCGTGAGGTCGACGCCGCCGCCAGGCGTGAAGCCGTGGACCAGACGGATCGGCTTGTTGGGGTAGTCGCTCTGGGCAAAGGCTCCATGAGGCAAGGCCAGCAGGGCAGGCACACCGGTCAGCAGGGAACGACGCTTCATCGAGGAATCTCCAGTGGCAGGATTGAACGGGGGCGATGTGTCGATCTCACGTGAATCTCGCAGGCTGAGGGCCGGGTTCCACCGGACGTGCCAAGAAGTTGCCCTCACGGAACAGGCGCCGGCGCGACTCGAGCAGCTCGGCCTCCAGTGCCGCGGCGCGTGGCTCGTCGAACAGCATCTTTCCTGCGCGCTTGGCCCAGCGTCCGCCCACCATCACGTGGTCGATGTCAGCCGTCTCGGCGTACATCAGCACGGCATGCGCCGCATAGCCTTGCTCGTGTGCCGGGAAGATGTTCTTGCCGCGGGCGTCGATCATCAGCAGGTCGGCCTGCTTGCCCGGGGTGATGGATCCGATGCGGTGGTCCAGGCGCAAGGCCTTCGCGCCGCCCATCGTGGCCCAGTACAGGGCGTGGCGCGTGAGCGTGGAGTGCTGCGTCCTGGCCGGCCACTGGCCCAGGGAGTGCAGGCTGCGGTTGTCCATCTCGCGCTGGTGCTGGAAGGCGTGTCGGGCCACCCACAGCATGGAGCTGTTGAAGTAGGGGTCGCAGTCGCTGCCCAGCGAAGGCGTGGCACCGAAGCGCGAGATGCGGCTGAGCATCGCGCTTTGCTCGTAGTTGAGCATTTCGGTGAGGTTGGTGGCGGTGATCGTGCAGCCGGCATCCAGCACGATCCGGAGTTCCTCGTCGTCGAAGCAGTTCCCGTGGGCGATGTTGTGGTCAGGCCCCAGCAGCCCGGCGCGCGCCAGCCGCGGGTAGCCGTCTTCCACCACCCGCTTGCCCTTGCGGCCGTAGGTGTGGGCCGAGTGGATGAGCCCATACTCGCGCGCCAGGCGGATGTCGTGCTCGGCCACGTCGTATTCGCCCCAGTCGGGGCCGAGGATGGCCATGGCCAGGGTGATGCGCGCATCGTCGCTGCCCAGCCGGCCGCTGCGCAGGCGGTGCACCTCGGCGCGCGGGTAGGGCGTCTTGTAGTAGGGCGGCGCGCCCGGGCGTTCAGGGGGCTTGACGGTACCGCGGGCGAACACGGCGCGTATGCCCGACTCGTCCAGGGCATCGATGGCCGCATCGGTCATCTCGGCGTCGCGCACCACGTGGCACCAGTCGCACACGGTGGTCGTGCCCTGGCGCAGCTGGTTGAGCGCGCCCAGCAGGTTGCCCAGGTACACGTCGCGCGCACCGTACAGGGTGGCCATGTTGCCGTGGATGTTGGCGTGGTAGTCGCGCCCGCTGACCCAGTCGGCCCCGATGCCGCGCAGCGCGAACTGCCAGGTGTGGATGTGGGCGTTGACGAAACCGGGCATCAGGATGTGTCCGCGCGCGTCGAGGGTCTCGGCATCGGGCACGTGCAGCCCGTGGCCGATCTCGGCGATGACTTCGCCCTGGATCAGGACGTCGGCGTCGGCCAGGTCGCCAATGGCAGGGTCCATGGACAGGACCGTGGCGTTCTGGAGCAGGAGTGGGCGCATCGGAGTCGGGGGTGGGTTTGTCGATTGCATGATCTGCGATGGGGGTCCCGTCCACAAGAGGTGGCTCTGCGGGCTTCCCCTAGGGTCTGTGCTGGAGGGTCGTGCCGGGTTCCGCGGCCGGCCTACTGCCGTGGCACCGCCCAACGCTCCTCGTGCGAGCCGGCGGGCGGCGGCCAGAAGCAGCAGGCTGTCCAGGCCACGCTGAGGGCCTCGCCGATCACCGTCTTGGCCCCTGCGCTGCTGCGCCACCAACGCGGGCCGTCGTAGTCGGTGGGGTCGGCGCTGATCACGCCTACGGCCACCTCGGGCCCGAAGGCCATGCGAAAGATCGTCCGCGTGCGCCGGGCGTGCACCCCGGAGGTGAAGACGTCGAGGGCCGCCGGCCGCATGCCGGCGGAGTGAAGCCCGTCACGCACCCACACCGCGCTGGCATAGGTGCGATCCTGTCGCGTGAAGGGCGCCGGCAGGGCCGTGACCTGCACGCCATCCGGCAGTCCCTGGGTGAGCAGGTAGGCCCGGGTGCGGGCTGCGAAGTCAGGGTAGGCCGCGGGCCAGGTGTTCATCGGCCCGCCTGAGGTGATGACGTGGGTGTAGCCGCCGCGGCGGATGAGGGCCAGCGCCTGGTCCATCTCGCCCGGGGTGATCCAGCCCTCCACAACCAGCAGCCGCGCGGGCGTGCCATCGGGAGCGCGGGACGGCTCGCTCACGGCCAGAAAGCCGCGAACCCCCACCGCGGCTGCGGCGGCCAGGGCGGCGGCCATGCCGAGGACCAGTGCCCAACCCCACGCCGTGGGCCACCAGACCTCCTTACGCCGCAGCAGCCTGGGCATGGGCGCTGCGCCTTCAGCGCAGGATCGTGCGCTGCATGAAGAGGATGGTGGCGTAGAACTGGTAGTCGGCGTTCTCCTTGCGGGCGAAGCCGTGGCCTTCGTTTTCTGCGCGCAGGTACCACACCGGGGTGCCATTCGCCCGCGCCTTGGCCACGATCTGCTCGGCCTCGGTCCAGGGCACGCGGGGGTCGTTGCGGCCCTGTACCACGAACAGCGGTTGGGTGATGCGGTTCGCGTTGGTCAGCGGCGAAATCCTGTTCAGGAACTCGCGCATGGCCGGGTCGCGCTCGTCGCCGTACTCCACGCGGCGCAGGTCGCGGCGGTAGCTCTCGGTGCTCTCGAGGAAAGTCACGAAGTGCGAGATCCCGACGATGTCGATGGCCCCGGCAATGCGGTTGGCATAGTGCGTGGCCACGGCCAGGCTCATGTAGCCGCCGTAGCTGCCGCCGGTGACCAGCACGCGGCTGGCGTCCAGGTCGGGCTGGGTGGCGATCCAGTCCAGCAGCGCGCCGATGTCCTTGACCGAGTCCTCGCGCAGGCGGCCGTTGTCCAGCGCCAGAAAGGTCTTGCCGTAGCCGGTGGAGCCGCGCACATTGGGCTGGATCAAGGCCACGCCCAGCTCCTGCACGTAGTACTGGCTGCGGCCGATGAAGCCCACCGTGGCCTGGCCCTCCGGGCCGCCGTGGATGCTGATCAGCACCGGGCGCTTGCCTGTGAAGCGGGCCGGCGGCATCGACACCAGGCCGGAGATGGTGCGCCCGTCGAAGCTCTTCCAGCGGATGATCTTCTGGTCGGTGAAGGTGTTCGTGTCCACTCCCGGTGCGGCGTGGGCGCGGGTCCAGGCCTCGACCTTGCCGTCGCGGGGGTCCATCACGTACAGCTGGCTCGGCCCCTTGGCGCTGTTCACCGAGAAGGCCAGGGCCGGCAGTTGACGGTGAAAGCGGGTCACGCCCAGATTGCCGGCGGGCAGGGCCGGGCGGGAAAGCTCGCGACGCGTCGTCAGGTCGAACATCCGCAGCTCGTCGCTGCCGTCCACATTGGCCTGCAGCGCCAGCAGCCGGCCGTCGCCCGACAGGCTGCCGCCGCTGACGTCCCAGGGGATGTGTCCGGTCAGCCGGGCGAGCGTGCCCTGGGCCAGGTCATACAGCATCAGCTCGCGGAACTCGCCTTCGCGGTCGCTTGCCACCGTGAGCGATTTGCCGTCGCGGGTGAAGTCTCCGGCGAGGTGCGAGGCACGCACGCCGCTGCCCGGTGTGGGCAGCACCTGCCGGCGCTGGCCGCTGGCCAGGTCGAGCAGCCAGACCTCGGACTCGTTGGCCGACAGGTAGCGGTTCAGCGCCAGCGTGCGGTCGTCGGGCGACACCGCACCGCCGAACCAGCCGGCGCCGGGCAGCTCGGCCAGCTTGCGCTTGTCCTGCGGGCGCATCGGGTCCATCAGCCAGAAGGTGGTCTGGATGGCGGCGCGGGTGCCGCCCTGCGCCGTGCGGTCCAGCGGCACCGAACTCACGATGGCCATCGACTGGCGGTTCAGCCAGGCGTTCAGGCTGTGCCGCTCGCTGGGGTCCGTCAGCAGCGTGGCGGCGCGGGTGGCGGGGTCCAGCCGGTAGAGCTGGTTGGCCTCGTTGCCGCCCTGGCTGCGCGAGAACACGATGTAGCGGCCCTCGCGCGGCTCCCAGCTGGCGCTGCCCACGGGGTCGGCCCCGTCGGTCAGGGGCTCGGGCTCGGCCATGGGGCCAGACAGCCTGAACAGCTGCGTCGTGCTCGCGCCAGCGCGGCGGTGGCTGACCAGCATCTCCCGCTTCAGCGGGTGCCAATCGACGAAACCGTGGCCGCGGAAGTCGGTGTACTTCGCGACGCTGCGCACCAGCGACATCGGCACCGCGGGGATGTCCTGCACGAACAGGTTGGCATTGGGCGGGAAGACTTCCGCCGCCGCAGTGGAGGGCGACTGTGGCGACATCGCGCCGGGGCCCACGGCGCACGCCGTCAGCCCCAGGGCCATCAGTCCCATCAGGGCGACAGCCGTGGCGCGAAGGCCCCTGGCCCGGAAGAGGGCAGACCTGGGGACGGGAGAAGGCAGGGTCGGGGACATCGACAAGGCTCCAACGGCGCAAAGGCCGGCATTGTGCGCGGCCGGGGCGGTCGACCGCCCGGCTGTGGATTCCTTCACGTGGCGGCTGACCGGAAACCCGCCAGCAACATGCCAGACAAGCGCGTTGCCTACATTCGCTTCGCCGCCTTCGCGGTCCTCACTTGGCCCGCTGGAGCCTTTACCGTGCCCTTTCCCCTGCGCTTGCTTGCCCTCGGTTCAGCCGCCATCATCATCTTCGCGGCAGGGCTGAGCGCCTGCGGCGGTGGTGGCTCGAGCACCACGCCCACGGCGCAGACATCCGACACCGCGCATCCGGCCGTGTCGGCGGCCCTGACGCTCAATCTGAATGCGCTGGACAACTACGCCGCGCCGGCGCTGCCCGTGCACTACGACGCTGCGGTGCTCGCCGCCGACAACACGCCGCGGCGCAATCCGGTGAGCGACCGCGTGGCCACGCTCGGGCGGGTGCTGTTCCACGACAAGCGGTTGAGCCTCAATGATGCCGTGTCCTGTGCCTCCTGCCACCAGCCGGCTTCCGGCTTCAGTGACCCGGCACGGTTCAGCACGGGCTTCTCGGGCACCGCCTTCGGCTCGGCGCACGCCATGCGGCTGGGCAATCTGCGCTTCTATCGCCCGGGCACCATGTTCTGGGACAAGCGTGCCGACAGCGTGGAGTCGCAGGCCAGCCGCCCCATCCAGGACCCCGTGGAGATGGGCTTCGACGCCGCCCACGGCGGCATGGCCGCGCTGCTGACCAAGCTGCAGGCGGTGGCCTACTACAGCGAGCTGTTCACCTTTGCCTTCGGTGACCCGGCCATCACCGAGACGCGCATCCAGGACGCGCTGGCCCAGTTCGAGCGCAGCATGGTCAGCGCCGGCAGCCGCTGGGACACCGGCTTCGCCCAGGTCTTCGACCCCGCGGTGCCCGACCAGGGCCGCAACCGGCCCGTGCCCGGCCTCACCGCCGAGGAGGACCGCGGGCGAGCCCTCTTCATGGGCGGCCCTGGGGTGGGCGTGGGCTGCGCCGGCTGCCATGCACCGCCCACCTTCGCCCTGACGCCGAATTCGCTGAGCAACGGGCTGGATGCCGGCGAGACCCGCATCTTCAAGTCACCCTCGCTGAAGAACGTGGCTGTCGGCGGCCCGTTCATGCACGACGGCCGCTTCGCCACGCTGGAGGAGGTGGTCCAGCACTACGACAGCGGCGTGCAGCCCGGCCCGGCGGTGGACCCGCGGCTGCTCACCCCTGCCGGGGTGCCGCGGCGCCTGAACCTCAGCCCCGCGGACCGGGCCGCCCTGGTGGCCTTCATGAAGACGCTGACCGACACCGCCTTCCTCGCCGATCCTCGCTTCTCTTCGCCCTTCCGGCGCTGAACCCCGCTTGCTTTGCGAAGGCCGCCTGCAGGCGGCGCAACCGCTCCCTAGAATGGTCGGTTTTCCTCCCGCCGCACCCCTTCCGAGCGACCCATGTCCACCGGGCTCATCCGCATCCGCGGCGCGCGCCAGCACAACCTCAAGAACCTCGACCTGGACATCCGCACCGGCGAGATGACCGTGGTCACCGGGCCCAGCGGCTCGGGCAAGTCCAGCCTGGTGTTCGACACGCTCTACGCTGAAGGGCAGCGCCGCTACGTCGAGACCTTCAGCGCCTACGCGCGGCAGTTCCTCGACCGCATGGACCGCCCGGCGGTGGACCGTGTGGACGGCGTGCCGCCGGCCATCGCCATCGACCAGACCAACCCGGTGCGCACCAGCCGCAGCACGGTCGGGACGATGACCGAGCTGAACGACCACCTCAAGCTGCTGTACGCGCGGGCCGGCCAGCTGTTCGACCGCAAGACGGGCCTGCCGGTGCGGCACGACACGCCCGAGACCATCTTCGCCGACCTGCAGCAGCGCGCCGCTGCGGCCGGCGACCCGCGCCTGGTGCTCACCTTCCCGGCCGAGCTGCCGGCCGACACCAGCGCCGAGCAGCAGGATCAGTGGCTCGCGGCCAGCGGTTTCACGCGGGTGCAGGCCGAGCGGGTGGAGGGGGCGCGCCGCATCCTGTCGGTGGTGGCCGACCGCTTCCGCCTGGGCGCAGTGGAGAAGGTGCGGGCGATGGAGGCCATCGAGCTCGCGCTCAAGCGTGGCAGCGGGCGGCTGGATGTGCACGTCATGCCGGCAGACGGCGCGTCCGCCGGCGACGCTGCCGCGCAGACGCCCATGCTGTGGCGCTACTCCACCGGCCTGCACTGTCCCGAGAGCGATCTGCGCTACGCCGATCCGCAACCGGCCCTGTTCAGCTTCAACTCGGCTTTCGGCGCCTGCGACACCTGCCGCGGCTTCGGCCGCGTCATCGGCGTGGACTTCGGCCTGGTCATCCCCGATCAGCGCAAGACTCTTCGCAACGGCGCCATCAAGCCGCTGCAGACCCCCGCCTGGCAGGAGTGCCAGGACGACCTGATTCGCTACGCCGGAGAAGCCGGCATCCCGCGCGACACGCCCTGGAGCCAGCTCACCGCCGCGCAGCGCGACTGGGTGATCGAGGGCTCGCCGCACTGGAGCGGCAACTGGAACAAGCAGTGGTACGGCGTGCGCCGCTTCTTCGGCTACCTGGAAAGCAAGGCCTACAAGATGCACATCCGCGTGCTCTTGTCGAAGTACCGCAGCTACACGCCCTGCACCGTGTGCGGCGGCGCGCGGCTGAAGCTCGAGGCCCTGCTGTGGCGCCTGGGCTCGCAGTCTGACGCTGACGCGGTGCTGGCCGCGCCGCCCGCGCTGCCCGGCCAGGCGGCCCCTCACCCCTACCGCCGCTTCATGCCGGTGGGGGCGGACTGGACGCCGGCGCAGCTGATCGCGCTGCCGGGCCTGCACCTGCACGACCTGATGCAGATCCCCATCGAGCGGCTGCGCCGTTTCTTCGACGGCCTGACGCTGCCCTCCACGATGCTGGACGAGGCGCTCAAGCTGCTGCTCGACGAGGTGCGCACGCGGCTGAAGTACCTGTGCGATGTGGGCCTGGGCTACCTCACGCTGGACCGCCAGAGCCGCACCTTGTCCGGCGGCGAGGTGCAGCGCATCAACCTGACCACCGCGCTGGGCACCTCGCTGGTGAACACCATGTTCGTACTGGACGAACCCAGCATCGGCCTGCACCCGCGCGACATGAACCGCATCGTGCAGGCCATGCACCGTCTGCGCGATGCGGGCAACACCCTGGTGGTGGTGGAGCACGACCCGGCGGTGATGCTGGCGGCCGACCGCCTGATCGACATGGGCCCGGGCCCGGGCGAGCGCGGCGGGCAGATCGTCTTCGACGGCACGCCGCAGGCAGCGCGCTCGGCCGACACGCTCACCGGCGCCTACCTCGGCGCCCGCCGTCAGGTGGGCATGGGCTTTCGCCGCGCGGTCGATGCCGGCACGCCCCGCCTCATCCTGGAAGGCGCCACCGAGCACAACCTGAAGGGCGTGACGGCCGAGTTCCCGCTGCAGCGGCTGGTGGCAGTGACCGGGGTCTCGGGCTCGGGCAAGAGCACCCTGGTGCAGGACGTGCTGTACCCGGCGCTGGCGCGCCACTTTGGCAAGGCGACCGAGACGCCAGGCACGCACGGGCAGTTGCTCGGCGCCGACTGGCTGGCCGACGCGGTCTTCGTCGACCAGTCGCCCATCGGCAAGACCGCGCGCAGCAACCCGGCCAGCTACGTGGGCGCCTTCGACGAGGTGAGGCAGCTGTTCGCCGCGGCCCCGCTGGCGCTGGAGCGCAGCTACACCGCCGGCATGTTCAGCTTCAACGCCGGTGACGGGCGCTGCCCCACCTGCGGCGGCTCGGGCTTCGAGCATGTCGAGATGCAGTTCCTGTCGGACGTGTACTTGCGCTGCCCCGACTGCGACGGCCGCCGCTACCGGGCCGAGATCCTGGACGTGAAGATCGTGCGCGGGCCGCGGCAGCTGTCGGTGGCCGACGTGCTGGAGCTCACCGTCAGTGAGGCCGCCAGCCTGTTCCGCGACGACCGCGAGGTGGTGGCCCGCCTGCAGCCGCTGGTGGATGTGGGTCTGGATTACGTGCGGCTGGGTCAGCCGGTGCCCACGCTGTCCGGCGGCGAGGCGCAGCGCCTGAAGCTGGCCGGCTTCCTGGCCGAAGCGGCGGCCTCGCCCGCCCAGCGCGTGGCGAAGAAGGGCACGCTCTTCCTCTTCGACGAGCCCACCACCGGGCTGCACTTCGACGACATCGCCAAGCTCATGCGCGCGCTGCGCAAGCTGCTGGACGCCGGGCACTCCCTCATCGTCATCGAGCACAACCTCGACGTCATCCGCGCCGCCGACTGGGTGCTCGACCTCGGCCCCGAGGGCGGTGACGCCGGCGGCGTGCTGGTGTGCGCCGGTACGCCCGAGGACGTGCAGGCTCACCCCACTTCCCACACCGGCGCGGCGCTGCGCGAGTACGTGCAGGCCATGGGCTTCGGTGGCGTGGCTGCGGCTGATGGCGGGGCGGCCTTGTGGGCGGCGGCAACTCCCGCGCGTGCGGCAGCGGACAAGGGCGCCTACCTGGGCGACGCCATCCGCATCGTCAACGCGCGCGAGCACAACCTGAAGTCGATGAACGTCGATATCCCGCGCGGGAAGTTCAGCGTGGTCACCGGCGTGTCTGGCTCGGGCAAGAGCACGCTGGCCTTCGACATCCTGTTCAACGAGGGTCAGCGGCGTTACCTGGAGAGCCTGAACGCCTACGCCCGCAGCATCGTGCAGCCCGCGGGCCGGCCCGAGGTGGACGCGGTGTGGGGCATCCCGCCGACGGTGGCCATCGAGCAGCGGCTGTCGCGCGGCGGACGCAAGAGCACGGTGGCCACCACCACCGAGGTGTGGCACTTCATGCGCTTGCTGTGGGTCAAGCTCGGCCTGCAGCACTGCACGCGCGATGGCGCCGAGGTGCGGCCGCAAAGCGCCGAGAGCATCGCCGCGCAGCTGCTGCGCGACCATGGCGGGCAGACCGTGGGCCTGCTCGCGCCGCTGGTGGTCAACCGCAAGGGCGTGTACACCGACCTGGCCAAGTGGGCCAAGGCCCGTGGCCACACCCACCTGCGGGTGGACGGCGAGTTCCTGCCGCTGGACCCGTTCCCGCGCATCGACCGCTTCCGCGAGCACACGATCGAGCTGCCCGTGGCCAGCCTCACGGTCAACCCATCGAACGAGGCCGAGCTGCGCGGTGCCCTGTCGCGCACGCTGGAGCTGGGCAAGGGCGTGCTGCACCTGCTGCATCCGCTGCACGGCCTGGCCGAGGCCCTGGCCGCGGGCGAATCCACTGCTGCGGTGGGCCGCATCAAGGTCTTCTCCACCAAGCGCGCCTGCCCCGCCTGCGGCACCAGCTACCCCGAGCTGGACCCGCGCATGTTCAGCTACAACAGCAAGCACGGCTGGTGCACGGCCTGTGTGGGCACGGGCCTGAAGCTCAGCCGCGAGCAGCGCAAGGCCTATGACGACTCGGTGCGCGACGACGACGCCAAGGGCCGCGAGCAGAGCTTCCCCTCCGAGGAGCCCGAGGTCGAGGGCCTGGTCGACGAACCTTGCCCCGACTGCGCCGGCACGCGGCTGAACGCGGCTTCGCGCGCCGTCACCTTCCAGGGCCGGCCGATCAGCGACATCGCGCAGATGAGCGTGCAGGAGGCGCACGCCTGGGTGGACACGCTCACCCGCGAGGGCCTGCTCAGTGAGCGCGAGACCGGCATCGCCCGCGACGTGATCGCCGAGATCCGCAGCCGGCTGCAGTTCCTGCAGGAGGTGGGCCTGGGCTACCTCACGCTGGACCGCGCGGCCCCCACGCTGTCAGGCGGCGAAGCGCAGCGCATCCGCCTGGCCGCGCAGCTGGGCAGCAATCTGCAGGGCGTGTGCTACGTCCTGGACGAGCCCACCATCGGCCTGCACCCGCGAGACAACGGCATCCTGCTCAACGCCCTGCACCAGCTGGGCGACAAGGGCAACACCCTGGTGGTGGTGGAGCACGACGAGGACACCATCCGCCGCGCCGACCACCTCATCGACATCGGCCCCGGCGCGGGCAAGCGCGGCGGGCGGCTGGTGGCGCAGGGCACGGTGGCCGACCTGGCCGCTGCGCCGGACTCGCTCACCGGCCGGTTGCTGGCCCAGCCGCTGAAGCACCCGCTGGTGACGCGGCGGCCCGTGGCCGCCGACGCGGCCGCGCTGCGCCTGGACGGCGCCAGCCTGCACAACCTGAAGGACCTGCAGGTGCGTGTGCCGCTGCGCCGTCTGGTGGCGGTGACCGGCGTGTCCGGCTCGGGCAAGAGCACGCTGGCCCGCGACGTGCTGCTGGCCAATGTGCAGGCCGCTGTGTCCATGGCCTCCACAAAGGCCGGGCGCGAGGCCCTGCAGCGCGGCGACCATCCCGCCTGGGCCGGCTGTGCCGGGCTGTCGGGATTCGAGCCCGTGGACCGCGTGCTCGAGGTGGACCAGACGCCCATCGGCAAGACGCCGCGCTCCTGCCCGGCCACCTACATCGGCTTCTGGGACACCATCCGCAAGCTCTTCGCCGAGACGCTGGAGGCCAAGGCCCGCGGCTATGCGGCCGCACGTTTCTCCTTCAACACGGGTGACGGCCGCTGCCACGCCTGTGAAGGCCAGGGGCTGCGCACCATCGAGATGAGCTTCCTGCCCGACGTGAAGGTGCCCTGCGACGTCTGCCACGGCCAGCGCTTCAACGCCGAGACCCTGGCCGTGACCTGGCGCGGCAGGAACATCGGCGACGTGCTGCGCATGGAGGTGGACGAGGCCGTGGACTTCTTCGCCTCCATGCCCAACGTGGCCCACCCGCTGCAGCTGCTCAAGGACGTGGGCCTGGGCTATCTCACGCTTGGCCAGCCCAGCCCCACGCTGTCGGGCGGCGAGGCCCAGCGCATCAAGCTGGTGACCGAGCTCACCAAGGTGCGCGACGACGTCACCCGCCGCGGCAACCGACTGCCGCACACCCTGTACGTGCTGGACGAGCCCACCGTGGGCCTGCACATGGCCGATGTGGAGAAGCTCATCCGCGTGCTGCACCGCCTGGTGGACGGCGGCCACAGCGTGGTCGTCATCGAGCACGATCTGGACGTGGTGGCCGAGGCCGACTGGGTGATCGACCTCGGGCCCGAGGGCGGCCACGGCGGCGGGCGCATCGTCTGCGAGGGTCCGCCCGAGGCCCTGGTGGCCGCCGGCACGCACACCGGGGCGGCGCTGGCGCCGGTGCTGGCTCGCTGAGCGGCGCGGGGGGCTACAGCCCCAGCGCCTTGGGCAGGAACAGGCTGAGCGCCGGGAAGGCGATCAGCACGCCCATGCGCACGATGTCGGCGTAGATGAAGGGCACCACGCCGCGCCAGATGGTGCTGGTAGGCACGTTGGGCATCACGCTGGAGAGCACGAAGATGTTCATGCCCACTGGCGGAGTGATCAGGCTGATCTCGATCACGCACACCACGATGATGCCGAACCAGATCGGGTCGTAGCCGAGCGAGGTGACCAGCGGGAAGAAGATGGGCACCGTCAGCAGCATCATCGACAGGCTCTCCATCGCGGTGCCCAGCACCACGTAGATGGCGCAGATCGCGATGATGACCAGGAGGGGACTCACCTGGAACTGCGTGACGAAGTCCTTCAGCGCGGTGGGCAGCTCGGTGAAGTTCAGGAAGTTCGCGAACAGCGAGGCACCGATGACGATGGTGAACAGCATCGCCGAGGTGCGGGCCGACTCCACCAGCACCTCCTGCAGCACCTGGAAGGTCAGCGCCTTGCGCGCCCAGGCGAACAGGAAGCCGCCCATCGCGCCCACTCCTGCGGCCTCGGTGGGCGTGAACACGCCGCCGTACATGCCGCCCATGACCAGCGCAAACAGCAGGGCCACGCCCCAGATGCCGCGCAGCGCGGCAAGGCGTTGCGGCCAGGTGGCGCGTTCTCCCGGCGGGCCCAGGGAAGGGTTGCGTCGCGTCACCCAGGCGGCGGCGATCATGTAGAACGCCGTGGCCACGAGGCCAGGAATCACCCCTGCGGCGAACAGTGCACCGATGCTCTGCTCGGTCATGATCCCGTAGATCACCATGATGACCGACGGCGGGATGAGGATGCCCAGCGTGGCGCCGGCGCAGATGGAGCCGGCGGCGAACGAGGTGGCGTAGTTGAAGCGCTGCATCTCCGGCATCGCCACGCGGGCCATGGTGGCGGTGGTGGCCAGTGAAGAGCCGCAGATTGCGCCGAAGCCTGCACAGGCGGCGATGGTGGACAGCGACAGCCCACCCCGCCGGTGCCCGAAGAAGGCGTAGGCGGCCTGGTACAGGTCGCGCGACATGCCGGCGCGGGTGACGAAGTTGCCCATCAGCACGAACAGCGGCACCACCGACAGCGTGAAGGTGCCGATGTCGGTGAATTCGCTGGCCGCCGAGGAGAAGGCCGCCGGCCACGACCGCATCATCGCGAAGCCCACCAGGCCCACGATGCCCATCGCCACAGCAATGGGCACCCGCAGCGCCATCAGCGCGAACATCGCGGCAAAGCCCAGCAGGCCTTCGGTCATGCGTCTTCCCGCGGCGGCGCGTGGCCGCCAAAGCTCAGCTGTGCGGGGTCGGCCCGGTGGCGCCACTCGCGCACGATCAGCGCCAGATGCACCAGCGCCGTCAGCAGCAGCATTGCCGCCACCATGCGGTGGAACGGGCCCAGGCCGATCTCCAGCCGCGCCGTCACGTCACCCATCGAGTAGGTGCGCGCAGCCCGGCCCCAGACCAGCCAGGCGGCGCCGCCAAAGACAGCCGCGGACACCGCGTGGGCCAGCGCCATCTGCAGATGCAGCACGCGCGCCGGCAGGTAGCGGTCCAGCAGGTCGAACACGATGTGCTCCCCCGCCACGGACGCCAGGGGCAAGGCCATGAAGATCATGATCAGCATGCACAGCTCGGTCAGCTCCACCGCACCGACGATGGAGTTGCCCAGGAACTTGCGGCCGATGACGTCGGCGAACGTCAGCAGCATCATCGCGAACAGCGAGGCTGCCGCGACGAGGCTGATGGCGGAGGTGACGCGCTTCAAGGCCTCACTTGGCCTTGGCGATCTCGGCCCGGAACTCGGCCAGCACCGCGGTCGCGTTCTTCAGGCCTTTCTCCTCGGCCTTCTTCGCCCACTCGACTTCCAGCGGCGCAGTCTTGGCCTTGTAGTCGGCGACGAACTTGGCGTCGGCCATGGTGATCTCCACGCCGCTCTGCTTCTGGACCTGCAGGCTCTTGTCGTCCTCCTCGTCCCAGAACTTGCCGAAGCGTCGCGCGGCGGCTTCGCCGGAGAGCTTGTCGATGGCCGCCTGGTCCGCCTTGGAGATCTTGTTCCACGCGGCCTCGTTCATCACGAAGGCGAAGCTCGTGTTGTAGGCGCCGCCGGGCAGCGCGGTGCGGAACTTGGTGAGCTTTTCCAGCTTGAACGAGACGACTGACTCGTCGGGGAACCAGTTGCCGTCCATCACACCGGAGGACAGCATCTCGTAGGCCTGGCTGGCCGGGCGCAGCGTCATGTTCACGCCCAGGGCCTTGCCGATGTCGTTGACGAAGCCGCCGCCGACGCGGAACTTCAGGCCGTCGAAGTCAGCAAGCGACTTCACAGCCTTCTTGTTGTTGAAGATCACGCCAGGGCCGTGCGTGAAGACCGTGATGACCTTCAGGCCCTTGTGCTCGTTGAACTTCGCCAGGTGGCGCTCGTAGATGCGCTGGTAGGCCACGCTGGTGGCCACAGCGTCGTCGCCCAGGAAGGGGAACTCGGACAGCCCGGTCATCGTGTAGCGCCCCGGGGTGTAGCCGTGCACGCTGAACGACAGGTCGGCCTGGGCGTCGCGGATAGCGTCGAAGGTGGCCGGTGGGGGCGACACCGGCTTGGGCAGGATGTTGCACTTCACACGGTCCTGCGTGGCTTTGGCCACGTCATCGCACCAGGCGGCCTGGGCGCGCGACAGCAAGTGGGTGGGAGGCAGCCAGCTCGAGGCGGCCAGCACCACCTGTGCGGAGGCCGCGGCAGGCAGGACAAGCAGCGCGGCGGCTGCAAGAGGGGTACGACGGGTCATGGCATGGGCTCCTGCAAGGGCCGCGTGGTGTGCGGCGGGTCGAACGGGGCCAGCCCTGGTGGCCAAGGCGGCTGAGCCGTGAATCCTAACCACAAGAGGAAGACCTGCCGATGCCGGCTTACCCGGGTGCGCGGGGGTGCGCCGTCCTTACGCGCCACAGCCGCCAGCCCAGCAGCGCGCCGAGGATGGCCGCGTAGACGCCGACCTCGGCGAAGTCGTTCTTGCCGCTGCGCATCCAGAAGAAGTGCAGCACCGCCAGCACCGCCACGGCGTACACCGCGCGGTGCAGCGCCTGCCAGCGCCGCGCGCCCAGGGCCCGGATGGCGCGGTTGAAGGAGGTGGCCGCCATGGGCAGCATCAGCAGCAGGGCGGCCGTGCCCACCAGGATGAACGGGCGCTTGGGGATGTCCTTCACGATGTCGCCCAGGTCCAGACTCATGTCCAGCCAGGCGTAGCAGAGGAAGTGCACCACGGCATAGAAGAAGGTGAACAGCCCCAGCATGCGCCGCAGCCGCGCCAGCGCCGCCCACCCCGTGGCCTGGCGCAGCGGCGTGACCGCCAGCGTCAGGCACAACAGGCGCAGCGCCCAGTCGCCGGTGGAGCGGATCAGGGCCTCTGCCGGGTTGGCGCCCAGGTGGGCCGAGGGGTCGGTGACGGCGGCGAACGTCAGCCAGGCAAAGGGGCCCAGGCACAACGCGAAGATGGCTGGCTTGGCGGCGGGGTGCAGTAGCAAGGCGTTCACGCGCTGCTCACCTTTCGCCCCACCCTCAGGCCCAGGGCGAGATCACCGGGATCACCTTGCGCCCGTGGCGCCGGTAGACCTGGAAGTCCCGGTCCAGCGTCAGTACCCGGCAGGGCTCGTGCAGTTCCGACATGCGGATCAGGCAGGCGTCGGCGAGCGAGGCGGGCACGTTGTCGAATCGCTGGAACAGGGCCCGCACTGCCGCCGCCTGGTCGGCGAACGAGAACGCCACCTGCACCGCGCCGCGCTCCACCAACTCGAGTGCGCGGGCCGGATCGAAGCCCGTGCGGGCCAGGAGGAAGCAGGTCTCTGCCACCACGGCCTCGCAGGTCAGGAAGGGCCCGGGATGCCGTGCGAACTGCGCCTTCGCCCACTCGTGCTGCGCATCCTGCCGCGACAGCAGGGCTACCCAGGGGCCGGTGTCCAGCAGGACGCGCACGCGGGTCACGTGCGCAACCGCCCGCCGCTCATATGCGACCGAACTCCGCCAGATGGGCCGGGTTGGTGGACAGGTCGGCAGGCCCGCCTTCAAGGCAGCCCACGAGGTCACCTGCCTGCTCGAGCGCAGAGATGAAAGGCTCTTCGCGGCCCGCAGCCTGCGAAAGGTAGCGAGACAGCGCTCGCCGAACCAGCTCGGACTTGCTTACCTGCTCGCGCGCAGTGGCGGCGGCGAGCTCCTGCTCCAGATCGTCAGGCAACTTGACCGTCAGGGTGTTCATGGGCGGATCATACCGGGTGTCTGACGGTATTACCAAAGCGCCGTCATGAGGGCTGCATCTGGGCACCTGCTCCTAGCGCCATCAGTAGAACTTCTTCAGGTCCATCCCCGCGTACAGCTGCCCCACCTGCGCCTCGTAGCCGTTGAACATCAGCGTGGGCCGCTTCTTGGCGAACACGCCGTCCTCGCCGATGCGACGCTCGGTGGCCTGGCTCCAGCGCGGATGGTCCACCTTGGGGTTGACGTTGGAGTAGAAGCCGTACTCGCTGGGGATGGCGATCTCCCAGCTGGTGCGCGGCTGCCGCTCGGTGAAGCGGATGCGGACGATGGACTTGCCCGACTTGAAGCCGTACTTCCACGGCACCACCAGCCGCACCGGCGCGCCGTTCTGGTTGGGCAGCACCTCGCCGTACATGCCGAAGGCCAGCAGCGTCAGCGGGTGCAGGGCCTCGTCCAGGCGCAAGGCTTCCACATAGGGCCACTCCAGCACCGAGGAGCGCAGGCCCGGCATCTGCTCGCGGTCGGCCAGGGTCACGAACTGCACGAACTTGGCGTTGCCCGTGGGCTCCACGCGCTTGATCAGCTCCGACAGCGACCAGCCCACCCAGGGGATCACCATCGACCAGCCCTCCACGCATCGCAGGCGGTAGATGCGCTCTTCCATCGGTGCGAGCTTCAGCAGCGACTCAATGTCGAAGGTGCCGGGCTTGCGCACTTCACCTTCCACCGCCACCGTCCACGGACGCGTCTTCAGCCGGTGCGCCTCGCGCGCAGGGTCATCCTTGTCGGTGCCGAACTCGTAGAAGTTGTTGTAGGTCGACGCGTCCTTGTAGGGCGTCACCTTGTCCATCGTCACCGCGCCTGGCACGGCGCTGCGCGCGCCTGGCAGCGCGGCCAGCTTGCCCGGCGCAGCCGCCGAGGCCAGCGCATCGCGCGCGGCCCAGGCGCCCAGCGCCGTGCCGGCAGCGCCGAGGGCCAGCGTCTTCAGCCACTCGCGCCGTTGCGCATAGGCGGCTGGGGGAGTGATCTCGGAAGGGATCGGGTGGTGGAAGCCGCGATTGGGGTGGTGGTGCATGGCGAGCAGGGCCTTCAATTCGGGCAGACCGCCCATCCCCGGACGTTACGTGATCTGGACCGGTCAGGGGTCACACGGGAATTGCGCTGCACCGACGCCTGTGAGCGCCCGGTGGCCAGCAGAAGAACCAAAGCCGGTCAAGGACCGGCTTTGATGTTTCGTCGGGCGCCTGCGCCCGTGCAGGCAGAAGGCTGCCTCAGCGCAATCCCGCCACGTAATCCGACACGGCCTTGATCTCCAGGTCGCTCAGCTTGGCGGAGATCGCGCTCATCTGCACGTTGTTGCCGCGGGCGCCAGAGCGGAAGCCCACGAGCTGGCTCTCGGTGTAGTCGGCGTGCTGGCCGCCCATGCGCGGGTACTGGGCGGGGATGCCGGCGCCCGTGGGGCCATGGCAGCCGGCGCAGGCGGGGACGGACTTCTCGACGATGCCGCCGCGCCAGATCTTCTCGCCCAAGCGGATGGTGTCCTTGTTCTTGGCCGCGCCGGGCTTGGCCTGCTTGCCGGCGTAGAAGGCGGCCACGTGCTTCATGTCCTCGTCGCTCAGGCCGGTGGCGAAGCCCTTCATCACGGCGTTGTTGCGCTTGCCGGACTTGAACTCCTGCAGCTGCTTGACCAGGTACTCGGGGTGCTGCCCCTGCAGGATCGGGTTGGCCGGTGCGCCGCGGCTGCCGTCCGCCGTGTGGCAGGCGCTGCACACCTGGGCGAGGGCCTGACCCTTGGCCAGGTCGGGCTTGAAGGCGGGCTTGGTCTCGGCGGCGACCGCGGCGCCTGCGGCGAGGGCTGAGAGGAGGAGGGCGAGAAGCGGCTTCATGTCGACGGGGCCTCGCGCGAACGACTCGCGCCTGGGATCGGTGGGGGCAACCGCAACGCGGTCAACGCCCAACCCAAAACGCCGAATTTTACAATGGCCCATGAACCTGCCTTCGGCTGACTCCGCCTCACGCGCCGCATTGGCCTGGGCACACACCGCGCGCTTCCTGACCACGGCCAGCCGGCTGGACCAACTGCCCTTGACCGAGCTGCCCGAGATCGCCTTCGTGGGCCGCTCGAATGCGGGCAAGTCCACCGCGCTGAACACCCTGGCGCAGCACAAGCGCCTGGCCTTCGCCTCGCGCACCCCCGGCCGCACGCAGCACATCAACCTGTTCGCCCTCGGTCCCAAGGACGCGCCGGACACCCTGTTCGCCGACCTGCCCGGCTACGGCTACGCGGCAGTGGAACGCGCGGCCAAGCACCGCTGGCAGGAGGTGATGGCCGACTATCTGGCGGTGCGGCGCAATCTGGCTGGCGTGGTGCTGATGATCGACTCGCGCCTGGGCTTCACTGAGCTCGACCTTCAGTTGCTGCAGTTCATCGCCCCGCGTGTGGCCACCGGCCAGGTACGGCTGCTGGCCCTGCTGACCAAGGCCGACAAGCTCAACCGCCAGGAAGGCCAGCAGGCGCTGGCCAAGGCCCAGGCGGTGCTGGCCGAGGTGGCGACCGAGTCCTCCGACGTGGGCGTGGCGCTGTTCTCGGCCCTGTCCCGCCTGGGGGTGGAGGACGCGGCGCAGGCCCTGAGGGAGTGGACGCAATGAGCGACAACACCGGCGCCGCCGCCATCCGCACCTTCGACGCTACGCTGCCGCATGGCATCACGCTGTCGTGCCGCGCCGCGGGGCCGCAAGGCGCGCCGCGGGTGGTGCTGCTGCACGGCTTTCCGGAGGCGGCTTTCGCCTGGGACGGGGTGATGGCGCGCCTGGCCGGCCGGGTGCACTGCGTGGCGCCCAATCTGCGCGGCTTCGAGCGCTCCTCGGCCCCCGCCGAGGTCGAGGCCTACCGCCCGCGCCACTTGATGGACGACGTGCAGGCGCTGATCGAGCAACTTGGCGCACCGGTGGACCTGCTGGTGGCCCACGACTGGGGCGGCGCGGTCGCCTGGAACCTGGCCGCGCAG